>Ga0307423_1000099_pt1 | contig 51092 bp, 40 predicted proteins | sample SalMarWE160310MG_FD_202154 | JGI IMG/M metagenome (GOLD analysis project Ga0307423, IMG submission 202154) | Salt marsh sediment microbial communities from the Plum Island Ecosystem LTER, Massachusetts, United States - WE1603-10 | ecosystem: Environmental > Aquatic > Marine > Intertidal zone >...
GGAGCCGCCGCCGCCGCGCTGCCGCCGGACCGGGCGCCGCTGCGACGGGCGCTCGCGGAGGGGCTTCCCTGCCTCGGCATCTGCCTCGGGATGCAGCTGCTGTTCGAAGACAGCGAGGAGTCGGCCGGATCGGGCATCGGGCTCGTGCCCGGTCGCGTGGTACGGTTGCGCGCCTCCGTGGTCCCGCAGATGGGGTGGAACGACGTGGAGACGACGGACGACCCGATCTTCAGGGGCGCGTCGCCCCTGGTGGCGTACTACGCCAACTCGTTCGTGTGCGAGCCGGCCGACACCGGCGACGCGATCGCCTGGAGCGACTACGAGGGCGTGCGCTTCGCGGCCGCGGTGCGCCGCGCGCGCACCTGGGGCGTGCAGTTCCACCCCGAGAAGAGCTCGGCGCGGGGACGTACGCTCCTGGACAACTGGGTCGCGCTGGCCGGAGCGGACCGATGATCGTGGCGCCTGCGATCGACCTGAAGGGAGGCCGCTGCGTGCAGCTGGTCGGCGGCCGCCCCGGGGACGAGCGCGTCTCCCTCCCCGACGCGGTCGCGGTCGCGGAGCGCTGGTGGCATGTGGGCTTTCGCACGCTCCACCTGGTGGATCTCGACGCCGCGCTGGGTACCGGAGACAACCTGGCGCTGATGCGCGAGGTGCTCGGCGCCACGCCGGCGGCCACACAGGTGGGCGGGGGGATCCGCGACGACCAGAAGGTGGACGTGCTGCTCGAGGCCGGAGCCGATCGCGTGGTGGTGGGCACCCGCGCGCTGGACGATCCGGAGTGGCTCGCGGCCCTCGCCGCTCGTCACCCGGGCCGGGTCATCGTCGCCGCCGACACACGCGACGGCATGGTGTTGCGCAAGGGTTGGACCGAGCGCTCGAGCCTGAGCGTGGCCGACTTCCTGCAACGTCTGGAAGGGCTGCCGCTGGCCGGCGTCCTCGCCACCGACGTGGGCCGCGAGGGCCGGCTCGAGGGGATCGACCGTGACGCGGTCGCGTATACGTTGCGTTCGAGCCCGCATCCGGTGTGGGTGTCGGGCGGCGTCACCACCGAGGACGAGCTGGCCTGGCTGGACGGACAGGGCGCGGCCGGGGCGGTGCTCGGGATGGCGCTTTACACGGGGGCGCTGAAGCCCGACCACCTCGCCGAACGCTGGGGCGCCGGTGGTGGAGAATCCTTCGACGACGACGAGCAGGTGGGAGACGACACGTGAGCAAGCTGCAGAGGGAGACCCGCGAGACCCAGATCCTGTGCCAGGTACGCCGCGGCACCGGTGAGGCCCGCGTGCAGATCGCCGACCGCTTCCTGAGCCACATGGTCGAGACGCTGGCGCGCTACGCGGCGCTGGACATCATGATCGAGGCGGTCGGCGACCTGCGTCACCACCTGGTCGAGGACGTCGCGATCAGCCTCGGCCTCGCCCTGAAGGACGAGATCCCCGAGAAGGCGGGGCGCTACGGGTGGGCGCAGGTGCCGATGGACGAGGCTCTCGCCGAGGCGGCGATCGACCTCGGGGGCCGGCCGTACTACGTGGGCCGGCTGCCCTCCAAGCTGTACACGCACTTCCTGCACTCTTTCGCCACCAACCTGGGGGCCACGCTGCACGTGCGGGTGCTCCGCGGCGAGGACCGCCACCACCAGGTCGAGGCGGCGGTGAAGGCAGTGGGCCTCGCGCTGAGCCAGGCGATGGTGGAGGGGGACAGCGTGTTCAGCACCAAGGGTGCCGTGCACACGAAGCGGCTCGACTGATGCTCCGCCCCCGGGTGATCGTGTGCCTCGACGTGAAGGGCGGCCGCGTGGTGAAGGGCACCCGATTCGAGGGACTGCGCGACGTCGGCGATCCCGTCGAGCTCGCGGCACGCTACGAGGCCGAGGGAGCCGACGAGATCGTCTACCTCGACGTGTCGGCATCTCGCGAGGGACGCGGGACGTTGCTCGACACGGTGCGCCGTACCGCCGAGACGCTCTTCATTCCACTGACCGTCGGCGGCGGGGTGCGCTCGGTCGAGGACGTCGGTCCGCTGCTGCGCGCGGGTGCGGACAAGGTCAGCGTGAACACCGCGGCCGTGCGTGAGCCCGAGCTCCTGTCGCTGGGGGCGGCGCGTTTCGGAAGCCAGTGCATGGTCGCGAGCATCGACGCGGCCCGCGAGGGCGCCGGCTGGCGATGCTACACGCACGGAGGGTCGCGGCCGACGGATCTGGACGCGGTCGCGTGGGCCGCAGCATGCAAGGAGCGCGGCGCCGGCGAGATCCTCCTCACCTCCATCGACCGCGACGGGGCGCGCACCGGCTACGACCTGGCGCTCACCCGGGCGGTGACCGACGCGGTCCCCGTGCCGGTGATCGCGTCCGGGGGCGCCGGGACTGCGGATCACCTCCGCGATGCCTTCACCGAGGGGCGGGCCTCGGCGGCGCTGGTAGCGGGGATTCTCCACGACGGTCTCACCACCGTGGGCGCGCTCAAGGCCGCCCTCGCCGGGTGGGGCATCGCCGTGCGCAGCGCAGGCGACGAAGAAGGAGCGGCGGCATGACCGACCGGAAGCTGGGCAACGCCGACGATCTCGCAGGACTGTCGTACGGGGAGGACGGCCTCGTGCTCGTCGTGGCGCAGGACGTCGCCGACGGGCGGGTGCTCATGGTGGCCTGGGCCGACCGCCACGCCCTGGAGCGGAGCCTGGCGACGCGCGAGATGCATTTCTGGTCGCGCTCGCGCGGCAGGCTCTGGAAGAAGGGCGAGACCAGCGGGAACGTCCTCGAGGTGGTGTCGCTGCACGCCGACTGCGACGGCGACGCGGTGCTCGCCCGCGTGCACCCCACCGGACCCGCGTGCCACACGGGCGAGCCCACGTGCTTCGGCGACGGCGCCCACCCCGAGGGTCTGGGGGCCGTGCTCGCGGCGCTGGACGAAACGATGGCGCACCGGGCCGACGCACGACCCGAAGGCAGCTACACCGTCCGCCTCCTCGACGACGAGAACCTCCGCCTCAAGAAGCTCGGCGAGGAGATGGCCGAGCTGGTCGCGGCCCTGGCCCGGGGCGACGGGGAGCGCACGAGGGAGGAGGCCGCCGACCTCCTCTATCACCTCCTCGCCGCGCTGCGCGCCGAGGGCGTGCGCCTCGATGACGTAGCCGCGGTGCTGGCGGACCGCAGGAGCTGAGCCTGCCCCCACCCGCACACTGCGCCGCCTCGGGGGTAGAAACAGAGGTCGACGCGGTGCCGGTTGCCGCTCGACAGCGTCCCGGGAAAGGAGGGCAGCATGGTCCAGATCGATCTCTCACCCAGGGAAGCCGAGACCCTCCGGAAGGCCCTCGAGAGCTATCTCTCGGAGCTCCGGACGGAGATCGCCCACACCGACTCCGCGACGTACCGCGAAGGCCTCCTCGAGCGGCAGGAGCTCCTTCAGAGAGTGACCGAGCAGTTGGCGGAAGAGGTCGGGGCGGTCACCGGCTAAGCGCGCCGCGGCACTCGTGCCGTGACGCGCAGGGAAGAAGAGGGGGAGGCCCCCGTGTGTCGCTCCGGGGGCCTCCGGCCTTCGGGGGAACGGCCGCCTACTCCGGGCCGAGCGACCGTACGGGATCGGTGCGTACGGCCTCCCTCGCCGGCAGCCAGCTCGCCGCCAGCGCCACAGCCAGCAGGAGGGCCGCCACGACGGAGATGGTCGCCGGATCCGTGGGACTCACACCCCACACCATGCTCGCCACCAGCCGGGACAGCGCCAGGGATCCTCCCGCCCCCACCATCAGGCCGACGGCCACGGGTACGAGGCCCTGGAGTGCCACCATACGTGAGACCGCCGGCCCACCTGCGCCCAAAGCCATGCGGATCCCGATCTCCTGGCGGCGGCGGCGTACGGTGTAGGCGAGCACCCCGTAGATGCCGAACGCGGTGAGCACGAGGGCCAGCCCCGCGAAGGTGGAGAGGAGCGTCGCCCCGAAGCGCTCGCGCGTGAGCGACTCGGACACCACGCCGCTCAGCGGCAGCACCTCCGGCACGGGCAGACCGGGATCGAGCGAGCGCAGCGCGTCGCGCAGCACGCGCTCCGCGCTCCCGCCCCCGGGCGCGGTGCGAGCGATGAAGACCGGCATCCCGCCGAGCGCGTCGGCCAGCATGGTCGCTGCCTGGGCGGCCGGCTGGTAGACCGTCCGCCGCGGCTCCACGCGGAGGGACACCTCGCGGACATCGGCCACCACACCCACGATCTCGGCGCCCGGGCCCTCCAGCGACGGATCGATGAACGCACCCCGGTAGCGCCCTATGTCGACCCGCTGCCCCAGCGGGCTCCCGTCCGGGAAGTAGCGGCGGGCGAACGCCTCGTTCACGATCACCACGGGGAGCCCGCCCTCCTCGTCGGCCTCCGAGAAGGAACGGCCGGCCAGCAGCTCGATGCCGAGGGTCGAAAAGTAGCCCGGCGTCACAGCCCGCCATTCCACCGCGCCCTCGAAGTCGTCGGGGCGGCCTCCGATCGACATGGGCAAATTCAGGCCGCGCTCGAGGGGAAGGTTCGAGGCGCCGGCGAGCGCCGCGATGCCGGGCGCCCGCCCCGCCTCCTCCACCATCCGGCGCTCGAGCTCCCACATGGCGTGCGCGGTGCCGTATCCGGCCGGCTTGAAGGGGAAGCGCACCGCCACCAGCCCTTCGACCTCGAAGCCGGGGTCCACACTGCGCAGGCTCAGCAGGGTGGCGACGAGCAGGCCCGCCCCCACCAGGAGCACCATCGACAGCGCCGCCTGCCCGGCCAGCAGCACCTGGCGACCCCGGCCACGCCCCGAGCTCCCCCGCGCGCCTTCCTTGAGCACGTCGGACAGTCGCGTGCGAGCGGCGGGCAATGCGGCAGCGGCGCCGAACAGCAGCCCGGTGGCCAAAGCCGCCAGGAAGGTGAAGAGCACGACCCGCCAGTCCACCCCGATGGACTCCATGCGTGGCAGCTCGGCGGGCGACAGCGCCACCAGGGCGCCCAGGCCCCATCGGGCCAGGAGGAGGCCGACTCCGCCGGCGAGGAGCGCGAGCACGACGCTCTCCGTGAGGACGAAGCGCACGACGCGGCCACGGGAGGCGCCGAGGGCCGCGCGCAACGCGACCTCCCCCCGGCGGCTCACCGCCCGTGCCAGGAAGAGGTTGGCGACGTTGGCGCAGGCGATCAGCAGCACCAGGCCGACGGCGCCCATGACCACCCAGAGGGCCGTCGCGACGTCGCCCACGTAGAGCTCCTCGAAGGTCGCGAGCTTCATGCCCCCGTCGTGGTCGTAGACCTGGTTGGGGTACTGCTCCGCGAAGGACGCGTCCAGCCGGGCGACGTCGGCCGCGGCGGCGTCCCTGTCCACGCCGTCCCGCAGGCGGGCGATGATGGGATAGTTCGCTCCCTCGTCCTTCGGGTCCACGCGCAGCCCGAGCGGCACGATCACGTCGATCCGCTCCGACACCTGGGGGAAGGCGAACGCGTCCGGCAGCACACCCACCACCGTGTAGGACTCCTCGTCGATACGGAGCGTGCTGCCGACCGCGTCGCGCGCGCCTCCGAACCGGTCCTCCCACAGGCGGTGGCTGATGAGGGCGACCCGCGGCCCGTCCGGCACGTCCTCCGCGTCCGTGAAGCCGCGCCCGAGGCGGGGCTCGTAGCCGACCACCCGCAGGAAGTCGCGGCTCACCCGCAGGGCGGGGACGCCGGTGACACTGTCGCCCACGTCGAGACGCGCGAGGAACGAGTGCCAGGTCGCCATGCCCCGGAACGAACGGGTGTTGTCGTGCCAGTACTCGAACTTGACCGGGCTCATCCCTCCCTGGCGCCAGCCCCCCCGATCCCACGCCAGGTGCACGACGCGGTCCGCCTCCGGGAAGGGGAGACGTTGCAGCACCACGGCGTCCACGACGCTGAAGATCGCGCTGTTCGCCCCGATCCCGAGCGCGAGGGTGAGCACGACCGCGGCCGCGAAGCGTGGCGCCCTCACCAACGACCGGAAGACCTGAGCCACGTCCTGTCGAAGCGTATCCATCATTCCCTCAAGCTGCGATTGGCGTTCGGGCGTGCCGCCCGTCGACGCGAGCGCGCCACTCCCCCGCGCCCGCCACCGCTCGTAGAGCCCGCGGCGGACGACGTCCCATATCCCCAGCCACCCCGATGCCATGCCGCGCAGCCTGCCCGCGCGGTACGCCCGCTGAAGCTCGTGGGTGTACAGCGCCTCCATGGCCAAGCCGTGCTTACGGCGGAGCCCCGCGGGCATCAGCCACAAGGCCGACCGATAGAGACGTTTCCAGATCATGCCCGCGCCCGCCGGCCCCCGAGCCGCGCCCTGGCCGTGTCGGCCAACGCTTCCATCCGCGCAACCTCCTCCTCCAGGGCGTCGCGCCCCCGGGGCGTCAGGCGATAGAAGCGTTCGCGCCCTGCGATGCCTCTCGGGCGCTCGTCTCCTTCCATCTCCTCTAGCCAGCCGGTGGAGGTCAGCTCCTCGAGTGATCCGTAGAGCGTGGCGGGCCACAGCCGGACCTTCCCGTCGCTGAGGGCCCGCACGTCGTCCTGGATCGCGCTGCCGTAGCGGGGTGACGCGGAGACGGACAGGAGGATGTAGAACCAATGGGGCTTCACGGCGGGCCTCGGCTTCGCTGAACATGGGTGTCCCGACAAACTACTACGGAATAGTATCCCAGGGTAGTTTCAGTCCGCGGCGCGGCCTACGGCCCGCCGAAGTGCACCATCGTGAGGCCTCCCTACGCGAGCACCGGCCCGGCCGTGTCACACCCCGCGGAACGGCGGCCGCGCACGCCGGGTACCCTTTCGCCGCCCGAGCCGGGCCATTCCCCGCGACACCGTACCCTCCCATCCGAGGCCATGGCCGACACCGGCATCCACGTCGAGGAAGAAGCGCTGGGCAAGGCGTACGACGCACGCCTCATGCGCCGGCTGCTCCGATATCTCCGGCCCTACGAGCTTCCGGTGGTCGCGGCGGTCGGGCTCCTCATGCTCGGCTCCGCCATGGAGGTCGTCGGACCATGGCTGACCCAGATCGTGATCGACCGGGCGATCCCCGCCGGCGACTACGCGCTTCTGGCCAAGCTCGCCGTCGCCTACATGGGCGCCGTGGTGATCGGCGCCGCCCTCCAGTACGGGCAGGGCATCCTGACCACGTGGCTGGGGCAGAGCGTCATGTACGACCTGCGCACCGAGATCTTCGAGCGCTTCCAGCGCCTCGACCTCCGGTTCTTCGACCGGAACCCGGTGGGTCGGCTCATGACGCGCATCACCAACGACGTCGAGACGCTGAACGAGCTGTTCAGCTCGGGTGTGGTGTCGGTCTTCGGCGACGTGTTCACGCTCCTGTTCATCGTGGTCGCGATGCTGCGCATGGACTGGCGCCTCGCCCTCGTCGCGTTCAGCGTCCTCCCCCTGGTGTTCATCGCGGCCTTCGTGTTCCGGGCCAGGATCCGCGACGCGTACCGCGACATCCGTGTGCGCCTGGCGCGGCTCAACGCCTTCTTGCACGAGCGCTTCACGGGCATCCGGGTGGTGCAGCTCTTCAACCGGGAAGAGGCGGACGCGCGCCGCCACGAGGAGCTGAACGCCCACTACCTCGAGGCGCATCTCCGCTCGATCACCTACTACGCGCTCTTCTTTCCCGTCATCGAGTTCTTCACGGCGATCGCGCTCGCGCTCATCCTCTGGTACGGCGGCGTGCAGATCCTCGCCGGTGGCGTGACCGTCGGGGTCGTGGCCGCCTTCCTCCAGTACGCACGCCGCTTCTTCCGCCCCATCCAGGACCTGTCGGAGAAGTACAACCTCTTGCAGGGCGCGATGGCGTCGTCCGAGCGCGTCTTCAAGCTCCTCGACAGGGAGATCGCGATCGTCGACCCGCCCGACCCCCTCGAGCTCACCGACCCCGTGCGGGGCGCGATCGAGTTCCGCGACGTCTGGTTCGCATACGGAGCGCGTGAGGACGGCGAGCCCGACTGGGTCCTCAAAGGGGTCAGCTTCCGCGTGGCGCCGGGCGAAAAGATGGCGATCGTCGGGCACACGGGCGCGGGCAAGACGACGGTTATCAACCTCCTCATGCGCTTCTACGACGTGGAGCGCGGGCAGATCCTGCTGGACGGCGTGCCCATCGGCCGGCTCCGCCTCACCGACCTGCGCACGCGCATCGGCCTGGTGCTCCAGGACGTGTTCCTCTTCAGCCAGGACGTCGCGTACAACATCCGCCTCGGTTCACCGGACATCGATGACGCGCGCGTGCGCCGGGCCGCCGAGCGCCTGGGCGCCGCGCCGTTCATCGAGCGCCTGGAAGAGGGCTACGCGCAGTCGCTGGGGGAGCGCGGATCCACGCTGTCGGTCGGCGAGCGCCAGCTGGTCAGCTTCGCCCGGGCCCTCGCGTTCGATCCGGAGATCCTCATCCTGGACGAGGCGACCAGCTCGGTGGATTCGGAGATCGAGGAGAAGATCGAGCGGGCGACCGACGAGCTGCTGAAGGGGCGTACATCGCTCGTGATCGCCCATCGCCTGTCGACCGTGCAGAACGCCGACCGCATCCTGGTGCTGCACCATGGCGAGCTGCGCGAGGAGGGCACGCACGAGGAACTGCTCGAACACGGCGGGCTGTACGCGCGCCTGCACGAGCTGCAGTTCGCCTCCGCGGTGGGGTGACGGCGCGCTCCCGCGCGCGCGCCGATTGAGACCGTTGAAACCTTTCGCTTCTTGCGCCCATCCAACCCGACGAGAGGGTCCGGGTGCCGGCGAGCGGAGGGGACGATGCGAGGGTTCGTGCGGATGGGGGTCGGGGTGGCGTTACTCGTACCCGCCGGCGTGGCGGGGCAGCCCGTCCTGCGGCAGCCGGGTCCGGGGCCCGTCCGGACCGCGCTGGCGGCCCGGACGCCCACGGAGATCCGCGTGGACGGACTGGCCGACGACATGGTCTGGGCCGACGCGACCCCGATCCGGGATTTCCGGCAGTACGACCCCGACCCGGACGCCGACCCGACGCTGCGGACCGAGTTCCGGGTGGCCTACGACGAGCACGACCTGTTCGTCTTCGTGCGCGCGTACGACCCGCACCCCGACAGCATCATGCGTGCGCTCAGCCGGAGGGACGTGCGCAGCCCGTCCGACCAGATCGGCATCTACGTGGACTCGTACCGTGATCGGCGGACCGGCTTCGCCTTCTACGTGAACCCGGACGGGGTGAAGCGGGACTTCGCCGTCAGCGACGACTCGAACGAGGACTCGTCCTGGAACGGGGTCTGGGACGTCGCCACGCGTGTCGACTCGCTGGGGTGGACCGCCGAGTTCCGCATCCCGCTCTCGCAGCTCCGCTACACTGACGCGGAGGAGCACACATTCGGGTTCGGGATGCGGCGCACCGTCGAGCGCTACCCGGAGTCGGTCGCATGGCCGGCGTACAGCCGGACGACGCCGGGGCTCATGTCGCAGCTGGGCGAGCTGGGCGGGCTCGAGGGCCTGGGCTCGGCGGATCGGGTCGAGCTATCGCCCTACGCGGTGGCGAAGAACGTGACGAGGGCGGCCGCCGGCGGGGCGTACGAGCATCCGCAGGAGACGGCCGTCGGCGCCGACCTGAAGATCGGCATCACGCCCAACGTCACGCTGAACGCGACCGTGAATCCGGACTTCGGACAGGTGGAGGCGGATCCGGCGGTGCTGAACCTGAGCGCGTTCGAGACCTTCTTCTCCGAGCGCCGCCCCTTCTTCGTCGAGGGCACGGGCCTCTACGCCTTCCCGCTCAACTGCTACATCGTGGTGGACTGCTCGACCCACGAGGGGCTCTTCTATTCGCGGCGCATCGGGCGGAGCCCGTCCCTCTCCGGAGAATACGGCGACGCGAGCACGCCCACTGCCACGCCGATCCGCGCGGCCGCGAAGATGACCGGGCGCAGCGCCGGTGGTCTCTCGTTCGGGGCCCTGGATGCCGTAACCGGCGGCGTGACCGGAACGGATGACCGTACCGTAGAGCCGCGCGCGAACTATGCGGTGCTGCGCGCGCAGCAGGACCTGCGCGACGGGGACGCGGGCCTCGGGGTGATCGTCACCGGCGTGAACCGGGCCACCGACACGTGGTCGGCGCCCTGGATGCTTCGAAGCGCGTACGTCGCGGGAGTGAGCTTCCGCAATCGATTCGGCGACAGGAACTACCAGGTGTCCGGCTCGTTCGCGCTGTCACGGGTCGCGGGAACGCCCGAGGCCATCACCCGCACGCAGCGCGGCTCGGTGCACTACTACCAGCAGCCGGGGGACGCCCTCGCGGTGGACTCGACGGCGACATCGCTGGGGGGATACGCGGCACAGATCAAGGTCGGGAAGTACGGCGGCGGCATCACCCGCATCGAGTCGAGCCTGGTGCGCATGTCGAGCGGCTTCGAGGTGAACGACCTGGGCTACCTGCGTCGGGCGGACATCACGGACTGGAGCACCTGGGCGGCGCTCTCGTTCCAGACGCCCACCAAGCTGTACCGCTGGGCCCAGATCAACGGTAACACCTGGCATCATTGGAACACGTCCGGGGCGCACATCGAGAGCGCGGTCAACCTGAACGGCCACATGGGGCTGCACAACAACTGGGACGTGCACCTGGGCGGGACCGTCAACCGGCTCGGCGGGGCCATGTGCGATCGCTGCACCCGCGGAGGACCGCTGCTTCGCAGGGACCCCGGCATCTACCCGTGGGGCGGCGTGAACGCGGACAGCCGCCGCGCGCTGGTCCCGGGCATCTGGGCGAACCTCGGCTTCTGGGACGGAGGCAGGAGCTCGTCGGTGGGGCTCGATCCCTACCTCCAGCTCCGGCTCTCCACGCGCCTGGCCGCAAGGATCGGCGCAAGCGTATACGACGCGAGCGACAACACCCAGTGGTTCGGGAACTACACGGAGGACGGCGCCACGCGCTACACCTTCGCGCACCTCGACCAGACGACGGTCTCGCTGAACCTCCGGGTCAACTACACGCTCACGCCGGACCTGACGTTCGAGCTCTATGGCGAGCCGTTCACCAGCTCGGGCACGTACACGGACATGCGCGAAGTGGGCCCGACCCCGGATGCGGCCCGCTACGACGACCGGTTCCTCCCGTATCCGACGCCGGCCGACGCAGCGACGTCGTTCTCCTTCAGCCAGCTGCGGACGAACGCCGTCGTGCGCTGGGAGTACCGGCCCGGGTCGACGCTCTTCGTCGTGTGGGCGCACGGACGCGAGGGATCCGCCGAGGACGGCCGCCGCCAGTCGTGGCACGCGGACTTCCGCGACCTCTTCGACCGTCACCCCGACAACACCTTCCTTGTGAAGGTGGCCTACTGGTTCAACCGTTAGGCAACGGAGCGCTCAGCCCTTCTCGGCCGGCTCCCCAAGGTCGCCCGCCTTCGCGCTCAGTCGGGACGTCGCGCCCCGCAGGACCGACTGGATGTCCACTCCCACCGCGGACGAGATGGCCTCCACGGTCCCGAGCGCTCCGTGCACCCTCTGGTTCACCGCGTTGCTCACGCCCGTGCCGGTACCTCCGTCGATCACCACGACCTTGTCGATGTCCACGCCTTCGACCGCCTGCACGGAGGTGGCCAGCAGTTGGGGCAGCTTCTCCGCGAGCAGCACCGCGAACGCCTGATCGCCTCCGGCCTTCACCTGCTCGTAGAGCATCTGGAGCACCTGCGCGCTGGCCCGACCCTGCTCCAGGATCGGCGCGGCCTCGCCCTCGGCGCGGGCCTTGGCGGCGGCGCGCTCCGCGTTGGCGGGCTCCACCACGTCCGCCTGCAGGCGGAGCTTCTCCCGTTCGACCCGGCGCGTCTCCAACGCCTTCTGCGCCTCGACCTCCGACTCCTGGGCCTTCACCTGCGCGGTGCGCTCGACGATCTGGGCCTCGCGGTCCAGCTCGGCCTTGCGCACGCGCAGCTGGTTCTGCGCCTCGGCGATGCGCACGGCGGCCTCGGCCTCCTTGATTTCCGCCAGCTGGCGGGCGGAGGCCTGCCGCTGGCGGGTCTCGGCCGTGGCGTCGGCCTCTGCGATCTCGGCGTCGCGCACGGCCTCCGCAGCGCGCTTGCGGCCGATGGCCTCCAGGTAGCCCCGCTCGTCGCTCACGTTCTGGATCTTGAGCACGTCCAGGTGGAAGCCCAGCGCCGCCAGGTCCTCGCCGGCGTCCTCTGCGAGGGCCCGCGCGAAGCCCAGCCGGTCTTCGTTCACCTCCTCGGGGGTCAGCGTGGCCAGCACGCCGCGAAGGTTCCCCATGAGGGTGTCCTTGGCCAGGCTCCAAATCTCCTCTTCGGTCTTGTCCAGCAGACGCTCCACGGCGTTGTTGAACACCGTCTCGGGCTGCGACGCGATCTTGACCGCGGCGATCGCCTCGATGTTCAGCGGGATGTTCCCCTTCGAGAACGCGTTGGCCACGGAGATCTCGACGGGGAAGGTCTCGAGGGAGATGTGCTGCACGGTCTCCACGATCGGCACGCGCAGCGTGCGCCCCCCGATGACGGAGCGGTAGCCCACGTTCTCTCCCGAGATGAGCTTGCGCTCCCGGCCGGTGAGCACGGCGGCCCGGTTGGGCGGCACGATGACGATGAGGGATCGGATGGTCATCACCGCCACGACCACGACGAAGAGCAGCGCTACGGCCAGAGCGAAGCCGCCGCTGACGAGATCAGGGTTCATGGGACCCTCCAGGTCCTCGCGAGTACGTTCATTCCCGAACCGGCACGCGGATCACGCACCGAGCAGCTCCTGCGATATGGGGGCGACGAGCGCCACCCCTCGTTGCATCTCCACTACCACCACGGACTTCCACGTGGACGGATCACCCTGGTCCAGGGCTGACGGGTGCGGCAGCGCCCTCAGCTCCACCGAGTGCCCGAGCCGCTCCACCACGACCTTCCCCCCTGTGCCGGTGATGGGCAGCGTCACCCTGCCGGAGTGGCCGACGAAGGCGTCCTCTCCCTCCACCGTGCCGGACTCCGAGCGCCGCACCCAGCCGAAGGCCACGTTGATGAGCGTGCCCGACAGGACGCCGCCGGCGACGGCGAAGGCCGCGGTCGCCAGCGCCGAGGTGGCGGGGAGGACGTAGGTCAGCAACGTCCCCACCGCACCGAAGCCGAAGAGCGTGTACGTCACCGTGCGGATGGAGAAGATCTTCGAGGCGACCTGCGAGGCGTGGGCGCCGTCGGAAAGGTCGTGGTCCACGTCCATGTGGGACGCGTCCACGTGGCCGGCGTCCGCGTCGAAGTGGCCCGCGTCCGTCTCGAAATGAGCGTCGAGGGTGACGTCGGTGTCGAGGCTGGCGTCCGTGGAGAGATCGACGTCGCCGTGCCCGCCGAGGATGTCCCCCAGCAGGGAGAGTCCCAGGAAGCCGCCACCCAGGACCAGCGAGAACACGTAGAAGGCAACCATCTGACCGATTGATACGGGGCTCGCGGGGAGGACCTTCACCGGCAAGATCGGGTGGTGGGGGTCGCAGCGACAGTATCTCGGCGCAGGTCGCATCGCCGGGAGATGCTCCGAGAGCGCCCGTTGACCTAAAATTCTTAGGCCATTACGATTGCTCTAAGATTCTTAGGCCATTGGGAACACCATGTCCGACGACACGCTGACCGTACTCAAGGGGACGCTCGAGTTCCTTACGCTGCGTACGCTCGCCGGAGGAGGCGAGATGCACGGCTTCCAGATCCTCGAATGGCTCCACCGGGCCACGCGGGAGGAGCTCCAGGTCGAGGAAGGTGCGCTCTACCCGGCCCTGCACCGCATGGAGAAGCGCGGCTGGCTGGCGGCACGCTGGGCGACGTCCGAGCGGGGACGCAGAGCGAAGTACTACCGGCTCACTGCCGCGGGGAGACGTGCGCTCGCCCAAGAGGAGGAGCGCTGGGCGCGCTACGTCACTGCGGTGGCCCGCATATCGCGGCCGCAGGAGGCGTGAGGTGGACCGGTTGCGCAGGAAGCGGCTGGACGACGAGATCCGTCATCACATCGAGGAGCGTGCCGCGCGCCTGGTGGCGGAGGGAATGGACGCAGGCGAGGCGCTGCGCGAAGCGGAGCGGGCCTTCGGCGATGTGGGCGCGGTGCGCGCGGAGCTGGAGCAGATCGAAGAACCGCCGCGGGGCGCCCTCGCGCTCCTCTTCGACCGCGTCCGGACCGACCTCGCCTTCGCCGGGCGCCAGCTGCGCCGTGCACCGGGGTTCGCCGCCGTCGCAATCCTCACCCTGGGTCTCGGCATCGGATCTGCGACCGCGATCTTCGGGCTGGTGAAGGCCGTTGTGCTCGATCCGCTGCCCTATCCGCAGGCGGACCGGATCGTCGTATTCAACCAGGAGACGCCCGACGGCCTGCGCTTCTCGGTGTCCGAGCCCGACTTCCGGGACTTCAGGAGCCGGGTCCGCTCCGTCGAGCTCCTCACCGCGGTCAGTCGGGCGGACCTCACGTACATCGAGGACGGCCGGCCGGTCAACGTGGTGGCCATGCAGGTGACCGGGAGCTTCTTCCCCCTGTTCGGCGGCACGGCGACGACGCTCGGGCGCGCGTTCACCGACCAGGAGTCGGGTGAGCGCGCCCGCAAGCTGGTGGTCGTGAGCCATGCCTTCTGGGCGGAGGACCTGGGAGGCGATCCGGACGTGGTCGGCACCTCCCTCGTCCTCGACGACATGCCCTACGAGGTCGTCGGCGTGGCGCCCCGGGGATGGGCGCCGCCCATGGCCGGCGATGTGTGGATCCCCATCACGTTCGCGGACCCCGACCGCACGGACCACAACCTGGACGCAGTGGGCCGCCTGGCCGCCGGCGCCACGCTGGGCAGCGCAAGCGCCGACGCGGACGCCGTCGCCGCGGAGCTCGGACGCGAGCATCCCGACACGAACGGTGGCTGGGGCACGCAGCTCCGTCCGCTCAAGAGCGCTGTGCTCGGACCGCGGCGCATCCAGGCAGCGTGGGTCCTTCTAGGGGCCGTTGGGCTCCTCCTCCTCCTCGCCTGTGCAAGCGTGTCGAACCTCCTTCTGGCCCGAGCGAGCGGGCGCGGCCGCGAGATGGATCTGCGCGGGGCGCTGGGTGCGAGCCGCCGCAGGCTCGTGCAACAGCTCCTGACCGAAAGCTCCGTGCTCGCGAGCGCCGGGGCCGTCGTCGGCATCCTCTTCGCGTACGCGCTCCTGCCGGGCCTGCAGGCGATGAGCCCGGCCGACACTCCGCGTATCGGCGAGGCCTCCGTCGACGCCGTGGTGGTGCTCGCCGCCGCAGCGGCGGCGCTCCTCACCGGCCTGGTGTTCGGGCTCGCTCCTGTGGTGCACGTGCTCCGCGGGAACCGCACTTCGGCTCGTAGCGCGGGCCGGGTGACGGGCGGCAGCGGGCGCGCGAGGGCCGGCCTGGTCGCCGCGCAGGTGGCCGTGTCGGTCACCCTTCTCTTCGGCACCGGTGTGCTGGGCGCGAGCTTCCTGCGCCTGCAGCGGGTCGATCCGGGGATGGACGTGGACCACACCCTCGTCGTGCCGCTGATGCTCTCCGGGGACCGGTACTCCGTGGCCGAGCGTCGGGTCACGGTCGACGCTCTTCACGCCCGGCTCGCGTCCCTCCCCGGAGTCGAGGCCGTGGGGAGCTCGAACATCATTCCGTTCAGCGGAGCGAACACGGCGGTGGACGTCAACGTGGAAGGGCAGCCCACGAGCCCGGACGCCGCACCGTTCGCCCCATGGCGTGCCGTGTCGAGAACCTACCTCGACGCCGCGGGGCTCGAGCTGCTCCACGGGCGCACGTTCGAAGCACCCGACTTCGACGAGGGCGCCGCGGACGTGGTGGTCGTCACGCGTACGCTCGCCCGGCAGCTCTTCGGCGATCCGGCATCCGCGGTGGGCCGGCGCATCGCCTTCGGATGGGACGGCACGAACTACCGGCGCATCGTCGGCGTGGTGTCCGACCTCGAGGACCGCGAGCTGGCCGGCGCGCCGCCCGCGACGTTCTTCATGCCCGCAGCCGGCTTCATGAACTGGTCCGTGTTCCTCGTACGCTTCCGACCCGGCGCCCCGCTGGTGGAAGCGAGCGAGGTCCGGCGAGCGGTGTGGGACGTGGATCCGAACCTCCCCGTGCCGACCGTCGAGCGCCTGGCCGACCGTGTAGGCGGCTCGGTGACGAGCCCGCGCTTCAACGTGCTGGTCATGGGGATGCTCGGGATCGTCGCGCTCGTGCTGTCGGTCATGGCCATCTACGGGCTGATCCTCTTCGCGGTGCGTCAGCGCACGAGGGAGATCGGCGTCCGCCTCGCGCTGGGGGCACGCGCATCGGGCGTGGTGGCACTCCTGCTCCGACGGGGGCTGGTGATCACGGCCGCAGGCACGGCGGTCGGCGCGCTCCTCTCCCTGGGGCTGTCTCGCTACCTCGACTCGCTCCTCTTCGGAGAGGTCGGATCGCGCGTACCCACGCTGTTGGCGGCGGCCGTCGTGGTGACCTTCACCGCGCTCGCCGCGACGTGGATCCCGGCCCGGCGCGCGAGCCGCGTCGACCCACGGGAGGCGCTCGGCGCCGAGTGACGCCTCAGCGAGGTCGTGCTTCGCGCCGGATCGTACCCGACGTGTCGGGCACGGCACGTGCCCGGGCGCTGTCCGCGGCGATGCGTGCGCTGTCCGCGCGAGCGGCCGCTCGCACCGAGTCGGCGCGGGCCACCGCCGCCGCCGAGTCGGCCTTGGCCGCCAGGACGGAATCGAGGACGGCCATCCGCTGCGAGACAGGCACGATACGGTTCGCGATGCGGATCGACGGCTCCTCGGGGAAGCCGCCGTCCGGCTCGAGTGCCGCCTCGGTGTAGTGGCTTCCCGGGTTCCAGAGGATCCACTCGTCGATACCGGCGTCGTACGCCGCCTGGATCTGGGCCCGGACCTCCGCGGCCGTGTAAGCGGGCTTGCCCAGGCTGAAGTCCTGCAGCCACGGACGCGTCGCACCGGCGCCCTCGACCGATCGGGAGCGACGCAACGCGTCGCCCAGCGCCCGGCGGACGATCTCGTACGGGTAGGCGTTCGGGGTCTGGTAGCCGAAGCTCCCTTCCCAGTAGTGGCTCGGGTAGACCATCGGCAGCGCCACGTCGACCGCGCCGATGAACGACTCCCACACCTGGCCGATGCCCACGTCCCTCGAGGCTGATGCCGTGACGCCGAAGACGTCGGCGGTGACCCGCACGCCCAGCTCCGAAAGCTGGTCGCGCGAGTACGCCAGGAAGCTCCGGATCGCTTCCGGCTTGGCCATGTCGCCGGCACCCGGGTATGCGACGAGATCTTTCTCGGCGGCGGGGATGTCGGGGAACCGGACGTAGTCCCACTGGATCTCGGGGAAGCCCATCCCCACCACCTCGCGGGCGAGCCCTACGTGGTAGTCCCACACGCGACGGTCGTAGGGATTGAGCCACACGATCCCCTTCCCGTCCTTGAAGACGCCGCCGCTCACGGTCTGGACCGCCATCTCGGGGTGCGCCGCCGTGAGCAGAGGGTCCTTCACGATCACGATGCGGGCGATGGGGTAGATGCCCTCGGCCTTCAGGCGACGGAGGAGGGCCGGGAGGTTCGCGATGCGCACCTCCCCGGTGGCGCCGATCTCGCGCGCCAGGGGCACCGAGGTGCGATGGCTCACGTAGCCGCTCGCGTCCTTGATGTCGATGACGAACGTGTTGATCTCCGTGCGCCGGGCGAGGGCGAGGAGCTGGTCCACCCGCCGCTGCGACCCGGCCGCCCACGCGTTGAGATAGATCCCCCGGATGTGCTCGGGCCGATCGAAGTGCGGGGGCTCCGCGTCCGCCTCCTCCACCGCCGGGACGCCGGCCGTGGACGCGGGCGTGGACGCCACCGCGGGAGACGGCGCGGGCGCCTTCTCCGTCTCCTCCTCGTCCGCAGGCAGTCGGACGGTCTCGACGTCCGTCGCCTCCGGGATCTCGGGAAGCGTCGCCGCGTCGGCCGTGTCCACCGGGCCCCGCGCATCGGGTGCGCGCCGGAACGCGGACGGTCCGGCCTCGCAGGCCCCGAGGAGGGCCAGGAGGGCCAGAGCGCCGAGAGCTCCGATTCGCGGGGTCACGGTGGGGCCGTCGGGGCCGCTAGTAGGCCTGGAGGGTGGGGTCCACTTCGTCGCGCCACCCGATCACGCCGCCCTTCAGGTTGCGGACGCCGTCGAAGCCTCGCTCCAGCATCAGGCGCGTGGCCCAGGCGCTCCGGCTCCCCGTGCGGCAGTACAGCACGATGGGTCGGTCCCTGGGAAGCTCGCCCAGGCGCGAGGGGACCTCCCACGCCGGGATGCGGAGCTGTCCGACCTCCGGGAGGTCGGCGATGCGGCGCTCGAAGTGCTCGCGCACGTCGACGAGCGTCGGGATCTCGCCGTCGTCCAGGCGGCTCTTCAGCTCCCCCGGGGTGATCTCGGGGATGTCGGAGGCTTCGGTCATGGGCCAGGGAGTCAACGGCGTGGCAGGATGTCGTCCAGCAGAGCGGCGGAACGCTCCGCGGCACCGAGGTGGCGCTGAATATAGCCGAAGGTACGCTCGCCGGCGTACGTCCGTTCCGATTCATCGCTCATCCACAGCGTCAAAACCTCCGCGAGGTCCTCGCTGGCGCGTACCTCCCTCGCGCCGCCCTCCGCGAGAAGCCGGCCCGCCGCGCGCGCGTTGGCGTGGCGGGGTCCGAAAGCCACGGGAAGGCGCGCCGCCGCCGGCTCCAGCACGGAGTGCAGCCCCGCGTCGTGGAATCCTCCTCCGACGTAGGCCGCTCCCCCCACCGTATACAGTTGCGCCAGCACGCCCACCCGGTCCACAACCACGACATCGACGCCGCGCGCGTCGCCGCGCGCTTCCACGTCGCCCAGAGTGGCGGACCTCCATCCGTCGCCGGCCAGGACGCGCAGCAGCCGCTCGACGTGATCCGCGTCCGGCTCGTGCGGCGCGAGCACCGCTCGCAGATCCGGGACCCGACGGCGCACCGCCGCCAGCGCGGTAAGGAGCACCGCGTCGTCGGCCGGCCAGGTCGAGCCGGCCACGACCGTAGGCCTCGGGTCCTCGTGGAACGGTCGGAGCCACGGTGCTTCCGGATCCGCAACCGTCGCCCGCTGTGCCGCCGAGTCGATCCCCGGATCCCCGGTGACGCGGATCGCCTCGCCACGGACCCCCAACCTCCGGAACCCGTCGGCGTCCTCCTCGGTGATCGCACCGACGAGCGACATGCTCCGCCACACCTCGCGCAGGAGCGTGCGCGCCGGCCAGCGGCCGCGCCCGGCGCCCGGCGGAACGGTCCCGCCCACCATGGTGACGGGCACGCGGCGGCGCGTCGCCTCCCCGACCAGGATCGGCCACGCTTCGGTCTTGGTGAACACGACCACGTCGGGTGAGGCAGCATCCAGGACCGATGCCATTTCGTCCGGGAGGTCCCACGGGAGATAGCCCGCCACGTCGGCCGGCATCCGACGGGCCAGCTCTACGGCGGAGGGAGAGAAGTGGGTGTAGAGCGACTGGAGCCCGGGCCTGAGCGTCCGCCAAGCCTCGAGCACGGCGCGCGCCTGCAGGCCCTCGCCCACGGAGGGGGCGTGGATCCACGCAGCCGGCCGATCCGGCTCTCGCGACGCCCGCCCCCACGCCACCAGGCGGCTCGCGGCATCCCGGCGCCCCGCGATCCCCCGCGCCAGCTTGGACCCGCCACGGCCCACCACCGGCGTCGCGATGCGCAGCGTCCTCTGTGCGGCACGATACAAGGCCAGGGCGGGGTTCATGGGCCGGACGTTATAGATTCCGACCATGACGTTCCAGATCACGGTCCGTTATGGTGGGCGCTACCAGCGCTATCACACCTTCACCGTGGACGCGGCCGACGCCCGCCAAGCGCTGGAGGAGGCCGCCCGGGCCATACCGGACGAAGTGGCCGCCGAAGCCGACCTGGTCGAGCTCCGCGTGGCGGTGGACCCCGACAAGCGACAATACCTGGGCGAGGTCTGACCGACCGGGCCCCGAAGAACCGGCTCCGCTCGCCCGTATTGCCCTACGAGCCTGCCCGCGGAGCGCAGGGAAGCACCCGATCCCATTCCACCATGCCGGAGGACTGCATCCATGGCACCCATCTTCCTCGCCATCGTCGCCATCGTCCTGGGCGCGGCGATCCGCTCGATCGGACCCTCCATCGGAAAGTCGGCCGGAGCGGCGCGCCTCGTGGGATACGGCTTCATGGCAGCCGGCCTGCTGCTGGCCGCCTCGAACGCCCTCGCCGTGATCTCGGTGGGTGAGGTGGGCGTCCAGCACTTTCTGGGCAAGATCTCCCAGACCCCGCTCGACCAGGGCGTGCACATGATCAACCCGCTCGCGAGCATCGAGAAGATGTCGATCCGCGAGCAGAGCTTCCCACCGGACGGCAGCATCGAGAAGATCGACGCCCAGACCAGCGAGCAGCTCAACGTCGCGCTCGAGGTTTCGATCCTCTACCGGATCGACCCGGCCAACGCCCCGGACCTGTACCAGCGCATCGGCTCGGAGAGCCAGATCAAGCAGCGCATCGTCCTCAACTCGGTGCGCAACGGCGTCCGGGACGCGGTGGCGACGAAGTCGATCAACGACATCTTCTCGCCGAACCGGCGTGAGATCGCCGAGGACATGAAGGCCGCCATCCAGGCCAAGGCGGGCGACCGCATCGAGGTGCTGGACGTGTTCGTGCGCGACGTACAGGCGCCGCCCAAGGTGCGCGAGGCCATCGAGGAGAAGCTGCAGCGCGAGCAGAACGTCTCCGCCGAGCGCTTCCAGACCGAGATCATCCAGGAGAAGGCGCGCCAGCAGATCGAGCAGGCCAAGGGGATCGCGGAGGCCCAGCACATCATCTCCGAGGGACTCACCCCCCAGTACCTGACGTTCTACTACATCGAGCAGCTCGCGAAGCTGCCTGCGGGCTCGGTCGTGTACGTCCCCACGGAGGGCGGCGTGCCGTTGATGCGCCAGATCAACGGGGCCGGCGGCGGCCGTTGAACGGGTGAACGCCCGGAGGGAATCGGTCGGCCGACGGCCCGCAGGGCCGGTCGCGGCGATCTGCGCGGCCTGGATGCTGTCCCTCGCGTTCGACGTCTTCCTGCACGCGGGATTGCTGGCACGGCTGTATGCACGCCCGAGCCCGGTCCTCCTCCCGGCGGATCGTGCCTTCGCGCGCATCCCCTTGGGCTGGACCGCTTTCCTCGTCCTGACCGCCGCCCTCTGGTGGCTGTTGCGCCGCGCGGACGTGCGCGGAGCCGCGGCGGGCGGGCGTCTGGGCCTGTCGGGCGGGCTCCTCCTCTGGGGGGCGTGGAGCCTCGGGCTCTACTCGATCAGCCGGTTCGATGGCGACCTGTTGATCGGGTGGTGGCTCGGGCAGGCGGCCGAGCTCGGGATCGCCGGTGCGGTTCTGGGTGCCGCGAGGGCCGGGATGGGCCGAGGGAAGCTGTTCACACGGGTGGCGTTGGCCATGGTCGTCCTGGTGGCGGGCACGGTGGTCCTCCAGGCCCTGGGCCTCGCTCCTCCCATGAAGACCGTGGGGACGGGGTGAGCCCCCACCGCGACGGCCGAAACACCGAGCGGCTCCGGAGCATAGTAGGAAGCGTGAACGACACCGGCTCCGGGGCCCGCCCCCTCCGCTCCCGCCTGCTGCGCGGCGGCTTCGTCGTCCTGGCCCTGGGCATGGTGGCGGGGTGCTGGGCCTGCTCGCCCGTCTACGTGATCAAGGCGGGGATGGCGGAAGCGCGGATCCTGCGGGCGCGTCGGCCGATCGCCGACGTCCTCACGGACTCGACGACCGACGCGGACACGCGCGGCAAGCTGGCGTTCCTGGTGGAGGCGCGCCGCTTCGCCGCCGACGACCTCGGCATCGACGTGGGCGACGCCTATACGCAGTACACCGCTCTGGAGAGCGACACGCTCGCGCTGGTCCTGTCCGCGGCCGAGAAGGATCGCCTGGCGCCCAAGACGTGGTGGTTCCCCATCGTGGGCAACGTCCCCTACAAGGGGTTCTTCGACGAGGAGGACGCCCGCGAGGCCCAGGGCGACCTCGAGGTCGAGGGCTTCGATACGTACCTGCGTCCCACCGCGGCGTTCAGCACCCTCGGATGGTTCAACGATCCGGTCCTCTCGTCGATGCTGGACACCGACGACGTCGAGGTCGTGGAGACCGTCCTCCACGAGCTGTCGCACCGCTATCTGTTCGTGCCCGGCCAGGTCGGCTTCAACGAGAGCTACGCCACGTTCGTGGGGCGGGTCGGCGCCGCCCGCTTCTTCTGCACCCGGCCGGGCGGTGGGCCCGACACGGTGAAGTGCCAGCGCGCCGAAGCGCGCTGGCGCGACTACCAACGCTTCAGCGTGTTCGTGGACGGCCTGGTAGAGGACCTCGACGCGGTCTACGACCGCACCGACCTCACGTACGAGGAGAAGCTCGCGGGCCGACAGGAGGTCTTCACGGCGGCGCTGCACCACTTCGACGTCGACGTGGCACCGACGTTCGAGAGCGTGGGCTTCGGAGGCTTTCGACACACGCCGCTGAACAACGCCACGCTCCTCGCGCGCATCCGGTACTTCCACCGCCTGCCGGACTTCCAGCGCCTGCTCGAGGCGCACGGCAGTGATCTGAAGGAGGTCCTGACCGCGCTGAAGGCCGGGGTCGGGACCGTGGACGACCCGTTCGATCTTCTTCCCGGGGAGAGGGGTGGATGACGATGCCGAAGAAGCTCCTGGTCGCGCTGCTCGCGGTCGCGCTGTCGGCGCGGCCGGCCGCCGCGCAGACCACCTCGTACGAGGTGAACCTCCTGGACCGTGCGGACGACCGCTTCAAGGTCGTCGTGCAGCTCACCGGCCTCGGTCCGGCCGACTCGATCTTCCAGTTCGCCGCGACGGCCCCCGGCACCTACCAGATCGAGGACATCGGCCGCTACGTGCGGGGTCTGCAGTCCTTCGACGGCGACGGCTCCGAGGTCCCCGTCGCCCGTGTCTCGACCAACCAGTGGCGCTTCTCCGATCCGGCGCGGGTGCACACGGTGCGCTACGCGATCGCCGAGACGTGGGACACACCGGTCCCCGAGCACTCGCCCTACCTCATGTGCGGCACGTCCATCGAAGCCGACAACGTGCTGGTGAGCCCGCACGCGGTGTTCGGCTACCCGGCCCTCCGCCAGGGCCAGCCGGTCCGGGTACGCTTCGAGCGGCCGGCGGACTGGAGGGTGGGCTCGGCGCTCGTCCCCGACGCGCAGGGGTGGTACCACGCGGACGACTACGACCAGCTCGTGGACTCTCCGTTCCTCATGGGGAGCACGCTCACCGAGGCGACGCTCTCCATCGGAGGCGTGCCTGTCGAGGTGTGGGTCTACTCGAAGACCGGCAAGATCCAGGCGAAGCGGCTCCTGGGGAGCATGCGCGCCATGCTCACCTCGGCGGGCGCGTTCCTGGACGGGCTCCCGGTGGACCGATACGCGTTCCTCTGGCACTTCGAGGACGTGAGCATGGGCGCGTGGGAGCACAGCTACAGCTCGGAGTACGCGATGGCCGAGCCGCAGACGTGGACCGATGCCGTCGGCCAGGACCTGACCGACATGGCGGCGCACGAGTTCTTCCACGTGGTGACGCCGCTCCACATCCACAGCGAGATCATCGAGCACTTCGACTTCGAGCACCCGACGCCCTCCCAGCACCTCTGGCTGTACGAGGGCGTAACCGAATGGGCGTCCGATGCGATGCAGCTCCGCTCGGACCTGGTCCAGCTCCCCGCCTACCTCGACAAGGTGGTGGAGAAGATCCTCGTCGACCGGCAGTTCTTCGATGAGTCGTACTCCCTCCGGAAGCTCGCGCTGACGTCCTACACCGACGCCGGCCAGCGGCAGTACGGCAACATCTACATGAGGGGGGCGCTCGTGGCCGGGCTCCTGGACATCCGGCTGCTGGAGCTGTCGGGCGGCCGCCGGGGGCTGCGGGAGCTGATCCTCGATCTCGCCAAGGAGTACGGGAAGGACCGGCCGTTCCCCGAGGACCGCTTCTTCGACATCGTGACGGCGAAGACCTATCCGGAGATCGGCGACTTCTTCGACCGGTACGTGAAGGCCGCCGAGCCGCTGCCGATCGCCGCCTACTACGCGAAGCTCGGGATCCGCTTCGTGGGCGGCGACATCCCCCGCTTCGAGATCATGAAGGACGCCACGCCCGAGCAGATCGCGCTCCGCCGGGCCTGGCTGCGCGGGCGCCCGGCCGCATAGTCCCGGCCCGGTTGGGCGGCGGCCACACCGGTGGGGCCGCCCTTGGGCGGGACCCACCTCCCCTTTAGTTTGCGGCTTCCCCTGGGAATTCCGCATGGAGCAGCACGTTCGCACGACCATGTCCACTGAAGACCGAGACGCCTACAGCCCTTCGCGGGTCGAGGAGAAGTGGCAGCGCCTGTGGGAGGAGCGCGGAACGAACTCGTTCACGCTCGAGGCGCTGACGACCGCGGAGAAGCCGTTCTACAACCTGATGATGTTCCCCTACCCCTCGGCCGAGGGGCTCCACGTGGGCAACATCTACGCGTTCACGGGTGCGGACGTGCACGGCCGCTACCAGCGGATGCGCGGACGCACGGTGTTCGAGCCCATCGGCTTCGACGCCTTCGGGATCCACTCGGAGAACTTCGCCCTGAAGCGGGGCGTGCATCCCATGGACCTGATCCCGTCCAACGTGCGCAACTTCACCCGGCAGCTCCGGCGCACGGGCGGGATGTTCGACTGGAACCACGCCGTCAACACGACGGATCCCGCCTACTACAAGTGGACGCAGTGGATCTTCCTGCAGCTCTTCAAGGCCGGGCTGGCCGAGCGCAAGGAGGCTCCGGTCAACTGGTGTCCCTCGTGCATGACCGTGCTGGCCAACGAGCAGGTCATCGGGGGTGCGTGCGAGCGGTGCGGCACCCCGGTCGAGCAGCGGCGCATCGCGCAGTGGTTCTTCCGGATCACGAAGTACGCCGAGCGTCTCCTCGACAACCTGGCGACGCTGGACTGGTCGGACACGACCCGCGCCGCCCAGACCAACTGGATCGGCCGGAGCGAGGGTGCGCGCCTGCGCTTCCCGGTGCTCGACGCGGACGCGAAGGAGACGGGCGGCACCATCGAGGTGTTCACCACCCGTCCGGACACCGTGTTCGGCGCCACCTACATGGTGCTCGCCCCCGAGCATCCCCTGGTGGACGCGCTGACCGACGAGGCGCACGCCGCCCGGGTCGGCGCGTACCGCGAGGAATCCGTGCGCAAGGACCTGGTCGCCCGGCAGAAGGTGGACAAGACGAAGACGGGCGAGTTCACCGGGGGCTACTGCCGCAATCCGGCGACCGGCGAGCCGATCCCGGTCTGGATCGCGGACTACGTCCTGATGGAGTACGGCACCGGCGCGATCATGGCGGTGCCCGGCCACGACGAGCGTGACTTCGAGTTCGCCACCCAGTTCCACCTGCCCATCGTGCGGGTCGTCGCCGGCCCCGGCGAGGACGCGGACACGCCGCTCACGGAGGCGTACGTCGGGCAAGGCGTCCTGGTGAATTCCGCCGCCTTCGACGGCACCGACGTGGACGACGCCGTGCGCGTGGTGACGGCGTGGGCCGAAGGCCGTGGGTGGGGTGAGGGGACGGTCAACTACCGGCTGCGGGACTGGTGCATCTCCCGGCAGAGGTACTGGGGGCCGCCGATTCCGATCATCCACTGCGCGAAGTGCGGCTCGGTCGCGGTCCCGGAGGAGGACCTGCCGGTCGTGCTGCCCCGCGTCGAGGACTTCAAGCCGGACGACACCGGCGTGAGCCCGCTGGCCCGCGTCGAGGAGTGGTACCGGACCACCTGCCCCGAGTGCGGGGGCGAGGCGCGCCGCGAGACCGACGTGTCTGACACGTTCCTCGACTCCGGATGGTACTTCCTGCGCTACCCGTCGACCGACTTCGACGACAAGCCGTTCGACCAGGTCCTGACGAGGCGCTGGCTGCCGGTGGACACCTACATCGGCGGCAACGAGCACGCGGTGCTGCACCTGCTGTATTCACGCTTCCTCACCATGGTGCTGCACGACCTCGGATACCTCGACTTCGAGGAGCCGTTCACCGTCTTCCGTGCCCACGGGCTGATCATCGCCGAGGGCGCCAAGATGTCGAAGAGCAAAGGCAACGTCGTCGTCCCCGACCCCATCATCGAGGAATTCGGCGCGGACACGTTCCGCACGTACCTGATGTTCATCGGGCCGTTCGAGAGCGGCGGCGACTACCGCCAGGAGGGAATCCAGGGGCCGCACGGCTTCCTGCACCGGCTGTGGGACACCGTGCTGGCTGCCGAGGACGGTGAGCCGGACCCGTCCGTCGAGCGCAAGCTGCACCGGACCATCCGGCAGGTGACCGAGCAGCTCCCCGACCTGCAGTACAACACGGCGATCGCCGCGATGATGGAGTACCTGAACGCCGCGAGGGCCGGGGGCCGCAAGGCCGTGCGCGCCGAGGTCGAGCCGCTGGTTCCGCTCGTCGCCCCGTTCGCGCCCCACCTGGCCGAGGAGCTGTGGGAGCGTCTGGGCCACGAGGGCACCATCTTCGACGGTGCGAGCTGGCCGGAGTACGATCCGGCCAAGACCGTCGAGGACACGGTGAACTACGCGGTGCAGGTCAACGGCAAGCTGCGCGGCACGGTGGCGGTGGCCCGCGGGATGGACGAGGCCGAGGTCGTGGCCATCGCCCGCGTCGAGGAGAACGTCGCGCGCCACCTGGACGGCGCGACCGAGCGCAAGGTCGTCTTCGTGGAGGACCGTCTCGTGAACTTCGTGGTGTCATGAATCACATCGAGCGCCTGGCCATCGACGCGGTCCGTGTCCTGTCCATGGACGCGGTGCAGAGGGCCAACTCCGGACACCCGGGCACGCCGATGGCGCTGGCGCCCTTCGGCTACGTCCTCTTCCACCGACACCTGCGCCACAGCCCGAGGAATCCCGGGTGGCCGGATCGGGATCGCTTCGTGCTGTCGGCGGGGCACGCATCCATGCTCCTCTACTCGCTGCTCCATTTGAGCGGGTACGACGTGAGCGAGGACGACATCCGCGCCTTCCGCCAGTGGGGCTCCGCGACCCCGGGACACCCGGAGCACGGGCACACCCCGGGTGTCGAATGCACGACCGGCCCCCTCGGCCAGGGTGTCGCGATGAGCGTGGGGATGGCGCTCGCCGAGCGCTGGCTCGCGGAGCGCTTCAACAGGCCCGGTCACGAGATCGTCAGCCACAACACGTGGGCGCTGTGCTCCGACGGCGACCTGATGGAGGGCATCAGCCACGAGGCCGCGGAGCTCGCGGGCCGCCATGAGCTCGGCAAGCTCACGTGGATCTGGGACGACAACCACATCACGATCGAGGGCCGCACGGAGCTGGCGCGCTCGGCCGACCAGATCCGTCGCTTCGAGGCGTACGGCTGGCACGTCATCGACGTGCACGACGGCAACGACCTCGAGGCGATGGACCTCGCGCTGGAGGAGGCCAAGCGTGAGACCGAGCGTCCCAGCCTGATCGTCCTGCGCACGGTCATCGCGTACGGCAGCCCCAACAAGGCGGGCACGGCCGAGGCCCACGGCGCTCCGCTCGGCCAGGCCGAGATCGACGCGACGAAGGAGAAGCTCGGCTACCCTTCGCTCGAGCCTTTCTGGGTCGACGACCTGGCGCGGGAGCACTGGAGGGCGTGCGTGCGGAAGGGCGAGCGCCTCGAGGAAGCGTGGAACGCGCGCTATCAGATCTACCGGGCGGAACACCCGGACGAGGCGAAGGAGCTCGAGCGGGCCATCACCGGCCAGCTTCCGGACGATTGGAACGCGGACGTCCCGGACTTTCGGTACGCGGTCAAGGCGGACGCGACGCGGGGGTGGTCCGGCAAGGTGCTCCAGGGTCTCGCGAAGCGCATCCCCAACCTGGTGGGCGGCTCCGCCGATCTCGCTCCGTCGAACAAGACCGACATCAAGGGAGCGGACGACCTCCTGCCACAGACTCCGGGTGGGCGCGTCGTCCATTTCGGCGTGCGCGAGCACGCGATGGGCGGCGTCATGAACGGTATGGCGCTCCACGGAGGCGTACGCCCGTTCGGTGGGACGTTCCTGGTCTTTTCCGACTATATGCGCCCGGCGATCCGCCTCGCGGCGCTCATGGGCCAGCCCGTCGTCTACGTCTTCACGCACGACTCGATCGGCCTGGGAGAGGACGGCCCGACGCACCAGCCCGTCGAGCAGCTCGCCGCCCTCCGTGCCGTTCCCGGACTCGTCGATCTGCGCCCCGGCGACGCTGCCGAGACGGCGGTCGCCTGGCAGGTCGCGGTCGAGCGCTCGGACGGGCCGACCTTCCTCGCGCTGTCCCGCCAGTCGGTGCCGATCCTCGACCGGGGCGTGCTCGGCTCGGCGGATGGGCTGCGCCGCGGTGGGTACGTCCTGGCGGAGGCGAGCGGTGACGCACCCAGCGTGATCCTCATCGCCTCCGGCACCGAGCTCGCGCTCGCGCTCGAAGCGCGCGAGCGACTCGAGGCGGAAGGCGTGCCGACGCGCGTCGTGAGCCTGCCCAGCTGGCACCTCTTCGCCGGGCAGAGCGTGGCGTATCGCCACCGCGTGCTCCCGCCCTCGGCCAAGGCGCGCGTCGCCGTCGAGGCCGCCACGACCTTCGGCTGGGAGCGCTGGGTGGGTCCCGAGGGGCACGCGATCGGCCTCGATCGCTTCGGTGCTTCCGCACCGGCGGAGGTGCTCTACCGCGAGCTCGGCATCACCACCGACGCCGTCGTGGACGCGGCCCGCGCCGCGGTCGACAGGGCGCGCGGCATCGCGGGCTCGGCAGGAGATCGCCTGTAGAGAAGACGACGGATCAGGCCACGCCGTCGGCCGCGCCGACGGGAGGCGGCCTCGAGCCGACGCGCAGCAGGAGGTACCCCGAGATCCCGGCTGCCAGCGAAGCGGCGAGGATGCCGATCTTCGCCGCCGTCATCGTGGCTTCGTCCACGAAGGCGAGCTCGGCGATGAACAGCGCGACCGTGAAGCCGATGCCCGCCAACTGCGCGGCACCGGCCACGTGTCGCCACCCCACGCCCTCGGGAAGGCGCGCCAGCCTCAGCTTCACCGCGAGCCACGCGGCCAGGAAGATCCCACCGAGCTTGCCGAGCACGAGCGCCGCCACGATGCCGAGGGCCACTGGGCTGCCCATCGCGGCGCCCACGTCCGCCGGCGAGAGCGGCACCCCGGCGTTGACCAGCGCGAAGAGGGGAAGCACGACGAACGCGGTCCAGGGGTGAACCTTCCGCTCCAGCCGTTCGAGGGGGGACTCCGTCCCCACTGCGACCTCTTCGAGCCGCCCGAGCGTGGCTTCGATGTCGTGGTGGTCGTCCCGCTCGACGGCAGCCTCGAAGCGAGCGAGAAGTCGCCGTCCGACCTCCAACGCGGTCCGGTCGTCGTAGTAGTGTCGCGCCGGCGTCAGGAGCCCGAGCACCACACCCGCCAGCGTCGCATGGACGCCCGACTTCAGGATCGCGACCCAGAAGAAGAAGCCCAACAGCGCGTACACCGGCACCGAGCGGATGCCGAGGATCCGGGCGAGGACGATGGCCGCGAGCACGAGGGCGGCCGCACCGAACGCCCCCACCACGATGTTCTCCGTATAGAAGACGGCGATCACCAGGATCGTCCCGAGGTCGTCGACGATGGCGAGGGCGAGGACGAACACCCGGAGCTGCGTCGGCACCCTTCGGCCGAGCAGGCCGAGCACCCCCAGGGCGAAGGCGATGTCGGTGGCCATCGGGACGGCCCACCCACGCACGCCCGGGCCACCCGCGTTCAGCGCGACGTAGACCAGAGCGGGCACGACCATCCCGCCGAGCGCGGCAGCCGCGGGGAGCGCTGCGGTGCGTGGGTCCGAGAGATGGCCGTGCAGAATCTCGCGCTTGATCTCGAGTCCGACGACAAAGAAGAAGAGGGCCATCAGCCCGTCGTTGACCCAGTAGTGCATGGACTTCGAGAGCTGCACGAAGCCGAGGTCGAGCGTGATCCGGGTTTCCCACAGGCGGTGCACCGCGTCCGCCGCCGGCGAGTTGGCGAGCACGAGCGCTACCACCGCCGCCGCGAGGAGCACGCCCGAACCGAGCCACTCGGTCCGGATGAACGCCTGCAGCGGGAGGTGGACCGTGCGCGCGACGCGCTGGTGCTCGGCCCTGACCTCGAGGGCCCCTCGACTTCTGGGCGAGCCTGCCATCCCGGTTCGGAGTCCTCCTCAGGCCGCGCGTCTGCGGAGGGCGGGTGGCAGCGGAGGCACGCGCGTGATGCGCTGCTGGCGGCGCCGGCGGCGGACGACGGGGCGGTCGTAGCGCGTCTGGGCGCGGCAGCCCGCGTGACGCGCCCACGCCTTCCACGATGCCCCGTGTCCGTAGTTGCCGTCGAAGAGGTAGTCGGCGATGTGGGCCATCTCGTGGAGCAGCGTGTCCATACGCTCGGCGCCGTTGCCCTCGAGCATCAGATCGACGTTCAGCGCGAGCTCGAGCACGTACCGTCCGCGCCGCCTGTCCTGGCCCGGGATCATGTGGCCGAGCGAAGCGCTCATGCGGTTGCTCAGGCGGACGGGAACGTCCTCCGGAAGGAGGCCGTCGAAGCGCGTCTTGTTCAGGTAGCGGTACAGCGCCCGCAGGTACGCTCGCTGCTCCGGCGTGGCGCAGCAGTGCGTGAGCTCCTGTTCGCCACCGCACCGCGCGGCGGCACGCCGCTGACGCTGGGCGTGCGACTTGCGCACCGCCTCGAGCACCGGGGTCAGGCCGGGCCAGCTCTGCACGCGTTCCGACGCCGCGCGCACCGCCTCGGTACTCCAGCCACGCCCCCTTACGATCGTGGCGAACGCATCCAGGATGGATGGCGGAGCCCTGCGGTACGCCACGTGCAGGTTGAGCACCGTGGCGTCCTGCGTCAGCGACCAGATCGTGCTGCGGTTGGCGCGGAAGTTGACCTTCTTGAGCCGACGGGCTCCCCGGCTCCTCAGCTCCCGCAGGGTGTCTTCGGTGGATCGGGCACGCATGGATTTCCTCGGGCGGGCAGACATCGCCGTGAGGGCGACGCACAATGATGGGCAATTCGATTCACGCGCGCACCCCCCTTCGACGGACACCTGCGCACACCCCGAGACAACCCCCGCGAGGACCCCGACCGGGCGCCTTCGGCCCACCGTATCCTGTGGTCCCGGCACCTCGATGCTACGACATGTCGTAGGCTCGCGCGCCGCACCTATTGCGCACGTGGAGCGAATTGCACTACATAGAAGTCGTTCGCGAACAAGTGTTGGTCGTACCCTGCTTCCGGAGGCACATCGTGGCGACCAAGAAGAGCTCCAAGAAGACCGCAGCGAAGAAGCCGGCCAAGAAGAAGGCCGCCAAGAAGCCGGCCAAGAAGAAGGCCGCGAGAAGGCCGGCCACCAAGAAGGCTGCGGGCGCCAAGAAGCGCCCGGCCAAGAAGGCCGCCAAGAAGGCCGCAAAGAAGGCGCCGGTGAAGAAGACGGCGAAGAAGCCGGCCAAGAAGAAGGCCGCGAAGAAGGCCGCCAAGAAGAAGGCCGCGAAGAAGCCGGCCAAGAAGAAGGCCGCAAAGAAGGCCGTGAAGAAGGCGAAGAAGCCCGCCAAGAAGGCCGCGAAGAAGCCCGCCAAGAAGAAGGCGGCGAAGAAGGCGAAGAAGTAGTAGGGACGGTCGGACCCGCAAGGTCCCGCGGCGCCGGCGTCCCTCGGGATGCCGGCGCCTTCGCATGGTAGCCCACCGCGCGCCGGCTCAGCCCGGTCGGCCCTCCTCCAGGTAGTCCATCACCGCTCGGTACTCGTCGCGCAACGCACCGAACAGCTCACGCGCGCCGTCCACGTCGCCGGCCTGCCCGCGATCCTCCATGTACTGGAGGAGGAACGCGAGACGGTTCGCACGGATGTTCCCCGAAGCCGACTTCAACGAGTGTGCGGCGCGGCGCACCTCCTCGGGCGCTCCGGAGGCCACCGCCTCCTCGATCCCCCGGAAGAGCACGGGCGCCTCGGACAGATAGATCTCCACGGTCGCGTCGACCACCTCCTCGACGCCGGCTTCCCGCATGGTCGCGCGAAAGCCCCTCAGGTCCACGGGTGCGGACGCGTCGTCGCGATCCTTCGTCACTTCCTCAACCTCCTTCGATCGTGGAGCGTTCGCAGTGCTACCGATCCACCGCTCGACCACTTCGTAGAGATCGCCGGGCTTGAACGGCTTGGCAACGAAGTCGTTCATCCCCGCGGCGCGGCAGCGCTCCCGCTCCTCCGCGAAGGCGTGCGCGGTCAACGCGACGATCGGGAGCGACGCGTTGCCCGGCTGGCCGCGAATGCGTCGGGCCGCCTCCAGGCCGTCCATCTCCGGCATCTGGATGTCCATCAACACGAGGTCGAAGCCTCCCGCCCCGGCAGCCCGCACAGCCTCGACGCCGTCACGCACGGCCACCACCTCGTGGCCGCGCTTGCTGAGCAGCCCGACCGCGACCTGCTGGTTCACGGCGTTGTCTTCGGCGAGCAGGATCCGTGCCCGGGTCGTCGCCCTCTCGATGCTCTCGCGCGTGACGAGCCGGCGCTCCTGACCGGGCCGTGATCCGAGACCGAGAACGGCCTGGAGCGCCCGGAACAGCTCCGCCCGCGCCACCGGCTTCGCGAGGTAGCCCGCGATGCCGGCCGACCGGGCGCGGTCGGCGCCCCCGGCGGGCACCGCGGAGGTGACCATCAGGATCGGCGTGTCGGCACCCACGTCGCCGTTGCGCAGACGATGGACGAAATCGAAGCCGTCCAGCTCGGGCATCATGTGGTCGAGGACCACGGCGTCGAACGGTCGCCGCTCCGCGATCGCGGAGCGCACCGCCTCCAGCCCCTCGACCGCGCCCGTTGCTTCCGTGACGTCGGCTCCGACCTGGTGGAGCGCCTCGTGCACGATGCGCCGGGCCGTCGTGTTGTCGTCGACGACAAGGAACCGCCGCTCCGCCAGGTCCACGCCCGGAGGCGTGCGCGTGTCGGATGCGCGGTCGTCCTGGCCCGGCGTCAGCTCGAGGACGAAGTGGAAGTCGCTCCCCTTACCCGGCGCGCTCTCCACCTCAAGCTGTCCCCCCATCAACGCGACCAGCCGCCTCGAGATGCTCAGCCCCAGTCCCGTCCCTCCGTGGATCCGCGTCGTGGACGAGTCGGCCTGCTCGAACTCGCGGAAGATCTGCTCCTGCTTGTCGAGGGGTATCCCCACTCCGGTGTCCTTCACGCTGAAGTGGATCCGATCCCGCCCCTCCACCGCCCCCAGCGAGCGGAGCCGGATCACCACCTCTCCGCGCTCGGTGAACTTCACGGCGTTGCCCAACAGGTTCCCGAGGATCTGTCGGATGCGGTGGGGATCGCCGCGCACCGTCCGGGGCACTCCCCGACCCACGTCCACCACGATCTCGTTCCCGCGCTGCCCGGCGGGCACGGTGAAGATGCGCGCTACCTCGGCCGCCAGGTCGTGCAGCGCGAAGTCCACCACCTCCAGGTCGAGCTGGCCCGCCTCGATCTTGGACATGTCGAGGACGTCGTTGAGGATGCGCAGCAGACCACGCCCCGACTCGCGCACGACCTGTGCCGTCTGACGCTGCTCCGCCGTCAGCGGGGAATCCAGCAGGATCTCGATCATCCCGAGGATTCCGTTCAGCGGCGTTCGGATCTCGTGGCTCATGCTCGCCAGGAAGGAGCTCTTGGCGCGGGCGCCTTCCTCGGCCTGGATGCGCGCCATCATCTGGGTCTCGCGCGCTTCCACCTGGTCGGTGACGTCCTCACCCACCAGGATGAGCGTCCCTTGGACCATGCCGCTTCCGAGCGTGCCGGAGAGGCGCATCCATCGGGCCTTGCCATCGCCCCGCCGCACCGGAAGATCCGCCGTGGTCCGCTGCCCCTCGCGGACCATGTCGAGGAACGTCATCAGGGGTGCCCGGTCACGCGGATCGGTCACCAGCTCCACGAACGGCTCTCCGATGACCCCGGGGGCGTCGTAGGCGAGCGCCCGCTCGAAGGCCGGGTTGACGCGCATCACCCGCCCCGCCCCGTCCAGCACCACGATGGGCGTCGGTGCGGAGGTCAACAGGGCGTTCAGGAAATCACGCCGGCGCGCGGTCTCCTCCTCCGCGATGCGCAGGCGCAGGCCGGCCCGTATCTGTTCGAGGAGCATCCTGTGAGCCCCCCGGTGCAGCATGGTCATGACCGACACGAACAGCGCGATGAGGAGGAGCAGGGATACGCGGCTCCGGTCCATCTCGCCGAGCAGCACCGCGCCGGCGAGCGGTCCCAGGATGAGGGCGGTGAGGCCGTAGAAGGAGGGCCCGTCCGCCACTAGCGTGGAGGTCGCCGCCGCGACCAGCCCGGAGAAGATCAACAGGAGGAGCGCGAGATCCGTCGGCGAGGCGTCCGCGTGGAGCACCGCCCATCCGCCCCACAGGAGCGCCGCGATCCAGACGTCACGCCGCAACAGCCAGAGGATCGCGTGGGGGTCCGCCAGCCCCGACAGGGCCCGTTTCCGATTCAGCGCGCGGGCGAGCGTGGTGCCCAGGAAGCAGGCGAACCACCCGAGGCTCGCCCAGGCGGGATCGACGCCCCAGAACACGAACACGGTGAGGGCGGCCAACGTGATGTGCGCCACGTCGGCCGAGAAGCGACCGGCCAGGAGGAAGCCGGCAAGCGCCTCACGCACCTCGTCGGCCATCCGGATCGGCGGATAGGTCGGGGTCTCTTCCGGGAGGACCGCCGCGGCGAGGTCTTCCCCGGAGTGGGCAGCGCCGTGCTCGTGGCGGTCGGTCATGGGGTCCGGGCGTCTGATGGCACGGACCTAAAGTACGGCCCGGAAGGCGGGAGGCGAGACCCTCCCCCTTCCGGGCCGACGCGTGGCGACCAGGACCGCCCGCGTCCTGTCGGAGAATCTAGAAGGCGGTCACCACCCCTGCCGTCAGTCGGGTTCGATCCGAGTGCAGGTCCCGTTGGACCTCGGCCATGAAGCGCAGGTTCCTGGCTTGCAGGTACGTCGCCGTCAGGCTGGCGGACTCGAACATGTCGATGTAGCCGGGCTCCCCGACGCGCAGGGTGAACACGGGTCGATCCGACTCGACGCGGTTGTAGAGCGCGGCGAAGTGCCACCGGCCCATCGCTCCCTGCGGCGAGGCGAGCACCTCCGCCATGTACGAATCGACCACCGACTTCAGCGGGTCGGCGGCGTTGTAGTCGCAGCGTGGGTCGTTCTGGGTGCACGAGTCCAGGAAGAAGGGATTGCCGTCGCGCCGGTACAGGTACTGGAGATTCAGCTCGACCTTGGGGCCAAAGGGAATCGTCGCGTCGGGGCCCCACACGCGCACGGTGCTCGCGAGATCGCCCGTGAGCTTCTCCTTTCCGGCGTACAGGTATCCTCCCAACCGGAAGAGCCCCAGGTCCTGGGAGAGGCGCACACCCAGGTTCTTGAGGGTCTGGGTGGAGTAGTTCCGCTCCTCGGTGGCCTGATCGAGACCACGGCCGTTCACGAGCTGGACGGCCAGCTCGGCGTTCTTCCACGGCGACGTCAGGGCCATCAGACCGCGCTCGTACGTCAGGTCGGCACGGACGTCGCCGACGCGGACCCGATAGGGCATGTAGTCCTCGTACTCGAGCCTCAGCTCCCGCTTGAAGAGCGGGTCGGAGAGCTGGAACTGCCCGACGATGAGGTCGACGCCGCTGTCGAAGACGTCTCCGAACTGCAGGTAGGCGTCCTCGAGCCCGGCGACCTCTCCGCGCTCGGTGAGGAAGAAGTACATGTAGTACGAGATGTCATCCGTGACCTGGCCGCCGCTCAGCAGCTTGATGCCCCACGGCGTCTTGAAGTCCGCGGCCACGGCGTCATCGCCGGACAGGCTGCTCATGTACGCCTCGACTTTGACGGCGAGCGGGAGGTCCCGCTGCAAGCGCAGGAGCGGATCGCCGACCGAGATCGTGTCGACGGCGGGCGCGCCCCGGGCCATCTGGAAGCCGTTGGCGGCGAACATGTTTCCGAAGGCGTTCAGCCGCGGGAAGGGCGCGTGGCAGAGCGCGCACGTGACCCTGTACTTCCGCGCGAACGCCGGGATCGCATAGGCGTCGGCCGGAAGCAGGGGCAGGAGCACGAGGGCGGCGAGCAGAGCGCTCGCGGTGCCCCGCCGGATGACGTGCATGGGTACCTCCCTGTGGGGGAACCGGGGCTGTCGGCACCCCGTCATCGAAGATCTCCGCAGTCGACGCGCCGTCGCTGTCGGGAGCCCCACCAACATGGTGCAGGGGTTTTCCCGACGGGCAGACGTTCGGGTCAGCGCCGGTCGCCGCCGCCTTCCCGCTCGCCGCGCTCGGAGCGCCCGGGCGTTTCCATCGTACCGGTGCCGCTGGAGGTCACGTAGGCCGATGCCGCGCCGTGCTGGTAGACCAGCTTTCCCCCCAGGTCGCCCACACGGACGGCGAGCGCGAGGACGACCAGACCCGCGGGGACCGACAGCCAGCGGGCACCGCGCCCCACCCTGGCCGGCGCCAGGCCGAGGAGGATCACGGCGGTCAGGATCGCCGAGCCCAGGAGCAGCCCCTCGGCCGCCTCCTCGTGCCCATGAATCAGGCTTTCGGACACCACGCGCTCGACGACGTCCTCCTGCTGCTGACCCGTCTCGATCGCGAGCCACGTGGAGCCGACGAGGAGAAACGCCATCACCGTCAACCCGATCCAGGCACCGCGCCCGGCGCTCGGCCGTCGGGATACGAACAGCGCCGTGACCGCGACGAAGGGGAAGAGCACGGAAAGGACCAGGGGGAAGTGGACGACGGCGGGGTGCAGGGGGTGCGGCATCGGTGTCTCCGGTTGAAGGACGCCCCGAACGTCGGCGATCTTTCGGCGGTCCTCCATCCGACAGATGCTCCAGACGCCTCCATGAGCGCCTTCCGGACATCCGACAAACGACGGAGACGGCATGAGAGAAGTCAACGGCGACGCGCCTCCTCGGCTCTACCTGGTGCTGGCCGCCCTCTTTGCCCTGATCATGGTGGCGGCTGCCGCGGACCTGGCCATGGACCGGCCGCCGACCCCGTGGAGCCTGCACGTGCTGGCCGAGGCGACGCTCGTGCTGATGAGCCTCGGGGCCGCGTCCTACCTCGCCTGGGGGTGGTACAGCGCGTTGCGCGAGGTGCAATCACTGGAGGCCGAAGTGGCGGAGCGGCAGGCCGAACGTGACGCATGGAAGGAGCGCGCGGGCCGGCTGCTCGAGGGGCTGTCCGAAGCCATGGCCGACCAATTCTCGTCCTGGGAGCTGACCGGGGCGGAGCGCGAGACCGCGCTCATGCTCCTCAAGGGCTACAGCCACAAGCGCATCGGCAAGCTCACCAACCGGAGCGAGCGCACCGCGCGCCAGCATTCCGTGGCGGTCTACCGGAAGTCCGGCCTGGCGGGACGCTCGGAGCTGTCCGCGTTCTTCCTGGAGGACCTTCTGCTCCCGGCTTCGGAACGGCCGGAGGAAGAAGAGAGCTGAGCGACGCCCGCCGCCGCGGGGCCCGGGCCGAGCTCGACCCGGGCCCCGCGTGGCATCAGGAGATGATGCGGCCCTGCTCCGGCAGCACGATGGCCGGCAGACCCAGACGCTCCACCGCCTCGTTGAAGCGCGCGAGCTCGTTCTGCAGGATCGACAGATAGCGGCCGCGCACGGACGCCCAGTCGCGGTTCAGGTCGCCCAGCCGCTCGTACGCGCCGGGGGTGGGCCGCCCCTCGGGCCCGCCGGAGATGTAGCCGTCCACGCCGGTCACGTAGTTGTAGAGCTCGATGAACTGGTTGTCGAGCTTCGGTGGGAAGCGGATGGGGTCCTGGCCCGACTGGTTCTTCGTCTGCTGCATCTCCTGGTGGACGTCGGTCGACTTCGTCTGGAGCGTGTCCGCGAGGGGCTCCAGCGTGGCCGCCTGCCCCGCCGCCTCGGCTTTGTCCACCACCTGCTCAACCTGCTCGCGGATCGCTCGCAGGTTCTCGATGGCGTGGGTCACGGCCGTGATGGAGTCGCGGATCTCCATCCCGGCGCGGAACTGCTCGTCGTAGTCGGCCTGGGTCACCTCCTTCAGCCGCGGGTCGCCGAGCACGCGCAGCGTCCGTTCCTGGGGTGCGCCGCTCCCTACGCTCATACGCACCGCGTAGGTCCCGGGAGGCGCCTTCACCCCACCCGTGTAACCCCACTCCACCGCGTCGTCGGGAAGCCGGGGGCCGGGATAGAAGAGGTCCCACACGATCCGATGGAGGCCCGCCGTCTTCTCGATGCGCGTGCCGCGCCCCTCGGCCGCTGCCACCGAATCGCTGGAGAAGAGGTGGGCGACGCGCCCGGACCCGTCCACGACCTCGACGCGCACCTCACCCTCCGGCTCGCTCTTCAGCCAGTAGTGGAGGGTGGCGCCCTGGGGCGGTGCCTCGGGCCCCAATTCGCTCAGGCCTCCCTCCACGCCCGCGCTGTTCACACGGTACGCGTCCCGCGGTGCGAGCAGTCGTGCGTCCGCGGCCACGACCTGCGCGCTCAGCTGGCGAAGCGGCGTGACGTCGTCGAGGATCCAGAAGGAGCGACCCTGCGTGGAGAGGATCAGGTTGTCGTGCGCGACCTTGATGCCCGTCACGGGGCTGATGGGCAGGTCGCGCTGGATCGACTGCCAGCGCGCGCCGCCGTCGAACGACGCGAAGATCCCGTACTCGGTGCCGGCGAAGAGCAACCCTTCGCGCTCGGTGTCCTCCCGCACGGTGCGCACCGGATCGTCCGCGGGGATGCCATTGGTCCCGTCGGTGAGCAGTCGCCACGACGCGCCCCAGTCGTCGGTGCGGAAGACGTAGGGACGGAAGTCGTCGAGCCGGTACGCATGCACGGCCACGTACGCCCGTCCGGCGGCGTGCGGCGAGAGCTCGATCTCGTCGACCGTGCCGAGCTTCGGCATCCCCGGCGGCGTGATCTCCGTCCACGTCGCGCCGCCGTCGTGCGTGACGTGCAGGCGGCCGTCGTCGGTGCCCGCCCACAGCTCGTCGGCGTCCGTGGGCGATTCGGCGATCGAGAACACCACCTCGAAGATCTCCACGCCCGTGACGTCGGCGTTGATCGGCCCGCCGGACTGGGCCTGGAAGCGCGGATCGTTCGTCGTGAGGTCGGGGCTGATCGTCTCCCACGTCACGCCCTCGTCCCGCGAGCGGTTCACGTGCTGCGAGCCGTGGTAGATGGTCTTCGGATCGTGCAGCGACACCAGGATGGGCGACACCCACTGGAAGCGATGCTTCAGGTCCGCAGCCGCCGAGCCGAGCTGCAGCTGCGGGTAGAGGTTCATGTTGCGCACCTGGTCCTTCGTGTGGTCGTAGCGGTCGATGACGCCCCCGTAGCAGCCGGCATAGGTGATCTCCGGATGGTCCGGGTGGAGCGCGACCGGGCCGGTCTCGCAGCCGCCCACGTTGAGCCAGTGCTGCTTCGGGTAGAGCGTGTTGCTCGACATCCACGCGGGCACGGCCACCGTCGTGTTGTCCTGTTGCGCGCCGTAGAGCCGGTAGGGGAACGCGTTGTCGACGACCACGTCGTAAAGCTCGGCGGTCGGCTGGTTGTAGTACGTCGACCACGTCCGCCCTCCGTTGACCGTGACCTGCGCGCCGCCGTCGTCGGCGATGATCATGCGGTCCGGGTCGGCGGGATGGATCCACAAGTCGTGCGTGTCGCCGTGCGGTACCGGGATCTCGTCGAACGTCTTCCCGCCGTCCACGGAGCGGTACACGCTGGTGTTGAGGGCATATACGGTGTTCGGGTCCTGCGGGTCCGCCTGCACGTGCGTGTAGTACCAAGCGCGCTGACGCAGCTTGTTCTCGCTGTTGGTGCGCGTCCACGTCCGGCCGGCGTCGTCGGAGCGGTAGACGCCGCCCTCCGGCTCGGCCTCCAGGATCGCCCACACGCGGTCGGGGTCGGCCGGCGAGACCGTCACGCCCACCTTGCCGACGACACCTTCGGGGAGCCCCCCGTGCAGCTCCGCCCACGTGTCGCCGCCGTCGGTCGACTTGTAGACGCCCCCGGCTTCCCCACCCGAGATCAGCGCCCATGGCTTGCGCTCGCCGCGCCACATCCCGGCGTACAGCTCGCGCGGGTTGCCCGGGTTCATGGAGAGCGCGGAGGCGCCGGTCGAGTCGTTCACCGCGAGCACGTGCTCCCAGGTCGCGCCGCCGTCCTTCGAGCGGAAGACGCCCCGCTCCGGGTTCTTCCCGAACGCGTGCCCGAGCGCGGCGACGTAGACGAGGTCGGCGTCCTTCGGGTGCACCACGATGCGGCTCACCTGCCCTGCCTCCGGCAGGCCGATGAACGTCCACGAGCGCCCGCCGTCCATCGACTTCCACACGCCCCGCCCCGCCGACGTGTTGCCTCGGATGTCGGCCGAGCCCGTGCCCACGTAGATCACGTTGGGGTCGGACTCGGCGACGGTCACCGCGCCGATCGAGCCCCCGAAGAATCCGTCGGTGATGTTGCGCCAGCTCGTGCCGTCGTCGGTGCTCAGCCACACGCCCCCACCCGTGGAGCCCATGAGCCAGCGGTCCGGATCACCTACGAAGCCGGTGACCGCCGACGAGCGTCCGCCCCGATAGGGGCCGACCATCCGGTAGTGGAGGCCCGCGAAGGCCAGCGTGTCGTACGGCGCCTGGCGGGCGGCCGCCGGCTGCGCCGCGACCGAGGACAGGGTGACGGCGACGAGGAGGGTGAGCAGGGACGAACGAAACATGACGTGATCCACGGATGGAGGGTGGAACGGGACAGGGAGGCTAGGTCCCCCTGCGCGCCACCGTCAATGGCCGCGGCTCGGGTCCTGCCACGGCCGATGCGGCTTGTGGCCCCTTCGCCCGGGGCGTAGCGTTGCTACCGTGACCACCCCCACCCCCGGCCCACGGAAGGGCACCGACTTCTGGGCCCTCTGCCTGGCCACCCTCGGCGTGGTCTACGGCGACATCGGGACCAGCCCCATCTACGCCATCCGCGAGTCGTTCCACACTTCGCACGGCATCGCGGCGACGCAGGCGAACACGTACGGGATCCTCTCCCTGATCTTCTGGTCCCTCATCGTCGTCATCTCCTTGAAGTACCTCGTGCTCGTCATGCGGGCCGACAACCGCGGCGAGGGCGGCATCATCGCGCTCACCGCGCTGGTGATGCCGAGGGGCAAGTCCATGGGGGGACGCGGCCCCCAGCATGCGTTGGTCCTGGCGGGTCTCTTCGGCGCGGCCCTCCTCTATGGCGACAGCATGATCACCCCGGCCATCTCCGTGCTCAGCGCCGTGGAGGGGCTCGAGGTGGCGGTGCCGAGCCTGACGCCGTGGGTGCTGCCCCTCACCGTGGGCATCCTGGTCGGACTGTTCGCGTTCCAGCGGCGCGGCACCGGAGGCGTGGGCATCGTGTTCGGGCCGGTCACGCTCCTGTGGTTCCTGACCCTCGCCGTCCTGGGCGTGACCCAGATCGCGCAGCACCCGGCCGTGCTCGCATCCCTGAATCCGTGGCACGCGGTGCGCTTCTTCCACGAGAACGGGGCGCGCGGCATCCTCGTGCTCGGCTCGGTCTTCCTGGTCGTCACTGGCGGGGAGGCGCTCTATGCGGACATGGGCCATTTCGGCAAGCGCCCCATCCGCCTCATGTGGATGGCGCTGGTCCTACCCTCGCTGGTGTTGAACTACTTCGGGCAGGGGGCACTCATCATCGCCGACCCGGAGGTGGTGGAGCATCCCTTCTTCAGCATGGCTCCGGAGTGGGCGGCGTTCCCGCTGGTCGCCCTCGCCACCGCGGCCACGGTGATCGCTTCGCAGGCCGTGATCTCCGGCGCGTTCTCGCTCACGCGGCAGGCCGTACAGCTCGGCTATCTCCCCCGCCTGCGCGTCGACCACACGTCGCACAAGCACATCGGTCAGATCTACATGCCTGCCGTCAACTGGGCGCTCATGCTGGCCTGCATCGCCCTGGTCCTCGGCTTCCGCACGTCCGGGAACCTGGCCGCCGCCTACGGTGTGGCCGTCACCACCGACATGGTCTTCACGACGATCCTCTTCGCGGTGGTCGCCCACCTGCGCTTCCGCTGGAGGCTGCGGTGGATCGTGCTGCTCGCCGCCGGGCTGCTCACCGTGGATCTCGCCTTCTGGGGCGCCAACCTGCCGAAGATCCCGCACGGCGGCTGGTTCCCCCTCCTCGTCGCGCTCAGCGTGTTCACGCTGATGACGACGTGGAAGCGAGGCAGGGCCATCTTCGCCAGGAAATTCGAGAGCAGGCCGATGCCGGTGCGCGAGTTCCTGCGATCCATCGAGCGGCACCCGCCGCCCCGCGTGCCGGGCACGGCGATCTTCATGACCTCGAACGCCCACGGCGTGCCTGCCGCGATGCTGCACAACCTCAAGCACAACAAGGTGCTGCACGAACGGGTCATCATCCTCACCATCGAGACCCAGGACGTTCCGGTCACGCCGGAATCGGAGCGGCTCGGCGTGGAAGACCTGGGAATGGGCGTGCACCGCGTGCTGGCGCGCTTCGGCTTCACGGAGACGCCCGACGTGCCGCAGATCCTCCGCCGGGTGGACATCCCAGGCTACGAGTACCGCGAGATGGCCGACAGCTTCTTCCTCGGCGAGGTCACGGTGATCGTCTCCGAGCACCCCGGCATGGCGCACTGGCGGGCGCTTCTGTTCGAGCGCATGACACGCAACGCGCTGCGCGCGTCGGCCTACTTCAACATCCCGCCGACACGCGTGGTCGGGCTGGGCGCGCAGGTGGAAATCTAGCTCGCAGGCCGACGCGGACGTGCGCTCGTTCGCGGCCGATCCCCCTACTCCGACTCGTCCTCCTCCGGGTGCTCCTTTTCCCGGAATCCGATGCGGTAGTATGGGTTCACCACGCTCGTGGCCACGTTCTTCAGGTGGGCGCTCACCCGCTTCATGAAGCGCAGGTACAGCGCGACGGTCACGGCGTGCCCCGACCGCCCGGTGAGAACCTTCGATGTGCGGAGAAGAAGGATGTCCTTCTCGACCATGGCGGACAGCCTCGAGTGCGCCTCGATGATGCCGCGGGCCCGGGTCTCGTCGGTCTGACGCAGCGCCGGCACGATGTCGGCGAACATCGAGGTTACGGTGGCCTCGATGTCCCGCACGTCCTGGTCGAGCTCGAGCCCGTCGAACGGCTCGTCGAGACCCACGGCGAGCTCGAGGATGTTCTTCATGTAGTCGCCGATCCGCTCGATGTCGATGACGATCGCGGTGAGCACCAGGCCCATGCCGATGTCCGGCTTCGACGACACCGACATGTGCGTCACGATCTTGCGGCGCACGCTGCGCTCGTAGCGGTTGATCTGGCGGTCACGGTGGTAGAGGTCGTCGACGAGCGTCCCCTTCTCGTGCAGGGCACGGATGGAGTCCTTGTACATCCCCTCGCACGTCTGGAGCATGAGGATCGCTTCGTCGAAGGCCTCCTCACACAGGCCTCCACCCTTGAACAGCGCGAGTAAGTCCTTCCACATGGCGGTCCGCTTCCTCCGAGGGTTCGACTAGCGACTCAAGACGTAGGCGATGGGAATGATGTGCAGCGCGATGTACACCGCGACGACGAGCGCCGAGTTTCCCTTCGACTTCCCGGCGATCGCGCCCGCCTGCTTCGCGAGCCAGATGGGCAGGGCCCGCAGGGGGTAGAAGATCGCGACCCCCATGACGTTGAACGAAAGGTGGGCCAGCGCGACGGTCACCGCCGCCGCGCTCCCGGTAGCGAACGAGGCGAGGATCGCCGTGACAGTCGTGCCGAGGTTGGCACCCAGCGTATACGGGTAGATCTGACGCAGGCTCAGCACGCCCGTGCCCGCCAGCGGCACGATGAGCGAGGTGGTGGCCGAGCTGCTCTGCACGGTGGCCGTGGTGACCAGCCCAAGCGTGAAGCTCGCCGCGTCGTTGCGGAAGAGGACGCGGCTGAACAGGCCTTCGAGGCGCTCCAGCACCGCCCCCCTCATGACCCGCATCATCTGGGAGAGCGCGAAGAACAAAACCCCTAGAGCTATCAGCAGGAGCGGGATCTCGTGCGTGATGAGTCCGGTGAAGAAGTCGGTGAGGGGCTCGGTGGCGAGCTTGAGGGGACTGGCCAGGTGCATCCCCCCCACGCCCTCGAACGCCTTCTCGAGGAACTCCGCCGTCCGCTGCACCGGGTGGAACCATATCTCGAGCGGCAGCAGGGTGGCCGCCGCGAGCACGTTGAAGAAGTCGTGAACCGTCGAGGCCGCGAAGGCCCGCTCGAACTCGTGGGAGCGCGTGATGTGGCCCATCGACACGATCGTGTTCGTCATCGTGGTGCCGATGTTGGCGCCCATGACGATCGGGATGGCCACGGAGATGCTCAGCGCGCCCGAGGCGACCAGACCGACCACGATCGTGGTCGTGGTCGAAGAGCTCTGGATGAGGCTGGTGGCCAGGAATCCGATGATGAGCCCCGCCAGCGGATCCGACGCCGTCGACACCAACTGCTCGGCGAAGCCGCGGCCGGCCATCTTGAAGGCCGCGCTCATCAGGTCGATGGAGAAGAAGAAGAGGTAGAGCAGGAGAAGGAAGTACACCGCCTTGACGATGCCCGGCAGCGGCTTCCGTCCGCTTTCCCTCTGAACCGTCTCGGTGCCTTGGGACACGTTCCGGGTCCTGTGCAGAGGGGGGGTGTCTCCGGTTCGGCCGCCAGCAAGTTACATCTTCGCTACCGATCCGAAACCGTTGACATTCCCGCGGGAGCGACCCCACGGGGGGAGCGTCGTGCCGGCGGCCCCCGACCCGCTAGATTCGGCGCCATGAACGCGTTCGTGAGCACCCGCGGCGGAAGGACGGTCTCGTTCGCCCAGGCGTTGATGCGGGGCCTGGCGCCCGACGGCGGGCTCTACGTGCCGGCGCCCCTGGATCCGCTCGGGGGCGGGCGGCCACCCGCGGAGCGCGGCTTCACGGCAACCGCCGTCTGGGCCGCCGAGCGGATGCTGGGCGACGCCCTGCCGCCGGACGTGCTGGAACGGGTCGTCGCCGACGCGCTGGACTTCCCCGTTCCGCTCGTCGAGGTCGAAGACGACGTCCACGTCCTCGAGCTCTTCCACGGGCCCAGCCTCGCGTTCAAGGACGTCGGCGCACGCTTCATGGCGCGCGCGATGGCGGCGCTGCCCGAGGCCGCGAACGCGGCCACCATCCTCGTGGCGACCTCCGGAGACACCGGCGGCGCGGTGGCCGCAGCGTTCCACCGCGTCGAGCCGTTCCGCGTGTGCGTGCTCTTTCCCCGGAGCGGCATCAGCGAACGGCAGAGGCGCCAGATGACCACCCTCGGCGACAACGTGACCGCGGTGTCTGTGGACGGCACGTTCGACGACTGCCAGCGCCTGGCCAAGGATGCCTTCGCCGACGAACCGCTGCGCGTGCACTGCGGCCTGACGTCGGCCAACTCGATCAACGTGGGCAGGCTCTTTCCCCAGGCGTTCTACTACATCCACGCGGCGGCGCTGCTCGGGTGGGGCGAGCGGCCGGCGACCTTCGTGGTTCCCTCCGGCAACCTGGGCAACCTGTGCGCGGGGCTCCTCGCCCACCGCGCCGGGATGCCCGCCCGGGGCTTCGTCGCGGCGCTGAACGCCAACCGCGCCTTCGCGGACTATCTGGAAGGTGGGACCGTCCGCGCGCAGCCTTCGAAGTCCACGCTGTCCAACGCCATGGACGTCGGAGACCCGAGCAACCTCGAGCGCATCCGCTGGCTCTACGGCGAGGACGTCGGAGCGCTCTCGCGGGACGTGCGCGCGACGTCGACGGACGACGAGCACACGCGCTCGTGCATCGCGGACGTCTACGCGCGTACGGGCTACGTGATGGATCCCCACACCGCCGTGGGATGGGTGGGCATGGACGCCGCGACCCGGGCCGGGACCGGACCGAAGGTGCTGCTGTCGACGGCCCATCCCGCCAAGTTCCCGGAGGTCGTGGAGCGGGCAACCGGTCTCGAGCTCGCCCTGCCCGAGACCCTGGCCACCCGCATGGCCGGTCCGGAACGGGTGGTCCACCTTTCCGCGGAGCGGAGCGCGCTGCGGGAGCTTCTTCTCGAGGAGGTCGCGCCATGAGCCAGCTGGCCAGGGCCCACGTCAGGGTGCCGTGCTCGACGTCCAACCTCGGCGCCGGCTTCGACACCATCGGCCTCGCCCTGGACCGCTACCTGGAGGCCGTCTTCATTCCAGGAGACAAGCACTTCGAGGTGGAGCGTACGGGAACGCTCGACCTGCTGGAGGAGGCGCCCGAGTCCGACTTCGTCGTCTCGGTGTTCACCGAGCTCCTGGCCAGGGCGGACATCACCCCGCGCGGCCAGCTCATCGTGCACTCGGAAATCCCTGTCGCGCGCGGCTTGGGCTCGTCCGCGGCCGCGCTGGTCGCGGGCCACGACCTGGCGCGGGCGGCTCTCGGACAGCCCGTCAACCAGGAGTCGGCCTTCCGCTACGCCTGCACACGCGAGACGCACGGCGACAATGCCGCACCCTGTGCGCTCGGAGGCCTCCGAGCGGTGGTCCCCGGCCCGAGCGGTCTCCGCCCCCTCCTCCTGCCGCTGTCGGAGAACGTGGGCTTCGCCTACGCCGCGCCGGCCACCGGCGTGTCGACCGCGGCCGCGCGAGCGGCGCTGCCGCGCCAACTCGCCCACGACGTCGCCGTCTCCCAGCTCGGCCGACTGGCCGCGCTCATCAGAGGCCTGGAGGACGGTGATCCCGCCCTCATCCGCATCGGCACCCAGGACGAGCTGCACGTGCCCCACAGGCTCCCCCTCATTCCCGGCGCATTCAATGCGATCGCCGCAGGGTACGAGGCGGGGGCCTGGGCCGTGACCATCAGCGGAAGCGGCTCCGGCCTCATCGCGCTCTGCGCACCGGACGGCGCGGACACCGTGGCCTCGGCGATGCGCGAGGTCTTCGATGCCGGTGCGGGCGACCCGCAGTGCGTGGGCTTCTCGCTGCGGCCGGACTTCGAGGGGTTGTCACGCGCCCCAGGCTAGCCGACAGGCGCCGGTGCGGCCGTCCCGCGCAGCACGCGCCTGCAGCGGACGGCCAGGAATCCGTTGGCACCCACGCGTCCTACCGCGAACGCGATGAAGGCGGCGCTCACGCCGACGAGCCCCACCCCCCATCCGAGCACGACGAACGACACGCCGATCGAGGTCACCTCGATGGCTGTCGCCACCGTGATCGGGCGCGTGCGCCGGACCGTGACGAGGATCGCGCGCTGGATGGCCAGGAGCACGGTCAGGCCCGGGAGCGCGAAGATCACCCGCGCCGGGGTCAGGGCGAAGGAGGCCAAGGTGTGGCTCAGGCCCGAGAGCGTCTGGAACCAGAAGGTGGCCAGCGGCGTGAAGGCGACGAGCGACAGGCCGGCGGACGCGGTCAGGCCGAGGACGGTCGCGAAGCGCTCGAGCTCGGGAAGGTGCTCGTGGCGATCGCCCATGAGCGCGATCGCGGTGTCCTGGAAGGCGAGGCCAACCGAACGGAAGATGAAGGAGAGCGACTGCACCACGGGGAAGACCGCGAGGGATTCCACCGGCGAAGCGGCCCGACCCATGAAGAAGGTCAGCATCGGCTGGACCGTCAGGCCGATCATGGAGGTCAGGGCGAGCGGGTAGTAGAAGCTCGCGATCTCCCGGTAGGAGAGCTCGCTTCGGGAAGGCTCGTGTCGGGCGTCCGGCGAGAGCAGATCGCGCACGGTACCCTCGGCCATGAGACGCGCAGCGGCAGCCTCGGCGACGACCCCGCTCGACAGGGCGAGCGCCCCCACCCACGCCCCCGGGATGTCGAGGAGGAGGAAGCCCGCGAGCGCGGCCACGGACATCGCAGCTACCCGGATGACAGTGCCATAGGCCACCAGCCGCGTGCGGCCGGCGCGGATGAGCACGCCCTGGAGGAAGCGGCGGTAGCCGATGGCGCCCGGCCAGGGGAGGAACAGCCAGAGCGCGCCGTACGTGAGGTCCGACACCTCGGCGGGGAGTCCGACCACATCCTGCATCAGCCAGTGGTGCACCTGCGGGATCAGGACGACGAGGAGCAGCGACGTCGTTCCCGCGCCCAGCGCGATCATGAAGTTGCGCAGCTTGCGGAAGCTGTCCGCGTCCTTGACCAGCGCCGTCGTGGCGCTCATCAACATGATGACCGGAGCTTCTACCAGGAGCGCGAACGCGTACGCGACGCCGTGCGCGGCCAGGTTGAACTTCGGATCCGCGAGCCGGGCGATGACGGCCGCGAGGTAGGGGCCTTCCACGCCCATCATGAGCCAGGTGGCGGCGAGCGGCGCCCAGAAGAACAAGATCTGGCGCTGGGTGAGGCGATCGGTCACGGCGTTCGCCTCATCCCTTCGCTTCCATCAGGGCCACGATCGCGGCGCACGCATCGGCGGGGAGGGCGTCGGCCATCTCCTTCACGACGTCGGCGCCGGGAGCGACGCCCACCGCGTCGCGCTCCGCCTGTTCCGGCGTGCGGATCCCGGGGATGACCGTGGAGACGCCCGGCACCGCGGCCGCGTAGCTCAGCGCCGCCTGGGTGGGCGTGACACCGAGGTCACCGGTCTTCCGCCAGAACGGCTCCATCAGGTCGAGGGTGCGAGCGATGATCTCGCCGTCCAGCCGGAAGGACCGGTGGTCGTTCTCGGGAAAGGTCTGCCCCCGTCGAACCGCCCCCGTGAGGAGCCCGAATTGGAGCGCCATACGCGCGATGACGCCCGCCCCCGCGGCACGAGCGCGCTCGATGACCGGCAGCGCCCGCCGGTTCAGCACGTTCAGGACCAGTTGGAAGCCGCTCCCCAGCCCACGATCCAGGAGGAAGGCGGCCTCGGGCTCCGGATGGAACGTGTTCAGCGAAAGGCCCCAGTGGCGGATCTTCCCGGCCTCGCGGAGCCGCTCCATCTCTTCGATGCATTCACCCGCATCGAGGTGCTCCAGGCGCGCCGAGTGGAGTTGGTAGTAGTCGATGGCATCGCGCTTCAGCCTCCGCAGGCTGGCCTCGCAGGCGGCGCGGATGTGGCCCGCGGAGTAGTCCACGGTCACGCCTCCGCCCGGCGCGATCCGGTGGCCCACCTTCGTCGCGATCACGACACCGTCGGCGTTGCCGAAGGCCTGGCCGATCAGCTCCTCGGACTTGCCCAACCCATAGAAGTCGGCGGTATCGTAGAAGGTGATGCCCAGGTCGAAGGCCCGCCGCAACGCGTCGAGCGACGTTCGGTCGTCGCTCGGGCCCCATCCGATGGGGGTGGACCCCGCCATGGCGGCGCCGCCGATGGCCCAGGCACCGAAGCCCACGACGCTGACCCTGAGGTCCGTGGTCCCGAACGGTCGCATTTCCATGGCGTGCATCTCCCCTGTGGTTCGTCGGCATCCGTTTCCGCGGTGGAAGTCTAGGGATGGTGCGCCGCCCGATCTACCGCCCCCGCGTCACACTTCCCCCTCGACACCACGCCGCCCCATGATCCTCCGTCTCTCCGTGCTCCGCACGCTCGCGCCGCTCGCGGCCCTTCTCGCCACCTCACCCCTCTCCGCCCAGGCCACCCGCGGGCGCGTCTTCGAAGGCCGGACCCTGGAGAGCCCGGCGCTCGGGAGGGAGTGGAGCTACACGGTCTACCTCCCTCCGGGCTACGAAGACGAGGAGCGGGCGTACCCCACCTTCTACCTTCTCCACGGGTACGGCGGCGAGCACACGAACTGGACGCGCTACGGCGACGCGGCCATGACGGCCGACTCGCTCATCGCGGCGGACGCCATCCCCCCGGTCATCCTGATCATGCCCGACGGGAAGAACTCCTATTGGGTGGACTCGGACCCCCAGACCGGCTTCGGGGCGGTGGAGACAGCGCTGGTCCAGGACCTGATCCCCTACGTGGACCGGACGTACCGGACCATCCCGCTCCGTCGTGCGCGCATGATCGGCGGCCTGTCCATGGGCGGATACGGCGCCGTCCACCTCGCCGTGAAGCATCCCGATCTCTTCGGAGCGGCCGCGAGCATGTCCGGAGCGCTCTCCCGGACGCCTCCCGAACGCTCCGAGTCCCTCGCCCCCGTCTTCGGCGACCCCATCGACTCGGAGCGGTGGCAGGCGGAAAACCCCTTCAACTGGATCGAGCGACTGAAGGAATCGGAGCTGCGCCTGCCCATGTACATCACGGTGGGCGATGACGACTCCACGCGTCTGCTCGAGGGTGGCGTGGAGTTCTACGTGGCGCTCCACGATGCCGAGCTCCCCGCCGAGCTGCGGGTCACCAACGGCCCACACTCGTGGGAGGTGTGGGACCACGCCCTCCGCGAAACGCTGATCTTCTTCGCCGACGTGTTCCGGGCGCGGTATCGCTGATCCGGCGAAGACGAAGACTGGCGGCTCGGCCTGGCCAGCCGCAACGAGCTTCTCTAGCGTTCAGGGACGGGCCCCGCTCGTCCGCTCACCGCCACGGTGGCGTTGCGCCGGGGCCGCCACCTGCAGACAGGGAGCGCCCCATGCGTGCCAGGATTCCGAACCTCCTGCTCCTCCTGTTGCTCACGGCCTGCGGGGGAAGCGAACGCGACGCTCAAGCGGCGCTCATGAAGAGGTACCGCGCGGACCTGACCGCCAACCTGAAAGAGGTAGCCGCTGAACAGGCCCTCTTCCGCGAGGATCACCACGCGTACGCGCGGGACCTCTCCGAGCTTCGCTTCCAGGGTGCGAGCGACGTGGTCGTGCGCATCACTGCGGCCAACGATCAGGGATGGGTGGCACAGGCCTGGATGAAGTCCATGCCCGACTCCGGGTGCGCCATCTCTGGGGGCAGTGGGCTCGGCCAGCGGGATCTGGTGACGCCGGGCGGGAAGCGCCTGGAGAAACCCGGCGACCAAGTCTGCGATTGGTAGGTACGAAGAAGCCCTCCAGGTCGTGGAACCCGGAGGGCTTGGACCACCCTTCATGGTGGTTCAGCGGAGCGGGAGGGATTCGAACCTCGAAGAGGTGAGCGAGGATGCGGCGACGCACCAGAGCTCAACCCCTTCCTCCAACGAGGCGGCGGCGCCGCACCGCAGCTCCATCCCACAAGCGGATTCGGCGGCGCCGAAGACGCGGGGGTTTGAAGCCCTCCCGATCCGCAACCGATCGTACGAAGAAGCCCTCCAGGTCGTGGAACCCGGAGGGCTTGGACCACCCT
>Ga0307423_1000100_pt1 | contig 50873 bp, 48 predicted proteins | sample SalMarWE160310MG_FD_202154 | JGI IMG/M metagenome (GOLD analysis project Ga0307423, IMG submission 202154) | Salt marsh sediment microbial communities from the Plum Island Ecosystem LTER, Massachusetts, United States - WE1603-10 | ecosystem: Environmental > Aquatic > Marine > Intertidal zone >...
GTGATCCGGGGAGAAAGCAGGCAGGCTCGGATACTCCTCCGCCGCCGTGCCCGCAAGGGAGAAGTGAATCCGCCCAGAACGGATCTCGAGGAACGCATCAGCCTCTGCAAGTAGCTGGACCGGCTCATCAGGAAGCTCGCGCACAATGTCGAAGAGCTTCCGTGCGGAGACCGTGGTGCTACCAGAGTCTTCGACCCGTGCTGGGTGTACGTCGCGGATGCCAATTTCCAGATCGGTCGCTACCAGCTCGAGGCGACCTTTCTCTCCCTGACCTTCCGCGTCGAGAAGAACGTTGGCGAGGACGGGCATGGAGTTCCGCTTTTCGACGACGGCTTGGAGGCGGGAGAGCCCACGATGCAGGCTGGATTTCTCGATGGTCAGCTTCATGGCTTCTCATCATCCTCTTAATAAGTAGAGACTACCTGTAGTAGTAGTAGTGGCCGACAATCGACAGAACGTTGTGAAGTGGCTGAATGCATGGACGTTTTGGTCTGTCCAGGTAGCGACACTACTGTCAGGGTGGAGTTCGATGCCTAACCTGATGGCGATGTTACCATGCTGGTCGTGGTGATGTGGGTGTGCATTTTGGTCTCGTTACACTGAACCCCCAGTCTGGAGCTGGTGGGTGGGGATCCCAGAGGAGGGTGATTTTCCCTGTGGCTTGACAGGGTTAGCGCGCTGTAGTTACGTTGGCCGGCTCGCCGGGCTAGTCCGTGAGTAACGTCAGGCGGGGGATGCTTGCACCATGAAGAGAACCTATCAGCCGAGTCGCATTCGAAGAAAGCGGGGGCATGGCTTCCGCGCACGGATGCGGACAGCTAGTGGCCGAGCAATCATCAAGCGCCGCCGGGCAAAAGGGCGGAAACGCTTGGCTGTCTCCGTACCCTCGAAGTAGCGGTGGGACGGGGTACGGCGCGTTTGCGGCGTGCCGACCGGCTGAGGGAGTCGAGGGATTTTCGACGGCTCAACCAGCAGGGTGTGCGAATGACGTCCCCTCACTTCGCCGTAGTCGTGGGAAACCGATGGCATGGCGACGAGGGTTCAGGCCCGGTTCTAGGCCTCACCGTGAGCAAGAAAGTGGGTGCGGCGGTGGAGAGAAACCGGGTAAAGCGCCATATCCGAGAATGGTTCCGCCACAATCGTGCTGCCCTTCCCGAACGCGCAGCACTGGTGGTGATCGCCCGGCGGGGGGCGGCGGAAGTTGGGGTGGCGGAAACGGAGCGAGAGTTGAGGGGACTGCTCCGGTGATCAGGCGATGGATCTCGGTGCTATTACTACTGCTGATTCAGGGGTACCGCCTGCTGATCTCGCCCATCGTTGGCCCCAGCTGTCGTTATTTACCTTCGTGCTCCGCGTACGCGATGGAGGCGATACGCATCCACGGTCCGTACAGCGGCAGTTGGCTGGCGATACGCCGGATATGTCGTTGCCATCCGTTCCATCGCAGTGGTTACGACCCTGTCCCTGGAGGGGAACAGCGTGGACCGTAACTTCGCGCTGGCACTCGGCCTCTCCTTCCTGGTGCTGATGCTGTGGACGATGTTCACTGAGAGCAGACGCCCCCCAGAGCCAACATCGCCACCTCCCCTAGGGGAGATGAGCACTGTGGAGGATGCAGGTCGGGGAGAAGCGACCCAAGAGGTAGTAGTCCCAGCCCCGGAGGTCTCGGAGCCAGCTCCCGTGGTCGAGGACGTCCCGATGGCAGAGGTTCCAGCGGAACAGACCATCGAGATTCAGAATTCGCTCTACGACGCGGAATTCACCACCCATGGTGGCAGCCTGATCAGCTGGAGGCTCAAGGACTACGTGGTCGAGGAGGAGCTTGGAGGGGGCGCCGTCAACATGGTGACCTTCGAGCCCAAGCAGAAAACCTCACTGGCGACTCCCTTCGACGAACTCGGCCTTGGGGATCTGAGCCGGGGCGCGTACCTCTTCGAGCAGCCCGACTCGAAGACCCTGGTGTTCACTCATAAGCAGGGCGGAATCCTGATCCGCAAGACCTATTTCTTCGAGGAGGAACGCTACCTGTTTCGGCTCCGGCTCGAGCTGGAGAATGGCTCGGATCACCAGATCAGCGCCACCTTTCGCACCCGCTGGCCAGCGGCGCTGCTCGAGAAGAGCGGGTTCAAGGACTACAGCCTGGTGGCACGCGCCGACGGCAGTCTGAAGCAGGCGCCCGTGGGGTCCAGACCGAGTAGGCTCGGGATCTTTGGGGGCGGCAAACTCGGGCAGCTACAGGAGTTCCCCTCCGATGTCGACTGGGCAGGTGCGCAGAGCCGCTATTTCCTGGCGGCGTTGATTTCCGACGTCCCGCGCGAGGCAGGCGCGCGCTTTACCCCGCTGGATCCGGGTGTCGAAGCCATGACGGAGCTGGCGTTCCAGCCGGTGAACATTCCACCCCATCAGCGCGCGGAGCGTGAGCTTCAGGTGTACCTGGGGCCCAAGATCCAATCGAGTCTCGAAGCGGTGGGCGCCCATCTCGACGAGGCGATCCGGAAGGGCTGGTTCCCACCGCTGACCCGCTTCTTCATCTGGCTGCTGGCCGCAACGTACTCCGTCATACCCAACTACGGCGTGGCGATCATCATCGTGACCGTCATGGTGCGGCTGCTGATGGCGCCGGTGATGGCCCGGCAGATGAAGTCGATGAGGAAGATGGGCGCGCTGCAGCCGAAGATGAAGGAAGTGCAGGCGAAATACGCTGACGATCGCCAGAAGCAGTCCGAGGCGATGATGGCGGTCTACCGGGAGGCGGGGATGAGCCCCTTCTCGGCGATGGCGGGCTGCTTCCCGATGCTGCTCCAGCTTCCTGTCTTCATCGGTCTCTACTACGCCCTTCAGGGTGCCATTCAGCTGCGTCAGGCGCCGTTCATGCTCTGGATCACCGACCTCTCGGCGCCCGAGATACTGTTCACAATTCCGGGGCTGGAGCTACCGGTTCGCCTGCTCCCCCTCCTGATGGGCGGTAGCATGGTGCTCCAGCAGAAGATGACACCCAGCACCATGGACCCGTCCCAAGCGCGGATGATGCAAACGATCATGCCGATCATGTTTACGTTCCTCTTCTACCAATTCGCCTCTGGGTTGGTGCTTTACTGGCTCGTCAGCAATGTGCTTGGGATCCTGCAGCAGGTGTTGATCAACCGACGCCCCGTAGACGCAAAGTGAGAGCGATGAGATGTACGACATAAAGTCTGAGGCAAAGGAATTCATGGGGGAGACAGCCGCCGACGCCCGGGCGAAAGCGGTGCGCTTCTTTGGCGTCGACGAGAGCGAGATCACCTTCCGTGAGCTGTCCAGCTCCGAGGTATCGGGGGTCGGCTCTCGCACCGTCATCGTGGCGCAGCCCACGGAGATGGTGGGCAAGGTCGCGAAAGCCGGGGGCGGCGGGAACCGCTCCGCGGAACGCGAGAGGCCCGGGCGCGACCGGGAGCGCGGGTCGAGCCGCGACCGGGAGCGCGGATCAGGCCGCGACCGGGAGCGCGGGTCAGGCCGCGACCGGGAGCGCACGGGGCGTGGCCGCGGGGATCGAGAACCGCGCGAGGAGCCCACCGAGCGGCATCGGGAGCCGCGACCGGAGCCTGCCGAGCCCTCGGTAGGGACTCCCAAGGGCGATCTGGGTCCGGTGGGAGAGTTCATCCTCGGTGTGATCGAGCGGATGGATCTCGGCCCCTTCGAGGTCACCGAGAGTCAAGAGGGGCGCTTCGTGGTGTATCAGCTCGCGGGCGTGGCGGCCGAGGAGTTGACGGCGGCCGACGGCCGGGTGACAGAGGCCATCCAGTTGCTGGCGAACCAGGCGGCGGGCCGCCTCAGCGATGAGCCGATGCGGATCGTGGTGGATGCCGAGGGGGACCGAGAGAGGCGCGAGGAGTTCCTCGGCCGGATGGCTGAGCGGGCCGCGCGCCGCGCCAAGGAAACGACCCGGGCGGTGGCCCTCGATCCGATGAACGCCCGAGACCGGCGCGGCATCCACATGGCGTTGCGCGAGATGGAGGGCGTTGCCACCATGAGCGTTGGCGAGGGCCGATATCGCCAGGTGGTAGTTGTTCCGGAGGGCGCGGACGAGTACGAGGAGGCTCTGAACAGCTCGCGGGACTCCTCTCCGGACGCGCAGGAAGAGGAGTAGGCGCGATGTTCCACGTGGAACCTCGCGGTCCACGAGCCGACCGGATCCCCGTGGAGCCCTTCTGACCTCCGGCGTACAACCAAGTGCTCTCGTCAGGCAAGGTCTCGAGGAGCTCGGCTTCGCGGGCCCCCGGCTCGACCCCCTCTCGTGGGCATTGGGCCAGCTGGCGGAGCTCCTGGCTCGTTGGTCCGCGAGAATGAATCTAACCGGCCACGGTGATGCCGAGGCGGTGGTGCGCCGGCTGATCCTGGATGCCTTGGCGTTGGATCGACAGCTCCCCGAAACCTCCTCGATGGTAGATCTGGGCTCCGGGGCCGGCTTTCCGGGTCTTCCGATCGCCCTTCTTCATCCCGAGCGAAGCGTCACCCTCGTCGAGTCGCGGGAGCGCCGTTACCACTTCCAGCGCACCGCCGTCCGGGAGCTGGGAATCGGAAACGCAGCCCTCAGGCTCGGCCGGGCCGAGGAGCTCTCCCCTGAGCCGCACGCACTGGTGACGGCGCAGGCCATGGCCACACCGCGCCAGGCGGTGGTCTGGATGCTTCCCTGGGCAGAGGCGGGGGGCGTTCTCGCCCTGCCCCTCTCCGCGGCTCAGCCGCCACCCGGGTCGATCGAAGGAGTCGGCGACACTTCGGTCTCGTCGTATTTGGTGCCGCTGGGCGGCCCTCGCCGTGTCGTTTGGCTCGGAAAGAAGATGAGCTGAGTCGGCCTGGTCGGGTCCGCACTGAGTTGTGGGGCTCCGGAATCTGGTGTGTTCCACGTGAAACGCTTGAACTAAGAGGTGGCGGTGTGTTACTAGTTGGGAGGGAGAGGCTATCCCCTGGGGGAAGTTCTACATTACCTCCTTCATCGGTACATCAGAAGCCCGTCGCGGCCGGATCCTTGCCATCGTCAACCAGAAAGGCGGCGTCGGCAAGACGACGACCGCCGTCAACCTGACCGCGTCCCTGGCGGCGGCCGAGCGAGCCACCCTGCTCGTGGATATCGATCCCCAGGCCAATGCCAGCAGCGCCTACGGGGTCATCGCCCCCGAGCTCCATCTCTATGACGCACTCGTGGAAGACTGCGTCATTCTCGAGATCACCCAACCCACCGAGCTCTCCCATCTCCACCTGGCGCCCTCGGGTCCGGACCTGGTTGGGGCGGAGATCGAGCTCGTCAGCATGGAGAATCGGGAGGGCCGGATGAGGCGGGCGCTCGAGCCCGTCGCCTGCGCCTACGACTACATCGTCATCGACTGCCCGCCCTCCCTCGGCCTGCTCACCGTCAACGCGCTCACCGCGGCGGACGCCGTGATCATCCCGATGCAGTGCGAGTACTACGCGCTGGAAGGGCTTGCGCGCCTGCTCGACACCATCGAGCGGATACGGCGTGGATTGAACCCGCGGCTCGAGGTCGAGGGCATCGTGCTGACGATGATGGATCGACGGGCGAACCTCTGCCGCCAGGTGGAGAGCGAGGTCCGGGAGCACTTCGGGGATCGCGTCTTCGCCACCGCGATCCCCCGCAACGTACGCCTCAGCGAGGCGCCCAGTCACGGCAAGCCGATCCTTCTCTACGACATTCACTCCAGGGGAGCCAAGAGTTACCTGCGCCTCGCCGAGGAGCTGCTGCGACGCAGCGGAGACGATCAGACCCGGCGAAAGCCGCCTCTTCTGCCCATTCCCAGAGTGGGCGACGAGGACGAGGGAGGGCGATGAATGGCCACACGTCGTAACGCGCTCGGTCGAGGACTCGGAGCGTTGATTCCTGAGACGCCGGTGGCCGCCGGGCCGCCGCGCGCGGATTCCGACCCGCCTGCGGAGCTTCGCGGACCGTATACACAGATCGCGGTAGATCGGATCCGGCCCAACTCGCGGCAGCCCCGGCGAGCCTTCGACGCCGATGAGCTGGCCGGCCTGGCCGACTCGATCCTGTGTCACGGTCTCCTTCAGCCCGTCGTGGTGCGGGAATCCACCGACGGCTACGAGCTGGTGGTAGGGGAGCGCCGTTGGCGCGCGGCGGGGCTGGCCGGCCTCGAGACGATCCCGGCGATGGTCAAGGACGTCGCATCCCGCGACCTCTTGGAGATGGCTCTGGTCGAGAACGTGCAGCGTCGCGACTTGAATCCGATCGAGCTCGCCCTGGCCTTTCGCGCCCTCACCGAGGGCGGTGCCACCCAGGAGCAGGTGGGCGAACGGGTCGGTCTCGACCGCTCGACGATCGCGAATCATCTGCGCCTGCTCGAGCTGCCCCGCGAGCTCCAGCAGGAGGTGGAGACCGGCGTGCTCAGTGCGGGTCACGCCAAGGCGCTGCTCCAGATCGACAACCCGGAGCGGCGCCGCCATCTGCGCGACCGGATCGTGGCGAACCAGCTGTCGGTTCGGGCCGCGGAAGAGCTGGCCCGCTCTCTTACCGGGACGCGGACGCCCACCCGCCGGCGCCCCCGGGCCGCCGGGGACGCACTCGATCCCTCTCTGCAACAGTTGGTCGACAGGCTTCGCGACCAGCTCCAGACCAAGGTCAGGATCACCAGCGCCGGAGCGCGCGGCAAGATCGAGATCGAGTTCTACGGGCCCGAGGATCTCCATCGCATCACCCGGGCGATCCTGGAGGGCGCACCGTGACCGCCGGTCAGATCCCGACCGTTCTCGCCCCAGGGGCGGAGTTCGAGGGCCTTCTCTCCTTCCGTGGCGCCGCCCGGGTCGATGGAAAGCTCTCCGGAGACGTGGTGGCGGAGGGATGCCTGGTGATCGGCGAAGGAGCGCAGGTCCGCGCTCGGATCGAGGTCGACGAGCTGATCGTCGGGGGCGAGCTCGAGGGGGAGATTCACGCGCGCAAGCGCGTCGAGCTGCTGAATACCGCTCGCGTGGTGGGATCACTCCGCTGTCCGCGTCTGGCAGTGGCCGAGGGAGGCATCCTCGAGGGGCGTTGCGAAGCCAGCCCATCATCTTGATCTTCGTGCGTTTTTTGTAACTATTGGCGCCGCTCCGTCGCGGGCGGATTGTTCCGGTCCGCCGGTCGTCTTTCGGCTTCCCTCGAGGTTCATCCCCACCCCGAGCAGCTCGAGCTGGCAGGGATTGGAGTTGAGGCAGAGTCCAGGCAGAGTATGAACCGGCAGAGCCTTTCCTCGTTCGCGACCGGGATTCCCGCCCTGGCCCTCGGGTTGCTCGCTGTGCTTCCCGCCCAGGCCGCGGGGGAGAGTCTCGAGATCTTTCCCGACGAGCGCATTTTCTACCTGATGGTCCTCTTCGTACTGCTGATCTTTCCGGTCAACAAGCTGCTCTTCCACCCGATCTTTCGGGTTCTCGACGAGCGTGACGCTCGCATCGAGGGGGCGCGCAAGCGGGCCGCCGAGGTTGGTGCCGAGGCGGAAGCCACTCTCGGCCGCTACCGCAGCGCCGTGCGCAGTGCCCGCGAGGAGGCGGAGGGCGACCGCAAGCAGGTGCTGGAGGAGGCGCGCCGCGAGCAGGCCCAGCTGACCGGGAGCGTGCGAAGCGAGGCGGAGGCGGAGATCAACCGCGCGCGAGAGGAGGTGGCCGCAGCACTGGACGATGCCCGCTCCCAGCTGCGCGAGCAGGCGCAAGAGCTGGCTCGGGAAGCCGCCACCCGCGTGCTGGGGAGGAGCCTCTGATGACCCGCTACCTGCTCCTCCCGGCGCTCTCGCTTCTCTTGGTGGCATCGCCCGCCGCGGCCTCGGAAGAGGGCGGGGGTCTGATGGAGCTCGTCTGGGAGGCGGGCAATCTCCTCCTGCTGCTGGGCGTGCTCTTCTACCTGGGCCGCAAGCCGGTGCTCAACTACTTGAGCGAGCGGCGCCAACGCATCCAGGACAACCTGGCCAACTCCGAGCGGCTGCTGAAGGAGGCGGAGGCTCGGCTCGCCGAGTGGAATCAGAAGGCGGCGAAGCTCGACGTCGAGATCGAGGAGCTGCGCCAGATGGCCCGCGAACGAGCGGAGCAGGAGCGGTCGCAGATTCTCGAGGATGCCCGCGCTACGGCTGAGCGCATCAAGCGCGACGCGGCGAGCGGCGTGGATCGCGAGGTGGAGAGGGCGAAGCAGGCGCTGCGCGACGAGGCGGCCGACCTCTCCGTCGAGCTGGCCGGCAAGCTGCTCCAGGAGCACGTGACCGACGGGGATCGCGACCGCCTCGTGGACGAGTTCGTGGCGGAGATCGAAGCGGGTGGCGGGACCCCGCCCCCGGCCGGGAGCCGAGGAGGGCTGCACTGATGGCGCGCGGTGCGGTGGCGCGACGCTACGCAAAGGCCCTCTTCGAGCTCTCGAAGGAGGCGGGACAGGTCGCGGAAGTCGTGGGCGAGCTCACCGCCATCGGAGATCTCCTGGAAGGGAACCCGGAGCTCCACGACGTGCTCTTCCGCCCGCTCCACCCGGTGGCCCAGCGCCGGGCGGTGCTGGATGGGGTGACCGACCGGATCGGCGCCAGCCCCACGGTGCAGAGCTTCTTCTCATTGTTGATCGACCAGCGTCGGCTGGTCGATTTCCCGGCCATCCGCGAAGAGGTCGAACGGTTGGCCAGCGAGGACGCCGGGCTCCGGAGTGCGGAAGTCGTCTCGGCCGGCCCGCTGCGGGAGGATCAGCTGGAGCGGCTCCGCCGGGCGCTTTCCAACCGCACGGGCGGCGAGGTGGAGGTCTCGGTCCGTGTCGACCCGAGTCTGCTCGGCGGCGTCATCGCCAAGGTCGGCGACCTGGTCTTCGACGGGAGTCTGCGAACGCAGCTGCGCCAGCTGCGCGCGAATCTGACGAGGTAGAAACCCGCGCGCGGCGAGCCGCAGGTGAGCAGATCCCCACCACGGGCCGCGCCCAGCCAAGCGCAGGAACGAAGGATCGGAGAGAATGAACATCAAGCCCGGTGAGATCACCGACATCCTGAAGCGCGAGATCAAGGAGTACGGCCGCGAGATCGACGTCGCCGAGACCGGCACCGTGCTCTCGTTCGGCGACGGCATCGCGCGCGTCTACGGTCTCGAGTCCGCCATGGCCGGAGAGCTCGTCGAGTTTCCCGGCAATGTGCAGGGAATGGTGCTGAACCTCGAGGAGGACAACGTCGGGATCGCGGTGATGGGCGAGGCCTTCCACGTCCGCGAGGGTGACTTGGTGCGGCGGACCAACCGCATCATCGAGGTTCCCGTCGGCGAGTCCATGCTGGGCCGCGTGGTGGATGCGCTCGGAAACCCCATCGATGGCCAGGGCCCCGTCGACACCACCGAGACGCGCCGCGTCGAGCTGAAGGCCCCCGGCATCGTCAAGCGCAGGTCCGTCTACGAATCCCTGCAGACCGGCATCAAGGCCATCGACGCGATGACGCCGATCGGACGCGGCCAGCGGGAGCTGATCATCGGCGACCGCCAGACCGGAAAGACCGCCATCGCTATCGACACCATCATCAACCAGAAGGAGACGGACGTCTACTGCATCTACGTGGCCACCGGCCAGAAGCAGTCCACAGTGGCCCAGGTGGTGGAGAAGCTCCGGCAGCACGGCGCGATGGATTACACGATCGTGGTGGCGGCCACCGCCAGCGAGCCTGCGCCGCTCCAGTTCATCTCGCCCTACACCGGCTGCACGATGGGCGAGTGGTTCCGGGACAGCGGAAAGCACGCCGTCATCATCTACGACGATCTCTCCAAGCACGCGCAGGCCTACCGGCAGCTCTCGCTGCTGCTGCGCCGGCCGCCGGGGCGCGAGGCCTACCCGGGCGACGTCTTCTACCTGCACTCGAGGCTGCTGGAGCGCGCTGCCAAGCTCAACGACGCGGAGGGCGGCGGCAGCCTGACCGCGCTTCCCATCATCGAGACCCAGGCGGGCGACGTCTCGGCCTACATCCCCACCAACGTCATCTCCATCACCGACGGCCAGATCTTCCTGGAGACGGATCTCTTCAACTCGGGAATCCGGCCGGCGGTAAACGTGGGCATCTCGGTTTCGCGGGTGGGCGGCAACGCCCAGACCAAGGCCACCCGGAAGGTGGCCGGCAAGCTGAAGCTCAACCTGGCGCAGTACCGGGAGATGGCGGCCTTCTCCCAGTTCGGCAGCGACCTCGACAAGGCGACCCAGGAGCAGCTGGCGAATGGCGAGCGACAGACCGAGATGCTGAAGCAGGGGCAGTACAGGCCGATGCCGATGCAGGAGCAGGTGGTCTCGATCTTCTCGGCGACGCCGCCCGAGGGGCGCGACTCCTGGGTGCGACGCTACGAGGTTTCGGATCTCGGCCGCTACGAGGAGGAGATGCTCGGCTACATCCGAAGCCGCCACGCCGACATCCTCGAGAAGATTCGCGACACCGCCGAGCTTCCCGATGAGCTGGCCGCCAAGCTGGCCGCCGCTCTCGACGCCTTCGCCGACGTCTTCGAGCCCACCAGGAAGACCGGGAGCGAGGCCGCTTGACAGCAAGGAACCCGACGTGGCCACTCTGAGAGACATCCGGCGGCGCATCACCAGCGTTCAGAAGACGCAGCAGATCACCAGTGCCATGCGCATGGTGGCGGCCGCCAAGCTGCGGCGGGCCCAGGACGCGATCATTGCGGCTCGCCCCTATGCCGAGCGGATGTACGCCACCCTCGAGGAGATCGGGCGTCGTGCCCTCGAGGCAGAGCACCCGTTGCTCGAACAGCGCGAGCAGCGCCGGGCGCTCGAGGTGGTGATCGTCACCTCCGACCGTGGTCTCTGTGGAGCCTTCAACGCGAATGCCATGAAGCGGGCCGAGGCGATCCTGGTGGAGCGAGAGTCCCAATTCGAATCGCTCTCGATCGCGTTGGTGGGCCGCAAGGCGGTGGACTACTTTCGTAGACGGCGCGCCAGTCAGATCAGCCAGACTTGGACCAACCTCGGGACGGTGGAGTACCGCCACGCCGCGGAGATCGCCGGGCACGTCTCGAAGCGCTTCGTCGCCGGCGAGGTCGACGAAGTGGTGTTGGTCTTCAACGAGTTCGTCTCGGCGCTCAGCCAGGTGCCGCGGGACCTCACCGCGCTTCCCCTGGTGCCCGAGCGGGGGGAGGTGGAGGAGGCGATCCCCTTCAAGATCGAGCCCGACGCCCAGACCGTCTACTCGGTGCTCATCCCCAACGCCCTGGAGTTCAACATCTACCGGGTGCTGCTGGAGAGCCAGGCTGGCGAACACGCCGCCCGAATGACGGCGATGGAGTCCGCCACGCGAAACACCGAGGAGCTCATCAGCAGCCTCACCCTGCAATTCAACCGCGCGCGCCAGGCCGCCATCACCAAGGAGCTGGTCGAGATCGTGACCGGCGCCCAGGCGCTCGAATGATCATTCCATCGGAGAAGACACCATGGCAGCGGAAGGCAAGATCACCCAGGTAATGGGTCCGGTCGTGGACGTGGAGTTCCCGCCCGGCAACCTGCCCGAGATCTACACGGCGCTTCGCACCACGAACGCGGCCATCGACGAGCGCGAGGACAATCTGGTGATCGAGGTGGCACTGCACCTGGGCGAGAACACGGTGCGCTGCATCGCCATGGACACCAGCGACGGCCTCACCCGCCATCAGAGGGTCGTCAACACCGGCGACGTGATCCGGGTGCCCGTCGGTCCCAAGACGCTGGGACGCATCATGAACGTGATCGGCGAGCCGGTGGACGAGCGCGGTCCGATCGAAAGCGACATCACCTATCCCATCCATCGCCCGGCTCCCGAGTTCGTCGACCAGTCCACCACCATCGAGATGCTCGAGACCGGCATCAAGGTGGTGGACTTGATCGCTCCCTACCCGAAGGGCGGCAAGGTGGGCCTGTTCGGGGGCGCCGGTGTCGGCAAGACGGTGGTGCTGATGGAGCTGATCAACAACATCGCCAAGGAGCACGCCGGCTATTCGGTCTTCGGCGGCGTCGGGGAGCGCACCCGCGAGGGCAACGACCTCTGGAACGAGATGATGGAGACCAAGCTCGCCGACGGGTCCAGCGTTCTCGACAAGGCGGCCCTGGTCTACGGGCAGATGAACGAGCCGCCCGGCGCACGTGCGCGGGTCGGTCTCTCCGCGCTCACCTGCGCCGAGTACTTCCGCGACGAGGAGGGCAAGGACGTGCTCCTCTTCATCGACAACATCTTCCGCTTCACCCAGGCGGGCTCCGAGGTGTCGGCGCTGCTCGGCCGCATCCCGTCCGCGGTGGGCTACCAGCCGACCCTGGGCACCGACATGGGCGAGCTGCAGGAGCGCATCACCTCCACCACCAAGGGCTCCATCACCTCGGTGCAGGCGATCTACGTCCCCGCCGACGACCTCACCGACCCGGCGCCGGCCACGGCCTTCACCCACCTGGATGCGACCACGGTGCTCTCGCGGCGGATCTCGGAGCTGGGCATCTACCCGGCGGTGGATCCCCTCGACTCCACCAGCCGCATCCTCGATCCCCAGGTGGTGGGGGACGAGCACTACCGGGTGGCCCGGGGCGTCCAGCAGGTGCTCCAGAAGTACAAGGACCTCCAGGACATCATCGCCATCCTCGGCATGGACGAGCTCTCCGAGGAGGACAAGATCACCGTGTCCCGGGCCCGCAAGCTCGAGCGCTTCCTCTCCCAGCCCTTCCACGTGGCCGAGCAGTTCACGGGAACGGCCGGTGCCTACGTACGGCTCGACGACAACATCCGCGGATTCAAGGAGGTCCTGGAGGGCAAACACGACGCCCTGCCCGAGCAGGCCTTCTACATGGTCGGGGCCATCGAGGACGTGATCGAGAAAGCCAAGGGGATGGCCTAGCCGTGGCCCTCGAGCTGGTCGTCGTGACCCCGGAGGGGCAGGCCTTCCATGACACGGTGGAGAGCGTGGTGCTTCCCGGCACGGAGGGCTACTTCGGTGTGCTGGGCGGGCACGAGCCCCTCCTCACCGGTCTGCAGATCGGCGTCATGGAGGTGGAGCAGGGTGACACGACCCTTCACGCCGCTCTCTCCACCGGCTACGCCAACGTCAGCGGTGATTCGGTGACGGTGATGGTGGGAACCTGCGAGTTCGCCCACGACATCGACGTGGAGCGGGCCACCACCGCCCGCGAGCGGGCGCAGCGCCAGCTCGAAGAGATGCGCCAGACCGAGCACGGCGAGGACGTCTACGAGGAGTACCAGGAGGCCTTCTCTCGAGCGGTCACCCGGATCGCGGTATCGGAGAAGTTCAAGGCCTGAGATTCCCAGCCTCTCCCTTCCGGGCTGCCTTCTAGCTTCGTACCGGAGAGACCTTCAGCTTCGCCTTGCCGCCCTCCACCACGACGCGGAACTTCACGTCCTGGCAGCCGAGCTTGGAGGTCAGCTGGGCCGCCTGCTTCTCCATCAGCGCGTCGAGCTTCTTCCGGGTAATGCCCGCGGTACTCTGGCCGCAGGCCTCGCGGGCCGAGAGGTAGCTCTCGAAGACGTCCTCGGGCTTCTCCGCTTCCTCGCCGGCACCGGATCGAAGGGAACCCGCTTCCTCCGCTCGCTCTCGCTCGCGCAGGTTTGCCTTGAAGAGGTGGCGCTCGTAGCGGCCCTCCTCGATCTCCCGGAGAATGCGGTCCCAGTGGCGCCGGAAGGCGAAGAAGCGGGCCCGCAAGTTGTTGAATTTGAAGCGGTGGCCCGTGTTCCGGATGGGGACGTTGGCGTAGTAGGACACCATCTTCTGGACTTCGCCCCGCAGCAGGAAGGGTTCCCGCCGACGGGTGCCCATGAAGTACTGCTCGTACTCGTTCTTGAGCATCTTCAGCTTGACGTCGAGGACCTGGAGGTCCTCGATGACATCCACGCCGAACTGGGCCATTCCCCAACAATCGGTGCCCTGGGGAATGCGCTTGAGGCTCGACCCGCGGGGCTCAGCGCACCTGCGGTGACGGCATTCCCGCCCCTGGGGCCCTACCGCAATGACGCGCTCGGGGCAGGCAGCGCGTCATTTCCGGCCTCCGGCATCCCGCGGAATGACACGCGCGTCATAGAATTGGCCGACGCGCTCGAGCAGCGCGTCGAGATCGATGCCGTCGTGGGCGCTGGGGAGCTCCCCATCCGCGAGAGGCGGGATCTCGCCCACCAGCCTGACGCCGAGCGCGTGGCGGAGCGCCTCGAGATTGGCCTGGTCGGCCTCCGAGAGGCGCCCCCCGGAATGGGAGATCACCACGCCGGCGAGCGGGAGGCTTCGCGCCTCGGCGGCCTCCAGGGTGAGAAGGGTGTGGTTGATGGTGCCGAGCGCGGCGCGCCCCACGATCAGGAGCGGAAGCTCGAGCTCCCGGCAGAGGTCCGCCATGCTGAGATCCCGAGCTGCCGGGACCAATAGCCCGCCCGCGCCTTCGACGACCAGCCACTCGTGCCGCTCCCGGAGACGGGCGAAGGCACCACGAATCGCCTCCACCTCCACGGCGCGCCCCTCGCTGGCGGCGGCCACGGTCGGGGCCGCGGGGAGCGCGAAGGCCTGGGGGCAGATCTCCTCCAGCGGCTCCCTCGCCGCCGCGGCGATTCGCAGGGCCTGGGCGTCGAGGGGACCCTCGGCTCCCACGCCGGTCTCGATCGGCTTCATCACCCCGACATCGAGGCCGCGGTGTCTCATCGCCCGCACCAGGGCGCAGGCCACCACCGTCTTTCCGACGCCGGTGTCGGTGCCGCTCACGAAGAAGCCGCGGCTCGTCATCCAGATCGGGAGACCTCCGCGGCGACTGCGTCGGCCAGGGCTTCGATCTCCTCCTCGCTGTGGCTTGCCATCGGCGTGAGCCGAAGCCGGGCGCTGCCCTCGGGCACCGAAGGATGGCGAATCCCCTGGGCGAAGAAGCCGCGTCCCAGAAGGCGTTCGCAGGTCGCCATGGTGCGCCGGTTCCCACCCAGGATCACGGGGATGATGTGGGTGGTGCTGGGGTGCGTCGAGACTCCGCGGTGGGCGAGAAGACCGCGCAGCCGCTCGCCATTGGCGCGCAATCGCTCGCGGCGCCAAGGCTCCTGGCCCAGCAGCCGGAGGGCGGCGCGAGCCGCCTCGACCTGGGGCGGCGCCAGCGCGCATGAGAAGATGAAGCTCCGGGCCACATTCACCAGTAGATCGCGCAGGGCGGCGCTCCCGGCGACGAAGGCACCGAACGACCCGAGGGCCTTGCCCAGGGTGCCCACCACCACGTCGATGCCCCGGTCGACGCCGAAGTGCTCCGCTGTTCCGCCTCCCCGGGCGCCGAGGGTGCCGGTTCCGTGGGCGTCGTCCAGCAGCAGCATCGCGTCGAAGCGCTCTGCCAGCGCCACCATCTCGCCAAGCGGCGCGAGATCGCCGTCCATACTGTAGATGCCGTCCACTGCCAGCAGCACCCTCCTGCGGCGCTGCGCCAGCTCGCGCAGCGTCGCTTCCAGCGCGTCCAGATCGCCGTGGGGGAAGATGCGGGTCTCGGCGCGGGCGAGCCGGCAGCCGTCGATGATCGAGGCGTGGTTCAACGCGTCGGAGACGATCACGTCGCCGGGTCCGGCAAGCGTTGGGATCACCCCGGCGTTCGCCATGTAGCCGGTGTTGAAGACCAACGCCGCCTCGGTGCCCAGCAGCTCGGCCAGCTCCTCCTCCAGACGCTCGTGGATGCGCAGGTTTCCCGAGATCAGCCTGGAGCCGCCGGAGGCACAGCCGTGATCCCGGGCGGCGCGAACCGAGGCCTCGACCACCTCCGGGTGGTGGGCGAGATCCAGGTAATTGCTACCGGCGAAGTGCAGCACCGGGCGGCCGTCCACCACAGCGCGCGGTCCCTGGGCGCCCTCCAGAATCCTCATCCGCCGGTAGGTGCCGCGAGAGCGAATCGCCTGCAGCGAGGCCTCCGCCAGCCGATCGAGCGGAGAGTGCGCGCGAGCACCAGCGCTCTCCGCCCCCTGGGCGGCACCGTTCAAAGAATGGGAGGAGGCCGTCACGAAGATTCCGAGCTCTCGGGCTCGAGGGTCCCGTTCTCCCTGTCGCGCACGTGGAGTTCTCCGGACGAGTCTTCGCGCCGGCTTCGCTCCGCGTGGTAGGTCGGGTTTCCCAGCACCTCGAATCCCGCGTCCTCGATCATCCGGTAGGTCTCCTGTTCGTCCGCACCCCGGGTGGTGAGGTAGCCCTCGATGAAGAGCGAGTTGGCCGGCCACAGTGCCAGGGCGCCGAGGGTGCGGATGTGACCCTCGCGACCGGCCGAGATCCGCACCTCCGCCACCGGGTTCACCAGCCGCATCAGTGCCAGCACCCGCAGGCACCGGGTCGGGGTGAGGGAGCCATCTCCCTGGAGCGGATTGCCCTCGATCGGGATCAGGAAATTCACGGGAATCGATCGCACCTCCAGCTCGCGAAGCTTGAAGGCCAGCTCGACGATGTCCTTGCTCTCCTCGCCCATTCCCACGATCAGCCCGCTGCACGGCTCGACGCCGCACTTCTTGGCAGTGGCGAGGGTGCGCAGGCGGTCGGCGTAGCTGTGGGTGGAGCAGATCTCGCGGTAGCGGGACTCGCTGGTGTTGAGGTTGTGGTTCAGCCGGTCGAGACCGGCCGCGGCCAGCAGGCGCGCCCGCTCCTCGTCGACGAATCCCACGGAGAGGCAGAGTTCGATGGGGTAGCGCTCCTTCATCTCGCGGATCAGGCCGGCCAGCTTCCGGGTCTGGGCGAGGCTCGGGCCGCGGCCCGAGAGGGCCATGCAGTAGCGCGAGGCCCCGGCCTTCGCGGCGGCCTCGGCATCGGCGAAGATCTCCTCGTCGCCCTTCATCGGGTACTTGCGGATCGGTGCAGTCGAGCTCTTCGACTGGGCGCAGTAGCCGCAGTCCTCGCCGCAGTGGCCGCTCTGGACGTTGTTCAAGATGTGCACCATCACGGTGCGACCGAAGTGGTGCTGCCGGGGGACGAAGGCCGCCTGCAGCAGGGGCAGCAGCTCGACGTCCTCCCCGTCCAGAATCCACAGGGATTCCGCCTGGGTAGGTGGCTGCTGGCGAAGCGCGTGCTTGGCCAGCCGGGAGTAGGTCTCGAACAAGGGGAGCTCCTTCCGTGGGACCGAGGCGAGACTAGGAGCCCACCCCTGGAGCTGTCAACCAGACCGAAAGACGAGGTTGACAGCAGCCCTCGCGGGTCTCGAGCCGCCCGCCCACCGGGAGGCCTTGCTCGCGAACTCGCGTCACCCACATCAATCGCGCTGCCGAAGGATCAGTCGAAGTGGACGGGTGAGTACCGGGAGCTCGCCGAATGCATCCGTCCCAAGCTGCAGCTCGCGGACCACATGGTGCTGCAACGACCCGGCTTCTGGTACCTCCGCGTCGCGCCCGGGTGCTACGGAGTGGGGGCCTTCGCCGACTTGAACCCGAGTATTCGACCGGGGCACCGGGGCGAGAACCCGTCCGGGGCTCCTGAGGTACTCTCCAAGCCGTCATTGAAGAGGGAGACACCCCGATGACCGCACTTCTCCGCACGGCCGCCGCCGTGGCCGCATTTCTGCTCCTTGCCCCGACCGCTGGCGCGCAGTCGGTCGACACCGAGAAGATCCTCAAGGAGCTCGGGTTTCCGGCGGACACGATCGCCGAGGTGAGCGCCGGGAAGATGGTGGAGACCGCGCTCGAGTCCTCGGAGGAGCGCGAGATCGCGGCCGGCCTCGCCTTCCTCGTGAAGGAGATCCCCGAGGCGCTGGCGAAGGAGCTGCGCGAGGGCCTCCTGATCTCGATCGACGCGAACTCCCAGGCCCACGGCGCACTCTCGGGTGACGGCACGCTGGCCCAGCTCGCGGCCTTGAAGCTCGGGGACCTCGAGGATGCCTACCGCAACGCGAAGCCGGGCGGCGACCTGAACCTCTCGTCGGCCGAGATCCAGGCGTTCCAGGCTCTGAAGGGCAAGCCGGCGTCCGCCGTCGAGGAGGAGGTGAAGAAGTCTCTTCTGGAGCGTTACCAGGCGTACCGGCGCTCGGGTCTCGACGGGATCGCCCCCTACGACCGCGGCGGAAAGGAGCGCTCCGGCGGCGCGGATCTGCGCAGCGCCAGCCAGGCCGTGGCCACGGTGAAGGAGCGCGCTCCGGCCTTCTACGACACCCTGCTCCACTACCCGAAGAAGCCGGCGTCCGGCTTCAGCGAGAGGTTCAACTGGCAGCGCTACAAGGCCCACGGAGACCCCGTCTTCATCCTCACCCACGGGTTCCTGGTCGAGCATCCGAACGGCGCCGTCGCCGCCTGCCAGCGCCAGTTCTACGTGAGTGGCGGCTACAACGTGGAGCAAGCCGTCGCCGGCTTCCTCCCCGTCCCGGAGGGAACCCTGGTCGTCTACACGAACCGCACCTCGACGGACCAGGTGGCGGGCTTCGGGGGCGGGGCCAAGCGGTCCATGGGCGAGAAGGTGATGGCGTCGCAGCTCGAGGACCTCTTCGCGAAGCTCCAGAAGGCCGCCGTGCAGTAGCGAGGACGATCGCGATAAAGACCCCCTACGCGATGTCCCCCTTCCAAGGATCCCGCCCGGATCAGTTCACCACGTAGCCGCGACCCTGCAGGCAGGCGCCGTAGGCCCGGTCGTAGCCGGCCGAAGAGTTTTTGTAGACCTGCTGCTGCGCTTGGTTGGCCCGGCGGTCGCGCATCACCGAACCCAGGCCACCGACGGCCGCGCCGATCGCGGCCCCCTTTCCGGCATCGCCGCCGATCGCACCCCCGACCGCGCCGAGAGCTGCGCCCCGCGCAGCGCCCCCCATCGCGCTGTAACGCGGCACCGACTGCTCGACCGGCTGGCTCGGATCGAAACCGGTCTGCTGCACCGCCCACTGGTGGCACTCGTACTGGTCCTTCTGCTGCTGCTCGGCGCTCTGGCCCTTGGCGGGATAGACGTAGGGATGGGCGGCCCAGCTCGCCACCGCAATGCCGAGTGTCAAGACGCCTGCCAGAGCAATAAGATTTGTCCTCTTCATCTTCGGTCTCCTTGAGTTTGGTTTCGCGTGCCCCGGAGAAGTCTGATCCGCGCCCCGAGGATGGCCGTATTGTCGAAACCGCAGATCCAACGCCCAGCGAACGGGGAGGGCGCCCGTGGGGTCGCTGCGGTCTTCCGGACGTCCCCCGAACGCTATTCGATCCCGCACGTCTCCTTGATCTGTGCGATTCGCTTGTCGATCGCCTTGTTGTATTCGCCGATCGCCACCTTGATCTTCGTCCTTTCGGTTCCGAGCACAACACCCATCACGAGGCTGGCCGGATAGATCGAGGTGACGCCCTCGACCATGCGCTCGGCGACGTTGGCCTTCTCGTGGTACAGCAATCGCAGATCGCCCTGGGCCGTCGAGCAGTTGACCGGGCCCGCTTCGCCCAGCTCCTTCAGTTCCTTCTTCTGCCTCATGGCGCAACCGGCCGACAGGCCGACGACCAGGAGGGATACCATGATCGTGACCAGAATACGTCTCGTCTCGCTCATTCTTTTCTCCCGGTAAAGAGACCGCTCGGTGCGGCGCGAAGGGCTTCCGCCTACCTGCCCTGGAAGGCGAAGAGCCAAGTCAGGATATCATCGATCGTCGCGAGCTCGTTCTTCGACTCTCTGCGCTCAAGGTACAGGATGAAGCTGCGATCCTCGGGGAAGGGCACCATTGTGCCGGACGGTGCACCAGGGTGACCGGCCCTGTCTTGAGAGATCCATGAGATTCTCATGGAATTGTCAGCAGCCGTGGGGGAATTGTGCCCCCGCGGGAAGCTCGGCTGGCATACCCACGTGCCTCGGATCATCGAATTCCCACCGTTCCAGCTCGAGACGACACTTCGTTGATGTTGGGCTACGCTCGAAATTTGAGCGGGTGCGAAACGCCGCGGGCGCGGGTGCGACGGCTGGTTCGAGGTAGATCGGGAGAATCGAGTTGAACGCGCCCTCAGCGGAACGCATCGCCTGCATCGAATGCGACCTGCTGGTCCAGGTCGGCGAGCTCCACGGGGGGCAGCGGGCTGCGTGCCCGCGCTGTGGGAACACTCTCACCGCGCCCGCGCCCGACGGCCTGACGCGAACGCTTGCCTTCGCGCTGGGGGCGTGCGTTCTGCTCCTGGCGGCCAATGCGTTTCCGTTCCTGGCGCTCGAGGCCAAGGGTCTGGAGCAGGTAATGACCCTGCCGCGGACCGCGGTCGAGCTCTACCGCGACGGCTACGCGACCCTCGCGGTGCTGGTGCTCGGGCCCATTATCGGCATCCCCGCGCTGATGCTTGCGACGATGTTGGCGCTGCTCGTGCCGATTCGCCGCCGCGTCCGCGCGCCCTGGCTGGTTCCGGCCGGGCGGCTTCTCTTCTTGCTGAGCCCCTGGAGCATGGTCGAGGTCTTCGTGATCGGCGTGCTCGTGAGCCTGGTCAAGATCGGAGCCATGGCGTCCGTCGTGCTGGGTATTTCCTTCTGGGCGTACGTGGGGTTCGCCGTCTGCTTCACCGCCAGCCTCTCCAGCCTCGACCGGTTCGAGATCTGGCGCGAGATCGAGGCGTGCACCGCATGAGCAGCTTCCCCGCCGGCACGGCCGCCGCCGAGGGCCTCGCGAGCTGCCACGTGTGTCTCAAGGTCGCCCCGGAGTCGCTCGGCCGCTGCCCGCGCTGCCGGGCGCGGCTGCACCTGCGCGAGCCGAACAGTATCCAGCGCACTATGGCCCTCCTGGCGACGGCCTCGCTGCTCTACATTCCCGCCAACGTGCTCCCCATCATGACGACCGAGCAGCTCGGCCGAGCCACCGGCAGCACCATCATCGGCGGAGTCGTCATCCTGATCCACCACGGCGACTACCCGATCGCGGCGGTCATCTTCATCGCCAGCGTTCTGGTGCCGCTCAGCAAGCTCTTCGTGCTGGGCTGGCTCTGCTGGAGCGTCTCGCGCCGCCAGCCCAGCTCCCATCACGAGCGGACCCGGCTCTACCGGGCCGCCGAGCTGGTCGGCAAGTGGTCCATGACGGACGTCTTCGTGGTGGCGATCCTGGTCGCTCTGATCCAATTTGCGGGTATTCTCAGGTTCACGCCCGGTACGGCGGCGCTGGCGTTCGGTGGGGTCGTGATCGTCACCATGCTCGCCGCCCACGCCTTCGATCCACGGCTGATCTGGGACCAGCTCGGAGACAGCGATGACTGAGGTCAAGGCCACCGTCAGCGAGCGCCGGCGAATCTCCGCCATCTGGCTGGTCCCGATCGTCGCCCTGGCTCTCGGCATCTGGATGGTGGTCCACACCCTCCGGAGCCAGGGGCCGGAGATCACCGTCGTCTTCTCCTCCGGCGCGAGCATCGAGGCCGGCAAGACCAAGATCAAATTCCGCGAGGTCGAGGTGGGCCTGGTGGAGAGCGTCGGGCTGGCCGACGACCACGAGAGCGTGGTGGTGACCGCTCGGCTCGACAAGGCCGCGGCGCCGCTGCTGCGCGAGGACACCCAGCTCTGGGTGGTGCGCCCCCGCGTCGGGCCGGGGGGCGTCTCCGGCCTGGGCACCCTGCTCTCTGGAGGCTACATCCAGCTCGCACCAGGGACCGGCGAAGAGGGTCGGCGCCACTTCGTGGGTTTGGAGGAGCCGCCGGTGACGCCGGCGGGCACCCCGGGCCTCAAATTCCGACTGGTGGCCGAGCAATCGGGCTCGGTGGGCAGCGGGGCTCCGATCCTGTACAAGGGCTTCCGGGTCGGCCGGATCGAGAGCGCCGAGTTCGACGTCGCCAGCCAGAAGATGCAGTACGGAGCCTTCATCGAGGCGCCCTACGACGACCTGATCACCTCGACCACCCGCTTCTGGAACGCGAGCGGGATCACCCTGAGCGCCACGGCCGACGGGATCGAGGTGCGAACCGCCTCGCTCGAAGCGGTGCTGGCCGGCGGCGTGGTCTTCGGCCTGCCGGAGGGGGTGGAGCCCGGAGGGCCCGTCGAAGCCGGCGAGACCTTCACACTCTACGACAGCTACGCGAGCGTGAACGAGCGGCCCTACCGCGAGTCCGTCGAGTACGTGGTCCGCTTCCCGCAATCGGTGAGGGGCCTTCGGCCGGGCGCGCCGGTGGAGTACCGGGGCATCCGGGTCGGACGGGTGCAGCGGGTGCTGCTGAAGGAGATCGCGCGTCAGGGCTTCAGCGGGAAGGGAGAGGCGATCCCGGTGCTGATCAGTCTGGAGCCGGGCCGACTCGAGCTGCCGGACTCGGAGGAGGGCGCGGCGACACTGGAACGCGCGATCGAAGCCGCGGTCACACGCGGGGCCCGCGCGACCCTCTCGACGGGAAACCTGTTGACGGGCAGCCTGTACGTCTACCTGGACATATACCCCGACGCGGCCCCCGCCGAGATGGGCAGCTTCGCGGGATACCCGACTCTTCCCACCATTGCCAGCGGCCTGGAGGGCATCCAGGTGCGGATCTCCACACTGCTCGACAAGCTGAACGCCCTGCCGCTGGGAGAGATGCTGGACAGCGTGGACCGGCTGCTCGCGGACGTGGATGCGATCGTGGCGAGCGAAGGTGTGCAGTCGCTTCCGGCGTCCTTGGAAACAACCCTCGCCCAGCTGCGGGAGACACTGGACTCGGTCTCCACCGACTCCGCCATGCAGGAGCGGCTGCTGCGCACCATCACCGAGTTCGACCGCACGCTCCAGAGCCTGCGGGGTCTCCTGGAGACGCTCGAGGAAAAGCCGAACGCCCTCATCTTCAGCAGCGAGCCGGGGGAAGATCCCCAGCCGCCGGCGGGGTCACCATGAGAAACGCCGCCTTCTTGTCCGTCGTGCTCTTGGTCGCCTGCGCCGGATCCTCCGCTCCGCCCACGCAGTACCTGTTGCGCGCCGAGCCGGCCGAGCGGTCGGGGCGTGTGGAGGCGCCGGTCCGCATCGGCCTGGGACAGGTCGCCGCGGCGCCGTACCTGGACCAATCCGGGATCGTGGTGGAGACGGAGCCGGGCCAGGTGCAAGCGGCTCGTGAGCATCAGTGGGCGGAGCCCCTGGAAGCCGGCCTGCGTTCATACCTGCGGGCCGGCATCGCGGCAGCGCTGGGATACGACGTGAGCGCGGGTCGCACCGACCTGGGCGACTGGGACTACACGGTGGACGTCTACATCGACCGGCTGCACGGAACCATGGCGGGCGCGGCCGTGCTCGACGCCAGCTACCGGATCACCCCGCGACCCGGTGCCGGGGACGTCGCTGCGTACCGCTTCTCCCGATCGGTACCCCTGCCCCGGGAGGGCTACCCCGGCCTGGTCGATGCCGAGGCCGAGCTGGCGCGCCAGCTGGCCCAGGCGATTGCGGCCTCCCTCCGCGAGATCGGCGGGGAGCGCCCGGGCCCGTAGAGGCGCAGCCCAGGTGACCTTCAGTACCTCCAAGACACGCAGCTGGGTAGACTGAGCTTGCGATGAACACCCCCAAGACACGGCAGACCCGGCGCGCCGCCGCCTCGTGCCTGGCCGCTCTGCTGGCGGTCGGAGGCTGCGCGGTCGGGCCCGACTACGCCGAGCCGGAGATCGAGATGCCCGATGCCTGGCACCAGGAGCTGGTGCGCGGCCTCTCGGCCGGTGAGACCAGCCTCGACACCTGGTGGACGGTGCTCGAGGATCCGGTGCTGGTCGGGCTGATCGAACGCGCCGGTCAGGGCAGCCTGGCGCTTCGCCAGGCCTTCGAACGCATCGCCGAGGCGCAGGCCCGGCGTGGGATCGCCGTGGGCGAGTGGTTCCCGAGCGTCGATGCCGACGCCCTCTACGACCGTTCCAAGCTCTCGGAGGAGACGGGCCTGCCCGTCAGCGGCGATCCCCGCGACCTCTACAGCACCGGCCTCGCCACCACCTGGGAGGTGGACCTCTTCGGGCGCCTGCGCCGGTCGGTGGAGTCCGCCGACGCGGAGCTGGCCGCGTCGGTCGAGGACTTCCGGGACGTGCGGGTGGTGCTCTACGCGGAGGTCGCCACCAACTACATCGACGTCCGCACCCTCCAGCAGCGGATTCTCTCCGCGGAGCGAAACGTCGCGGCGCAGAAGGACACCCTGGAGCTGGTTCGCGTCCGCAACCGCGTGGGCCTGGTGGGAGATCTCGACCTGCGCCAGGCGGAGCTCAACGTCTCGCGCACCGCGTCGTTCATCCCCGCCTTGCGCGAGGCGCTGGCCGCCGCGGTGAACCGGACCGCCGTGCTGCTGGGCGAGTACCCGAGCCAGCTTCACGCCGAGCTGCGCGAGCCGGCGCCGATTCCGCTTCCCGAAGCCGAGGTGGCCGTGGGACTGCCAGTCGAGCTGCTCCGTCAGCGACCCGACCTGCGCGCCGCCGAGCGCCAGCTGGCGGCGCAGAGCGCACGCATCGGCGTGGCCACGGCCGATCTCTACCCGCGGCTGGCGCTGCTGGGCAGCTTCTCCTTCGATGCCACCTCCACCGCCAACTGGTTCACCGCTGCAGCCCAGGCCTGGAGCATCGGACCCCAGCTACGCTGGAACCTCTTCGACGGGGGCCGCATCCGCAGCAACGTTCGCGCCCAGGAGGCGCTCACGCGGCAGGCACTGGCGGGTTACGAACAGACCGTGCTGCTGGCCGTGGAGGAGGTCGAGAACTCGCTCTCGGGCTACGCGGAGGAACGCGCGCGCCTCGAGGAGCTGCGGCGCGGCGTCCGTGCGGCGGAGCAGACCGTGGAGCTGGTGCAGGTCCTCTACAAGACCGGCCTGGTCGACTTCCTGAACGTCCTCGACTCGGAGCGGTCGCTGTTCGAGGCGCAAGACCAACTCCTGGAGAGCGAGGGCCGCGTCACCAAGAACCTGGTTCGCGTCTACCGCGCCCTGGGCGGTGGCTGGTCGCCGTAGCCGAGGAGAAGCATCCTGAGGCTCGCTTCCTGGGGAGAATCCATGATTCGCATTTCCATCGCCCTCATCGTCCTCCTCTTTTCGTCGCCGGCGCTCGCGGTCGATCCCTCGGGCTCCGGCGACGACCTCGATCGCGTGGCCCGTCCGCCCGGGATCGCGCGCAGCACCTACGACCTGGTCGCGCTCCGGCCCCTGGGCTTCGTCCAGGTCGTGCTGGGCGCCGCGGTGCTGGTTCCGGCCTACCCGGTGTCGCTGCTGGTGGACGGAGACGAGGACGTCTGGCGGACCTGCGTCGCCGACCCTGTCGAGCGGACCTTCCGAAGGCCGCTGGGAAGGCTGTGATGACGTGCTCCACCCTGGCTGTGCAGCGGCTGCGGAAGGGGCGAAATGAAGCCGCGGGCTGAGGCGGGTGCTCGCCGGCCGATCAGCCGGCTTCTCACCAGCGATGCGGGCCTGACCTTTCTCCTGATCAGCCTCTTCCTCCTCCTCTTCGTGCTCTATCCGCTCTCCAAGCCCCACGGCATCACCCAATATTTGCTCGACGCTCTTGCAGTGCTGGTGATGGTCTCGGGCGTATACGCCGTCTCCGACCGCAGCCGCGTGTTCTTCTGGTGCGTGATCGGTTTGGCGGTGTTCAGCTTCGCACTCCAGCTACTGCCCTATGCCCACCTCGATCGCTCCGTCCTGCTGCTGAACAAAGCTTCGACGATGCTCTTCCTGATGGTGGTCACCGGGGCCGTGTTGTACAGGGTGCTTCGCAAGGGCCCCATCACGGTTCACCGCGTCCAGGGTGCCGTTGCGGTCTACCTGATGCTGGGCCTGATCTGGGCCCTCGCCTACTCGCTCGTCTTCATCTGCAATCCGTCATCCTTCGACCTCGGCCGCTCCATGGAAGGCATGGACGACCTGATGAGGATTCACACCAGTGGGATGAGCCGGCTCGTCTACTTCAGCTTCGTGACCATGACGACGCTGGGGTACGGCGACATCACGCCGCAGAGCAAGCTCGCCGACGACCTGGCGATCCTGCAGGCGCTGACCGGACAGATCTACCTGGTGGTGATCATGGCCCGCCTGGTTTCCCTCGCCGTCATCGCACCCCACCGGGAGTGATCAGGGAATCAAGCTCTCTTTGCGGAGGCGCTTGGCCACCGCCTTGGTGACGGAGTCGATGATGTCCGTGACGGAGCTCGGATTGAAGGTCTCGGACTGACCCGACCAGACCAGCTCGCCGCTTCCAACGTCGTAGAGATTGGTCTCGAGTCGCACGATGGTGTGGGTCCTGTAGTAGCCCGGCTCGTGGACGACGTCCCAGGAAGATCCGTAGTAGCCGTAGTAGCCGCCGTAGTACCCCGGGGTCGTATAGGTGCGCGGGGGGACGTACTCCGTCTTCTCGTCGACATCGAGCAGCCGGGTGACGACGACGCTGTCGAAGCCGCCTCCCCGGATCGCCCCACGGATCTCTGCCTCGGTGAGGCGCTGGCTCTGCGGGAGCGCCCCGTAGCTGGGCAATGCGACGGCTCCCTGGCCGGAGAGGGCCGCGGCGAACCGGTTCTCGAAGAGCCGGCGGTTGGTGTCGTTCTCGCCGACACCGATCACGAAGATCTTCTGGTAGGGAGCGCCCTGGTGGGCCGGATTCCGCCACGCGTTCGGGATCTTGGTCACCGTTCCGCAAGCGGCGAGCATCGCGGCAGCGAGAAGTGCGGCACTCACACAAAGGATCGAGGGGGGTCGCATCGTCACGAATCGTATCCTCACTTCATTACGGTTCACGGATCATGCTTTCAACGCGCCGAGAGGCTGGTGCCGGTGCTGCGCAGGTCTGCGCAGGCCTGCACCCCCGTTCCTTCATCCCGGCCGTCGCATTACTGCTCGAAAGTGGCGATGGGCACGATCGGATCTCCTTCTCGAGCAGGCTGCATACCAGCGCGTTGTGGCTCCGCGAGCGCCCGGCTTTCACATCGAAGAGTAGCCGGTGCAGGGCCACCGTCACCTTCGGCACGCGGAGCCGGCCGGCGCTGAAATTAGGTTCTGCCACCGCAGCGGGATCGTGTTACCTTCGCCGCGGAGGTTCCCCCCGATGAGACGAATGCAAGCCACCCTCGCCGCAGCCGCCGCGCTGGGCATGGCCGCGGGCGCACTAGGGTGCGCCGAGGAGCCGCCGCCGCCCGAGCCCGTGGTGCGGCCCGTCAAGATGTTGACCATCGGCGGCGGCGTCTCCGGCACGCGCGAGTACCCGGGTCAAATCAGGGCCGCGCAGCAGGTCGACATGGCCTTCGAGGTGGCCGGCCGGATCACCGAGTTCGTCTACAAGGAGGGCCAGCGCGTAGAGGCGGACGCCGTGCTCGCGAGGCTCGATCCGCGCGATTATCAGAACAAGCTCGAGCAGGCGAGGGCCGTCGAGAGGAACCGTCGCACCTACCTGGGGAGGATCGCCGAGGCGCACAAGGAGAAGGCAGTCTCCGACCAGGATCTGGCCGACGCCCAGGCCCAGGTGGACGTGGCTGCGGCCGATGTCAGGATCCAGCGGAAGGCCCTCGACGACACCATCCTTCGCGCCCCCTTCGACGGCGTCATGTCCCGCAAGCTGGTGGAGGACTTCGCCAACGTGCAGGCCAAGGAGGCGGTGCTGATCTTCGAGGACGACTCGCTGCTCGAGATCAAGGTGTCGGTGCCGGAGCGGGACATGGCCGGAAGGCGGCCGTCGCGCGAGGACCTGGACCAGGTGAACGAGCGCCTGCAGCCGAAGGTGGTGGTGACCGCCCTGCCGGACGATCCCTTCCCGGCCCGCCTGAAGGAGCTGGCCACCACGGCGGACCCGACCACGCGTACCTTCGAGGCCACCTTTGAGTTCAAGCAGCCCGAGGACGTCGTGGTGCTGCCGGGCATGACTGCCAAGGTGATCATCCAGGTCGGCGACTTCGCCAGCGTGTCGGACGTGTCGCTTCCTTCGCGCGCGGTGGTGGACGACGGGAAGAGCCAGCCCATGGTCTGGGTCGTGGATCCCGACACCAGCACGGTGGAGAGCCGGCCGGTGACACTGGGTGAGCTCGGTGGCGATCAGATACTCGTTACCGATGGCCTGCGGGACGGGGACACGGTGGTCATCTCGGGGATGTCGCAGCTGCGCCCTGGAATGAAGGTCCGGCGCTGGGAGCGCTAGGGAGTAGAGCCGCAAGATGAATCTGGCCGCCTGGGCGCTCAACAACCGGGTCACCGTCCTGGTCCTGACTGCCGTCACGCTCGTCGGCGGGATCCAGGCCTACGGCGGCCTGGCCCGCCTCGAGGATCCCGAGTTCACCATCAAGGACGGCCTGGTGAACACGCCCTACCCGGGCGCCACTGCCGCCGAGGTGGAGGAGGAGGTCAGCGACAAGATCGAGAAGGCCGTCCAGCAGCTGGGCCAGCTCGACTGGATCGAGTCCACCTCCTACTGGGGGGCCTCCCAGATCAAGGCCCACATCAAGGACGAGTACGACAAGTTTGCCCTGCCCCAGGTGTGGGACGAGCTGCGGCGCAAGGTGGGCGACGTCCAGGGCCAGCTCCCGCCCGGTGCCGGCCCCTCGGTGGTGAACGACGACTTCGGCGACGTCTGGGGCGTCTTCATCGCCATCTACGGCGACGACTACACCGACGCCGAGCTGCGCGAGGTGGCCAAGCTCTACCAGAAGGAGCTCCTGCTGGTGAAGGACGTGGCCAAGATCGCCTTCTGGGGTGAGCGCAATGAGGCGATCTACGTCGAGCCCGACCGGGATCGCCTCTCCCAGCTCGGGCTCAACCCCGACGCGATCGAGCAGGCCCTGCGCGAGAAGAACGTGGCCGCGGATTCGGGGCGCGTCGAGGTCGGCCCCGAGTTCATCTCGATCCAGCCGAGCGGAGAGATCCAGAAGGTCGAGGACTTCGAAAGCATCCTGTTGAGCGAGGAAGGTGCGGACCAGCAGATCTACCTGCGCGACGTGGCCCGCGTGCGCCGCGGCTACGTGGAGCCGCCCAGCACGCTGCTTCGCTACGACGGGCACCGCGCCATCGGCCTCGGCATCTCGACCCTGAAGGGCGGCAACGTGGTCGAGATGGGCGAGGCGGTGGAAGCCCGCGCCCGGGAGCTGCTGGACCAGGTTCCCCTGGGCATCGAGGCCGGCATCATCTCCCTCCAGTCCCAGGCCACCACGGTGGCCATCAACGCCTTCCTGGTCAACCTGATCGAGGCGGTGGTGATCGTGGTGGGCGTGCTGGTGCTCTTCATGGGGCTCCGCAGCAGCCTGATCATCGGCTTCGTGCTGGCGCTCACCATCTGCGGGACCTTCATCTTCATGGGGCCCTGGGACGTGGCCCTGGAGCGCATCTCGCTGGGCGCCCTGGTCATCGCCCTGGGCATGCTGGTGGACAACGCCATCGTGGTGGTGGACGGCATCATGGTGCGCCAGCAGAAGGGCATGCGGGCCGAAGACGCCGCCGTCGAGGTGGTGGGCCAGACGTCCGTGCCGCTGCTCGGCGCCACCGCGGTGGCGGTGATGGCCTTCGGCGCCATCGGTCTCTCCAACGACGGCACCGGCGAGTACTGCCGCTCTCTCTTCAAGGTGGTCCTGATCTCGCTCTCCCTCTCCTGGGTCACGGCGGTCACCGTCACGCCCGTGCTCGGGGTGATGTTCCTGAAGCCGCCGAAGCAGACGGAGGGCGAGGCGGACGATCCCTACGGCGGCGGCCTCTACCAGCGCTATCGCGGCCTCCTGCGCACCTGCATCCGCAGACGCTTCGTCACCGTCGGGGTCGTGCTGGCGGTCTTCGCCAGCGCCGTCTACGGCTTCCGCTACGTGGACAACAGCTTCTTCCCCGACTCGACGCGCCCGCAGTTCATGCTGGACATGTGGATGCCCCAGGGTTTCCACATCCAGGAGACCGCCCGCGAGGCGGCGGAGGTGGAGGAGTACCTGCTGGGTCTCCAGGGCGTGACCCACGTGAGCTCGCTGGTGGGCGCAGGCGGCATGCGCTTCCTGCTGACCTACGACCCGGAGAAGCCCAACACCTCCTACGTCCAGTTCTTGGTGGACGTGGAGGACTACAAGCTCATCGCGGGATTGGTGGACCAGGTAGAGGGGCACCTGGATGCGGCCCACCCCGACGCCATGTGCTACGTGCGGCTCTTCCGGCTGGGACCCGGAGGCGGCGGGCGCATCCAGGCCAAGTTCATGGGCACGGACCGCAACGTCCTGCGCGAGGCGGCGACCCAGGCCCGCGACATCCTGAGGGAAGACGGCGGCGCCAAGGGCATCCGCATGGACTGGCGGCAGCGGGTGAAGGTGGTGACGCCCAGCATCGCCGACGAGGAGGCCAACATCGCGGGCATCACCCGGCCGGCCATCGCCGAGACGCTCCGGGCTTCCTTCCAGGGGGACCAGGTCGGTGTCTACCGGGAGGAAGACGAGCTGCTGCCCATCATCGTCCGCCAGGGGGAGCCAGACCGGAGCGACGTGGCCAACATCCAGAACCTGTCCATCTGGAGCCCGGCCGCGGGCCAGTACATCCCGCTGCGCCAGGTGGTGTCGGACTTCGAGACGAAGTTCGACGACGACATCATCTACCGGATGAACCGCAAGCGCGCGCTCACCGTGCACGCCGACCCCAAGAGCGGCCCGTCGAGCGTGTTGCTGGAGCGGGTGAAGCCGAAGATCGATGCGATCCCGCTCCCGCCGGGCCACACGCTCGAGTGGTGGGGCGAGTACCGCGACTCCGCCCGCGCCCAGCGGGCGATCGCCGGGAGCATCCCGCTCTTCCTGGTCGGGATGGTCCTGATCGTGATCGCGCTCTTCAACGATCTGCGCCAGCCGGCGGTGATCTGGGCCACGGTGCCGCTGGCCCTGATCGGCATCACCCTCGGCCTGCTGCTGACCCACCAGCCCTTCGGATTCATGGCGCTGCTCGGCGCACTGAGCCTCTCGGGGATGATGATCAAGAATGCCATCGTGCTGATCGACGAGATGGAGCTGCAGAAGAGGCAGGGAAGCGCGCCCCTCGAGGCCATCATCGAATCAGGGGTGAGCCGCCTGCGGCCGGTGGCGATGGCGGCGGCGACCACGGCGCTGGGCATGCTCCCGCTATTCCAGGACGCCTTCTTCATCGCCATGGCCGTGACCATCGTCTTCGGCCTGATGATCGCCACCATGCTGACCATGGTGTTCGTGCCCGTCCTCTACGCCATCCTCTTCCGCGTCGAAAGCCCGGAGTAGCCTAAGCGTCAGGCTGCCAGTTGGGCTGGCCGGTGGTGGCCAGCACGGCGTTCCACAGATCGCTGTCGAGGGGCATCCGCTTCTTCTCGGCGACCGCGGTCGAGATGGGGACGTGGATGATGGACTGGTTCCACCATCCGATCATCACGTCCGTCTTGCCGGCCATGGCGGCGTGGACGGCGCTGCGCGCCATCTGGTCGGTCAGGGTGCGGTCCCAGGCGGAGGCCGGGATGCTGCGGATGCTATAGCTGGGGTCGATGTACTTGAGGTTGATCTCGATGTCGCGCTCGGCGAAGTGGCTCGTGATCTGGTCGCGCAGGAAGATGCCGATGTCCTGGTAGCGGACGTTTCCCGAGGCATCGCGCGCCACCTGCTCGCGCTCGAAGAGGTGCTGGCCGGCTCCTTCGGCGACCACGACCAGTGCGTGGCCGCGCTTCAGCATGCGGCGCTCGAGGTTGCAGAGGAAGCCGTTCTCTCCTTCGAGGGGGAAGGGGACCTCGGGCACCAGGACGAAGTTGGCTTCCTGGTTCGCGAGTGCTGCGCCGGCCGCGATGAAGCCCGCATCCCGTCCCATCAGCTTCACCAGTCCGATTCCGTTGGGGGCTCCGCAGGCTTCCACGTGGGCGCCGCGCAGCACCTCGTTGGCGACTCCGAGAGCGGTCTGGTAGCCGAAGCTCATCCAGACATAGGGTACGTCGTTGTCGATGGTCTTGGGGATCCCGACCACCGACTTGGTGAGCCCGCGCCTCTGGACTTCCTGCTGGATCGCGTGTGCGCCGCGCTGGGTGCCGTCGCCACCGATGCAGAAGAGGATGTCGATCTCCTGCTCCTCCAGGAAGTCCACCATGATCGAGGGATCCTGGGCGCCCCGGGAGCTCCCCAGCACGGTTCCGCCCAGGTGGTGGATGTCGTGGACGAAGCGGTGGGTCAGTGTGATGGGATCGAAGCCCGAGTCGGGGTTCAGACCGGCGTAGCCGTTGCGGATGCCGAGGATGCGCCGCATGCCGTAGTTGTGGGTGAGCTCGAGGAATCCCGAACGGATCACGTTGTTGAGTCCCGGTGAGAGGCCGCCGCAGGTGACGAAGGCGGCAGTGGTCCCTTCCGGATCGAAGAAGATCTTCTCACGGGCACCCCCCTTCTCGAAGGAGAGGGGATCCGCCGCCGACTGATCTCCACCGACCTCGTTCTCGAAGCGCACGCGGACCGCCTCGTCCACGTAGGTCCGTCCCTTGGCCTTGAGGGGAGACTCGATCTTGCAGGGACCCAGATTCGGGACGATCAGGTCGCGCTGCGTGGGCATGTTACGGCTCCTGGGTCGGCGGTTTCGATTGTCAGCGACTGGCCATGGTGTACTTTACTCCATCATGGCGGATCTGAAGCACCCGGCCGATATCGCCTGGGAGCGATACGACGCAGTGCTGTTCGACCTCGACGGGGTCCTCACTGACACCGCCGGGGTCCACGCCGACTGCTGGAAGCGCACCTTCGACGAGTTCCTGCGCCGCCGCGCCGACCGGACCGGCGACCCGTTCCAGCCGTTCGACATCGAGGGCGACTACCGGCTCTACGTGGATGGAAAGCGCCGCTACGACGGGGTTCGGAGCTTTCTCCATTCGCGGGGGATCGACCTTCCCGAGGGCTCGCCCGACGATCCGCCCGACGCAGAGACGGTCTGCGGGGTGGGGAACCGGAAGAACGCGCTGGTGAGCCAGGCCCTGGAGGAGGGCGGCGTCGAGGTCTACCAGGGCTCGGTGGACCTGGTGCGCGCGCTGCGGGACGCCGGTGTGAAGACGGGCGTGGTCTCGTCCAGCGCCAACTGCGCGGCGGTGCTGCGGGCGGCGGGCATCGCGGACCTCTTCGAGGTCCGCGTGGACGGAAAGGTGGCCGCCGAGCTCGAGCTGCCCGGCAAGCCGGCGCCGGACACCTTCCTGGAGGCGGCGCGCGCGCTCGGTGTGGACGCCAAGCGGACGGTGGTGGTGGAGGATGCGATCTCGGGGGTGCAGGCGGGCCGGGGCGGCGGCTTCGGTCTGGTGATCGGGATCGCGCGTCACGAGGAGCCGGGCGTCTTGCGCGAGCAGGGTGCGGACGTGGTGGTCTCCGACCTCGGCGAGCTCTCGGGACCCGCGAGAGGAGGTTGAGCGCCGATGCTCCAGCGCGAGCTCGAGCTTCCCCCGCGGCACGTCTATCCCCCCGACCCCTGGCGGCTGGTGGAGCGGCGCTTCTATCCGCGCCGGCTGGCCCAGTTCGAGACGCTCTTCTCGGTTTCGAACGGCTACCTCGGTCTGCGGGGCAACTTCGACGAAGGGGCACCCGCGTTCCAGAACGCGACCCTGGTGAACGGCTTCCACGAGACCTGGCCGATCGTCTACGGTGAGCAGGCCCATGGCTTTGCCAAGACCGGTCAGACCATCCTCAACGTCACCGACGCCAAGATCATCAAGCTCTACGTCGACGACGAGCCGTTCTATCTACCGACGGCCAGTCTGCGCGAGTACGAGCGGGCACTGGACATGCGCGCGGGTACCCTCGACCGGACCATCCTGTGGGAGACGCCGGCGGGGAAGTTGGTCTCCATCAAGTCGCGCCGGCTGGTCTCCCTGGAGCACCGGCACCTGGCCGCGATCGAGTACGAGGTCACCGTCGTCAATGCGGAGGCGCCGGTCGTCATCTCGTCGAAGCTGATCTACGACCCCGAAAGCGACGCCGTTAGCGAGGAAGATCCACGCGTGGCCCGGGGCTTCACGGGCCGCGTCCTGCTGCCGTGTCACGGCTTCGTGAACGGTCATCGCATCGCGCTGGGCCACCAGGCCTCGCGCAGCGGAATGACGCTGGGCTGCGCGGTCGACCACGTGATCGAGACCGAGTGCCCCCACAGCTGCGAAGTCAGCCGCTCGGAGGACGAGGGGAAGCTCGTCCTGATCGCACAGGCGAAGCCGGGGAAGCCGATCCGCCTGATCAAGTACATGAGCTACCACACCTCACGGCGGGCAGGAGCCAAAGAGCTCTGCGAGCGGAGCGGGCGCACCCTCGACCGCGCCGTGAACGAGGGCCTCGCCGCCCTGCTCGAGGGCCAGCGGAGCTATCTCGGCGACTTCTGGCAGCGCGCCGACCTCCAGATCGACGCGGAGCCCGATCCCAGCGGCCGTGCTCTCCGCAGCGCGGATGCGGTCCAGCAGATCCTGCGACTCAGCTTCTTCCACATCCTCCAGGCCAGCGCGCGCGCCGAGGGAGCTGGCGTTCCGGCCAAGGGTCTCACTGGACTCGGCTACGAGGGCCACTACTTCTGGGACACCGAGATGTACGTGGCGCCGTTCCTGATCTACACCGCTCCCCGCGTGGCCGAGAACCTGCTCAGGTTCCGCTTCAGCATGCTCGAAGCGGCGCGGGAGCGCGCGCGCGAGGTGAACCAGAAGGGGGCGCTGTTTCCCTGGCGGACCATCAACGGCGAGGAGGCCTCCGCCTACTACGCCGCGGGAACCGCCCAGTACCACATCAACGCCGACGTCGTCTACGCGCTGCGCAAGTACGCCGAGGCCACGGGCGACGAGGACCTCCTCTTCAAGGAAGGGGCCGATGTCCTGGTCGAGACGGCCCGCCTCTGGCGCGACCTCGGCTTCTTCGCGGAGAGCCACGACGGCCGATTCTCGATCGTCGGCGTCACCGGTCCTGACGAGTACAACACCGTCGTGAACGACAACGCCTTCACCAATCTGATGGCGCGCGAGAACCTCTGGTTCGCTGCCAGAATCGTGGAACGGATGCGTCAGGAGCACCCCGATGCCTACGAGGGCCTGAAGCACCGAACCGGGCTCGAGGAAGCGGAGCCGCGCGCGTGGCGCGAAGCCGCCGACGCCATGTACCTCCCGTATGACGAGGAGGAGGGGATCCACCTCCAGGACGACGAGTTCCTGGACCGAAAGCCCTGGGACTTCGAGAACACGCCGCCGGAGAAGTACCCGCTCCTCCTGCACTTCCATCCGCTGGTGATCTACCGTCACCGGGTGATCAAGCAGGCGGACATCGCGCTTGCGATGTTTCTCCTCGGCGACAAGTTCTCGCTGGATCAGAAGAAGCGGAACTTCGACTTCTACGATCCGCTCACCACCGGCGACTCCTCCCTCTCGGTCTCGATCCAGAGCATCCTCGCCTCCGAGATCGGCTACCAGGAGAAGGCGATGGAGTACTTCCGCTACGCCGCGCTGATGGACTACGCCGACCTGGCCGGGAACGTGAAGGACGGACTCCACATCGCCTCGATGGGCGGCACCTGGATGACCGCCATCTACGGTACGGCGGGCTTTCGGGATTACGATGGCCAGTTCAGCTTTGCGCCGCGCCCTCCGCGGGGCCTGCGCCGCATGTGCTTCTGCCTCGACCTCCGCGGCCAGCAGCTCGAAGTGGAGATCACACAGGAATCGGTCACCTATTCGCTACCCCGAGGTGAAGAGCTCGTCATCCTACACCGCGACCAGGAAGTCCGGGTGGCAAAGGCGGCACCGGTGACGATGCCGCTCCGCGAACGCCCGGCTTCGTGAGAAGCAGGGGTGATGCGGTATCGCGCTTCCCATTTCGACTATGATGGAGAGCCATGACCACCTGGGTACTGGCGGGAGACGTCGGTGGCACCAAGACGGATCTCGCAATCTATCGCTTCGAGAAGCCCAGGAAGGCGAGCCTGGCCCGCCAGGAGACCTTCCCCAGTCGGGAGTACCCGGGGCTCGAGGAGATCGTGCACGAGTTCCTGGGAGAGCAGCGGGAGCCCCTGGCCGCCGCCGCCTTCGGCATCGCGGGTCCCGTCCTGGACGGGGAGGTGAAAGCCACGAACCTGCCGTGGAAGCTGCGCGAGAAGCGGCTCGCCGAGGAAATCGGCTCCGAGCGGGTGCGGCTGCTCAACGATCTGGAGACCACGGCGTACGGTGCGCTCTTCCTCGAGCCCGGTGAGCTTCACACGCTGAACGCCGGCGTCCCGCGGCAGACCCACCGCGCCGTGATCGCTGCGGGGACCGGGCTGGGGCAGGCAATCCTCTTCTGGGACGGCTCGCGCCACCGCCCCGCGGCAACGGAAGGTGGCCACGCCTCCTTCGCGCCGCGCGACGAGCGCGAGGTGGAGCTGCTGTGCTTCCTGCTCCAGCGCCACTCGCGCGTCTCCTGGGAGCGCGTGCTGTCGGGTCCGGGCCTCCACCAGATCTTCGAGTTCCTGCGGGCCGGGGGAGCCCCGGTGCGAGCCGAGGTGGAGGAGCGACTCGCGAAGGAGGATCCCAGCGCGGTGGTCGGCGAGGCCGGTGTGCGCGGCACCTGCCCCACCTGCGAGGCGGCCGTCGAGATGTTCGTCAGCCTCTACGGTGCCCAGGCGGGCAATCTGGCGCTCACTGCGATGGCCCTGGGCGGCGTCTACGTCGGGGGTGGCATCGTCAACAAGCTCCTGCCCAAGGTGACGAGCGGTCTCTTCATGGACGCCTTCTGTGACGCCGGACGCTTCGAGCCGCTGCTCCGCGAGACGCCGGTGCAGGTGATCGCCAACCCAAAGACGGCGCTGCGGGGGGCGGCGGAGGTCGCCCTGGACCTGGCCACCCTCTGAAAGGCGGCCAAGCCTTCAGCTCTTGGCAGTCCGCGTCTTGTACCAGTTGATCAGGCCGTTGGTGGAGGCGTCGTGGTCCTCCACCGGGCCGTCCTCGGTGAGCTCGGGAAGGATCACCTTGGCCAGCTGCTTGCCGAGCTCGACCCCCCACTGGTCGAAGCTGTTGATGTTCCAGATCACGCCCTGCACGAAGATCTTGTGCTCGTAGAGTGCGATCAGTCGGCCGAGTGTGCGGGGGTCGAGCCGATCGAAGAGGATCGAATTGGTGGGCCGGTTGCCCTCGAAGCAGCGGTGCGGCACCAATGCCCGGATCTCTTTGGGTGACAGGCCCGCGGCCTCGAGCTCTTCCCGAACCGCTTCTGCGCCCTTTCCGATCATCAGCGCCTCGGTCTGGGCGAAGAAGTTCGCCAGCAGCTTCTGATGGTGGTCGCCGATCGGGTTCTGGCTCCGGACCGGCGCGATGAAGTCCGCCGGGACCAGGCGTGTTCCCTGGTGGATGAGCTGGAAGAAGGCGTGCTGGCCGTTGGTGCCGGGCTCTCCCCAGATCACCGGACCGGTGGTGTAGTCGCGAATCGGGCGGCCGTCGCGGTCGGTGCTCTTGCCGTTGCTCTCCATGTCGCACTGCTGGAGGTAGGCGGCAAAGCGGTGCAGATACTGGTCGTAGGGCAGGATCGCGTGGGTGTGCGCGCCCAGGAAGCCGTGATACCAGACTCCCAGCATGGCCATCACCACGGAGCTGTTCACCTCGAAGGGGGCGTTGCGGAAGTGCTCGTCGACGTCGTGGGCGCCCCGGAGCAGCTCCTCGAACATCTCGAAGCCGATCACACAGGCCACGGGCAAGCCAATCGCCGACCAAAGCGAGTAGCGCCCGCCGACCCACTCCCAGAACTGGAACATGTTCTCCGGATCGATCCCGAACTCGACCACCGCCTCGGTGTTGGTCGAGAGGGCCGCGAAGTGACGCCGTACCGCCTCGGGATCGCCGAGCGCCCGGAGCAGCCAGTCGCGCGCGGAGCGGGCGTTGGTCATCGTCTCCTGGGTGGTGAAGGTCTTGGAGGCGACGAAGAAGAGCGTCGTCGCCGGATCGAGCCCGCGGAGCGTCTCCACGAGATGTGTGCCGTCGACATTGGAGACGAAGTGGGCGCGCAGCCCCTCCTTCCAGTAGGGACGCAGCGCCTCGCTCACCATGTTGGGACCGAGATCGGAGCCCCCGATGCCCAGGTTGACCAGGTCGCTGATCGGCTTGCCGGTGTGACCCTTGAAACCGCCACTGCGGATCGCCTCGGAGAATTCGCGCATCTGGGCGAGGACCCGATTGACGTCCGGCATGACGTCGCGTCCATCCACCTCGATGGGGCGGTTCGAACGGTTTCGGAGCGCCACGTGAAGCACGGCGCGGCCCTCGGTGCAGTTGATCGGTGCGCCCGAGAACATCTCCTCGATGCTGCGCTCGAGCTGCGCCTCCCGCGCCAGCTTCATCAGCAGCCGCATCGTCTCCGCGGTGACCCGGTTCTTGGAGTAGTCGAAGAGAAGATCGCCGAGACGAAGCGACATTCGCTCGAAGCGATCCGGCTCCGACGCGAAGAGGTCGCGCATCTCCAGGGGCTCGACCTCGCGGCGGTGCGCGCCGAGCTCTCTCCAGGCGGGTCGCTCGTGAAGAGGCGTCATCGGACGGTCCCGACCGCTGCTCCGGTATCGAACTCGAGGATTCCGCGGTCCCACACTTCGGGGGCCTGGTATCCCAGGAGATTCACGATGGTCGCAGCGAGGTTGCTGAGTGCGAGATCCGGATCGGGACGAACGATCAGCGAATCCCGGGTCTGGTTGTCGTAGAAGATGCACGGGACCGGATTCAGCGTGTGGCTCGTCTTGGCCGCGAAGCTGCCGTCGGGATTCTTCCTCGGCTCCCCGGTCTTCTCGTCGATCTCGTACATCTCGTCGGCGTTCCCGTGGTCGGCGGTGATGATGGCGATTCCCCCGGCGGCGTCGACGACGGGAAGCAGCCGGGCCAGGGCCAGATCGACGGCTTCGACGGCGATGATGGCCGCGTCGAAGTCGCCGGTGTGGCCGACCATGTCGCCATTCGGGTAGTTGACCCGGACGGCGCGGTGCTTCCCGGTCTGGAGCTGGCGGATCAGCTCGTCGGTGATCTCGGCGGATTTCATCCAGGGACGCTGCTCGAAGGGAACGATGTCGGATCGGATTTCCAGGTAGGTCTCGAGCTGATCGTCGAACTTTCCGCTTCGATTGCCGTTCCAGAAGTAGGTCACGTGTCCGTACTTCTGAGTTTCGGAGATGGCGAGCTGGGGGATCCCCGCGGAGGCGAGATACTCGCCCATGGTGTTGGAGATGGCGGGCGGCGCGACCAGGAAGCGCTCGGGGAGCTTCAGATCGCCGTCGTACTGGAGCATCCCCGCGTAGACGACCTCCGGGAAGCGCACCCGATCGAAGACATCGAAGCTCCGCTCGGTGAAGGCGCGAGAGATCTCGATCGCCCGGTCGCCGCGGAAATTGAAGAAGACGACGCTGTCCCCGTCGCGGATCGGCCCGATCGGCTCGCCCGCCTCGGCGATCACGAAGGGAGGGAGATCCTGGTCGATGACTCCAGGTGTTTCCTCCCGCAGGGCTGCGATGGCCTGCGAGGCCGAATCGAAGTGACGCCCCTCACCGAGCACGTGGATGTGCCATCCCCGCTCCACCATGCTCCAGTCGGCCCCGTATCGATCCATGGTGATGTTCATCCGGCCCCCGCCGCTGGCGATCCGCGGGTCGAAGCCGTCGCCGCGGATATCGGCGAGGAATTGCTCGAATGGCTCCAGGTAGTCCAGGGCCGAGGTCTCGGGCACGTCGCGCCCGTCGAGCAGGATGTGGAGGCGGACCCGTTGCTGTCCCTCCTGCTTGGCGCGCAGGACCAGCGCCCGGAGGTGGTCGAGATGGGAGTGCACGTTGCCGTCCGAGAAGAGCCCGATGAAGTGCAGTGTCGAGCCATGATCTCTGGCATTGTCGATGATCTCGCGCCACGCCCGGCCCCGGAACAGCTCCTCGGAGGCGATGGCCTGGTTGACCAGCGCCGCCCCCTGCTCGTAGACCTGGCCGGCGCCGATGGCGTTGTGACCGACCTCCGAGTTGCCCATGTCGTCGTCGCTCGGCATCCCGACGGCGATGCCATGCGCCTTGAGGATGGTGTGGGGGTAACGCGAGAGCAGCCGGTCGAGGACGGGTGTCCGCGCATGGAAGATCGCATTTCCTTCCCGTCGCGGAGTCACCCCGATTCCGTCGAGCACGATGGTCACCACGGGGCCGCGAATTCCGGGGAAGCTCGGGTGTCTCTTCAGCACGATCGATCTCGCCGCCTGTCCTCGGGGTGATGGGAGGCGGCCGGGTGCAGGTGGCACCTCTCCGCTGCCCTTCCAGCCAGAATACCCCTTCCTTCTGTCTCGCCCCCGTTTGCCCTTCTCTTGGCCTTCCCCTGCGGCCCCTCGGCGCGGGCGCTGGCTGCGGAGGCCGGTCGCGCCGCCCGACTGCGGGGCATCAGGGCTCCCCGTCTCTTCCGACGGGCGGGGCGCCTACGCCGTTCAGCTCGCCGACCACCCCGAAGAGATCTCCGCTTCGGTAGAAGTCCACCGCCAGAATGTTCGGAAGCCGGCCGCGCTCGCGCTGGCACTGGCGCGCGCGGGAGAGCAGGAAATCGTGGGCGTTGACGCGTTCGGCGTTCGAGGGCCGCGGGGCGGGCGTCGTCTCGATCCAGTGGTTGATCTGGAAGAGCGACCCCGCGGTGCCACCGCGATTCGGGCGGCACGAGAAATCCTCGGGTGCATGGAAGGAGTAGGGCGTCTCCTGGATGTGCTCGAAGGCCGGCCGTAGCCAGGGCACGCCGGGGTGGCCCGACTCGAGAAAGACCAGGACGTTCTGGCCCGAGGCGACGAGGTCGTAGAGCCGCGGCCAGGGCGGTCCGGAGGGTCCGCGGTAGACGAAGTCCTCGAGGCCGCTGTCGGCAAACGCCCCAGCCAGATCCTCGGGCGTGACGTAGTCCTCCACGACGATCAGCAGGACCTCGCCCGGGTGCTGCAGCAGGAAGGAGCGGATCTCTCGGAGTGTGGGTACGAGCTCGTACGCGCCGATCTCGCAGAACCCGTGACAGAGGTAGAGTCCGCGTCTCCCTTCGTCGGCGCCGACCAGGCGCGCTCGGATGCGCATGGCGGCCTCCAGGCCCTCCGTGCCCAGCGCCTCCTCGAGGATCTCCCTGGTAGGGCGATCGCCGCTCAGGTCGGTCTTGATGCGCGACGCGCCTGGGAAGCCGTAGTGGACGTCGATCAGGAGCGCCCGCACACCGTCGCGAAGCTGTCGTGGGATGGCCCTTTGGTGGTGTGGGAACATCCAGTCGGAGATCTCGGCGTTCGACATGGCGTTGTGTGCAGCGGGGAAAACCACCTCCTCGACGCGCCGGTCGCAGAGCGCCTGGTAGCCGTTGCACGCCCGGACCGAGGTCGGTTCCGGGGTCGCGAGCGGGTTGCGCAGTGTCAGCCAGAGGGTGGCCAGAACCAGCGCGAGGCTCACCACGAAGACCGTGCGCACCAAGGAGCGCTGCGCTCCGCCGGTCCGCGCCAGCGCCGGGCTCGCCTCCACCGACTCGAGCAGCAGGCGGAAGATCTCCCGCGCGCCGGCGAGTGCGATGGCGGTGCCCGCCACGATGACGAGGCCCGAGAGCACCAAGCGCGGGGCGAGGGCGGCGAGGAGACCGGCACCGAAGACGCCGAGACCCCAGGCCAGCCGGCCTCGCCTCGACCGAGGCGGCTCGGCAATCGCGTGGCCGGCGCGGCGCAGCCAGCCGAGGGGCTCGAAGTTATCGAGGAGCGAGGCGGCCGCGGCGGTAAAGAGCAGGCCGAGACCCCCGAGCAGGAGCCCCCACGCGGTCAGCCCGGCCAGGCAGGCGCCCCAGAGCCCCGCCAGCGCTCCGCCGGTGAGCGGATCTTCGGCGAAGCGCGAAAGCGCGATGCTCCCGAGCGGCAGCGCCGCGGCCACCAGGAGGCCGGCCCCGAGCAGGACGACACCTGCACCCACCAGCCCGTGGCGGCGGTCCTCGGCCAGGGCGATCCCGAGCCCGAGCAGCAGCGGGCCGGTTACGAGGAGGATCCTCACCAGCCAGCTCAGCTCCTCGCGGAGCTCCCATACATCGGCGACGATCTGGGTGCCCCCACCGGTGTCGAGCGATGCGGCGACGGCTTGGAGCCGCTCGGGGATCCGCTCGGCGAGCTTCGGACTCGCCCGCTCGAATGCATTCCGCAGCAGGATGCCGACGTCCGGCACCGAGAGGACGATCTGCCGGGTGCCTTTCGCGAAGAAGGTCCGGTGCGCCGAGCGGGCCGCGGCGCGGACCACCCCGCGCATCGGCTCGGAGGTAGCCAGCCCCTCGACAGCACCGAGAATCAGGGGACGCACCGCCGTCAGGTCGGGGCTCTGCTCGAGCACCGCGTTGGTGATCCGGTCGGCGGCGAACGCCGCGACGCCCGGATCGGAGAGACTCGCCGCCGCGCGGTCGCCGAAGGCCACCGGGTCGAAGACGCTCCGCGAGAGCGTGTAGCCGACGGCACCGAGGGCCACGCAGGCGGCCCCGGCCAGCAGAACAGCGCGGTAGAGGAGACGGTAGGCTCGAGATCGCGAGGTCAAGTGGGGCAGTCGCTCCTTCGCCGATCGTGACCAAAACGTGCGGCCAGAAATTCTACCTGCATTCGGCCGCCTCTGCGGCGGGCTAGACTGCGCGAATGGTGAAGCCGCGCGCGATCTACTCCTGCACCGAGTGCGGGACGCAGCAGCCGCGCTGGCTGGGTCGTTGCCCGGGCTGCGGTGCCTGGCAGTCCCTGGTCGAGGAGAGCGCTGCAGCCGAGCAGCCCCGGCGCGGGGACCTGCTCCAGGGGGATCCGAAATCCGGGGCGGCAAAGCCGATTCCCCTCGCCCAGGTCGATCCCTCGGCGGCGCCGCGCATCGCCACTGGCATCGCCGAGTTCGACCGGGTTCTGGGCGGCGGTCTGGTTCCCGGCTCCGTGTTGCTCCTGGGTGGAGAGCCGGGCATCGGCAAGTCGACCCTCTGTCTGCAGCTCGCCACCCGGCTCCAGCGGGGATCCGGGCCGGCGCTCTACGTGACGGGCGAGGAGAGTCTCGAGCAGGTCCGGCTGCGCGCCGAGCGACTGGGCGAGATTCCGGATTCGCTGCTGGCGCTCTCGGAGACCAGGGTCGAGCGCCTGGCCGGGCCCTGGCGCGAGCTGCGCCCGTCGCTGGTCCTGATCGACTCGATTCAGACCATGAGCACGGAGTGGGTGGAATCAGCACCGGGTTCGGTGGCCCAGGTTCGGGAGAGTGCTGCTCTGCTGGCGGCGACGGCCAAGGCACATGGAACCGTCCTGGTGCTGGTGGGCCACGTCACCAAGGAGGGAGCCATCGCCGGCCCCCGCGTGCTCGAGCATCTGGTGGACGCGGTCCTCAGCTTCGAGGGCGACCGGGGCCACACCTTCCGCTTGCTCCGCGCCTCGAAGAATCGCTTTGGATCCACCCAGGAGGTGGGCGTCTTCAGCATGGGCGAGGACGGGCTCTCGGCCGTCGAGAACCCGAGCGAGCTGTTTCTCGCCGAGCGGCACCCGGGTGCGCCGGGCTCGGTCATCGTGCCGATCATCGAGGGCAGCCGTCCCATGCTGCTGGAAATACAGGCCTTGGTGGCTCCGACGGGCTATGGAACCGCCCGGCGCACCTGTCTCGGCATCGACGACGCGCGGGTCGCACTGCTGCTGGCGGTGCTGGACCGTCGCTCGGAGGTGGATCTCCTCTCCTGCGACGTATACGTCAACGTGACGGGTGGGGTGAGAGTGGCCGAGCCCGCGGCGGACCTGGGTGTGGCCCTGGCTCTGGCCTCGAGCCGTCTCGATGTCCCCGTTCCGGCCGACGTGGCCGCCTGCGGCGAGGTGGGTCTGGGCGGGGAGATTCGACGGGTGGGACGGATTCCCTTGCGGCTTCGCGAGGCTGCCCGCCTGGGATTCGAGCGGGTGCTGCTGCCCGCCGCGGTCACCTCTCCGGGCAGCGGCTCGGAGGGGCCCTTCGCCACCGGGATCCCAGTGGAGAACGTCGCCCAGGCAGTTGCCTGGATGCGCGCGTCAAGCCCCGGACACAGCTGCGAGAATACCGGTTAACTACTCGTTTTCTGGTCGTTTTTAGCTTCGTAGCCTTTGACATCTGGGGAGCCTCCGGTTAGCTTCGAGGCAATGCTGGTGCGCTCTTCCCCCCCTCCTCCCCTGCGTGCTGCGCTCGACCGCATCGCCGAGGGTCTGGAGCTCGTCGAGCAATCTCTCCGAGATCAGCTGGCCTCGCCGCAGGAGCTGATCGGCACCATCGGCGACCACGTGCTCTCGTCGGGCGGCAAGCGCCTGCGTCCCGCGCTGCTCTTCCTCGCCGCGGAGCTCTGCGGCTATACGGGTCCGCGCCGGGTCCAGGTGGCTGCGGCCGTGGAGCTCCTCCACACGGCCAGCCTGCTCCACGACGACGTCGTCGACCTGGGAGAGGTGCGCCGGGGTCGGCCTTCGGCCAACGCGATCTGGGGCAACAGCCGCGCCGTCCTGGTCGGCGATTTCTGCCTGGCGCGCGCCTCGGGAATGATCGTCGAGGACGGGGATCTCGAGATCTTGTGGATCTTTGCCAAAACCATCGGCCTGATGGCGGAGGGGGAGCTGCTCCAGCTCCAGCGGAGCTTCGATTCCTCGGTGACCGAGGTCCATTACTACGGTGTGATCGATCGCAAGAGCGCAGCCTTGATCTCGGCGGCCAGCGAGGCCGGAGCGATCCTCGGTGGTGTCACGCGTCCCGAGAGGCGGCGTCTGGCGGAATTCGGTCGCGAGATGGGGCTGGCATTCCAGCTGCGCGACGACGCCCTCGACTACTCCGCCGACGAACGGGTGCTCGGCAAGCAGCCTTACACCGACCTCCGCGAAGGCAAAGTGACGCTGCCCCTGCTGTTGACGCTGAAGCGCTGCACGTCGGCGGAGCGCGACGCCGTCGAGGTGGTCCTCAAGGCGGCGTCGAATCGACTGACGGAGCTCCAGGTCGAAGGCCGCGTGACGCCGGAGGCGGTCATCGCTCCAGGCGATCTCGAGCTGGTGCTGGAGCTGGTGGAGCGGCACCGGGGAGTCGCCGACACCAACCGGCGCGCCGAGCAGCACGTGGGCCGCGCCGCCGCTGCCATCGCGCCCTTCCCCGATTGTCCCGCCAAGGAGGCCTTGCTCGCGGCCGCCGGCTACGCCGTCGACCGCGCGTACTGAACGCTTCATCCCACGCGGTCCCGCGGACCCAAACTCCATGTCCATTTCCGTGATCCGAACGGTGAGGGCGTTCGCCCTCACCATCCTGCTTCTCGTCAGCCTGGGGCTCGCCGGTTCGCCAGCTCTCGCCGCCGATGGAGGAGACCTCTCCGGCGTCGTGAACGTGAACACGGCCACCGCCGATCAGCTGATGCTCCTGCCCGGCATCGGGGAGGCCAAGGCGCGGGCGATCCTCGTCCGCCGCAAGGAGCAGGGTGACTACAAGACGGTCGATGAGCTGATCGAGGTGAAGGGCATCGGCGCCGCCGCGCTGGACAAGATCCGCCCCTTCGTGGCGATCCAGGGCAAGACGAGCCTGAGCAGGCAGTAGCCCGCCGGGGTCGGGTGCCGGGTGCAGCGATTCTTCGGATCGGAGACGCCCGGCACCCGAGTTTTGCTATCCCCGGCAGTATGCGGGTGCGCGTTCTCACCCTCGGCCTCGTGCTGCTCCTCCTCCCGCCGCCGTCAGTGGCGGAGCCGGCGCGTCGCGTCGTCTCGATCAATCCCTCTTTCACCGCGATCCTGGTCGCCATCGGAGCGCGGAGCTCGCTGGTCGGCGTCGACGAGTTCTCCGCCAGGGAGCAGCCGGCGGTCGCGGATCTCCCCACGGTGGGAGGTCTCTACAACCCCGGGCTGGAAGCCGTCGTCGCTCTCTCCCCTGACCTGGTCGTGCTGGTGCCGAGCGCCGAGCAGCGCGATTTCCGCGCACGCCTGGCGGCCCTCGAGATCCCCTGCCTGGAGCTGAATCCGACGCGCTTCGACGAAGTGCTCGGGGCCATCGAGCAGCTCGGTGCGCGGGTGGGACGGGAAGCCGCCGCCGCATCGCGCGTGCAGGAGATCCGCCGCGTGCGACGCGGCGTCGAGGATGCGACGCGGGGACTTCCGCGAATCCGCACACTGCTGGTGCTGCAGCGGGATCCCCCCTTCGTGGTCGGCCGCGGGAATTTCGTCGACGAGATGATGAGGATGGCCGGCGCCGAGAACGTGGGCGCCGAGTTCGACGAGCCGTATCCCCGCGTCACCCGGGAATGGATCATCGATGCGGCGCCGGCGGTCATCCTCGACTCCTCGGATTCGCCCGGCGACGCGCTCGCGTACTGGGCCCGGTGGCCGTCGCTGCCGGCGGTGAGGCGGGGGCGGGTGATCTCTCTCGCCCGGGGAATCGCCACGTTGCCCGGGCCCGATCTGGACCGCGCGCTGCTCGCCATCGCCGCCGCGATCCACGGACCGGAGGTGGTGGGCCATCTGGCGGAGCCAGGTCCATGAGGGTGCTGACGCGGCGGCGGATGGGGGCGGTGCTGTTGGGCCTCGGCGCTCTGCTCACCCTCACCGTGGCTATCGGTCTGGCCGTCGGTCCGAGCGCGCTCTCCGCCTCCGAGGTGTGGAACGCCCTGACCGGGGAGGCCGAAGCGGCCAGCGCCGACATCGTGCTCCGCGTCCGCCTGCCGCGGGTCGTACTCGCCGCGCTGGTCGGCGCTTCCCTGGCGGTGGCGGGCACGCTCTTCCAGGCGCTGCTCCGCAACCCGCTCGCCGATCCCTATATCCTCGGCGTCTCGGGCGGTGCCGCCCTCGGCGGGATCTCCATGCTGGCGCTCGGCGGCGCCCTCGGTCTCGGCTACGCCGCGGTCCCGCCCGCCGCCTTCGCCGGAGCCATCCTGACCATTCTCCTGCTGTTCGCCGTCTCCGGCGGGGCCGGACGGCTCTCGCCCACCACGCTGCTCCTGACCGGTGTCGTCTTCAACGCCTTCGCATCGGCCGCCATCGTCTTCCTGGCCTCCGTGGCCGGTCTGGTGGAGGGGGCCGGCATCTTCCTCTGGCTGATCGGAAACCTCTCGGATGCGCGCTTCGAGCTGGCGGGCTGGGTGGCGGCCTTCCTGGTGCTGGGCCTCGCCTGCGCCCTTCCCCTGGCCCGGGGGCTGAACCTGCTGGCGCTGGGCGAGGAGCCCGCGGCGCAGCTCGGCATCGACGTGGAGCGGGCCAAGAGGGTGTTGCTCGGCGCGACCTCGCTGATGGTCGGAGCCGCGGTATCGGTCTCCGGGCTGATCGGCTTCGTGGGTCTGATCATTCCCCACCTGCTGCGGCTCCTCTTCGGTCCCGATCACCGTCTCCTGGTTCCCGCGGCGGCCCTCGGCGGCGCCGCCTTCCTGGTGCTGTGCGATACCGTGGCGCGGACACTGCTGGTGGGACGCGAGCTTCCAGTGGGCGCCATTACCGCCATCGTGGGTGGTCCCCTCTTCTTGATCCTGCTGCGTCGCCATCACCGGAGGGCCCTGCCGCGATGACCGCCCTGTGCTTCGACTCCATTGCTGTCTCCCTGGCAGGCCGTCCCGTGCTCTGCGGCGTGGACTTCGAGCTGGGCGAGGGCGAGGTGTTGGTGTTGGCGGGACGCAATGGCGTAGGCAAGACCACGCTGCTGCGAATCGCGACCCGCATTCTCAGGCCGGATGCCGGCGAGGTTCGGATCGCTGGCCGCAGCCTCGCCGACCACGGCCGCCGGGAGCTCGCCCGGGCGATGGCCCTGGTTCCCCAGGAAACCACGGTTCCCTTCCCATTCAGCGTGGCCGAGGTGGTGTTGATGGGTCGAGCACCTCACCTGGGGCTCCTCGGCTTCGAGTCGAAGCGCGATCTCGGGATTGCCCGGAGAGCGATGGAACGGCTGGGAATCGATCACCTGAGGGATCGCTCCATCCTCGAAGTCTCCGGAGGCGAGCGACAGCTTGCCATGGTGGCTCGCGCCCTGGCCCAGGAAGCGCGGATCCTTCTCCTCGACGAGCCCACCGCCCACCTCGACGTGAGCCGTCGCCTGGAGGTCCTGGCCCTGGTCCGCGAGCTCGCCAGGGAGGGTCGCTCGGCCCTGGTCGTCTCCCACGATCTGGGAATCGCCGCCCGGGAGTGTGACCGGGTGGCCCTTCTCAGCGAGGGGCGCATCCTGGCCATCGGACCTCCCGCCGAGACCCTTGAGCCGGCCCTGCTCCGCCGCGCCTTCGGGGTGGATGCCGAGATCGTCCGCTGTGCCGATGGCTCGGCGGTGGTCGTGCCGCGCCGCGCTCCGGGCACTGATCTGTAGCTGCCGTCTTCTGCTTCCGGGCCGAGTTGCTATGAGTCTCCCCACCACGCGGGAGAAGGAGGGGTTCCATGTACGGTGATGACATCGCCAAGATTCGCGCTCTCGAGATTCTCGACTCGCGGGGGAACCCGACCCTGGAAGTAGAGATCACCACCTCCCAGGGCCACGTCGGCCGGGCGGCGGTGCCCTCCGGTGCGTCGACGGGATCCCGGGAGGCTCTGGAGCTCCGGGACGGCGACCCGAAGCGCTACGGCGGCAAGGGCGTGACGAAGGCTGTGGGGTTCGTGAACGGCGAGATCTCCCATGCGTTCACCGGCGCAGCGCTGGGGGGTATGGCGGAGCAGAAGGCTCTCGACGAGGCGCTGATCTCCTTCGACGGGACCGAGACGAAGTCGCGGCTCGGCGCCAACGCGATCCTCGGCGTCTCGCTGGCCGCAGCTCACGCTGCTGCTGCGGCGGCGGCGCTGCCCCTCTACCGGCTGCTCGGGGGGGACGGCGCATGCCTGCTCCCCGCCCCGATGATGAACGTGCTCAACGGCGGGGTACACGCCGACAACAACGTGGACCTCCAGGAGTTCATGATCTTCCCGGTGGGGGCGCCGACCTTCGCGGAGGCGCTCCGCTGGGGCGCCGAGGTCTTCCACAGGCTGGCGGCCGTCCTCCACGCCAAGGGCTACTCCACGGCCGTGGGCGACGAGGGGGGATTCGCGCCGAGCCTGGCCTCCAACCAGGAGGCCATCGAGCTGATCCTGACGGCGGTGGACCAGGCCGGATACCGGCCCGGCGACGACATCTGCATCGCTCTCGACCCCGCGGCGAGTGAGTTCTACAAGGACGGCTTCTACCACCTGGCAGGCGAGGGGGTGCGAAAGAGCTCGGAAGAGATGATCGCGTACTGGGAGGACTGGCTCGCCAGGTATCCCATCCTCTCGATCGAGGACGGGCTCGCCGAAGACGACTGGGACGGATGGGCGGCGCTGACCGCGAAGCTGGGCGAGCGGGTGCAGCTGGTGGGGGACGACATCTTCGTCACCAACCCGGCGATCATCCGCCAAGGGATCGAGCGGAAGGTGGCGAACTCGATCCTCATCAAGGTGAATCAGATCGGTACGCTGACCGAGACGCTGGACGCGATTCGCGTCGCCCGGGAGGCGGGCTACTCGGCCGTGGTCTCCCATCGCTCGGGTGAGACCGAGGACACCACCATCGCCGACCTGGCGGTGGCGACGGGCACTGGACAGATCAAGACGGGCTCGCTGTGCCGCACCGACCGGGTCGCCAAGTACAATCAACTGCTGCGGATCGAGGCCGATCTGGGTGCGAGTGCGCAGTACAGCGGTCGCGGTACGATCGTCGGAGCCTGATGCGGACACTTCTTTCCATCTCCGCGGCGCTGCTCTGGGCGCTCCTGTTCGCCCTCTCCGCGCGGGCCTACATTCCGCCGCCGGAGAGGATCGCGGCCGCGGTGGCAGAGGCGAATCGCAGCGCGGGCCGGTCTGGCGTCCTCGAGGTGGAGGTGGCCCTGCACCTGGGTGACTTGGAGCAGCCAGTGGCGACCGGCGAGCTGCTGAGCGATCCCGGCGGTCTCGCGCGCCTCGAGCTCCGCGGCCCCGACGGTGTCGTCGAGCGGCATCTGCTTCGCGGCGGAGAGCATCTCGCCAGCCGGGATCGCCTCGCGCTCGACGCGCCCAGACCTTTCCTCCCACCCTTGTTTCTGCTGCAGGCCAAAACCGGCGGTGTGCTGATGACATCGCTCCGGATCCTGGGGGTGTCCGTTCAGGATGTCGCACTCGGCTACGAGGGTGAGCACGACTGCTACGTGCTGGGGGGGCGGGCGCCTGCCTCTGAGACTGCGCTGCCGCACCCGCGGCCCGCCCTCTGGGTGGACCACGAGAGCCTGGAACCGGTGCGCTTCGATCGTGGCGACGGAGTGCGCTTTCGCCTGGGTTCGTTCGCCGCCTTCGGACCCGTCCACCTGCCATCCTGGATCGAGATCAGCGATTCGCGCGGCTTCCGGGCGCGTCTGGAAATCCTGAACGCGCAGGAAGCTTCCACCTCACCGGAGTCATTCCGCCGGGACTGGCTCAGCGCGCCCTGAGATTCTGCTCAAGTCGTTGCGCTGATAGTCGAATGGGTGTGGTGCAGGTGGAACCCGGCCGTGGGGCCGCACCTCTCGGGGCGTCTCCGCGAGGGCGATCCCCAAGCTCACTCGCCGGGAGAACCCTTCCATCGAACATCTCCCCCAAGCGAGGTGAGAATCATGTCGAGCGCGCAGCCGCTCAGCGTTCTCGTCGCGGATCCGGACGTCGAGACTCGCGATGCCCTGAGTGCCTTTTTGTGCGAGGAGGGCTTCGAGCCCACTGAGCTGGCGGATCCCTCCAAGGCGCCGGGTGCCATCAAGGATGGGCGATACCAGATGGTCTTGCTCGATCTGGGGAAGCCGGAGGCCGAGGGCGTCGCGCTGCTCCAGAAGATCCGCTCCGTGGACGACGACCTCTGCGTGATCTGCATGACCGGGCAGCCGAGCGTCGAGACGGCGGTCGCCACGATGAAGCACCGCGCCTTCGATTATCTGAAAAAGCCTTTCGAAATCGGTGAGTTGCGGCCGATTCTGCGCGAAGCGATCCGCCAGCACGGGCTCCTCGTGAAGCTGGAGAAACGGCTGAATGCCATGGTGGGCGAGCGGGCTCGCAGCCGCCGCCACGAGATGGGGTTGACGCTCAAGCAGGTCGCCAACCGGACCGGTCTCTCCGTGAGCCTGATCTCCCAGATCGAGCTGGGGAAGAGCGCCGCCTCGGTGCTCACCTTGTACAAGCTCTCCACCGCGCTCGGCGTCAAGATGACCCACTTCTTCGAGGAGGTTTAGCTGCAAGCCCGGCGAGCCGGGCTTGCAGTGAGCCGAAGGCG
>Ga0307423_1000101_pt1 | contig 50716 bp, 43 predicted proteins | sample SalMarWE160310MG_FD_202154 | JGI IMG/M metagenome (GOLD analysis project Ga0307423, IMG submission 202154) | Salt marsh sediment microbial communities from the Plum Island Ecosystem LTER, Massachusetts, United States - WE1603-10 | ecosystem: Environmental > Aquatic > Marine > Intertidal zone >...
GTTAGGCTGGAATTCACCCATTGGCGTAGACATATTTTTCGTATGCTCAGGAATCACCGTCTACCTCCTAACATTAGCTCTCCAGAACTTAGTGAACTTGTAAGGAGACTTGCCCTAATTTACCTTTTTTTAACACCATTTTTGACTAACCGCTGAAGTGCTGGCTAAGGGGTCCTAAATTACAGCATAACATCTCAAAAACGAGTATAACTTCAAAAAAAAAGAACACAAAAGCAAAGGGTTAAAGAGACAAGAATGGAGCGTTAGGCTGGCCCCAAAAATCTTCGTTCCAATCGTCTTACCCACTCAGGCGTTTTCCGCAAAGCCAAAAGTAGGGAACCTAATAAGCCAAAACCGATCGCGATTAGAATGGGCAACAATATATACACCATGATTGGTGCTCCCTCGGTAATGGCAACATAGGCGATGTAACTCCAAATTAAAAGGAACATGGAAGAAAAGGCTATGCCAACCAGCAAGAACCATCTTAACGTGGGCTGCAAGCTTGATTTCTGCGATGCCTCCGCGATTCTCGCATATTTCTCGTCTTCAGAAGACACCTCCCGCTTTATCAAGCTCAACTGGTTGAGTGCTTTTCTCCCGAAAGGCGTCAAAACGTAACGGCGCTCATCGTTCTTTCCTGTTAACCCCCCAAGTCGTTCAAGGTGATAATTCAACTTGCCCGTTGAGAGACCCAACTCCGTGACTAGTTCCGAGTAGGACACTCCTTCAGGTCGGGAACCAATAATCTTGAGTATGGTACCGCAAGCGCCTTGCAGCCTATTTAAAGGGGAGGGGGGCCAGCCGCAGAGCACGCCAGCCGCAGTGGTCTCGTGTCAGCTTAAACTATTCAAAGAGGGGCTATAGACTGCACCGAGCACTATCCTATTTCATGATTATTGTGTGGCTTTGGTGTTGGTAGCCGCATTTTGGGCAGACGTAGGTTCGCTCAGCTTGCAGGGTAAGCAACAGTTTCGCTTTAGCCTTGGCTTCGCTTTTCCTGCCTCCTTTTAGGACAAGTGGTGTTCCGCATCGAGGGCACTTGCATTTGCTGGGCATTTGTTTTTCACTTCTTTTTTGTGGTTTGCAGGGATGTTCATTTTCCCTTGGTTAAGCTCAACGTTGCAACCCCTATCACGATCAAGACCCCGCCCACAAACTGGTTAGCCGCAGTCGGCAAAGCCAAAATAACAAAGGAGAAAACCGCAGTCAAAAACGGCTCAATCGTGCGTATAGTTGCAGTTTTGGACACCGCGTAAACTTGCAAGGCTTTGAAAAACAAAACAAAGCTCAAAACGACACCTGTAACCGAGCCTAAAAACGCGTACACAAGCGTTACCGAAGGAAAAGCCGTCTCCAGCCTCCCTGTCAAAACCGCAAAGGCGAAGATAAACAGGAACATGAAAAAGGAGTTTCCGCCAGCCAAAGCCACAGGATTCACGTTCTTCACGAACGCTTTCGAAAGCGAATTCGCCGAGGCAAAAAGCAACGCCGGACCCAACAAAACCAGCGTACTCACCACCTCCAAAGACAGGTTACCATACGCCAAGACAAACACGCCGACCACAGCCAAGAAAATGCCCGCAGCCTCCAACCGCGTAAACCTTTCTTTGAAGAACAACGCGCCAAACAGAATGGTGAAAACCGCCGTGAACTGAACCAGAAAAGCCGCGTTCACAGGCCCATACAGAAAAATGCCGTAAGTGTACAACAGGGAACCCGCAGCCGAAAACAAACTCATCAAACCCACCCTACGCCAATTGCCAAAAATACTCCTGAAATACGCCCCCTTACGAAAAACGCCAAAAGCAACCACAAAACACAAACCAGCAAAAACCGTGAACAAAACATTCATCGTCTCAACATTCACAAAATCAAGAACCAACCGCACAAAAACAGGACTCAACCCAAACATCAAACTAGCTGAAACCGCAAACAAAACACCCCTCTGCCTATCCGCCAAGCCCACTCACACCCAAGCACCCAACAACCACAACAGTCTACCTTGAAGTTCAAGCTATATATAGAGGGGGTATAAGTTTTTTCACGCGCTAGAGTACACGCTTTTCACAGCATGCATGCCTCTGAAATAAAACAAAGAAAAGAACAGGGAAAAGAAAAGGTTCCGGCTTATTCTGCTTCAAAGAACTCTTCTGGCTTCGGCGGTGTCGGCGACAATCCTCTGCGTTCACGTATCTCTTTTATGATGTCGGCTTGCATCTGCTCAGGAACAGGTGCCCAACGGCTGAACTGCGTAGCCCAGAAAGCTCTGCCCTGCGTGCTGCTGCGCAACTCATCTGCGATTCCGAAGCTTTCCGACACAGGCATCTCAGCTTTGACAATCACCATTTCATCTTCATTGGTCATATCCAAAATCTTGCCGCGGCGCTTCTGCACCAACCCTATAACTGGACTGACGTAGTTGTTAGGAACCTTACACTCAAAGCTTATCAGAGGCTCCAAGAGTTTCGGGTCGCTCAGCAGGAACGCGCACCATATTGGACGCCAAGTCATAGGCAAAATCTGCGCAGGTCCACGGTGCACAGGATCTTCGTGAACCGTGATATCCTCCAAGTTAACTTTCAAACCGTAAGCAGGCTCCTTCGCCAAAACAGACGTGTGCACCGCTTCTCGGAAGCCCGATTTAACGTGGTCCAACACTTCCTCCACGTACTGCCTTCCCTTAATCCTGTTCACCAACAGGTTGTTTTCTTCAATAGCTATGACGCTCTTTGCATCGTCGGTTGACCAACCTAACGCCCTGAGGTTTTTCTGCCTTTCCTCCTTAGTCTGCATCTCGGAGATTTTATCTGATTTTATCGCCTCAATAACCTCATCAGACAACTTCTCCATAGTTATCCACAACTTGCTGTGCTTGTTTGGGCTTTTCCCCATAACTGGACGACCACGATAATCATGACTGATGGTTTCACGGTAAATCACGATGGGCTTGCTGAGCTTCGCCTTCAACCCTGCCTCCTGCATCCGATACGCCGTAATCTCAAGGTGCAACTCACCCATGCCGCTCAACAGGAACTCGCCGCTTTCCTTATTCATCGTAAAATGCAAGTTAGGGTCCTCAGTGGTCAACTTATGCATGACTTTGTCGAAAAGCGGAAGATCCTTAACGTCCTCAGGCTCCACCGCAACCGTAACCACAGGATCCGACACATACTTCAACCCTTCAAACGGATGCGTTTCCACACCGTCTTCCGCCACGGTTTCACCCACATGAAGTGACGGCAACCCTGAAATTGCAGCAATGTTTCCCGCAGGAACCTGATCTACGATTACCCTGTCGGTCGCCATGCTCATGTAAACCTGCTGAATCGTGCCTTTCTGATGACCGTTCACAAGCTGCACAACCTTACCTTTCTTCACCGAACCGCTGAAAACCCTGCCTATAGCCACGGTGCCGCTGTGCGGATCAACCTCAATCGTTGAAATACACATCAACAATGGACCATTCGGATCCACATTCGACATGCCCTTTCCAGTTTCGCTTTCCGGGTCACCTGGCCAAATTTGACGCTGCCTATACGGCTGCGCCTGCAAAGGATTAGGAAGCTGCTCACAAAACATGTCCAAAATCGGCTCAGGCAAAGGCGCCTTCTTGCTCAATTCATCAACCTTTTTACCCACATCTTCAGGCGCACCAGTGTAAGCGTCAATAATGTCAGCAAAAGAGATCCCTTTCGCCTTCATGTGCGGCAAGTTAAGCCCCCACTTGTGCAGGGCTGAACCGAAAGCTACACGCCCATCCTCAACTTTGACCTGCCAATCTTTCTTGTGTTCTTCTGGCGCGTACTTTTCTATAAGCGTGTTTATGCGCACGATGATTTTCGCGAACTTCCGTTGCACCTCTTCTGGAGTTAGTTTTATCTCTTTTATGAGCCTGTCAACCTTGTTGATGAACAAGATTGGTTTCACGCGTTCACGGAGCGCCTGCATCAGCACGGTTTCCGTCTGCGTCATGGGTCCTTCAACCGCATCCACAACCACCAACGCACCGTCAACCGCTCTGAGACTTCTGGTTACTGCACCACTGAAGTCGATGTGTCCTGGAGTGTCAATGAGGTTAATCAAGTAATCCTGACCATTGTAGGTGTGAGCTAAACTAACGTTTGACGCAAACACGGTCATCTGCCGTTTCTGCTCAAGATCCCAAGAGTCAAGGAAAAGTTTCTGTCCTGCCGTTTGCGTGCTGATTATGCCCGCTGCAGCTAAAAGGCTGTCTGAAAGGGTGGTTTTTCCGTGGTCTACGTGGGCGATTATGCTGGTGTTCCTGATGATTTCGGGGTTGTTCATCAGTTTGACGATTTCTTCGGTTTGCTTATACCTTGCCATGACTAAACATTCTCCATTCTGTCTAAACTGTTATTCAACCGTTTTTTTAGTGTGAAATGTGCTAACTTGGACATTTTCTGGTTCGCTCTCCAAAGAGGTAAGCTACATGGAAATAAAAACTGTCGCCTATTAAGTTTATGGCAACTGTTTGGGGAAATGGTTGCTTGAGAGTAACTTTGTTTTTGCCGTTAAAACTGGTGTATCTGCGACTGATGTGCGGTTTTGTCTATACCCCCTCTATCGTGCTTGTTGGTTGTGTTTTGAACGCTGTTCATTGTTCTGCCTGTTAATTGGGTTTTTCTCATGTCTTTTTCTGTCGTGGAAAGTCTTGAAAAGTCGCTGAAAGCCCAATTGTGCTTGTGTGTCGCGGTTTTTTTGTCATTGACGATAATGGACTGAGCGTAAAGTTATCCTTTTATCATTTAACGCATTGTTATGAACGCTGATTCCTGATTTACCGCTTTTTTTGGATCTTCTGAAATGCCATATGAAGAATAAGACCCCGTTTACAAAGAATAGCCATGGAAAGATCAGGCTGTTTATGTTTGCCGCGTTTAGGGCTGCCAAGATAGCAAGAGAGAACAGCGCAATGGTCCAAAGTATTATTCCCCCGAGAAGGTAATTCGGTTCTTTCGCCTTCAAAGTTGCCATAATCCATTGTTTGTACAGTTTTCCCGTATTTTCTGGAAGTTCCAGCAATAGTTGTGAAGATAGCTTGCCCTTTTCTGTGAGCGCATATTGTCCGTTTTCTCTTTTTGCAATAAGGTCGTCAAGAACTTTCAGATGGTAGTTCATTCGTCCAGTGTTATCAATTTCCAGTGTGTTCATCAAGTCTGTGTAGCTTAAGCTGCCTTTTTCGTTTAACAAGAGTACAATTCTTCTTCGAGTTTCATCTTTCAGAACTTTGTGCAGCGAGGCAAACCCATTGGTCATGGTATATACCGAGGCATTAGGGGATTTTAGGGTTTTTGATTAAAACTTTTATCAAATCGTTTTCATCCTGAGAAGCAGGTTTTTCTCGCCGATTGGTTTAAATTCGACTTCAGGTACCTTCAAAAAACGCTGTAACGACAATACTTCAGTAAATAGAGGAAACCGCAAAATTTTGGCAGTGGTTACTTGGAAAAAGCTGCTTCTATGCGTCTCAAAGAGGTCTTCGACGCCTTAGATGCGTCACCTAAAGGCTTAACCACTGAAGAGGCTGAAAATCGCCTCAAAAAGTATGGTTTCAACACGCTGATTGAAAAGAAAAACCGGCGCTTCACGTACAAGCTTCTGTCTCACTTCAAAGACCTATTTGGCATACTGCTGCTTTTCGCCAGCGTACTCTCAGCAATCAGCGGACTATGGCAGCTAAGCCTAATAATCCTCGGAGTTGTGCTGCTTAACATTTTCGTCAGCCTCTTTCAAGAATCACGCGCCGAAAAAGCCATGCAAACCCTGAAGAATTGGATGCCTGAATATGCCAAAGTTATCCGCGACGGCGACCTCCAAAAAGTGCTGGTTAGAAAAATAGTTCCCGGTGACATCATAGTTTTGGAGGCAGGTGACCGCGTTCCAGCAGACGCACGTTTGATCACAGCCTTCGACTTATGGACAAACAATGTTCCTTTGACAGGAGAATCTGAACCGCAACCGAGAACTGCAAAGCCCACGAAGATGGTTGATAAGGCGTATTTGGATTCGCCTAACCTCGTGTTCATGAGTACTAGCGTGGCTAAGGGCAGAGGAAAAGCTGTTGTTTTAGCCACAGGCATGAACACGCAGTTTGGGAAGATAGCTGACCTTACTCAGACGATACATGAAGAGCCGAGTCCTCTTCAAAGGGAAATCGGCAACATGGCAAAGTACGACTTCATCATAGCTGTTGTCGTGGGAAGCGTTTTTTTCTTAACCAGCCTGATTTGGCTCAACTTGGATTTTTACAGCAGCATCCTTTTCATGATTGGTGTTATGGTTGCATGTGTTCCGGAAGGACTGCAAGTTACGGTTTCAAGTGCGTTAGCCATAAACGTTCTGAAAATGGTAAAGCAGAATGTTCTCGTTAAACGCTTGTCTGCGGTCCAAACTTTGGGCAGCGTCACCGTAATATGCACCGACAAGACGGGAACGATCACCAAGGGCGAAATGACCGTTAAAAAATTATGGGTTAAAGACTGCGTTATTGAAGTTTCAGGCATAGGCTACAGTCCACAAGGCGATTTCACTCTACACGGGAAAGCGCTAAAAAAAGAGGACGCCGTCGCGGTTGAAAAACTTCTTGAAATCGCTGCTCTCTGCAACGGCGCCAAAATTGAACCGCCTTCAGACAAGAACGCTGCTTGGAGCGTGATTGGAGACCCAACTGATGGAGCATTAACCGTTGCAGCCCTCAAATACGGAATCAACGTTAAGAACCGTCTCGTTGAAAAACCCGTAATCCACATTAGACCTTTCGATTTTTCAAGGAAACGAATGACCACGGTTCACAAACTTAACGGCGACGTGCTAATATACACGAAAGGTGCGCCCAGAAACATCTTATCCGTTTGCAACAAGATCCTCGTAAACGACAAGATTGAAGAGTTTACGCGTAAGAACTTGCGGTCTGCAGAAGCAAAAATCCGCGCGTTCGCCAACGAGGGTTTACGTGTCATTGCAGTAGCGTATAAGAAACTGCCTAAAGACGAGTATTCAAAAGACACGGAAGTTGAAAAAGACATGGTGTTCGTGGGCTTAGCCGCCATGCGTGATCCTCCAAGGCTTGAGGTAAAAGAAGCAGTGGCAAAGGCGAAGCAGGCAGGAATAAAAACGGTGATAATCACCGGCGATTACGGTCCAACAGCTCAGGTTGTAGCCCGTGAAGTCGGCATCGTGGACGCGGAATGCTGTAACATCGTGCGTGGCGTAGATTTGGACGCGTTGGATGACCAAGCAATTGTAAACGCGGTGGAAAGGGGCAACGTGATTTTCGCTCGGGTTTCTCCAGAACAGAAACTCCGCATCGTTAAGGTGGTGAAGGAAAGCGGCGAAGTCGTGGCGGTCACTGGAGACGGCGCAAATGATGCTCCATCGTTGAAGGAAGCAGATATCGGCGTGGCAATGGGTGCTTCTGGAACTGATGTGGCGCGTGAAGCAGCAGACATCGTTTTGCTCGATGACAGTTTCGAGTCGATAGTTAAAGCTGTGGAGTCTGGTCGAGCAATTTATGAGAACATACGAAAGTTTATCGTGTACGTTTTCTCGCACAACTGGGCTGAACTCATTCCTTACATGCTTTACGCTCTGCTGGGGATTCCATTGCCTTTGCTGGTGGTTCAAGTTTTAGCCATAGACCTAGCCATAGACGTAATTCCCTCGCTGGCTCTCAGCCGTGAACCCCCCGAATCAGGAATCATGCAAGAACCGCCTAGAAGCCTCAAAGAGAGACTGTTCACCAGCAAAGTTTTCTTCCGTTCCTTCTACATCGGCGTTATCATAGCCGTTGGAGCCATGTACGGCTGCTTAAGCACGTGGATGGCTGGTGGCTGGCATCTTGGAACCGCGTTGCCGTCGGACAGTGTAGTTTACATTAAGGGCGTTACGATGACTTTTGCAGGCATAGTTGTGGCTCAAGTGGGCAACGTCATCGCTTGCAGAACCAGCAAAGTATCCGCCTTCAAAGCGAAACTTTCAACAAACAAATGGATAATATTTGGCATTGCAGCGCAGCTTTCTATTTTGGCCTTCTTGATTTACGTTCCCTTTGTGCAATCTTTCTTCGGGACAACCGCTCTTGGTGTTTGGGACTGGGCGTTTCTGGCTTCACTTGCGTTAATTGTGATTTTTGCCGAGGAAATCCGAAAATTCTTCGTGAGAAACTTCTCTAAAACGTCTGGAAACTGAACTGCGCTGGACTAGACTTTCCTAATAGACGGAATGATTATGAAGTTAATACCTACTTCGCAAAAACCAAGCCGTATCAGCGACGAAAGGTTCTTAAACCATCGGGCATTCATCTAAACGGCAACAAAAAAGCCGTAGGCAACGCCTAGGTTTAAGTATTAGCTCTTCTCATTTTAGGGAAAAGGGCTGTATTAACTGAAAAAGTTAAAATAGTTGGATGAAGAGGTGAAAAGTATGGAAAACGTTTACGCCGCGATGCTCCTTCACAAAGCAGGGAAAGAAATTAACGAGGAAACCGTAACAAGCGTTTTGAAAGCGGCAGGAATAACCGTTGACGCAGTACAAGTTAAAGCTCTTGTAGCTTCCTTAAGCGAAGTCGACATTGATGAGGCGATCAAAGCCGCGCCGACAATGATGGCTGCAGCGCCTGCACCCGCAGCTGCGCCAGCCGCAGAGGAAAAGCCGAAAGAAGAAAAGAAGAAGAAAGCTGAAGATGAAAAAGCCAAAGAAGATGCTGCGCTCGAAGGTTTAGGTGCCCTGTTCGGCTAAAAAACCAAACTCCTATTTTTGATTTATTTCCCTTATCTCTTGCTGTTTTTTGCTTCTTTCACTTAAAATTTTCCAAGCCGCCACAGGAAGCCATCCCAAAATAATCATTAACGTACCTGGAAAACCGCCTATTTGATGGTGCAATATTGGTTCTAAAGCAGCGACGATTTCAGGTATGAACGCTTCAAAAATTCCAAAAGAAAGAGTCATCGCCACCACCGAGATGTACCCCGTTTTTTTGCCAAATTTCTTGAAAGTTTGAAGAGCAAGAATTCCAGCGAAAAAGAAGTCACCCAACCCAAGACCTCTAAAAAGAACCTCGCCGCTTGCTGAAAAAACAAAAGGCACATTTGGCAATTGAACCAGAACTGGAAGACCTAAACCGGTGAACTGTTGGGCCGCCACAACCATGCTGCCGGTGCCCAAAACCAGAATTATGTCCACTATGGTGAGGAGCACCGCGAAAACCAGCACGGTTTTCCACGTGAACAACGACGCAAGATACAGAATTATCAAAACGGCAAAGGTTAAGGCAAAAATATCCAACAGAACTGGAGCCCAAACAGGCACTCCATTATACGCCACGTTGAAAAACACGAACAGCAACACGAATAATGCTGCCGGCTGAACCGCTACGTACCAGCGCCCTTTTGCATCAGGTTTTTTCGCGTCAACTAATATTGCAGCGAAGGCAAACGCCGCCAAACCATAAAACGCTAACGCCCTGTAAAGCACAAAGCCGTCGGCAAAAGGCTCCAGCAAAGCCAGGGTTCCCGCAAGCAAACCGGCAATTCCGACCCCGAAAGAAAACAGCTGCGACCTTCTTGTTTTCAAGCCCGAAAAAAGGTACGAAAACGTGAATAGAAGCAGTGAATACGAGAAGACGAACACAAGCACGATTATGCTTTGAAAAATCTGCCCTGGATACAATAGTGAAATGTAAGCGATAACCGAGATTGCCACCACAATCATAGCCACAAGCAGTATAACGTCTCGTGTGCGAAGCTCCCTTTCCTCAAAAGTTGTTTTCAACTTCTCTTCGGTTCGCTCGTTCAAAAGCAAAGCAGCCATCGAGACGGCAAATAACGCAAGCGGCATCGCAATGTCAAGGGTGACCATGAACAGCACATCGTTAAACGGACATTTATTTCTTTATCCTGAAACCCCTTTTAAAACAGTTTACCCGCGAAATTGCACGTTGAAAACGGCTAACGTCGCAAGAAGCGCTTCTTCCGTTCTAACCGTCTCTGTTCCCTGCCTAGGAACCGTGTTCACCACAAAATCCACAACATCATCAAGGTTGTCGCCTTCATCTCTGACGATTTCATGCAGTCCACGTGCCGGCGCACCAAACGCCACAAGCACACGGTGAGATTTTTTCCATTCTTCACCTATTTCTCCAGCTACATCCATGAAATCGGCGCCAAGCTTAGACGTTGCTATTGTCAAATCGAATTTTCCGCTTTCGACAAGCTTTCCAAAAGAATGGTTCTCCACGGTAACCGTGTATCCCCAGTAAGACGGAATTTCGTCTCGGCTTGCCGTTTGAACTTCAACGCGTTCGCCAACATTAACTATCTGCAGCGTCAGCCGTTTGCCTAAAGCCCAGCTGGTTTCTCGCATGAGCGCGGGGTTTTCAACGCCGATGTCTACAAGCAGGCCTTCTTTGGCTCTTGATAAAGTGACGCCTTCGCGGTATTCGCCGACTTTCAGTTTTTCGGCTTTCCTGTTCAGAGGGTGATGTGGGGTTCGCAGCGGCGGCAAAATTCCCGCGAACTGCAATTTGGGGTCAAGTTTGAAAAGGCGTTTTCGAAGGTACTGGGGGGTTTCCATGTACGCCAGTAACAGCGCTATGACGTCTGCGTCTTTTCTTTGCTTGGCTTTCCGCGGGTTGTCAGGGTAGATGATGATTTCGTCTATGTTGAAGATGGCGGCTGCTCTTCCGATTAATCCTATTTTTGAGGTTTTCTCGCGCAGGTGGGGCGTGTCCGAGATGACCGAGGTGGGTATGGCTATTGCCTGTTTCTTTTTCTCCATGTTTTTGCGCATCCTTGGCGGGAAATCCTGCGTTGAGCTTAAAAGTTGCGATTCGAATATAAAAGTGCGTGTTGTGGTGAGCGAGATGGCGGAATCAGTTTTGGATAATGTGAGCAAGATTAAAGGAGTTGATAAGAGCGGTATGCTTTCGTTCTGTGTGGACGCGGCTAAGCATTATGGAAGGGCTTTAGAGGCTGCTGGGCGGGTTTCGGCGGGTTTTTCTGCGCCTGAAAACGTGGTTGTTGCGGGCATGGGGGGCTCGGCGATTGGGGGCGAATTGTTGAAGGATTTGGTTCGTAAAGATGCACGAATGCCTGTGGAGGTTAGTCGTGCTTATTCGTTGCCGGGTTATGTAGATGAGCGGAGCCTCGTGTTCGTGGTGAGTTATTCTGGGGAGACGGAGGAAACTCTTAGTTCTTTTTTGGATGCTGTGCGGCGGAAGTGTAGGGTTTTTTGTGTGAGTTCTGGGGGGAGTTTGCTGGAGTTTGCTGAGCGGTTGGGGGTGCCGTTTTTGCGGGTTCCTTCTGGCTTTCCGCCTCGTGCGGCGCTTCCGTATTTGTTTGCGCCGTTGGTGGTGTTGTCGGAGCGGTTTGGGGTTGTTTCTGGTGTTTCAGGGGGTTTTTCGGAGGCTATGTCAGTATTGGAACGGGTTAGTGGTGAGTGTGCGCCTGATGTGCCTGTGAGCGGTAATGCGGCGAAGAGTTTGGCGGCGGGAATCAACGGGACGGTTCCTGTGGTTTACGGGTTTGGCGTCTTTCGCAACGTGGCGCAGCGTTTTAAGACGCAGTTTAATGAGAATGCCAAGGTTCCTTCGAAGTGGGCGTACTTTTCGGAGGTTGATCATAATGAGGTTGTGGGTTGGGAGCGTGCGGGGAGTTTGGCGGAGTGTTTTTCCGCGGTTTTTCTCAGGGATAAAGCGGAGCCGGTTGAGTTTCGTAATAGGATCGAAATAACGAAGGGGCTTATGCCAGTGGGGTCGAAGTTGTTCGAAGTTTGGAGTCAAGGTGAGGGTGTGCTTGCGCGGATGTTGTCCGCGGTGTGCATCGGGGATTTTGCGAGTGTTTATTTGGCGTTGTTGCGGGGTGTGGATCCGACTCCTGTGGAGACCATTAGCCTGTTGAAGGCGCGGATGAAGCGGAGTGGAACGAAGGAGAAGGTGATTCGTGAACTGGAGCGGTTGGCTGGTTCACGTTGACGTGTTTTCTTTGATGAATGTGTTGAATGTTTGTTCTGCGGTTTCCAGCGGGAGCATTTGTGGGGGTCGTTTGAAGGCGTAGGCGCTGATGGGGATTATTGCGCCTGCTTTTTTGTTGTTTAATGCTATTTTTGTGGCGCGTATGACGTCGAAGAGCACGCTGCCTGCGTTTGGGGCGTCTACGGTGCTGAATTTGAGGTCTATGCGCATGGGGGCGTTGCAGAAGTAGGTGCCGCTTATCCAGAAGTAGCTGTCGCGGTTGTTTTGGAGGAAGTCTACGTAGTCGGTTGAGCCTGCTACGATTTCGGTCTTGTACGGAAGCGTGCTGGCTACTGATTGGGTTTTGATGTTGCGTTTGGTTTCGCGTGTGCGGTCGAGAGTTTCCAGAGATTCTGTTCCGCCGCCGACGTCGAGCTGGTAGGTTTCGGTGATTTTTACGCCGTTGTTTGAGAGGAGTTTGAGGAGTGTCTTGTGCAGCGCGGTTGAGCCGACTTGGTCGACTAGGTCATCTCCTGCGAGTGGGAGTTGCGCGTTTTCAAATTTCTTTGCTACGGCGGCGTCGCTTGCTATGTACGTGGGTGTGGCGTTTATGTAGGCGCAGTTTGCGTTTAGGGCTTGGTTGGCGTAGTAGTGTGAGGCTTTTGTTGCTCCGCTTGGGAGGAGGTTGATGAGGATTTCTGCGTCTGCTTGGCGGAGTGCCAGTGACACATCTGCGTCGCGTTGTGCGCTGGGTTGGATAATGTTCTGGGTGCTTTTGCCTATGCCGTCAAGCAGTGGTCCTTTCTGGACGGTTACGCCTGTTGCTGTGATGTCAGTGACTCTTGGAGCGTTGTTTGGCGGTGCGAATATGGCTTCGGCGAGGTCTTTTCCGACTTTGCGTTTGTCAATGTCGAACGCAGCTACGATTTGGATGTCGCTGGGCGTGTACCCTGCTAATGTGGGGTTGCGGAGTCCAACTGGGTTTTCCGCGAAAATGGTGTAGTAGGTTAATCCCTGTGTAAGGGCTGAGGCGCAGTTTCCCACGCCTGCCAATGCAACTTTTATTTTCGGCATTTGTGCCACCTTGTTTGGGGTGTTCTTATCTGCGTTGTCCTTATAAAAACCATCGCTGCGATGGGGCGGAACAGGCGTGAACTGACGTGCGATTTTTTGTCTATATCCCCTCTATAAATACTAAACTGCATGGTTTTCTGCAGAAAGCTATTGGGCGGTTTCCAAGCCAATAGGGACCTACCCCTCTATAGTTTCTGCATAGAATCTCTATTAGGATCCAAATAGACGGCAAATATGATGTTGCTTGTGCCAACAATTGAAAGAGTCGGGCATGGGTCGTCAAGATAAGCTTAAATAATCAAAATCCGCATTATCCATCTCGCGCCCTAGGCCACTTGATAGACAGCCCAGGTAGTATAGTTCGGTCTAGTATAAGCGGCTGTCGCCCGCTAGACATCGCAGAGAAAAAAATGCTCTGTGACCAGAGCCGGGTTCGAATCCCGGCCTGGGCGCCAAAACCCACATTTCACCTTATTATTGAAAATAAGTCTGGAATTAAGCCTGTTTAATGCAACACAGAAAAAAAGATATTGCCTAGAATTGTACAATGAACAGATAATTGCCGTCTGGACCCCGCCTAGGGCGAGGCCAAGTGGCGCACTCAGTCCTCAACTCACCGCTTTCTTCACGAGCGCGCCGACCCTTGCCTCTTCGGCGGCAGTCAACTCCTTCAGCGCGAAGGCGACCGGCCACATGGCACCTTCGTCAAGGTTCGCCACATCGTTGAAACCGAGCGTCATGTACCGCTCTTTGAACTTCTGCCCACTGCGGAAGAAGCAGACGACCTTACCGTCCTTGGCATACGCGGGCATCCCGTACCAGAGTCGCGGCGAGAGAGCTGGCGCGCTGGCTTTGATGATAGCATGGAGCCGCTCGCCCATGGCGCGATACGGCCCCTCCATCGCGGCGATCACTGCGAGCACGGCGCTTTCCCCGTCCGCCTTCTCCGCGGCTTTTTCCTGAGTTACCTTCAATTTTTCTTCTTCGCTTTTCATAATTGCATCTCCTTCAGACCTTGATTGACATTAATTTGAAGACTTTTTAATATTTCAGGGTTTATGACTGTTAAGTAACAATAACAAACGATTACATCAGCCAATCGTAAATATGTCAAACCTGTATTGACGGTTTAAATAATGGCTTGAAGCCAGCCCTCTGCACATTTAGGATTCGCTTTCTTTTATTTGCATTAAAACAGAAAGCTGTCAATTGAGTATTGAGCTAGGCCTAGGCGCCACTCCTTCTATTTCAGATTTCCTGAAGTTTTTTTGGGATTTCCGAGACACTGAAGTAAAGTGTCCACAATATACGACTGTGAACATCGGCTTACAGAGTGGGAACTTATCCAATGGTTGGCATGTTTTAGGAGTTGCGATTAAACGATGGATTGATGAGGGTTTTAAATCTTCACTGTTTCAATAGTAGATTTTAGAGTATTTTTCCTTGAAATTGAACGAAGTGTCATTGTATATAATGTCCAATCTCAACTCGTACGTTTTCAGCATCTTGTCTATTTTAGCCCAGATTAGTGGAGATAGGCTGTCTGAATTCCACAGGCCCCAGATTTTATTCGTTGAAGTTCTCAGCCCCGAACCATAGTCTTTCGGAAGAACAAGGGCTGCTTGCGCGTTTTCTGTTCCAAACGCGCCCTTTTGATCTGAGTGTGTCTGGTTCCAGAAGTTTTTCATGGCATCGAACTGATCTTCGCTCAAAATTCCATAAGGATTTCCATCCGGATAGACCGGATAGTTGAAAACAACTATGAATTCTGCGCCTGCACGGTAAGCGGTAAGCAAGTCCTGAAGCATAGCGGTTCCGTTTTCCAAGTATGGAGGCACATCATTCGAATAGGTTATTATGGATCCCCACTGTTTGCCTTGTACGTCTGCTGCTCCTCTGCAAAGGTCTATCTGCCTAGTCTTATCGGTGTTATTGTTCCCAAGCAATTCCACAAATACGCAATCGTAACCCGCAAGATAATCAAACCAGTAGAGAGCATAATCCGATGTGAAAACAGGTAAGTCTAACATTTTTAGGTTTTTCATGCTTTGAAACGAACTAACGCTCTGGATGTACGTATCTGCGGCTTCCACGTAATTTGTTACATTTGCGAAAACAGCCGACTGATTGTCCCATGCTCCCAGATCGATTTGTCTCCCGCCGGGTTCGTCGAATAAGTAAATTCCTAAGAACTTACTTCCATACCTTGTGCTGGCATTCTCAACCCAGGTTAGTTGCCAAGGATAGGTCACATGAGAAATGAAGTCAAAGTATATAATGATGTTCAATCCTTGGCTTACAGCGTAGTCGCATACTTCGGTTAGACTTGTTCCGTTAACGCTTTCGTTGAGAGTGTCTAAGGTCCAAGAATCCACAATAAACAGGTTCGTAAATTCTTTCACCTTGTCTATCAGCAGTTTTGCTTCACTGGTGGTGTTCGATCCGAAGGTGACTCCGAAATAAACTTCATTCTTCTGAGTTACCTCTTGGCTTTGATGTTCAAAATACGCTGCGGATAACAGAATGGAAGAAACTAGCAAAGCAACGATCAGAATTATCCAAATTTTCTTTATTGTTCTCATGCCTTGATGCGCCCTTTGAAGTGGCGTTGACAGGTCGATAGGACTTGCCGTGGTTTCGGGATTTAACTCTTCTCCCTGTTGATAATTGATTGTGCAGACTCCCTCTGAAAAATGTGGACGGAGTCAAATTTATCAGAAACAAAAAATATAACAAAATGTTCGGTGACAATGGGCAGTTATGGGTGACTGGAAAGCCGTGTTGAAAGCGAACGCCGTGGATTGGCTTCTGGAGAAAGATAACCCTTCGGTGCGATATTTTGCTTTGACGCAGATTTTGGATAAGCCTCAAACCAGTCTTGAAGTGCAGGAAGCCAAAAAGGAAATCATGCTTGCTGGCGTGGTGCCGAAAATATTGGCTAAACAGCATGACGGCGGTTACTGGGAGGCTCCTGAAAAGTTTTACACCGCCAAGTACAAGGGGACGGTTTGGCAGCTTATCATCTTGGCTGAGCTGGGAGCGGACGGAAAAGACCCGCGTGTCAAGAAGGCGTGCGAGTTCATTTTAGCGAACTCTCAAGACCGTAAAAGCGGTGGCTTCTCCGCGTGGCTAAGCGTTAAGGTAGGCGGGGGAAGATATAGCGGTGTGCTGCCGTGTTTGACGGGTAACATGGTTTGGAGTTTGATCCGGCTGGGCTTTCTGGGTGACCCGCGGGATCAGCGTGGAATAGAGTGGATTGTTCGGTATCAGAGGTTTGATGATGGGGAGGCGTGGCCCCCTACGATTTGGCCCTACGAGAAAGCCACAAGCTGCTTTGGGAAGCATTCTTGCCACATGGGCGTGGTTAAGTCTCTGAAGGCGTTGGCGGAGATTCCTGCGGATAAAAGGTCCAAGGACGTTGTGGGCACCATCGAGAAAGGCGTAGAGTACATGCTAAAACATCACATTCACAAAAGAAGCCACAACCTGAGCCGAGTGTCTAAGCCTGGCTGGCTACGTTTCGGTTTTCCTTTGATGTACCAGACGGATGTGCTGGAAATCTTGGGCATACTGACGAAGCTTGGCGTTAAGGACGAGCGGATGCAGGAGGCAGTTGACTTAGTCTTGTCGAAGCAGGACGAGCAGGGCAGGTGGATGTTGGAAAACACGTTTAATGGCCGCTTCCAGACAAACATTGAGCAGAAGGGCGGCAGTAGCAAATGGGTAACTTTGAAAGCGCTTAGCGTGCTGAAAGAGTTTTATGGTTGATGTTTAGTTGCGGGGCGGGGTAGGTTTAAATACGGGTTTTTAGAGAGGTAAACTCGTTATGTTTGGGCGTTCATAACGATAAGTGAAGTTAAAACTTATCCTCTCCCAAAAAAACGCCCCTTTAGCCTCGCCTTGCGCGCTTTGAAGTTTTTCAAGGCGCGTTCTTGAATTTTTGTTATGGCGCAGTAAAGCTTAAATAACGCTATGTTATGTTTATCTAACATGAAGTTATTTATTTCCAACATAAAGTTAGAAATAAATAATGAGGTTTAAAAAAATTGAACAGCAAAACCCGAACATTGCGATACGCCCTATTCATCGTAGGCGTAGCCTTATGCTTAACAGGCGCAGTCCTAATGGTACACGGCAGCCTTTTCGGCGACAGAACCATAGGCATCGCCACCATTACTGGCATGGTCGGAATCGGCTTGATAAGCACTTCCAACCTTACGTCAGGACTGAAAAGCGTCAACAAGTCACAGGGCAAAACTGCAAATGTCAACGATGCAAAGAGGTGAGGTCATGACTGACTTACTCCCATGGTCGATTGTTAGCGTTGCGATACCAGTACTAATCGTGCTAATCGCCATTTTAATAGTGTGGAGAATACTCAAAGACCGAAAATCAGGGTTCCCAAGAGCCGACGAGCGAACCCAAAGAATCACTGGCAAAGCCGCAACCTACACGCTGCTCATAGGCAACTACTTCACATTAGCGCTCATGTTCATGCTCATCTTCGGAAGAGAAGTCTACAACCTGCAGAACGTTGACGCTGGCTACCTGCTGCTATCTGTTCTCCTCGTGTTCAGCATATCCTTCCTTGTGCTGAGTTGGTTTTTCAGCAGAAAAGGCGACTAACCATACAGTTCAAAACTAGAATCAAAGAACTGAGAGCCCGGTACGACATGACTCAAGATGACTTGGCAAGGCAAGTGGGCGTGAGAAGAGAAACCATACTCTACCTGGAAAAAGGCAAATACAACCCCTCGCTCATGCTGGCGCACCAGATAGCCAAAGCATTAAAAACGACAATAGATGACCTGTTCATCTTCGAGGAGTAGGCGCAGTCACTCTCTATCTTCCGCACCTTTTTTGGATAGAACCCCTCCAGCAGCTCAAGAAGTATTTTTTTCATCCGTTAACGCCCGTTGGCAAGTGCTTCGAGCGTGACGTTTTTATCCTCTGTAAAGCTCAGCCAAATCACCTTTCGGGAGGTTTCCTTCGCAGAAGGTGCTTTCCACCCAGCTTTTTATTTCGTCTCGGACGACTCTGACGTTCCGCATAATTTCCTCTTCTGTTCCCGTGAAGGCGGAGGGGTCAGGAAAACTCTTATCGATTTCTATTTCTCCGGGGAAAAACGGGCAGTTTTCGCGTGCCGCGTCGCACACCGTGGCCACGTAGTTGAAGGTTTTTCCTTGAAATTCCATTAGGCTCTTAGACCGGTGCGTTGAAAGGTCGATGCCGACTTCCGACATTGCCTTCAAAACGTAAGGGTTGAGCCCCGTTGGCGTGATGCCGGCGCTTTTGGCTTCGTACTTGTCTCCGCAAAGCGTGTTTAAGAACGCCTCTGCCATCTGGGAACGCGCTGAATTATGTGTGCAAATAAACAGAACTGTCTTCAACCGTGGGCGCCTAACCTGCTATTCTTTTGGATGCCTAATAAGGCTTCTGAACATCACAAAATAGGGAAAAAGATGGCAGGAATATTTACTTATTTTTCTGTTTTTTCAGGTGCCCGCCTTTTTTTCCAGAATACGAAACCGAAAGTGCACGCTAAGCCTGCGGTTAAGGTTCCAAGAGGAACTTCTGGAATCACCAAGATTTTTGCCAAGACGCAGACGTTCGTTGACACCGTCAACTCAAAGGTGGTTCCGATTCCAATTAAGTCCTGCCTTTTCTCGTCATTCAAATCCATGTAAAGCTGCGGCCACACGCTTCTGGTTGAAGCTTTGACTTCGATGCTTTCGCCATTCTGAATGTCATCGGACATTGTCACGGTAACCTCGGCTATTCCGTTGCTGTCCGTGTGTGTTACCATCGGAGACAGGTGAGTTGCGTCCAATTCAACGTTGTCTGGTCGAAGCACAGCAGTGAACATTATTCTTACGCCCGCTCTCGGAGTTCCAAACGCGTCTGTGAGTTTAGCCTTGAAAACGATTGTTTCACCCGGATTACCTATCAGGGCTGACTGGTTGGCAGTTACAGGTTCAATCCACTGGAAAATGTCATCCTGCCTCACAACATCTTTGTCTTTAACTTCATCAGCCAAAGCGTTGCCTGCGGCATCAAGGCTTGAGGATAAGCAGTCAGGTGCCACATAATCATAACCTCTTGTGCCGTTTAGAATTCTCCAGATCGCCACCTGATTAGCAGCTGCCGCACCATTGTCCACTGGAGGATTATGCCATGTCAAAATGTAGCTAACGGCTCTCCATTCAGCAGTGTTCATTACTGACGCCAATTCGGCTGGGTAGGTGCTGCCCGCGTAGACTGTTCTGTCAAAGTTCATACAGTATGCCGTTGTCTGCTGTGCAGATTCACCGTCACCACTCACAGTTACCGGGATTTCGCCCACCCAGCAGTTGTCCGACACCACGCCTTCAGCGCAATTGGCGCTGTTCAACGGGTTCCTAATGTAAACTGAAACTGAAACGCCTACCGCAGCGTAAACAGCTACACCCGTGGACGCACAAAGTAAACTTAGAAGCAAAACGCTGGCTATTTTTGAAGCCTTTTTCAATTTCTCCTTCAAGGAATCTTTTTCCCAGAGGGCTTTTATAAACCGCTATGGTGATTAGTTAAAGAAGAAATCAGGCGATTATCTATAGCTTTTTTCTAGAGAAAACGCAAGTTACCGCGCCTTCTTGACAACTTTGCGTCTCGACTTGCTTGACTTCCCGCGGAGAAAACCGTGAATTTTGAGCTTTTCCCATACGGAAAGCATATGAAGCCGTTACCTCAATCATCAAAGGCAACATGACCCTGCAGTCTAAGCCCCGAAGTGCAAACGCCACAGACAATTGGCTACTCGACCACATCAAACGCAGCAGCTCAGTTGCCGCAGAAAGCCAGATTGTCGCCCGAGCGTCACAAAGCAGCCTCTGCGTCTTATGCAAGGGTTCCCGGTTTCTCTGTGGAAAAACTCGTTGCCCAATAATGGTGAAAGTCAACTATTTCCTGAAAAGCGTGCCTTTAATGTCAACGGAGGACATTTCAGGTGTTTCCCCGCCCAGCGTGTTCATCGGAAGAATCGGCTACCCAAACGTATACGTCGGGCCTCTGGTGCCGCCTGTGCATGAGGACACCAGCCTCTATGACCTGCCTGAGCAATGGTTCGGGCGGTCAATTGACGAAATCGTGGGTTTCCGCTCCTTGCTTATCCGCGGCAAACACCGCGTTCACGTGCAAAAATTCAATGAGGCAGGCAAGATAATGGAGCAGACCCGCGAGCTGACCTTGGCGGAAAACAGCGTGGACACCGAACTGAATCTTACAAAAAAACCCCGCGGCTCAATATTCATGGACGATTCTGTTCAACCTTTTGGGCCTTCCGCGCCCATAAAAGACTTGCATGTGGGCAACGCCCGGTATGAGCATAGGATCGAGAAAGCCTACTATGACACTGATTTACGCGCTACCCAAGCGGTTCTGGAGCTTTACGACCGAGGCGTCATGGTCACTAAGATACAGAAAGCCTTCAGCGTGGGCGCCTTCGGCATAGAGAAGAACAGGCGTTTGGTTCCGACGCGTTGGAGCATAACAGCCGTGGACGACATCGTCTCCAAAAACTTGGCTGAGACGGTGAAGACTTTTCCTGAGATAAACGAGTACCGCGTCTACGAGTCGGTTTACTTGGATAACATTTTCGAGATTTTGATGATCCCCGCCCAGTGGAGTTACGAGTCTATGGAGGCGTGGTATCCGGGCACTGTTTGGAATCCGCATGGTAGGAACACAGCGATTTTCTCGGACTATGAAGGCAACAACGGGCGGACAACTTACGCGGAAATAGGCGGCTGCTACTACTCGGCGCGGTTGGCGGTTTGCGAGCAACTAATCAAAGAGCGTCGTCAAGCCACAGTGGTTGTGCTTCGGGAAGCGCGTCCAGGCTACATTATGCCTGTGGGCGTGTGGCAGGTTAGGGAGAACGTGCGGAACGCCATGCGTCAGAAGCCGCATCTTTTCAACAGTTTGGATGCGTCCTTGAAGTTTATCAGCGGCAGGTTTGAGATTCCGTTGAGGCGGTGGATACTGCAGAGCGAGCTTTTGAAGAACGCGCTTTTCCAGAAGAAGATAACGGACTTTTTTTCAGGCAAACAAACGTAACATGTTGTTGGAGTACATTTTACCCGCCAAAATGTGACTCTGCTTACTAGGGAAGTAGCTTCTCTCTTAAGATAAGCTTGCCTATTGAAAGAAGCAGTCCAATCGACGCTAACAATATGGCAGCAGCTAATGAAACATCAATTATTAAAGCGTATGAAGGAAAGATAAAGGGCAATATCAACGCTGGAAACACTGGAATTATTCCAAGGGATACCCCGAGAGGCTGATTAGCTCCCATACGTGTTTTCTGCAAGGAACTGAAAGCAATCATGCTGACAGTCACAAGGAAAACCACAGAGACACCTATTGAAAACGTTAGAATAGCAATTGTAGCTAAAAGCGTCAAGCTGGTTCCCACGAAGGTTCCGATGACCGTATTCAGAACGATGACAAAAGCCAAAAGAGAGGATGCTAACAGCAAGGAAGCCTTAACGTAACCTTTGAAGATATCAAGCTGATCTAGGCCTGTTGAAAGAAGATACTCAAAGATGCCATTATTCTTGTCATATACGAAGAGCATCACCACAGGCATTGAAAAAAGCAAGGCTGAAAGCGAAAGGATAGCCACTGAGAGAAGCGGAAAAATGTTTGTTAAATCAATTGGCGTGTTGACAGTATTAGTAGGAAGTAGCGGCAATAAGTTTGAGAGGATTGTTCCATACAAGGCTAACACTATGCCAATGATGACATATGTCTTGCTTAGGTTGATGCTTCTTTGCATAGTAACACGCCAAAAGGTCATTTGCATCAGTCCTCCTCGAAAAGTTCCTGAAGCGGATTATCCAACTCTCTAACCTCAGCTAATTCAGCGCCGCCTCGCACCAAGTCATTAATGATCCCTGCAACCATCTTCGGGCTGTCCACCGTCACAACGTAGTAATCATTTTCAAGCTTGGCTTCGGGCAGAAGCCTGGAAATATCATTCAGCGACTTAATGCCGATACGGTAATGCTTCATTTTCACGTTCTCTACCTTATCAAAAAACTTGAGTTGCCCATTCCTGATAAGAATCAGATAAGTCCCAATTTCCTTCGCTTCGTAAAGATTATGTGAAGAATAAAGAACGAATTTGTCCTTGCTCAACTTGATAAGTATGTCTCTAATCTCTTTGGAGACCTTTGGATCCACGTTTGAGGTTGGTTCATCAAGGAGGTACAGGTCTCGGTCTCTGAGAAAGATTTTGCCGATTGAAACCCTCTTTTTCTGTCCTTGAGACAGCGTGTTGTATTTGCTGTCCTTAAGTTCTCTCAAGTTCAGAAGGTCAAGGACGCGGTCAACGTCGCCACCCTCTATTTCAGCGTAATACTTCAAAGCATCAAGAACAGTCATTTCCTCCGGGATCGCATTCAAGTGGGAAAGATAGGTTATTCTTCTTCGAGTTTCTTTTGAATAAAAAAGATCACTCTCATCAAATTTCACTTGACCCGAAAAGGGCTTGAGTATTCCGCCTATTGTTCTGAAAAGAGTGGTCTTTCCAGCGCCATTCGGTCCAAGAACAACGTAGATTGACGGTTCAGTAATCTTGAGGCTTAATTGGTGGATGACTTCGTTTCTCCCGTATCCTGAGCTAACTTCGGTGAGTTCAAGTTTCTGCATCGCTTCATTCCTTCTCAGTCGAATTACTAAGGGTATTTTTCAGCCCAAAATTCTTCAAGGTACAGGCTATTATAAGGTATTTAAGGTTGTAGAAAGCGTTTTCATATCATGAATTGAGTCAAGATTCTCGATTCTAACGCTTGGAAGCTTTTAGCCAAAGCCATGACAAAAGAGCTTTTTCTCAGGCAGTAACAGGGATTAATGACAAATCTTAAAATGATACCACCTGCAATTATATTCGGGAACCATAATGTCGGGAATAGGCTCAGCATTCACCCAGTTTCTTTTGCCGTTTTCAGCACTCTCAGAAAACCGCAAGGACCCCTTCACAGCCAAGGCTGAAGCAGCCGCTGTTTTCACGTTGGCAGAACTGGAGAGGGCAAAAGGCGGCGGCATAATTTCAAGGCGTCCTGAAGAAAAAATAGTGTTCATCGCCAAGATAGGTTATCCGCTTTGGCTTTTCCCCTGGTCTGAAACAATCCTTATTTTCGATGGCTTGAACAGGGCTAACTATACGCTGCGGTATGTTGTAACTCCAGATGTGAATCCTTTCATGGAGAACCTGAAAAGAAGTTCCAAAACCCGTGAAACGCATATGGCTTTCCTCTCTGATCACATTAATTATTTTCAGGCTCCAGTGACCGAGAAAGCAGTTCTGGTAAACGGGTTAATAAGCGACCCAGAGTTCTTGAGCGAGTTTGACGTTTACCGTCGGGAAGCAACCGCAACAGAAGATGAACCTGCTAACGTGGGGTTGCTTTCTCCTATAATAGAAGAATCGACAATCGCGGCCATTCTAAGGGAACTTGAGAATCTGCATTCATCTTTCAAAAAAGATGTTGAAGGACTCTACCGATGCATGAAGTTCGTAAACAAAGCCACTAACCATTACACGCAGGTGCTGCGCAACAAAGCCCAAGTTGTCAAGGAAGAATTTGCCATCAAGATTAACGCGCAGGAGGAACTTGTGGCTCCGAAAGTTAATCACCTCAAAGAAGCCTATGACCATCAGATCATCGACTCAACAAAAACCTTCGACAAGCAACGTCTTCCAGTTCAAAAAAGAAAAATAAAACTTGAAAAGTCACGAGAACAAACGCTTGCTAAAATTGAAAACTATAAACTGGAAGCTAAAACTTGCGCGGAAAAGGATGATTCTGTTGGCGAACAAAAGTGGAAAGAAAGAAGCAATGACCTGAAGAAGGAGCTTTCAGAAATTGATGATCAGTTGAAGGAGACTGAAAAAGCGCTTAGAGATTTGGGAGAACGTAAATCTCTTGAGATTTTTAATTTGCGATCTGAGCTGGAGGCTAAGAGTAAAGAAGCGAGCCAGCCCCTGTTGGATCTTGAGTCTTCTCGTGACGCGCAGGTTTTGCTTTACAATCAAAAAATTGATAAGCTGGAGCAGCAAACCAAGATGATACTTGAGCAGCTCGGCAGAACCGTCAAGTTGAGAGAAGCAAGCATCGAAAACTTCGCAAAGATAGGCGTCAAAAAGGAATCAGAGCTGAGAGACGTAGTCCTATTTTATGTTCCGTTCTATGTGATTTGTTATCAGGTGGAATCAAAGAAACGATACCTGATTCTTCCTCCGTCAGAAGCGAATTCCATTGGCCTTTCAACCAAGCTTAAGAGCGCCTTAGGCAGGGCAAAAATCAAGCAGCTACTTGTTCCCCGCTTCGAAGTCATAACTTCACTGATGGATACGATTCTGGTGTTGGCTCAGCAGAACGCTGTGTTTGAAACCGAAATGAGAGAAGAGGGCCAAAGAACAAACATATTAAACAAAGATTCGATGCGTGAGCGCATCAGAGAAGGACTTGAATATATAAGAAATGAAGGTTGGATTTCAGAGAAGGAGCATCAAAGTTTAAACAACCTGATCGGCTGAACTTGCTTAGGCAGATATGTTGTCACGGCTGTTTTGTTCTTTCTCTGTATAATTCCATGGCGTAATTCACGATTTTCTTTGCTTCCGCAGCGTTCTTCCAGTCTCTTGTCTTAGCCCACCTGTGCGGTTCCAGCCTCTTGTAGGTTTCAAAAAATTCCTGTATCATTTTCAGTTGATGCTGGTGTACATCGGTGATGTCGTTGTAGCCTTCAAACCTTGCGTCGTTCACAAGCACTGCGAGGATTTTTGCGTCCAAGCCCTCTTCATCTTCAATTATTAAAGCGCCTATTACTCGAACTTTTGCTATGCACCCGACCTCTAACGGTTCGAAGCTAAGGGCCATGATGTCCAACGGGTCACCATCATCAAACCACGTTTGCGGAACGAAACCGTACTCGACTGGGAACACGACGGATGAGGGAATTATCCTGTCCAAAACCAACACTTCCCAGTTAATATTGTACTCGTACTTGTCTCGAGAAGTGCTCATGACTTCAATAACCATGTTCAGCAGTTCCGGGGGCTGGTCCCCTGCTGGAATGTCCTTCCACAAATTCAAGGTTAGCTTTCGCTCCTGAAAACTATAGTTGGCGATTCTTCCTTATCACTTTTCTGGGCGCTCACGCTTGATGTGAACATCCACGCTGCCGCTTGTCACTTCAGTCGTCGGCGTAATGTCTTCTGGATAACCTAAATTGTTATCGTAAACTGTCTTGCCCGTTGTCTTGTCCCAGATTTTTATTCTTAACTTTTCAGATGTGCTCTTGCCTCGCCCTGGCTCATCAACCACAATCAGCAGGAACCCGTATTTTCCTGAACCGTTAATTGTGCCTGTACCTTTACAGCGAGCTTTTGACTCTGAGACGACAAGCCAATCGTTGCTGGTGCTCTTGAAGGTCATGTCTGCAGCTGGGAACATAAACTCGGTTTGGCCTGTCGGGACCTTGTCTGCCTTTGGATATTGGACATCAAACTTGAATTTGGCTTTTCCTGTAAGCGATGGGTCAGCTGTGTAGGCTCCAATCGGAGACTTTATGCTGCCGTCACCCGTTGCAACGCCGTCTGGGTCATAAACTATGAGGACTATGGATTTTTCAGAAGCCACGTTTCCCAGTTCATCGGAGCCGTGCACTTGCAGGTTGTAAACGCCCGCTTTCGTCACTGATAACTTCGCCACTATCTTCTCGATTGGAGCGTCCATGGCGCCGTCTGCAGGTTCCATCGACTGCCATGATGTTCCGTCAAGACTGTACTCGGCCGAGGCTATTTTTGAGCCACCAGTGCTGGAATCGTCAAGCGTGGCATTCACAACGAAATCCGCGTTCACTTCCACAGGGTTAGGTTCAGCAAGAATGTCGCTTGGAACAGGTCCTTCAACGTCACGTGCTCTCTCTTCTTCCTTTGTCTCACGCTTGCTGTAGAATATGGCAGCGCCGATTATACCTATCAAAACAACTGAAAGAATGATCGAAACAACCGGTATTTGAATACCCGTACTCGGAATTTCGACCATAAGCGTGTTACCCATTGAAAGTATGACACCTGAAAAGAGCAGCGAAATCAGGTTAATCACTTTAATCATCGGATTCAAAGCGGGTCCAGCCGTATCCTTCAACGGGTCGCCTACGGTGTCGCCTACCACTGACGCCTTGTGGCTTTCAGAGTATTTGCCTCCGTAATACCCGTCTTCTATCTTCTTCTTGGCGTTATCCCAGGCGCCGCCGGAGTTTGCCATGAACACGGCCAACAATTGCCCCGTCAAAATTACTCCAGCCAAGAATCCTCCCCAAGCCGCAGCGCCCAAGAGGGCTCCAACCGCCAAAGGCGTTAATATCGCTATTATCGCCAAGCTCGCTAGTTCTCGTTGCGCAGCGGAAGTGCATATGCTCACAACTGAGGCGTAGTCTGGAAGCTTCAATCCTTCAATAATTCCAGGAATCTTGAACTGTTTTCTTACTTCTTCGATGATTTTTCCCGCCGCCCTGCTGACAGCCCTTATGGATATGAAGCTGAACAGAAACGGGAGTGAACCGCCGACTAGAAGCCCCACGAAAACCAGCGGGTCCGCGATGTCGAGGTTGACGCCCAGGGTTTCTGTGAAGGCGGAAAACAGCGACACTGCAGCCAGCACCGCTGAGGCTATGGCTAAGGATTTAGTGATTGCCTTGGTTGTGTTGCCTGAGGCGTCCAAGTCAGCCAGAATCTGCCGAGGTTCCCCTTCAAGCCCAGCCATTTCGCCTATGCCATTTGCGTTGTCCACTATGGGACCAAACGTGTCCATGGCAACGTTGTTGCCTGTCTGCGTAAGCATGCCAATGCTGGCAAGGGCTACTCCGTAGAACGCAAAAATAATTCCTGCTCCAAACCAAATTATAACAGAAACCGCAATCGTAAGTCCGATTAGCAGTGTTGTCCAAACGGTGCTCTCAAACCCCAACGCCAGACCCTGCAAAATCAGAGTGGCTGCTCCTGTCTTGCTTGTTGCCGCCACTTTATCAACAGGACCCTTGCTTGGGCTGGTGAAATGATTTGCGAGCTTGTTGAAGCTTATCGCGAGGACTATACCCATCGTGGTGACCAAGAACACTCTGATGTCGTTGACATAGAATACGGCTAAAAGCAGAAAGCTGGCTGCAGAAAGTACGCTGGACAGGTCATACGATAAATCCATCGCCTTAAAAGCGTCGCCTCTCGTCCACCTTTCAGGCCACACTGAAACCGCGTATGTTCCTATAACCGTGCTTACGATGCCTATACCACGCGCTAAGAGGGGAAAAACAATCCATTTAGCCTCAAATATTGGCCCTTGCGTGGCTATGGCTAACCCCAGGATAAGCGCCGAAACCATAGTAACCTCATAGGATTCAAAAATGTCCGCAGCCATCCCCGCGCAGTCGCCGACGTTGTCGCCCACAAGGTCCGCTACGACCGCCGCGTTCCTCGGGTCATCTTCAGGAATGCCAATCTCAACCTTGCCCACCAGGTCCGCGCCTATATCTGCTGCTTTAGTGTATATCCCACCGCCGACCCTCATAAACAACGCAAGTAACGTGCCGCCGAACCCGAAGCCCAGAAGGACCGCAGGTGAATGTTCGACATATATCAGGAAGATTATGGTTCCGCCCAAAAGGCCTAGGCCGTCGGTGAGCATGCCGGTGATGGTTCCTGTGCGGTACGCGATGCGGAGCGCTTCGCGAAAGCCTTTACGGGAAGCTTCGGAAACGCGAATGTTTCCCTGCACCGCCATGTTCATTCCAACATAGCCAATCATGGCGGAGAAGAAAACTCCAATCAGGAATGCGCCGACTCTGCCGATTATTATGAAAAACGGGTTAATATTTTGGACGTTTGTAATTGACGGGTCGAGCGCCGCCGAGATGTAGAGGAAGGCGCCTAAGACGCCTATGAACAAGATTAACGATCGGAACTGGGTTTTCAGGTAGGCGTTTGCTCCTGACTTGATTCCGTTCCAAACTTCTTTCACTTTGCCGGAGCCTGTGCTCTCCCGGAGAACTTCTCTTCTCAGAATTAATGCGTAAATTAATGCGCCGACAGCTACTGCAATGACGGAGTAGAGTCCTATTGTTTCAAAGGGTGAAAGTACAGCGCTCATAGCCACCCATTGAGCATTGTTAAGCTTATATAACTTGTTAAAAAGAGGGTGTCTAAAACGCAGTTAACTTATAAATGGCAGGCGGTTGGCGCGTGTGCGTGTTTTGTTTATTTTTCTTTTTGGTTGCCTTCTAAGCCTTCCTTTTTGATCTCAGCAGCCAGATTCAGACCCAGCTCCGTCAAACAATAAATCTTGTAGGTGTTGCGCCCGTTTCTTGAAATTCTAACGTCCTCGGTGAAAAGTTGGGCATCCCTCAGAAGCTGGACGTTCTTTAAATCCGAAGATGGCATAAGCATGCCCTCGGTTGATTCCAAGTACCATATGCAGTGGTCTTTATTGTCCAAAGCCGCCAACAGGTACTTCTTCAATACTCCCACACGATTTTGTATATAACTGGAAAGGTAGCGTTCTAGCTCTTCTGACATAAGCCTTATTGAGAAGTACAGCGGATTTAAGGTTTCTCTTAACTTTTACCAAGGCTGCGCTAAATTCACGCGCCTAATTGATGTCATCACTTGAAAAACTTTTCCAGTTTCGTAGCTTCAGTTTTCTTCAGCACTTTAGCGCATTTTTTCGGATCTAACGCCTTAAACTCCAACCCCAGCGTCACCAGCAGCCTCTGCACATCCTTGCCCAAGCTCGGCGCAACAAGCACCCCTCGCAGCTCACGGTCCGCCTTGCCTTTTATAGCTTCTATGTACCGAGACAGCTGCAAAACAGCGTCTTTCCCAGCGGTTTTCCTCTTAACCTCCACCACCACAAGCCTTCCCTCCTTATCCACGCCGTAAACATCCACAAACCCAGGCTCAACCTTCTTCTCATAACTAATCGGCTTAAAACCATCCTCCAAAAGCGAAGGCTTCAGCAAAATCGCCTTATGCATATCAAGTTCGCTGGCGTAAAGCGCGAACTCTCCCGAATCCACAAGGCTCAGGGCGGAAACCATGAAAACCTCGCTGAACGTCACCCGCACATTCTCGCGGGGTTTCTGCCTGACCGCGTGAACTTCCATCGTGTCGGCTTTGGTTTGCACGTGGAAAACGCTTCCAGACGGCTGCCAGTTCACGGGTTCGTAGCCGATTGGGCGGTGAACAAGCAGCGAACCGTCTTCCTTGATGATTAGCAGTCGTTCGCCAGGCTCAAGCGTTGACTTGGCTCTGCCCGTGTAGCGAACACTGCACTTGCCCGCCACGATGAGCGTTCTTCTCTGCACAAACGCCTTCTCAATTACCGAGGTGGCTTCCGCCAGCGTTGGGTTCGTGAGAACCGTTAACTTGTCTTTCTGCATTCTTTTTTCAGCCAAGTATTTTAGAGGGTTCCAGCGTACATAAGATTTCTGAAGGTTCAGCCCGTGAACAAATGGAACCAGAAGCGCAAGGTCATGCGTCGTTACGACGTGACAGCCAGAATGTATGATGAGCGGTACGCTGAGGAACAAGCAGCGAAGTACCGCGCAGCCTTAAAACACTTGGAAATGAACGGCAACGTTCTCGATGTTGGATGCGGTACGGGACTCTTTTTCAGCTATATAGCAGCCGAAGCCAAAACGCTTGTGGGCGTTGATATTTCCCGTCGGCTATTGCTCCAAGCAAAAGAGCACACCCGAGCTTTCCGTAACGTTCACCTGGTTCAGGCTGACGCGGACCATCTGCCGTTCAGAGACGTTTGTTTCGACGCGGTTTTCGCTTTTACGGTGCTTCAGAACATGCCGAACCCGTTGAAAACACTAACGGAAATTGAGCGAAACGCCAAGCGAAGCGCGCCGATTGTGGTGACGGGGTTGAAGAAAGTGTTTTCACTGGAAGCTTTCCAGGCTTTGCTGCAAAAAGCTGGTTTGCGGGTAGTTCACATTGAAGACGCTGATGTGTTGAAGTGTCATGTTGCCGTAACGATTCGAAACTGATTGGTTTCATGCATTTTCCATTAAATTTCATGAATAAAACGGCGTTATCAGCAAGCAATATTTATATCGAAAACTCTGCATTGAAACAGTTTAACAATCTGGCATCGAGCGTGCCTTGTGTTGGTGGTAAAATAAATGCCGTTAAAAACCGTGAAAAAAGATACGGCAGACACGTTATCTCTGGAATGGGTTTTACACGTTAAAAACTTCAAGTTAACCCTTGATAAGGCACGCTGCGCGGGTTGCCAGATATGCAGTTTAGCTTGTCCAAAAGACGCCATCAAACTTGAAAAACAGCCCAAAGTCAAGGGACAAAAAGCAAGGAAAGCCAAAATCGATATTGACTTGGAGAAATGCAATTTCTGCGGGATATGCGACGTTGCCTGCCCCTACGGCGCCATCAAACTCACGTTAAACGGTGAACACGCGCTTTCAGTGCTGGATAAGGAGAGTTTTCCACAGCTAACTCGCGACATAAAAGTGGACACGAGCCAGTGCCCACCAGACTGCGTTGAATGCGAAGACGTTTGCCCCTTATCTTTGATTAAAATCAGCCGTGTAGGCTACGACGGGAAGCCGGTGGAAGACGTGGCGGCTTTGACGCCGAGCCAGAGGAAACGCGTGCAAACCAGCTTGGACATTCAGAAAGAGTACTGCCCTACCTGCCGGGTCTGCGAATTCAAATGCGCGCCAGGCGTAATCAAGGTGCGGAAATTCATAGAAGGCAAAATTGCCATTGACCAAGCGAAGTGTCCGGAAGGCTGCACCGACTGCCTTGACGTTTGCCCCATAAAAGGCGCACTGTACCTTTCGGAGAAGGACGGGAAAGTTTACGTTAACGAGCTTTTCTGTGACTACTGCGGCGCCTGCAAAGCGGTTTGCCCAGTTGACGACGCTTTGACGCTTAAAAGAACCAAAATACACCATGCGCCTGTCCGCTCTGGTGCGTGGAACAAGGCTCTGGAGAAGCTCACTTCGCCAGTTGACGCGGTTAAAGAGTTGAAAGCCTGCGGTTCCCAAAAGGCGAAAGAATCAGTGTGCCGCCGGTTCGTGTTTGAAGAGGAGATAAGATGAGCAAGCCCGAAACGCCGAAGCAGCCTGAAAACGAAGAGTTGCGTATAGGCGTTTTCATCTGCCACTGCGGCTTGAACATCGCGGGCACTTTGGACATAAAGGAGCTTGTGGAGTACGCTAAAACGATTCCAGACGTCGTTTATGTCAAGGAAAACCGTTACACGTGCGCCGACCCCGGCCAAGAAGAAATCAGGAAAGGCATAAAAGAATACAAGCTGAACCGCGTAGTGGTGGCGGCCTGCTCACCCCGAATGCACGAACCGACGTTCCGCCGGACGGTTTCTGAGGCGGGTTTAAACCCGTTCCTTTACGAGATGGCGAACATCCGCGAGTTCAGTTCATGGTGCCACCCAAGCACGCCAAAAGAGGCTACAGAAAGAGCGAAAGACGCCATAAAGATGGCTGTGGCGAAAACCCGCCTAATGATGCCCCTTCAAACAATCGAGGTTCCCGTAACCAACAAAGCCTTGGTTGTGGGCGGCGGCATCGCGGGAATGAACGCGGCGCTGGACTTGGCGGAGATGGGCTTCAAAGTTTACCTGTTGGAGAAAGGCGAAAGCATCGGCGGTCACATGGCAGCCCTTGACAAGACTTTTCCAACCCTTGACTGCAGCATCTGCATTGAAGGCCCAAAAATGGTTGACGTGGGAAGGCACCCGAACATCGAGATAATTTCGAACGCGGACCTGGTGAAAGTAGACGGTTACGTAGGCAACTTTAAAGTTAAAATTCGCAAAAACCCGCGTTTCGTGCTGGCTGACAAGTGCACGGGCTGCGGCGAATGCAAAGACGCTTGCCCCATCGAGTTTCCTAACGAGTGGGACATGAACCTAGGCACGCGAAAGGCCATCTCGGTTCCCTTCGACCAGGCGGTGCCGCTTATCTACAGCATAAACAAGGATTACTGCATCGAATGTTACAAGTGCGTGGACATCTGCGGAGCCAGAGAAGCGATAAACTTTGAGCAGCAGCCTGAAGAGGTGGACATAGAAGTGGGCGCCATAATTGTGGCCACGGGGTATGATGTGTACTTGCCCTACGACATGCCTTTGCTGGGCTACGGGAAGTATCCGAATGTCATCACCAGCATGGAGTTCGAAAGGCTCATTCTGGCGGCGGGTCCAACAGACGGCAAAGTCATCCGTGCTTCCGACGGGAAAAAGCCTCACACCATCGCTTTCATCCAGTGCGTTGGCTCACGTGACAAGAACAAGTATCCGTACTGCTCAAACTACTGCTGCATGTACACGCTGAAGCACGTGGTTCAGCTAAAAGAGAAATACAAAGAAGACATTGAAGCGTACGTTTTCTACATAGACATCCGCAGCCCAGGAAAAGGCTACGAGGAATTTTACGACCGCGCCAGAGAAGGCGGAGTAAACTTCATCCGCGGACGCGTCAGCCGCATCGACGAAGACCCGAAAACCCACAACCTGATTCTGCATTCTGAAGACGCCAACCTCGGCGTGCCCATAGAAGTAGAAGCGGAAATGGTCGTGTTAGCCACTGCTTCCATACCTAAAAAAGGCTCAGACGAACTCGCCCGCATCCTCAACCTCACCCGCGGCGCAGACGGCTTCTTCATGGAGAGCCACCCGAAACTAAAGCCTTTGGATGCGCCTACAGACGGCATATTCTTCGCTGGCGCCTGCCAGGGCTTGAAGGACATTCCGTATAGCGTTTCGCAGGGAAGCGGCGCTGCTTCACGAGCGGCAACCGTGATTTCGAAGCCAACGTGGAAGATTGAGCCCATAATCTCCGTTATCGACGCAAGCAAATGCCGAAACGTGACAGCGAAGTGCGGCATATGCGCCACCAAATGTCCATACGGCGCCATCAGAATTGAGGAGCACAAGCCTGCACAGGTGATTTCCGCCAGCTGTCACGGCTGCGGAACCTGCGTCGCCGAGTGCCCACAAGACGCCATTACGCAGCTGCATTTCACGGACGCCCAGATTTTGGCGCAGGTACGCGCCGCGCTGGAGAAGGATCCTGAAGACAAGATTCTGGCTTTCCTCTGCAACTGGTGCAGTTACGCGGGCGCTGACTTGGCAGGTACAAGCCGTTTTGAGTATCCGCCCAGCATTCGCCCCATACGCGTGATGTGTTCAGGCAGGGTGGACAGGGACTTCATACTTGAGGCTCTGCGACTTGGCGCTGGTATGGTGCTTGTCGGAGCTTGCCACTTGCCTTACGACTGCCACTACATCAGCGGAAACTATAAGATGAAAGCGCGGACGGACGCGTTGAAAGGAATGCTGATGAAGCTCGGCATGAGTCCTGAAAGGTTCCGCGTGGAGTACGTTTCAGCGGCTGAAGGCGTGCATTACGCCGAGTTGATCCGCGAGATAGATGCGCAGATGAAGGCGTTGGGTAAAGAAAAGATAAAGGCGGAAAACGCGAAGTTGCGCCCTGTAATCGAGAACATGCTGAATAGAAAGAAGCAGAAATAGCCTTTTTAGCATCTCTTGCTATGTTCAATGATGTGCCTGTTCGTTTTGAAGTCTCAGCTTGGTTCTTCTGCGCTGCAGTAATCCTTCTACGATGAACACTATCATGGCGAATCCTGTGACCAGTATTAGCAGCAGAAAGAATACTTTGAATTCGTAGTTTTCAACCGCATAGTGTATGGCGAGAACGATGAGTTCAACGATTAAAATGCTCAAGAAGATAAGTGCGTAAATCACCATCTTCGGCATCATGCGCCTGCCAATCCAGATGTACCCTCTCACGTGGGCTTTGTTTTTGGTTATGTACTCGCCATGATTGTTTTTCTGCAAGTAGCCCATGTCTTCAAGTTTTTGGAGGTGCCTGTAAGCCACGCTGGGGCTGCTGAGGTTTGCGCCTTTCATTACGTCTCGTGGACCGACTGGCTTGCCTTTCTTAACGATATACAAGTACACGCTGAGTGTGATGCCTTCGAGTTCCTCGTTGCTTGCATTCGGCATGTTTAAGCCTCGACGCACGTGACTATTTTGGCATCATTCGCGTATTAGTTTTGCCCAAAGCCGCGATGCCCTGACAGGTGCTGGGTGTTCTTTTGGGAGAACAAGTTGTTCCGCTGGGAGAGTTAATAGATTGATTATGCGTTAGATTATTTGTGATGTGCAGATGAACTCCGCCAAACAGGTCAAGCTTCACACGTGTTTAGCCGTAGCGTTTATGCTTGTCCTACTGGGCACTTTGGTTTTGCAGCTTAATATTCAACCTGTCCATGCTGGTCCAAAGACCATAGTTGTTCCCGAAGAATATCCCACAATAAGCGAGGCTGTCAGCCATGCATCTCCAGGCGACACGGTTTTCGTGCAGAGCGGAGTTTATCATGAAAACGTGCAGATTGATAAATCCCTCTTAGTTTTGGGCGAAGACAGCGAAAACACCGTGGTTATAGGAGAGGGCGGCGTCAACAGCGGCAACGTGTTCACACTCGCCGCAGATAACATAACTGTAAGCGGATTCACCATCCAGAGCGCAGACTATTCTGTCGCGTCGCAGTACGCGAACGGCGTCAACATCAAAGGTGACAACTGCACGGTTCAGGGCAACGATATCTCGAACACGTTTTGGGGCGTCTTATGCGCCATCCAGTCTTCCACTCGTATAACCCAAAACAACATCACCCGAAACCTCAAGGAGGGCATCCGTTTCTATGGTGGCTCCTTGAACACGATTTCTGGAAACTACATCGCCGGAAACAAGGCGTCAGGCGTAGCCATCGAGGGTTATTCAAATGTGATTTCGGGAAACACAATCAGGAATAACACGAGGGGCGTTGGGCTAGGCTCGTCCTACTCAGTGGTGTTCGGCAACGTAATAGCGGACAACGGCGAGAGCGGCATCTACTTCGCCGGCTCCAACAACACGATTACCGCTAACCAGATATCCGACAGTGGCTGGGCAATCTACTTTCCGTCCTTTTTCGGCGCTCCAAACGGCAACATATTCTACCACAACAACTTCGTCGATAACAGCCAAAACGTCTACGTCAGCTCAACTTACAACGTTAACTGCTGGGACGATGGCGCGGAAGGCAACTACTGGAGTAACTACGTCAAGGAAAATCCTGACGCCGAAGAAGTGGAGGATTCAGGAACAGGCGATGTTCCCTTCGTCATCTGCGCTAACAACGTGGACAATCACCCGCTCATAAACCCGTATAACATCAACAACGTAAGCTTGCTTCCAACTGCGGATCAGCCGCCGCTGGCTAAGGGGCACGTGGTGTCCTTGTGGCATTTTGATGAGGTGGAGCCTAACAATCTCACCGCGGACGCCATGGGCTGCAACGACGGGTTCCTAGGCGCGGCTGCGGGAGACGTCATCTTTACTCCCAGCTTGGTTAAGGGCAAGTTTGGCAACGCTCTCAGCTTCGACGGGTGGGCTTACGTGTACGTTCCCGCCTCTCCAAGCTTAGAAATCAAGGGTGAAATCACTTTTGACGCTTGGATTTACATGAACGAGTTCAAAAACGTAACCTACAACAACGTTGTGATCCAGTCGGTTCGCGAGGACAAGAATTTGCCCAATAGAATAGCGGGTTTGGCTGTGAATGGCGTGGAGCCAGATGACAGCACTTCTCCTTCGATAGGCGCGTTGCGTGGCTACGTAGTCACCGATACAGAAGGCTTCAACGAAATAGTAACCACCGAACCCGTCATACATCTGAGCGAGTGGACGCACGTCGTTTTCACGCGCAGCCTCACGTCGGGCATGCATCTGTACGTGAACGGAGAAGAAGAAGCCGTGAGAGTTACGGAGGGAACTCAAAACCCCACGGGCAACATAAAGCGAAGCACGTATCTGTACATTGGACACGACTCAAACACGCTCATAGATGAACTCAGCATCAGCAACACAGCCATGCCACCCACAGAAACGTTTTTGGGGCTGCAAAGCTGGCTCTGGGCAGTCATAGCCGCTGGCGCCCTGATTTCAGTCGGCACAGGCATGCTCATCTACTTTAAGAAACGCAAAAGTTGATACCCATGAAAATACTAGCGTTAGCACTTACGTTCGTGTTGGCGCTGTTTTCCGTTGGGTTGGGAACTCTAAAAAACGTAGGTTCTAAGCAGTGAGCAGCGTGTTCCGCGCTATTTTTCTGGTTACGTGTAGCCTGTGAAGTATTCCCTGTTCAGCTGCGTCTTAGGCAGTCCCAGTTGTTCGATGAGCTTTCCCATGATATCCACCATGGGTGGAGGACCACACGTGTAAAACACAGTTTCCTCGTAGTCAGGTATCTCTTTTTTTATCATGTCCGCCGTGATGAAGCCCGTGGCGCCTTTCCATCCGCTGTCCGCCTCGTTCAGCGTAAACACAACCTTCATGTTCTCATTTTGCTTCTGCATCGCTTCCAGCTCTTTTCTGAAGGCGATGTCGCTTTCCGTGCGGTTGCCGTAGAGCAAAGTAATCTTCGTGTCCAAGCGCATGTCGGTGCAGTACTTGCAGATGCCGATGAACGGAGTTATTCCGATGCCGCCCCCAAGTAAGCCTATTTTTTTGTGCTCGCCCTCGAACGTGAATTTCCCGTACGGCGCGTCTATTCTTGCCCAGTCGCCTTTTTTCAGCCCTTTCAAGGCGGCGGAGAAGTCGCTGTCTGACAGCTTCTTGGTGAATTCTATATGTGTTTTCTCTGTTGGGCTGCTGGAAAAGCTGAAGTGCTTGCTTAACTCTTTTCCGTCAGCACCTTTTAAAGTTATGAAAAGAAACTGCCCCGCTTTGTAATCCAACTCGGCGGGTCGCGGAAACCTGAAGCTGGTTACGTTGTAGGTGCGGGGTATACTGTCTTTCACGTTGGTTTCAAACTTCGTAAAAATCCCTCAATGTAATTGTACGGGCGCTCCCTATAAAATCTTACCTCGTAGCGATACTGGTAAGTTAAGCAACCTCAAAACAGTCAGAAACACGTCAAAATCAAATGGAGGGTAAGAATTTTCTTATCCACCTCCCAGTTATTCGACGAGCTTTATGGCATCTTCTCGCGACACCGCAACGAGTGTCTCCGTTGATTGAACGTCTCCGAACCGTATGAGGCTCTTCATTATCGTCTTCTCATCCTTAGCTTCCACTATCGCGACTGTATCGTACTTGCCGAGCGTCCAATAATTCGCGATGAATTTGACGCCTTCTTTCGTCAATTGCCCAAAAGACTCCGTTGCCTTATCCACTGTTTCTTTAGTTGGCTTTTTTTTATATTTTCCAAGAACTATAAACAACAACGATTTCCACCTCCATAAAACCTGTAAGTAGCTCTTACCGATAAAGCATTGTTGTTACCTCTACACAGGCACACGCATCAGGGATTGGGTAACTTAACCTAACAGTATCCCATGTAGCAGCTAGTCAGGCTACGCTGTTCGCTGCCTCTCGGATTTCGCCGATTCGGCTTAAGTTGTTCATAAAAACGTTCAGTCGATACAGGCTTTTCAAGGTGTTCGCAGCCTGCTTCACCAAATAGCTTGGGCGGTAAACATGCTGGAAAAAGGCGTTATGCATTATCTGCATTACTTCGTCCCGGGACACCTTTGCGTAGGGGTACACTTCACAGACGGCAACTCCCTTCTCCCACCATTGCTCCGGATCCAGAAAGCCCTTAGCCACAAACTCGTTCCAAATGTCATTTCCTGGGTGAGCGCCAAGGATATTGAACTGCGGAATGTCTAGGGGAACCCGCTGCGCAAACTTTACGGTGTGCCACATTTCCTCTCGAGTTTCATCTGGCGCGCCGATTATGAAAGACCCCGCTACAACGTCCACTCCTGCTTTCTTAGCTGTTCTCACGGCGGTTTCCGACTGCTTAGGCGTGATACGCTTGTTGTAGTAGTTCAGGATTCGCTGGTTAGCATTTTCGATGCCCAAATAGAGAACTCTGCAGCCTGCCAGCACCATTTCATGCATCATCTCGTAGGAGCAGATGTCAACTCTTCCTTCACATATCCACTCTAAATCAAGTTTTTCTTTTCGTATGCCTCTGCAAATCTCTATCACTCTTTTCGGGTTCATAGTGAAAGCGTCATCCACGAAAATGAGCTGCTTATAGCCTTCGCTAACTAAAAACTGCATTTCCTCCACAGTGTTTGCAGCTGACCTAGGCCGCCACTTATTCTTTGCAATCTCTGAACAGCTGCAAAAGCGGCAGTTGTAAACGCAGCCGCGAGAGGTGACTATGCTTGTGAATTTTTTCGGTGCAATATTCGCTCCAGCAATTACACAGTGATATTCCACGTCAAGCAGTTTTCGGTCTGGGAAAGGCAGGGAATCCAAATCCTTAATCAAAAGCTGATCCGGAGTTGCAACGATTTTTCCTCCGTTTCTGAAGTGTATTCCCCGAATTTTTTTGAGGTCTCCTCCATTTTCTAAGCAGTTTGCTAATTCGGCAATGGTTTTTTCGCCTTCTCCCCTGACAACTATGTCCACGGCAGGATACTTGCTTAAAATTCGTTCAGCGTTGAATGTGGCGTGATGGTTGCCGAAAACTGTGGTGACATTTGGGTTTTTCTTTTTCACTTTGGTGCTTATCCGCGCCGCGGTCTGTCCTGAACTCGTGAGCGTGGAGAAACCCAAAATGTCAGGATTTTCTTTTTCCACCCACTGCCCGGCTTCTTCCACGGTTAAGCCTAACGCAGGCTGGTCTAAAACCGAAACTTCCACATTCATTTCTTTGAGAACCGCCGCTAAGTAGAGTATACTCAGGGGTGGAAACGCGGTGATGGATTTTCTTCCTTCCCGCTCATCAATGCCTTCGTTGGGACTTGCGCTGATAAACGAGATTTTCATATGGGCACTTCTTTCTGCTTATTCGTATGTTTCGGCACATAAATTTTTAGATAGTTACTTTAATCATGCGGAAAAGTGTTAGGTTTTATTTAGTCCTGCAAAACAATAAAGACACAGTAATGAGGAGAGACGGTTGATGGATATAGAACTCATAGTCATAGTGAGCAACACTCTTGTTGTTTTTGCCACTTTTCTGGCAACCCTTTACCGAATAAAGATAGAGCGTGATCAGGTGCAAACCGTCAAGCGAGATGTAAAAGCTAAAGAATGCTTGGATTCCCTTCGCAAATACCTTAGAACGGAACGCGCCTCGCTGATTAACATGAATAAAGAAGAACTGAAAGAGTTTATAGAGTACTTGGAAAAGTTGGGCAAGTGTTAACCTAATTCTGACTGGCGATTAGATTCAATCCACCCAACTTTTATTAAAAAGAAGAAACGGCTTCCTAAGCGTTTTGTGTGGACATCTGGTCCTCTCTTTCGCATAAACTTTAATCCGAATATTGAGGGCTGGTAGTTAGTTTAATGAGCGCTCTCCACGACCACTGCAGGAAAAACGGGTGGCGTTGAATTAAACGCTACAAAGTTACTAAAATTCTGGATGCACACGCAACCTTTATCAATAACGAATCAACCCCTCTTGACTTCAATGTATCGAAGTGAGTTATAACGTTAGAAAACGAGTTGCTTTTGATACCCATAGTAACTGGAACCCTGGGCATATTTGCTATGGCTGTTCTTTACAGGCTAATCACCCGTGAAAAAACAGGCACACCTGACATGAGACGGATAGCGGGCTATATCCAAGAAGGCGCCCAAGCGTTCATAAAAAGAGAAGTTAGAACTATATCCTATTTCATAGTTGCCTTGGTCGTTGTGCTCTTCTTATTGTTAGGCTGGGAGATAAGTGTTGGCTTTGCATTGGGCGCAGGTTTATCGGTTTTAACGATGGTGATTGGCATGAAAGCCGCGGTTAAGGCAAACGTGCGAACCGTTAATGCCGCTAGGTCTTCTGCCGGAAAAGCACTTCAGCTTGCCTTCCGAGGAGGAGGCGTAATGGGTCTAGGTACGGTAAGCATCAACCTTCTGGGAATCATATTGCTGTACTTCCTTTTCAGTGTAGGTCCCTCAAACGGTGACGCGGTTCATCTCTTGGTCGGTTTCGGGTTTGGAGCAAGCCTCGCAGCCCTGTTTGCCCAGCTCGGAGGAGGCATTTATACAAAGGCGGCGGATGTCGGGGCGGATTTGGTTGGAAAACTCGAAACGAAGATACCTGAAGACGACCCGAGAAACCCCGCTGTAATTGCGGATTTGGTTGGAGACAACGTCGGCGACTGCGCGGGAAGAGGGGCAGACCTTTTCGAATCAAGCTCAGATAACTTGATTGCCATGATGATTTTAGGTTTGGTTTTTGTTGGACCCCCCTTCAATTTGGGATGGATCGTTATAGTGTTTCCTTTGGTGACGTGGGGCTTCGGGATCATTGTCACCTTAATTGGGCTGATGTCGATAAGGCGCTGGGTTAAAAACAACATCACGTCCCTTAACATCAGCTTGTTCATCGCCGGCGCCGTGTCAGTCGTTGGCTTCTACTTCATCTCAACATTAATGATGAATGATATACGGTTCTTTTACTGCTTGACGCTTGGACTCATGTTCACGTTAACGGTGTATTTGGTAGTTCAGTATTTCACAGGAATAAATTTCAAGCCCGTAAAGAACATGGCGCGCTCTGCTCAGAGCGGCGCAGCAATATCCATCATGACAGGCGTCTCCTACGGCATGATGAGCGCCGCAATACCCATAATTTTCTTGGGAGCAGTGGCGACGCTTACGTACTTCATTTTCGGGGGCGGCCTCCTAGGCGTCTACGGAATCGTAGCAGCTTCGTTGGGCTTAATCGAGATGACGGGCATAATCATGTCTTCAGACACATTCGGCCCCATCGTGGATAATGCTAGTGGAATAGCCCAGATGGCAGGGTTGGAAAAAGAGGTCGATCAGCAATTGGATGAACTCGATGCATGTGGAAACGTGACAAAAGCAATAACCAAAGGCTTCTCCATGACCGCCGCTGTAATGACGAGCATCGCTTTGCTTTTTGCTTTCATCTCAGAAGCCTTCAGAATAGAGACAGGCAGCCTTCCCACCTCCATTGATGTTGTTGCGCAATATCTTGACTTGGCAAACCCGCTGATTATTGTGGGTTTGATGATTGGCGCCACGATTCCCTTCATCTTTTCGGCTATGGCTCTGCTCGCGGTAGGCAAGACATCAGGCCAGATGGTTAATGAGGTCAGAAGGCAGTTCGACGAGATACCAGGAATAATAGAGGGCAAGGCGCAGCCTGACTACGCAAGATGCGTCGATGTCAGCACAAGGAATTCCCTGAAAGAGATGATTGCGCCCACCCTGCTCGGCTTAGTCGCTCCAATAATCGTCGGCTTCACTCTTGGAATTTGGGCTCTCGCCGCCTTCCTGCTTTCAGCAACAATCATGGGCGCGTTACTAGCCACCTTCATGTTCAACACTGGTGGAGCGTTAGACAACTCAAAGAAGTATATTGAAAGCGGCGGGTTAGGTGGAAAAGGCACAAAAGCACACGAAGCGGCGGTTACAGGAGACGTTTTCGGAGACCCCTTAAAAGACACGGCAGGTCCATCTCTTCACATTCTGATAAAACTGCTCAACATCGTCTCAATCACCTTGCTGCCTGTGCTAATAGCCCTAAACCTGTAAACCGAAGTTCGCTGCAGTCATCATCTAACGAGCGTTTCACCCAGTTTTTCCAGGTTGTCAAACATGACACAATGCCCTTTGCCTTGGAAAATCTCTAAATGCGCTCCCGGAACAGCCTCAGCAATCCTGTACGCATTGTCAACGCGGCAAGTTTTGTCGTCGGTGCCTTGCCAAACATCAACCGTGTCAGGCGGAATCTTCGACACCTCTTTTGGCCACGTTTTCATGAAAAGCTGATGTTCCTGAAACACAGCCTTAACGCCGTCGTCTCCCTGGCGAAAGGCTTCCGCCATCGAAGCGTACATCAACTTCGCCCAAGCTTTGTCCTCAAAGAACTTGGCATCCTCTTTAGACCAGCTTTTAAGCATGTTCTTTCCGTTCCGGGACCGTAAAAACGCCTCGACATCTTTATTCGCGTTTAAAACCTGCGCTTGAAGTAGCTTCAAAGCCAACATTCCAAGACGGGGAAATTTCATGGCAAATCGTGCAAGCGAGTTGTTGTGTGCGGTTGCGACATCGAAAGGCAGGGCAGGCGAAGCGGCAATTACGGTGCGGGTTACGCGTTCTGGGAAAAACGCGAGGTATGTGAGCGCGTAGGGGCCGCCTCCTGACCAGCCGAGAACGGCAAACCTGTCAACGCCAAGGTGGTCGACTAAATGGTTGATGTCCGCGTTGAAATCTTGCAGGCTTTTTTTAGGGGCGAAGGTTGACAGGCCCGCTCCAGGTCGGTCTACACCGATTAGCCGAAACGGTTTTTTCCGTGTTAGCTCTTTTAAAAGTAGGACTTCTAACCTGCTGCTTGCGGTACCGTGGAAATAAAAGAGTGGTTTGCCTTTGCCAATGATTAGATATCCTAATTGTCTTCCGTCTGGCAATGAAATGGTATGGTTTTCGTCAGTTATTTCTTTTAGCCTTCTTTGCTGTTGACAACTCTATACAGGGTTAGAACTGTTGACATTCAAGTCTATAAGTCCTTTATGTTTATGGTTGAAAATCAGATTAGCGTAAAAATTTTCAAAAAAGAAATGGAGTGAAGTTAAGGTATTATACCTATGCTTTGTAGCCAGCCGATTAGGTTGTAATTAACGATGAGCGCGGCGAACAACGAAGCAACCAGCGACATCACTGTAATCATAGTATTCAACGATGGCCCAGCCGTGTCCTTGAAGGGGTCGCCTACCGTGTCGCCAACCACCGCCGCTTTGTGCGCTTCAGATCCTTTTCCGCCGTGAACTCCGGTCTCAATCAGTTTTTTGGCGTTGTCCCATAAGCCGCCAGCGTTTGACATAAGCAGCGCTAACAGCAAGCTTGACAGTATTGCGCCTGCTAGGAAACCGCCTAACGCTTGGATTCCGCCGACGAAACCCACAACCAGCGTAGCCACGATTATGACGACGCTTGCGGGCATCAACTCGCGAATGGCGCCCACTGTGGCAATGTCTACACAACTGGCGTAATCGGGCTTAACACCTGGTTTCCCTTCTTTCAGCCCTGGAATTTCTTTGAACTGCCTTCTGATTTCAGCGATCATCCTTTCTGCGTTTTTGCCCACGCCTAGCATCAGCATTGCGGAGAATACGGCGGGAATCGCTACGCCTATGAGTGCGCCCATCAAGACGAGGGGGTCCATGATGTCGAAGACGGGAACTGGTCCAGATTTCGAAGCGATTTCTTGGAAAGCGGCCAGTAACGAAATCACGGTTAAGCCTGCGGCGCCAATAGCGAAGCCTTTGGTTATTGCTTTTGCCGTGTTTCCTGCGGCGTCAAGTTGGTCCGTGATTGCTATAACTTCTTCGCTGAGTCCTGACTGCTCCGCCACGCCTTTGGCGTTGTCAACGATTGGGCCGTAAGCATCGTTTGAAACCGTTAAGCCGACAATTGAAAGCATGCCGACCGCTGCTATTGAGATTCCGAATACGCCGTAAGAAACGCCGCCCAAAGGTTCCAGCAGCTTGTAGGAGATGGCTGCGGCAATGCCGATGCCGATTAGTGGGAGTAATGTGCTTCTGAGTCCGTATGAGAAGCCGGTGATTATGTTGATGGCTGGACCGCTTTTTGAGGCTTCAGCTGTCTTTATTACGGGTGCTTTGTCTTCTGATGTGAAGTAGTCGGTTGTTACACCTATTATGACGCCTGCAACCAAGCCTGTGGCGGCTGCTCCCCAGATTTCCCAGGGATAACTAAGGTAATAGGTGGCTATTGCAGCTAGAGCGATGAAGATAGCGCAGGTTATGTACGTTCCCATGTTAAGTGCGTATCCTGGGTTGCCTTTTTTGCCGACGCGTACCGTGAAAGAGCCTATGATTGAAGCGAATATGCCTACGCCAGCGAACACCAGTGGAACCTGTATGTACAGCATGCTGCCGCCGATTGAGAGAGCCGCACCAAGTATCATTACAGCCACGATGCTGGCGACGTAAGAGTCAAACAGGTCTGCTCCCATTCCAGCCACGTCACCCACGTTGTCGCCTACGTTGTCAGCTATGACCGCGGGGTTTCTCGGGTCGTCTTCGGGCAGGTCAAGTTCCACTTTGCCTACGAGGTCGGCGCTGATGTCTGCGGTTTTCGTGTAAATGCCACCGCCCGCTTTGGCGAAGAGTGCAAGAGAACTGGCGCCGAAGCTGTACGCTAGTATCGCTGGGACCTCTTCTGCCGGCGACAATCCAACAATCGCGTAGACGATGCTTACGCCGAGTAAGCCGATTCCAACAACGGCGAAACCCATCACTGCGCCTCCGCGGAAACCGATTGGGAACGCTTTGTTCAAGCCTTGTTGGGCGCCGTTTGCCACCTTAGCGTTTGCCTTGGTTGCAACTGTCAAGCCAAGGAATCCAGCCAACGCGGAAAATGTGGAGCCGAAAATGTACGACAATGAGATGGTGATGTTTTTCAGTGGGTCGCCCGCCCAAATTGGGGTTGGCAGGAATATCAGCAGTAGCACAGCTACAACACCGACAAACATGAATAGCACGGTGTACTCCCGTTTCAGGAAGGCACGAGCACCCAGTCTGATGGCGTCGGAGATTTCCCTCATTCTGTCGGTTCCGCTGTCTTGTTTTTCCACGTAACGGTAGAAGTATAAGCCTACTAGAATTGAGATTAACGAGGCTATGGGGGCTATTAGCCAGGGTTCAAATGTTTCAAGCATTTTCTTTTACCTTTCCGTTTTTCAGTTTTTTCTCTGCCTTAAATTGAGTGCGTTTTGTTTGAAGTTGTTTATTAGCCTTTGTTTTTTCTCTTTTTGAAATAGAAAGTATTATAACTATTTTGCTAAAATAGAGAAGCTAATACTCGCTAGGCGACAAGGGTATAAAACTCTCTCGTGTCCGAGACAGAAATTGAATGAGTGACCAAAGGAGATTGGTATGGCCACTGAATGGTACAGCAAAGAAATTAATGAAGTATTAGCCGATTTGAAGACTGACCCAAAAGGGTTAACGCGTGAAGAAGCAGAGCGTAGGGCAGCGGAGTTTGGGTACAACGAGTTAAAGGAAAAGAAACGAACCACCCCGCTTCAGATTTTTCTCGGCCAGTTTAAAGACGTTTTTGTGATTATGCTTCTGGTCGCCACGGTGATTTCCTTTTTAATCGGCGAAACTGTTGACGCCGTCACCATCGCCGTGATTGTAATTCTCAACTCGGTTGTCGGGTTTATTCAGGAGTATCGCTCGGAAAAAGCCATGGCTGCCATGCAGAAGCTGACGGCTCCTAAGGCGCATGTGCTTCGAGATGGCACTGAAGCAGTCATACCTGCCCGCGAAATTGTGCCTGGAGAAATCGTTCTTCTCGAAGCAGGTGACCGTGTTCCCGCTGACGGGCGGCTTTTGGAAGTTGTGGATTTGAAGGCTGATGAAGCTGTTTTGACGGGTGAGTCAACCTCTGTCAACAAGGGCTTGGGGGTTGTGAGTGAGAAAACGCCTGTGGCGGATCGCAAAAACTCGGTTTTCATGGCTACTCACATAAACTACGGAAGAGGCAAAGCCGTAGTAACTTCCACTGGCATGAGCACTGAGTTCGGGAAAATCGCGGAAATGGTGCAGACCATGGAGGTGGATGAAAGCCCCCTCAAGAAGAAGCTAGAGAGTTTCGCCAAAAAACTTGGAATAATAATCATTGGTTTAGTTGCAGTTATTTTCGGCCTTGAATTATACGAGATTTTTATTCTCGCGGTGCCCACGGCTGATGTGGTGGGAAGCATATTGGGGTCTTTTGAAATTGCGATTTCGCTTGCTGTTTCGGCTGTTCCAGAAGGCTTGCCCGCCGTGGTAACCGTTTCGCTTGCGCTGGGCGCTAGGGAACTTGCTAAACGCAACGCTATCATACGGAAGCTTTCCTCAGCCGAAACCTTGGGTGCCACCACGTACATTTGCTCTGACAAAACGGGAACCTTGACTAAGGGTGAAATGACTGTACGGAAAATCTACGTTAACGGCAAGATTGTTGATGTGACGGGAACTGGTTACGAGCCGAAAGGTGGATTTCTGGAAAACGAAAAAATTATCGACTTGAAAGAAAATGCTGAGCTTGCTTTGTTGCTTAAGGCTGGCGCGTTAAACACGAACGCCAGTTATGACGGCAAAAGCGTGATTGGGGACACCACGGAAGGCGCGCTCTTGGTTGCGGCGGCTAAGGCGGGGATAACCAAGAAAGATGAAGACTGTTTAGCGCCCCGCGTTCATGAAGTGCCTTTCACGTCTGAAAGAAAACTCATGACCACCGTTTTTAAAACGTCCGAAAAAGCATTCACGGTTTATGTGAAGGGCGCTCCTGAAATCGTTTTGGAACGCAGCACCCACATCTTCCAGGATGGCAAAGTCAGGAAGCTCTCAGACAACGATCGTAAAGCCATTTTAGAAGTTAATGCGGCGATGGCGAGTGATGCTCTTCGCTTGCTCGGTATAGCCTACAAGGAGTTGCCAGGTAGTTCCATCGAAAATGTTGAGGAAGGTAACTTTGAGAGCAAGCTGGTCTTTCTGGGCTTGACAGGCATGATAGATCCGCCGAGAGATGAAGCAAAAGAAGCCAACTTAAGATGCCGAGACGCAGGCATAAAAACCGTTATGATTACTGGCGACCACAAGTTAACTGCGGTTGCGATAGCCAAGGAATTAGGCATGCTTAACAGCGACACTGTTCTAACGGGCGCGGAACTTGACAATTTAAACGATGAAGACTTTGAAATAATGGTAAAGGACGTTTCAGTCTATGCACGAGTGTCGCCAGAGCATAAGCTTCGAATAGTGCAAGCTTTGAAAAACAGGGGCGAAATAGTGGCTATGACAGGCGACGGCGTAAACGATGCACCAGCGCTTAAGCAGGCGGACATTGGCGTGGCGATGGGAATAACAGGCACAGATGTGACCCGAGAAGCTGCTGACATGGTGCTGGCTGACGACAACTTTGCAACCATAGTTAACGCCGTGGAAGGCGGAAGAAGCATATACGACAACATCCGAAAGTTCTCGTTCTTCTTGATGCGCTCCAATTTTGACGAGTTACTCGTCATAGGCAGCTTTGCACTTTTAGGTTTGGAACTGCCCCTAACCGCAGGGATGATTCTGTGGATAAACTTGGTTACGGATGGAGGCCCAGCACTCGCGTTAACCATGGACCCGCCTGAAGAGGATGTTATGAAGCGGCCTCCACGCAACCCCAAGGAGGGCATACTGCACGGAAGGATAGCTTCGATTCTGGCAACTTTTATCACGCAGTTCGTGGGCACGGGACTTGTGTTTTTCGTGTCGTACTATATTATTGGGCGACCCATTGAGGAGGCGCGGGCGATGGCTTTTGTGCAGGCTACTCTGCAGGAACTGGTTATAGTGTGGAATTGCCGTTCGGAAAAGCACAATGCGTTTAAAGTTGGGTTCTTTTCAAACAAATTCTTGCTTGGGGCGGTGTTGTTGTCCGCTTTATTGACGGTAATAATACCTTACACTTCTTACATCGTGCCGGGCTTATACTTGTTCGGAACGGCACCTCTGGACTTCGTTGACTGGCTGGTTATTCTGCCGTTCTCTTTTTCAGGCTTGCTGATTTTGCCTGAGATTTTCTATGGCAGAAAAATCTGGAAATGGGAGTAAATCCAAGAAAACATTAATATTCAAAGCTTCCGAAAGAGCAGTTCCTAACTTGAAAGATGCGTGGATAACATGAGTGAGAAATTCGCGAATCCTGCACCACTCGGCTTGCTAGGCTTTGGCCTTACAACTGTTCTGCTTAACCTGCACAACGCGGGCTTGTTCCCGCTTGACACCATGATACTGGCGATGGGCTTAGCTTACGGCGGACTAGCGCAAGTCATCGTGGGTGCGATGGAGTTCAAGAAGGACAACACCTTCGGCACCGTCGCATTCACGTCGTACGGGCTTTTCTGGTGGTCTCTCGTGGCGCTGCTTGTTCTGCCAAGCTTCTCTTTCACGGGCATAAGCGCTCCAACAGAAACGGCGATGGCCGCGTACTTTTTCATGTGGGGGCTGTTCACGTTTGCAATGTTCTTCGGGACTCTTAAGACAAACCGAGCCTTGCAATTCGTGTTTATGAGCCTAGCGGTTCTGTTCTTCATGCTAACAATAAGAGAATTAACAGGCAACCCCACGCTGTTCGGAACCTTCACCTTCAACAACCTTACAGGCATTGAAGGCGTAATCTGCGGAGCAAGCGCAGTCTACTTGGCGCTCGCGGAAGTGTTGAATGAGATGCACCAAAAACGCGTTCTACCCATAAGCCCTGTAAACTAAAAACAATTTTTCTTTTTTATGCCACAAAAGAGACGCCGCAAAACAACAGCCAACCCAGCATATTTGGAGCCTATTTGGATCCTAATAGCCAATCGATGCAGAAACCAGCAGAGGGGGTCTACCCTGCAACACAGGAAGCTCGCCTAAAAGGCTGTTACAGATTTTTCCCACATCGCGTGCAAAAAACCGCGTTTGGCAGGTTTTCCGCTCCGCAATGCGCACAATACTTCACTTGCCGTGCGGGCGAAGCTGGAAGGGTCTGGGCTGTTGGCTCTTTTACGTCGAAGAACGCTTTTGCCGCAAAAATCCACGCCAAATAGCTTACCATCGTGCCTATGATGGGTATGGTTAAAACGGTAATGGCTGATAGTGAAGCGGTAAAAAACAGCAACGCGCCCACAGAAGCAAGAACAATCGCCAGCAAGCTGCCTGCCACAAGCGCCCAGCCAGCGGTTCTGAACAAGCGTACTTCGGACTTGGCGGCAAGCAGGTTGAAAGCTCGCATCGTAAATAGGGCTTGAGCTAAACCAGCAAAAGAAACAACGGGCATAACTGGCACTACGTAGCCTATGACGGATTGAAAGATGTGTTGGCTGGGGAACAGGGTTAAGGTTTGGATCAAGCTGCTGAAATTCATGAGTACGACGGCGACCGTCAAGCCGACGGCCAATACAGCCACGATTATGCTGGAAAGCACTCCGTAAAGCGCGTTGTTGAAGATGCCAGAGTCCTTGTAGTCGCGGGAAAAGCCCTTCATCGCAACCATGAAAAGGATGAGCCCGGCTAACCCTGCTAAACCCAAAACCGACAAGAACGGAGATGAGGCACCCGCGATAGCGCCTGTTGAATACATGTCTAAAAGCCTGGGAAAAACTAAAAGCGGACTGAAAGCGCCCACCACCAACAGCGATGCGCCTACGCCGCCGAGCATCCTGTTTGAACCGATAGCCATGTGAAACGCCCCGGTCTAGTATTAAGCGCTTTCAGGAATAAGGTTTTTGCAAGTTGCTGCCTTGCTTCAAAAATGCGTTCAACCTTGCAACACAACAAACCACAAACAGGCGCACATCAGAGACTAAACGAAGGCTCACCTGCAACCGACGCAAGAAGCTTCTCCGCAGCGTCTTCCTGTTTTTTTGTCCCGCTCACTGCAAGCCAGCAACTTCCTTCTGCCCCGCAGACCCCGCCAGCCGCGATAAGCTCAGCCGTAGCCCCAGTTAAAAGCTGCACCGCCTCAAGCTCCGTGAATACTTGCCCGGGCACTGGAAACAAGCGGAAGCCACCTGCCCCAGGCAAGTTCATCTTCTCCGCTAAACAGAAGAGGTCACCGCACACACGTTTCTCCAAGCCCACAGGTAAAATCAGCCGCACGCGACGCCCCAAAACAGCCTGCAACGCCACAGCTATGGTGCCCGCCTTAGGATGCCCAATGAGAATAGCCGCCTGTTTCCTGTTCAAATCCACCGCGTTGGCACCCTTCAAAATCACATCGCCCTCCTTAAGCTCATCAACCACGTCAACTATGGTTTTGCCCTTCCTCCACACACCTTCAGTTATCACTACGTCACCGGGGAAAGCGCTTTCGTCAGAGAGCCTGCCCTCAGATGTTACATCGGAGCTCGGCGGCAGAGTGATGCCGCGGAAAAAGCGTTTTCGGGAAAAGCCCTCGGCAGCCCCGAGCGTTTTTAACACTTCTTCGGCTGCGTACCCGTTGGTGGTGCCTGCCACGATGACAACTGTGCCGTTTTTCAGCGCGTCTAACACCGCAGGGTGTGATGCTAATGCTTTGGCGATTAATCGTTTGCCCGCGGACGGGGTGACCACAAACTGTTTCACAGATTCTCGCTCCTTTATCATGTATTTACGGTACTATTGATTAACTAACAGTTATTAAGCGCTAAGGCTAAAATGTGTCGATAGGTTTTTATGTACCGCCTAAATGTGTAAGCGTAATTTTGTGGCGATATGAAACTTATCTCCCGCACCTTTTCCCTCATTTTTTCTTTTTTTGGAGCGGTACTAATGGTTAATGCGGATCGCGTGAAAAAGAAACTTCCTTCTTTGCTTTGTGATGGGTCCACGACTGATAAACGACAATGGGCTAAAAGACACAGGATAGAGAACGGTTTGAAGCGGTTGCGAAAGTACAATCCGGCAATGTATCACAGTTTAGAGGCGCGTTTAATTCGTATCCTTAAAGATGTTGAAGAAGCAATTTCAAAATAACTAATCTATCGCAGGTTTTTAT
>Ga0307423_1000102_pt1 | contig 50664 bp, 58 predicted proteins | sample SalMarWE160310MG_FD_202154 | JGI IMG/M metagenome (GOLD analysis project Ga0307423, IMG submission 202154) | Salt marsh sediment microbial communities from the Plum Island Ecosystem LTER, Massachusetts, United States - WE1603-10 | ecosystem: Environmental > Aquatic > Marine > Intertidal zone >...
TGTTTGAATCTCACGTTTTCGTGCGAATGTACTATAAGCCGCGAAGCACAGATGACTGTAAATGCAGCCTAATCAGCAGAGGAGCCAAATCAAGCCGGGCATCCGCGTAAAAATCGTCTTGAAGCATCACCAACAGAGCGGTAAATTAACCGAGGGTATCGTCAAGGATATCCTAACCAACAGCTCAACTCACCCCCACGGAATCAAGGTACGACTCACAGACGGCAAAGTCGGCAGAGTCCAATCAATAATAAAATAATGAAGCGTGTCTTTAACCTTCGAAAACGCATTATTCTATTGGACAACGACAAAAAATGCGCGCTCCAGTTGTCTATTGCCTTTGACTCCCCTTGACTTTCTTGTTGTAAGTGTATTGATAATATCGTATGAACTCAACATTATAAAGAAGGCAATTACAAGCATTAATCCATAGAATCTCGACATTAAGTAGCCGTACCAGTTTAGGCCTATGCTGCCCATGAAGAGGAGCAGTAGATAGATTATGAGGCTTGGTGGCCAGCGCTTAGGGTGATGTAGAGGTTTTTTCTAGTGAGTAACCTGTACCAAAGGTCGTAGACCAAGTAGATGATTATAGGTAGTCAGCTATTAGGCGTCCAGAGTCGTTGCCAATGAGAAGGTTCAATATCCAAAGCGAAGCAAAAGGAACCAGTTGGACACTAAAAGCGATTCTCAACTTATATTCAAGCTTCGAGAGTTCATGTGCACGTAGCAAGTATACAGTAAACAAGAAAGCATAGAACACCAGTGCAAAGAAAACAACAAGATTGTCTAACAATGCTGCATCCATTGGCAACCACAATTATACGAACTCATTTCGTTTCAGCTATAACTTTTTCGCATCCGTCATCGTTAGTTTTTGAGAAAGTTGGTCAATAGTTTCTTCTTAGGATATTAAACAGTACCCGTTTGTGTGTGTTTTTTATTTTTGTTTTTAGAGAGAGGTTTAGTAGGAGAAGAAGAGAGAGTGAGCGTGAGAGTTAGTGAGTTGGAGAGTAGGAAGAAGAAAGGGGTTGGGGATTAAATTTTAATCCAACCAACGATATTTCTTTTTAACAATTGAGATTTCTGTTTATTCTTTTCTGTCGAATCTTTATGCATTCTGGACAGATTTTTTGTTTAAATTTTCTTGCTTTTTGAGTTTGATAGAATTTCTTGCAAACAAGACATTTGATATAAATGACAGGGTTAGGTTCAAGCAGGTTCAGCCTTCTCTCCATCTCTGCTTTGATTTCAGAATCATCCTCCGTCTTCAAAGCTTCCGTCAATAATCCTCTAGCAGTCTCTAAGCTTTCGGTTCCGAAAAACTCCGTGAAAACACTCGGCAGCTTCCCAGCAGAATCTATTCTCATCGGCAACAGGCTGACAAAGTTTGACGGATAGCTTTTAGACTTGTTCGAGTCTAAAACAGCGAATCGCAAATGGCTCCGAGCATTATGACCTCTACCATAATCTCCCCTAAATATTCTCAACTCAAAAGTCATATCAATAACCCCTGAAATAAACAGACAAGCGAAGTTAATCAACATATCTACTCCAGTTCACCAACTTCTACGTATAGACAGATTAAGCTTTAATTTGGATTAAAATTTAATTTCTTTCCTCAATTAAAACCTCAAAATAAACGCCCTAAATCAAAAAAGGCGGGCAAACTTCTATATGTTAGGTGTCATGCTTTGAACTAGAAGAGATTGAATATGAACCGAGAACAGTATAAATCGATAAGAAAAAAGCCAAAACGAAATAGCGAGATTAGCAAATACAAAAGTCGAGTGCTTGCAATGGCTAAAGAATGGAAACCCACTACTTCTCCAAAACTGCGTGAAGCTTACTCCACTAAAAATGAATGGGCAATTAACATGATTCCCAAATTAAAAGAGTAGAAGCGCACGCCAGCCACTTTTCTTCAAACTCATCCTGCGTAAGAAAGGTAAATGTTTATTTAACTAACCAATTTGAAAAATCTCTCTCAAAACGGGGAAAAAGTAAGTTAAAATAGTCTTTCTGGCCCTTGCTGTACTACTTCATTATGAAAAGCCCAAAACAACCAGAATAAACAGTTGCTTTATTTTAGATTGCTGAGGCGAAGTATCTCGGTTCGTTCGGGTTCACCCGCAACAATTTCATTTTTTATTCAAATTGAGGTTTCCGTGAATCCAAATAAGAATCGATATTAAATGTCAACATCTTTTCTTGAGCATGAATGCGGCCAGGCTGATTATCGCAAAAGCTGAAAAGTTAACCACTCGGAAAAAAGCAAAAAAGCATGTTCAAAGTTTCACGATTTGCGCGTGCGGTACGCCTTCTATTTGCAGCACCGCATCAGGGTGCACGTAGCCCTTCGCTATTGCTTTTTCCACGCAGTTCTTGCCCACCAGGTTCACGATGGTTGAATTCGCAATCATTCCTACCGCCTCGTCAACGCTGACTTTTCCGCCGTTGTAAAACTCGTCTTTCACGTGAAAAACAATCTTTCCTTCCCGCAACGTTCTTCCAAGCATTTCACAGTCGCAAATTGCCAGCAGCACATTTCTACCTATCTTTTTAAGTTTAACGTAGGCTTCCAAGGTTAAACTCGCTCTCACAACTGTTTAATAGATGATTTCGCGCCGCATGCGTTGCACACGAGAAACGACAAACGCTTCTCCTTCACGATCTTAGTGTCTGGACGCTTGCAAACAGGACAAATCACGAAGTTCTCCATGTACCGCTGCAACAGCCTCTCGAAGCTGTCCCGCCTGAATTTCCCTTGAAAAATCGCTCGGGAATCATTAAACGTCGCGGCCGTAGCCATCTCACGCGTCAAAAACTTTAGAATGTGCTGAGGGTCACGGTTCAGAACGTCAGCTACTTCCTTAAAATTAGAGATCACGGTGCGCATGCCAACGATTGTGGTATGCAAATGAGTCATCTCTAAACGTTCCCGTTTCAGCGAGACCTCTGGCATCTGGGAACAGGCGCGTTTCAACAGTTCATCGTAGTCGTACTTCATTTGTTTCTCTCGACAAAAACATGTGGCAACAAACTATTTAAAACTTATAACTATCAAAACAGGAACTCATTTGAAAACAGTCGAACCGCAACTGAAACAATATTAATTTAAAAATCGCAAATTTATTATTGTCACATGCACAGAGGATAACTCTTGACTGAACAACCGAAAACAAACGAACTTGCCATGCTTACCCAGCAGATCGCCTCATTAAGGGAGCGAATTGACAAAGCAAACGCGGAAACAAAAACGCCCATTGAAAGGAGAGACCGCCTCAACGAAAAATTCAAGAAGCTACGCCAAGAAATTAACGAACTCCAAAGCACACGCGACAACCTAAACGAAAAAGTAAAAACCTTAAAGCAACAACGAGACGGTGCACGCACAAAAATCAAAGCTTACATTGAAGAAGTAAAAGCACACAGCCAAAAAATCGCAGAGCTAAAAGAGAAAACCCCCCGAACAAGTCGCCAAGAACTCCAAAAAGAATTCGATGATATCGAATGGAAAATCCAAACCACGCTGCTTGACATAAAAGAGGAGAAAAGACTAATAGAAAACGTCCGACAACTAGAAACCCAGCTAAACATCTACAGGAAAATCGACCAGCACATCAAGAAAATCGCCGAAATAAGAAAAGAACTTGAATCGCTTGAAACAAACGCGGATGCAGCACATCAGGAGTTAACTGCAACAGCTGAAAAAAGCCAAGAAATCCACGCGAAAATGATAGCCAAAATAAGCGAATCAAAAGATATAAAAGCTGAAGCCGATAGCTTGCACGCTGCTTACGTCCAAGCGAAAGAACAAGTTAAGCCCTTACACGAAGAATTTAAGAAACTGATTGAACAAAAGAGAAAGCTGCAAGCTGCAGTGCGAGAAGAAGATGCGAAACGAAAAAAAGATGTGGAGCAAGCGCTCAAAGAGAAACTGGAAACGCAGGCAAGAAACAAGTTGCAACGCGGTGAGAAATTAAGCTGGGACGAGTTCAAGATGCTCACAGCAGACGACGAATCAGAGGATGCTTGAACACAAAATTAAAGTTTAACTTGTAACGAAATAGGAATAGAGAAATAGATGACTAAAAAAGAAACGGAGCAACAGATCAAGAATCGCATTCTAATTCTATGCGTTGACAGAGACGGCGATATAGAAACAAAAGCAGGAATAAAAACGCCCCTGATGGGACGAACCTCAAACCTGGACGCCGCCGTTTCCTTAGCCCTGCGAGACCCCGAGGAACCTGACGCCAACGCCATGTTCGAAGCCGTCCGCCTCTATGACCGCCTGCAAAGCGAAAAACAACCTGGAGAAAACTTTGAAGTTGCAACTATTTCCGGCTCAGAACTCGGCGGAGTAGGCGCAGATCGAAAGTTAGTTTCAGAACTAAGCAGCCTGTTGACTTCGTTCAGCGCAAGCGAAATCATACTAGTTACAGACGGCTATTCAGACGAGGCAATTTTGCCGCTTGTAGAATCTAGAGTGCCCGTTTCATCCGTTAGACGAATAGTCGTTAAACACAGCGAATCCATAGAAGAAACCGCTGCTCTTTTTTCACGTTACCTCAGGCTTATATGGGAAAACCCCAGATACGCCCGCTTGGCCTTAGGCATACCGGGACTGCTGTTCTTCCTTTATGGCATATTCTACATAATACCCGGCTTCGTTAACTACTATCTCATATCCATAGTTCTCATTCTCGGCGGGGTCCTGCTCTTCAAAGGCTTCGGAGTAGACAGAGGCGCCAAAAACATATACAAGTGGGCAAGGGAATACTCGCCCCCGCCTCTTCCAGTTCAAATCTCAAACTACTCCATAATCGCAGGTATCCTCTGCATAGCTGTCAGCGCCTATCTAGGCGCATCAAGCGCAAGCGTTAACGTAACGCCTCCCACAGCGGATTTGGCAGGCTGGATCAGCGTGTCTCCCGACGTTGCCGCTTTCTTCATCAAAGGATTCATGGACCTTATGGTTGTGGGCATAACCATCATACTTTTCGGGAGAAGCATACGCCTGTACTTTGAACGGGACGCCCGATTGCTACGAAACGTCGCCTTAGTGGTTTCTGTTGTTTGGTTCCGCTGGATTCTCGATGCAACCGCAAACATCCTTATCGAGCCCGGCGTGGGATTCGAGAACGTGTTCTTCTCCAACTTGGTTTTCGCCATAGTCGTGGGCATACTCATCGCGATTGCTTCAGTTCTTTTGGTAGTAATTATTCACCGCTCCAGCAAAGGCTTCTTCAAAAAATCTGAAGATAACGCCGATGAGTTTGGAGAAACCGAGCTGGCAGCTCCAGCGCCGGAAAATCAGCAGTAGCATCCGCGCATCATTATCTTGTTCTAAGTACAGCAAGCTTTAATTGAAACAATCAGGGCTTTACCTCTGTAAACAAAGAAAACTCATGCAGTCTCTTCCTTAAATGTGAGGTTCACCCTGTGCTTAAGAAACTTCTCTCCGTCATCGGCGCCTACAAAATTTACGAAAGATGGTTGTGGTCTCAAGTTAAGAACGGCGAGAAACTTGAGCATATCGCCATAATCTTGGATGGAAACAGGCGTTGGGCCTCGGAGAACGAGCTTAACCCCTGGTTGGGTCACAAGAAAGGCGCAGAAACTGTTGAGCAACTCTTGGATTGGTGTGAAAGACTCGGCGTCAAATTCGTAACCCTCTACACGTTTTCAACGGAAAATTTTAGGCGCTCTCCAGAAGAAATCACGGCGATTATGAAAATTGCAGAAGAAAAATTCCGCAAGCTCTTAGCCGACGAGCGTATTCACCGGAATAAAGTCCACGTTAAAGTCATCGGCCGAGTAAACCTGTTGCCCGAAAGCCTGCAACAACTTATCGCCGATGTGGAGAAAGCCACCGAGAACTATGACAACCAGTTTTTGAACTTCGCTTTTGCGTACGGTGGCAGAGCTGAAATTGTCGATGCAGCAAAAATAATTGCGGAGAAGGTAAGCGATGGCGAATTAACGCTTGACGACGTAAACGAAAAAACTTTTGAAAAGTACCTGTATACGGCGCACATGTCCAATCAAGAACCCGACTTGATTATCCGAACCTCAGGCGAAGAAAGGCTTAGTGGGTTTCTGCTCTGGCAATCCGCCTACAGCGAACTCGCCTTTTTGGACGTTTACTGGCCTGATTTCCGGTTAATAGACCTCTTGCGAGCGATTCGAACTTTTCAAACCCGTAAACGAAGATACGGCACGTAAGGTTAAGCGCGTTTTTTGGCGCTTACAATGGAAATGACATCTCTGTCTCGCAGAACAGTGTCTTCACCGATTCTCTTTTTCCCTCGTGCGTCCACGGCGTAAATGAAGCTTTCACCGAGGTCGGTGTGGATCAAATAAGCGAACTGGCGTGCGGTTGTTCCGTGGGGAACCAAGTAAGCGTCAGGTAAAACTCGTCCGTTGTGGTCAGCTAAATGCTCCACGTCTTCAACAGGATACACCGTGATCATGCTTAGAAGCTTGAAGTAAGCCATGTTTATTGCCTCTTGAACGCCTGTGGCGCCGGTTTTCAGGAGCACTCTTTCCCGTATGGTTTCCAAAGCTTTGATTTGGCTCTGGGACAGTTTTTCCGGCTGCAGTATTTTGAAGTCGCAGTCGCCAGGCTTGTAATCAATCAGCTGCTTTTCAGCCGCCCGCCTGAGCGCAAGTTCCGCTTCTGCACAGCAAGGGATAACGGTGTAATCAAGTTTCTTCAGTTTCTCCAAGTTTGCTTCAGCCGCGGGCAGGTCCATTTTGTTGGCTACAATCAGCATGGGCTTTGAAATTCGCCTCAGCGTATCCACGAATTTTAAGAAGTCTTCTTCGCTACACCCCGCTGGCTTGTCAGCGTTTAAGCCGGTTTGGCGGATGGCTTCGAATATTTGGCTGCGTCTTATGCCTAGACCGCTTAACCGTTCTTCAAGTATTCCGTAGATTTCTTTTGATTCGGCTTCGGCTGTCCGCGCAATTTTCGCCCAGTCTTTTTTGAGTATGGACGACATCCACATGGTTATCTCGTGTTCAAGGAATTGCACGTCTTCCAGCGGGTCGTGTTCGCCGGGTTTGCATAGGCGTCCTTCGCAGTCTGTTCCGCCAGAAGCGTCAACAACGTGGATGAGGGCGTCTGCCCTCCGTATCTCATCAAGAAACTGGTTGCCTAGTCCGCGGCCTTCCCATGCGCCTGGAACGAGGCCTGCAACGTCAATTAACTCTACTGGGATGAGCCGTACGCCGTCGAGGCAGAGGCTGTTTTTCGGGTTGTCTTTCACTTTGAATTCGTCGTGGACGCAGGGTGTTCGCACGTAGCCGACGCCGCGGTTGGGTTTTATAGTAGTGAACGGGTAATTGGCGATTTCAACTGGCGCCAGAGTTGCGGCGCTGAAAAAGGTTGTTTTGCCCGTGTTGGGCTTTCCGATTACGCCTAATAGCCTCGTATAAGACTTCTGCATTAAACAATTGTCCCCATTTCTGAATATTGTGTATAATCGTGACGCTATATGATTTGCGCTTCCATATTTTATATGTGCGTAAGGCATAAATGCGCTGTTTGTTACAACTGTTTGGGATTGTTATGAGCGAAATATTCTGTCCGAAATGTGGACGCAAGGTGCCTGGTGACGCGGTGTATTGCCCTAACTGCGGAGCGCCACTAAACGTTCAATCTGCGCCGCAGACACAACTAATGGTTGTAACCACTCCAACTTTGCCCGGGTGCAGCGTTGTGAAAGTCTTAGGCGTTGTTACCGGCTTAACGGTTCGAACCAGAGGTGTAGGCGGAAAATTTGTGGCTGGAATTGAAGGAATGTTCGGCGGTGAAGTTACCAGTTACAGTTCTGAGGCTGAAAAGGCTCGGAAAGAGTCGTTGCAGCGGTTGGTTGATAACGCCAAGGCGATGGGTGCAAACGCGGTTATTGGGGCGGATTTTGAAACAAGTGATATTCTTCAGGGTACGGCAACTCTGTTCTCTGCTTATGGCACCGCGGTTGTCGTTAAGCCAGCTGAAGACACAGCCTAAACGCGTGTAAATTCAGCATCCACCGTTTTCTTTATGCTAGAGTCGTTTAACGACAATTTTTTCATAATCAACGTTTGTCCAACAGATGAGCTTGTTACCTATGCTAACGTGTACAAACGTTCTATTTTTGTGGAGAAATGTTTATATAATAAATTCATGCTTGAACAGGCGTTTAAAAAAAGGTTTAGAAACGGTGCCTCGGAGAGTTTAAAACTGGAAACAAGTACGCTCAAAAAAGTTGACGAGCTGGATCTTCGAATTCTTAGCCTGTTGCAGGAAGATTGCCGTTTAAGCTTCAATAAAATAGCAAATAAACTAGGCGTGTCGGTAGGCACCGCATTCAATCATGTCAAAAACTTGGAGAAAAAAGGAGTGCTAAAAGGCTACACAGCAGTTCTCGATTCGGGCAAATTGGGTTACAACTTAACCGTTATAATACTAATTCAAGCTGAAGGCACCTATCTTATTGACGTTGAAAACGAGATTGCCAAGATCAGTAACGTTGTTGCGCTTTACGACATCACAGGAGATTATGACGCTATCGCAATCGCCAAATTCAAAGACAGAGCCAGCTTAAACACTTTTATAAAAAGCCTGCTAAGCCTACCTCACCTAAAAAGGACTCTTACGAACGTTGCCCTTAACGTTGTCAAAGAAGACTCTGGAGTCAAACTATAAACTTAAACACAAAAAGAAGCATATAGCCATTAAGAGTTGATTTGTCGAGGAGAAAAACCATGAATCCGACAAGAATAACCGTTGCGTTTGACAAAGTCACAGCCAACTTACTAGAGAAAATCAGCAAAGAGGCGGGGCTTTCACAAAGCGAAATAATGCGACGCGCCCTCCGATTCTACTCTGAAAACCGGGCACTAGAAGATGCCGCAACAAGAAAAAAACTTTACACGTACATGGACTTGCTGCTTGGCGGCGAACACATAATTCTAGACGTTGACCATTGGCTTCTTTTTCTGAAGCTTGCTGAGTCTTCTCCTGAGAAAGAAGAGTTCTGGAAGGAACATCGCGATGTGGCTAGATCCCACACAGAACAGCTTAAGGCCAAAGTGCTTACAGCTCAGGAGCTTTTAGAGCGGCTTGAAGTGTGCAATTTTTTCCGAATAACGAAGAACTCAGAAAGAGATTTTACTTTGGTTTTGGGTTCTGAGCTTCCGAAGAGGTTTGTTAAAATTTTCCTCGAAGAGTACTTTGCGGGGATGGGTGTTAAGGCTCAGATAAAGGAAAACCTCGCTAAGCTGAGGGTAACTGTTGACCGTTAAGTCCAAGCGACAAACGCGCAGTTTTTAATCATTATTCTACACGTATTTCTAGTTTTTCATAAAAAGTATGAACAAATCTTAACTACGTTTATATTGAAGGCTTGACACTTAAACGATAAAAAAACAAAAAGGTGAATAACCGTGAAAAAAGTAGAAGCACTTTCACTAGAAGAATTGCAAAAAGAAAGAAAGATCGAATGGATCGACATGGGCATCGAAGGACTAACCGACTTCATCCCAGGCTTACCTAAAGGCGACGCAATCCTAGTACGAGGAGAACCCGGCACAGGCAAAACAATCTGCTGTCTTCAGTTCACACACGCAGGAGCAATAAAAGGCGAAAAATGCGTATACATCAGCACCGAAGAAACACCCCAAACAATAATGAGAACCGGAAGAGAACTTTGGAGTGACTTTCCCTCCCTGATTGAGAACGGACAAGTAGCCATAGTAGACCTTTCCATAGGCGCAACATACGCAAGCGAATATGCACTAATTAGCAAGGAAGAAGCAGTAGACATCCTAATGAAAGGCCTAGACGCCCAACCAGGCGCCACCAGAATAGTCATGGACTCACTCTCATCACTAGAACGACGACTCGTTGACCCAACAGACTTCCGTGAAGTCTTTATGAAACTCCTGCTCGAAGTCAAAAAACGTGGAGCCACTACGCTATTCTCTGCAGAAGGCATCCCAACAGATCCCAACATCACAGAATACCTCGTTGACCACTTGATATACCTTGACTACCACAAGCACGACGTAATCTGGACCAGAGTCTTCATCCTGAGAAAATCAAGAAGTTGCCCATTAAAACCACAGATACTTAAGCTTAACATAGAAGCCGGCGGATTGTCAGTAGAGGAAATTCCAATCTCGCTGAAACCAGTTTGGTTCGCAAGCAAACTGTAGGGTGATGCAGATGTCAACTCCTGCTGACGAAGGTTTATTTGCATCCATACAGCAAACGTTCGCTGTTGGATGGGCGCCAGTAGCCATATTAATAATGGCAACTGCTGGCTTTGCCCTACTCTATGCTGGCTTAGTGAGGAAAAAGAACGTTGCCCACACCGTAATCATGCTCAACATCGGCTGGACCTTAGCTTTCGTCATGTACTTCCTGATAGGCTTTCCATTGGCGTACTACACCACCAACCCGGTTTTTGGGTTACCTCAAATAGCTCCAACCGTTGCGAACCCGTTACCTGCTGCTCTATCTTCAACTGGCGCTTACGGCATACCTGCAAGTCCTTTCGGATACGGCGACTTGGCGCTGTGGTTCAAAATGGCAATGTTCGCTATAACCGCAATTGCGATAATTCCTGGCGCAACCGCAGAACGAGACAAACTCTGGGGCTGGGTAATAGCTTCCGCAGTCGTGGTGGGCTTCCTGTACCCCGTGATAGAACACTGGGTATGGGGCGGCGGATGGCTCAGCCAAATAGGCTTCATCGACTACGCAGGCTCAGGCGTCGTCCACTTAACAGGCGGCATGTTCGCTTTGACGGCAGCGTTTATCATTGGACCGAGGCTAGGCAAATTCGGCGGCAAAAACAAGGAACCTCGAGCCTTCTTCGGTCACAGTTTGCCTCTATCAACAATCGGCGCATGGCTACTGGTGTTCGGCTGGTTCGGCTTCAACGTAGGCTCAAGTGTAGCAAACAGCCCTGAAACAATTAACGTCGAACTCGCGTGGGTAGCAGTTACAACAGCAATGGCCATGGCAGGCGGCTTATTCGGAGCAGCCGTGACTTCAAGAGGACACGCATTGACATCAATGACAGGTTTACTCGCAGGCGCAGTAGCTATCTGCTCAGGCGCAGCAATGATGCACCCGCTGTTCGCATTCATCACAGGCATCATCGCGGGTCTAATAATGACTTTCGTTCAAGGCCTCCTAGAGTTTAAGCTCCACATAGACGACCCAGCAGTTTGCGTTCCAGTGCACGCGGCATGCGGTCTATGGGGCCTCATCGCTACAGGGCTATTCGGCGCAACGTTCCTGGGCGGACACCCAATATACGCTGCAAAAACTGTCAGTGACTGGATCAGCCAAATCGGAATTCAGGCGGTAGGCGGGCTTTCCATAATAGCTTGGGCGGGCGGAACGGGCTTAGTGCTCTTCTTCCTGATCAACAAAGCTGGACTACTGAGAGCCCGCAAGGACGCTGAACTGTTCGGCTTGGATATTGCTGACCACAAGACATACGCGTACCCTGAAGACATGATGGACAAAGACTTCCCGTGAGTAAACAACAAAAAAATGGAGGAGAAAAAAAATGCCAGAACTACCCGAAACTGCCCTAGAAGATATTGAAAAGCTGAAAAAGCGGGTTCAACATCTCGAATTGGAAGTGGCCAAGCTCAAAATGAAGATGTCCGGCAAGAAATGGCTTTAGGTGCGGGTCTCGCAGATAGGAAGGAACTATGGAGAAAATAGAAGCAGTAATCAAGCCCGAAATGTTCAGCTACGTCAAAGCTGCTCTTGCAAAGGCAGGCAAAGATGCTATCTAAAGCGTATCCACTTTCTCTTTTTTTCACTTCCAATTTTTTCACTGTTCAAACCTAAATAAGAGCAATAAGACAAAGAGTTGAAAAGTTTCAAGCGGGTTCCCGCGAAAAAAATTGCAGAAAGCGCGTTATTCTTCCATCATTATCAATGTCAGTGTTGACCTGACCTTGCTAAGGGTTCTTATGCGGCGAGACACCATGTCTTTAAGTTTATCCATTGTCTCCGCTTTGATTTTTGTGATTACGTCGTAGACTCCGTATGAGAAGTAGGATTCTTCTACGCCTTCCACTGTCTTCAGTTCGTTCAGAACCTCATCTTCTGAACCTGATTCAACGTTTATTAACACAAAGGCTCTCGGCATTTCAAGTCTCCTCAACTAGTCTAACAAGCGCACCCATTAAAATATTTTGTCAAAAAAGTAAGCCGCATATGCGCAAACAAATCCTACGGGCTTACGAAGGTTACCGGCTCATGCAAAACTTTATGCGCAGTGTAGTTTGAAATTCAAGTACCCCGTACTTCGGAAAACCGAAATTGTCGGAGGCTGCGTTATAGTAGTGCAAAGTTTGTGGTTTTGATTTTGCCTTTCAAGTCAACGACGACGGCGAATTTTTCAGCCCACGGGTGGCCTTGAAGGTCTATCGGGCAGGTTCCCCTGACCATCCAGCCTTCGTTGTGCTCTTCAACCTCTGCTACGTCAATCCTGTCTGTGTTCTTCTGTTTTTTAAGAAACTCAACTACTATCTCGCTGGCGGATTGCTTTGACAATTGAGTCATTAACTTACGCTCCAAATCAAGTTCTTAGGTATGTACTTTTTAGAACACCCAGCCTTAAACATTATGAACGCTCAATTCTGATTCCGATTCAGCTTAGCTTCAACAGCAGGTTTTGAATCATAAACACACATCAATGCTTATTTGATCGCGCATAAGCAAAAAGAGGGAGTTATTGATTGTGAGGCACGCGTTTTTCATTATCGTCTTCTTCTGAACCAGAATCCAGCTGTGCCGATTATCGCGAAAATGACAGCAACAACTAAAGCGTAAAGGAGTAGAGGGCGCTCTTCAGGTGGCTGAGGCGTTGACGTAGGGGTGGGTTGCGGCGAGGGTGTAGGCGTTGGCGTGGAAGATGGACTCGGGTTTGGCGAAGGATTCGGTGTTGGAGTGGCATTAGAGGAAGGTGATGGCTCAGGGCTTGGTGAGGGGCTTGGAGTAGGTTGAGGTGCCTGAACAACTATCGAGACCGTGGCTGTTGCAGTGTTTCCCGCCGGATCCTGTACAGTCAATTTTGCAACGTAAGTTCCTGCGGTAGAGTAGCTGTGCGTCGTTGTTTTTCCTGAATCGTGTGAACCATCTGCAAAGTCCCAAACGTAGCTGGCTATGCCTATGTTGTCTGTGCTGCTGCTTGCATCGAAAGTCACGCTGTTGCCTTGATTCACCGTTTGGCTTTGACCCGCGTTTGCAACCGGGACTATTGTGTCAAGGATTATCGAACTGCTGTAAGATGAGACCAGACCTGCGTTGTCTCTATATTGAACAATGACGCTTTTCGCGCCGTCGCCGTTCTGTAAACTCAAAGACTTTGAGGAGGCGTATGTTTCCCAATTTGACCATGTGATGTTGTCGTTTGAGAAACGCATCTGAGAAACGCCGGAGATTGTGTCGCTCGCTGATAATGCGAGATTAACCTCTGTGGTGTTTGTGTATCCCGCTCCACTGTTGATTTGAATTGAGCCTTGGGGAAGTGATGCGTCAAGAGTTATCGTGTCTGTGTAAGTTGTGGAGAATAGCCCCGCGTTGTCCATAATTTGATAGTAAACGGTTCTCGCTCCTTCCGTGGAAAGCAGTGCCCAACTCTTAGTAGCTGATGGAGCCTCCCATTGCTCCGTGTCCCATACTCCATCATTACTTAGCCGAATCTTATAGACGCCTGAAGTGGCATCTGCTGCAGTGAATGATAACGTGACGGTGCTTGAAGTTGTATATAGGTCACCGCCTTTGATGATTATTGACCCTGTCGGGGCTGTTGTGTCTAGTAGGATTGTGTCTGTGTAAGTTGCAACGTTTCCCGCGTTATCCTTGATCTGGAAGTAAACGGTTTTTGTTCCATCACCAGATGCCAGATCCCACGCTTTTGTAGCGGAAGCACTCTCCCATGAACTCCATGAATTCGCGTCGTTGCTGTATCTGACCTGAAGGACTCCGGAACCAGTTGTGTCTGAGTAGGTTAAGGCCAAGATTACTAAAGATGAAGTTGTGTAGGTGTCTCCGTTGTTGATTGTGATGGAGCCAGATGGGTCAATGGTATCCATAACTATAGTATCAGTGTAGGTTGCAATGTTTCCTGCGTTGTCTTTGATTTGATAGTAAACAGTTTTGTTCCCGTTCCCGGAGATCAGAGTCCAAGTCGTTAGGGATGAAGGATTTTCCCATTGTTCGGTGTCCCATACGCCGTCGTTGCTGAACCTGACTTGTGAAACGCCCGACAGGGCTTCGTCTGCTGTCAAGTGAAGTGTTACGGAAGTTGAGTTCGTGTATTCTGCGCCGTTGTTGATGAGGATGGAACCTGTGGGCGCGGTTTTGTCAAGCTTAATCTCAGTGAGCATTTTATGGGGTAGTTCTTCGTTGTTAGCGTTGTCAAGGCTCCAGTATTCCAATGTATTGTTGGCTCCATCAACGCTGATTCTTGGTTGCCCATTTGCGGTCAGATTCTCTGGGAGACCGCCATTGATCCTGTAGAACGTCTCTGACACTCCTGTGAGGTCGTCTGTTGCAGAAAGCGTAATGTCGAAGTCTTGATTATGCCAGAGTCCATCGTAGTTGTGGCTTGTGATAGGTGAATTAGTATCGGCTTTGATCCCCAAATTAACAACGTACTCGTTTCCTGGGCTTACAAAAATATTGACCGTCGAGTTTGTTGCAACGTAGCCGGCAGGTACCGTCGCCTCTACTGTATGCTCGCCCTGCGAGACGTCGCTGAAGGTGTAACTGCCGTCGGCAGGGGTGATCAACGGATTGGCTTCATCAAGCGTAACGGTAACTCCCGCCACGCCTGCCTCTCCAACATCTCGTGCACCATTTTCGTTAGTATCCTCAAAGACAACGCCGGAAATTGTGCTTTCTGGACCGATGTAAGAGTTGGCAACCACCACACAATCAGCAACTTGAGTGATACCACTGCTGCCGTCTTCTCCAAAAAGACGAACACTATTAATGCGTTCGCTGTCATTGAAACCCGTTAATGTTATGTCTGTAAGCTCATTTCCGTCTATATAGAGTGCCATGACGCCGTCAGCGGTTGCTTTCGCTCTCGCTTCAACGCAGTACCAAGTACCCGCTGAAGGTAACTGCTGGCTGCTATAATGCCAATCAGTCCAGTTCTTCATGTCTCGAATAGCCCACTGTTAAGTACCCCCGTCATTAGTAAGGTAAACGCCCATAAAATTTGAGTACAAGCTGCTAAGCCACATAATCATAATTTTTTCTCCATTGGATAGTGATCCGGAGTAACGCCAGTACATTCGACAGTAAACTTCATCGGTCGTTGTCATGTTTTTGTAAATTTGATTTCCATTATTAACGGCTTGAGCAGCATACAACCCATGATGCACTGGGCTTGTTACTATTGTGGGCGCTCCAACTGTGCCACTCCATTGACTAAAATCGCCCGTTTCAAAGCCGTCAGTGAACACTGTGGCTGAAGAGGCAGTCATAACGATAATGCCTGAGGAGAATAAGAGGAAAAGAAGGAATATTTAAAGGGATTTCTTTTTTTGCATTTTAATTCTTTGCTCCTATGTTAGCTTTAATTTCGGAAATAGTTCTTTGCTTTTCACTCTTTTGAAAGACATGTAAAATCTGTTGTTCGGTTTGGAAGATTATGTCTTGGGCAGGTGAAACCACCGTTGGCAGAAAATTAGCACTGCCGATTTAACAAATTAATCCAAGCAAAGCCCTTTCCATTCTCATAAATGCAATATCAGAAGAGTGAAGATATAACTCTTATTCCTGAGGAGAGAACATGATTACCCACAATTTAGAAAATTGTTACATTTTAGGCGCAAAAGAGAAACGGAGGGAAGGTTAAGAGGATAACATCGCCAGAAATATGCAATAAAGTATAATACCTATGCTTTTTGAGAAGGGAAAAAAGAGAAAAAGGTTACGTGAGACATGGGAACGAACGAGATACCTTACCTCGACCACTTTATTGAAAATGGTTTAGAAAAAAGGGATACATTGCGGGAGATTTCACCACTTTCTTAGGATACAAGTTTATCATCCAGACAAAAAAATAACGCATACATTACACATTTTTGCATATATGTTGTAGCAAAAAACAAAAGAGGGAAAATGGGAAATGAATACGCGGGGGATTTCTCCACGAGAATAATTTTCCACATGGACATGGACCATTTCTATACTGCCATAGAACAACGCGAGCATCCAGAATATGAGGGCAAGCCCGTCGTAGTCGGCTCTGACCCAAAAGAGGGCAAAGGCAGAGGCGTAGTCAGCACAAGCAACTATGAAGCCAGAAAAGCCGGTGTCAGATCAGGCATCCCCATCTCTCGCGCCTGGAAACTCTGCCCAGAAGCCATCTACTTGCCTCCGAACTTTCCGTTATACATCAAAGTCTCTAACGAAATCATGGATATAGCGCGGGGGTACACGGACAAGTTTGAACAGTGGGGATTGGACGAAGCTTTTTTGGATGTCAGCGAGAAAGTGAAAGATTACGCCGAAGCCGAAGAGTACGCCAAACAGCTGAAACGAGAGATAAAAAAGAAAGAACGCCTAACCTGCTCCATAGGCGTAGGACCTAACAAGCTCATCGCTAAGGTAGCCAGCGACTACCAGAAACCAGACGGCTTAACCATAGTCAAAGAAGCCGAAGCGGAAACTTTCTTGGCGCCCCTTCCGGTTCGCAGGCTGCTGTGGGTCGGACGCAAAACCGAGGCTAAACTCAAAAAGATGGGAATAAACACCATCGGCGACCTAGCAAGTTACGACCCCACCGTGCTAACTGAGGCTTTCGGCGTAATGGGCACGCAGATGCACCTGATGGCACGCGGCATAGATCGAAGCGAAGTGGAAGCCAGAACAGAAGTGAAATCCATAAGCCACGAAACCACTTTTGAAGAAGACACAGACGACCCAGAAGCCGTACTAAAGGCGCTGGACGCGCTTGCCGCAGACGTCATCAAGGAAGTTACGGCGCAGAAGCTTTTTTTCAAAACAGTTACCATCAAAGTGCGTTATGAAAACTTTGAAACGCACACCCGCAGCAAAACCTTGCCTTTTATGACTAGCCGCCTGCAAGACTTGCAGAAGACAGCGAGAGACTTGCTTCGGTCCTACTTGAGAAGTGACCGCAAAATCAGGTTGATCGGCGTCAGAGTCTCCAGCTTCGTTAAGGGAGAAAAACAGAAAACCCTCGTGTAGCCCTATTCCTCGTATTCGGTTGGGTCACGTATGCCGGCTTCCTTAAACGCTTTCTTGCGGTTAACGCATGACTCGCATTTTCCACAGTGCCTTGTGCCATTAAAGTAGCATGACCACGTGAGTTCAAAGGGCACGCCGAGTTCCGCTCCTATACGGATGGTTTCGGATTTGGGTTTGCCGCTGAACGGTGCTTCAATCGATATCGCCGTACCTGTTCCGAGGCTTGCGGCAGTTTCAAAGGCTTTGTAGAATTCGCGTCTGCAGTCCGGGTAAAATGGCTCGTCGGAGCCTTGGGCGCCGTAGATGATTTTGTTGGCGCAGATTGAAACGGCGTACGAAACCGCTATCGATAAAAAAATGGCGTTTCTGAACGGGACGATTATGGGCTGGCTGAAGCTTGAGGTCATGGGGATGTCGGGGTTGCAGAGCGAGGTGACTTCGCCGAAGACTTCTTTTAACGTTGAAAGGTCGATTACCTTGATTGGGGCGCCGAGTTTCGCAGCTATTTTCTCGGCGTAGTCAGTTTCTTTGGTTGCGATTTGACCGTAATTGAACGTTATGGCATTCAGGTAGTATCCGTGTTTTTTAGCCCAGTACGCCACTGTCGCAGAGTCTGGTCCACCACTAAGAACGACCACACACTTGTTTGTTCGATTCATACTTCTACACTGTACCCTGATTTTTCTGGTTTATACCCCATTTTTGGAACACTCCCGTTCTCTTTAGCACCTTGAATAGCGGCCATCCGATAAGCACACTTGCAACAATGTTTCCGACGGCTACGTAAGCCATAGTGGGCAACAGCGGTAACGAAAACACGTAAGATAACATCCACCCGACGGTTACACCTAGGACAATCGAGTAAGCGATGCAGGTTCCGATTACGGTATAGTCATTCTGGGTTCGTTTGTGGACATAGTAGACAACAAAGGCCATAGCAAATGACGGTATTGTGTTAAGCAGGTCGATTAAGCCTGCTGTTGAGAACATGTTTGCAATGAACACTCCAAGCGCATGACCTGCTACTCCAGGCAAACCTAGTAAGGGAACAACAGCAACCAACGAGTCCGCAACACGAACCTGCACAGGTCCATAGGAAAAGCCTCCGAGAACAACAACTAACGCCGCGTAAAGCGCAGCATATACTCCAATTAACGCTAAATCGATACTTCGTATTCTCAAATGTAATTTGCCTCCCTGCTCCCGGGTTTTCTTTATGGCGGAACGGGTGGGAGACACCACTCACCCGCCAATCTGGCAAATCAACTCTCCGATACTTTAAAAACCTTTCCTGCAGTATGGCGTAATCAGCTTATTCTACGTATATCCGGCTTCACTTCACCCTCGATGCCGAGGATTTTCGCTTCCTGAACCTGCAACATGCAATCCACGTGATACGCGTCGTTGAAGACCCTGTAGTCAACCATTTTGAGGAACGCGGCGTCTACGGAAACAGGCGAACCAGAGGCGAAAATGCCCACGTCACCCTTCACGACCTTGCCTGGACCTGAGAGACAGTCGCAGTACTCTGTAATGTCTTTGGCGAAGCTTACATACGACACTTTGCCCGGCTTGAATGTTGAGAGCACGCCATACGCCGCGGACGCCAACGCCCTCCCGAGGTTCTGCTTGTCGACAAACCTGATGGCGCCCATGGGGCAGGCGACGATGCACATGGGACAGCGCATGCACAGCAGTGAGGTGTTTCGAGCTTTGCCCTCGATGATCTCGGGAAGGTGCATCTCGCATGTTTCCTTGCATTTGCCGCAGCCCGTACATTTTGAAGTGTCGATCTCCAAACCAACGGTTCGATGCTGACGCAGTTTGCCCGCCCGCGACGCGCAGCCCATGCCCAAGTTTTTTAGGGCGCCTCCGAAGCCGGTGAGCTCGTGACCCTTGTCATGCGACACCACGATCATGGTGTCTGCCTCGGCGATGGCTCCGGAAACTTCGATTTCCTGCAGGATGCCCTTGGTCTTCACTGTCCGGTAGTTTTCGCTTCGAAGCCCATCCGCCACTATGAAGGGCGCCATGTTAAACCCGTTCGTTAACGCGGTTATCATGTGGTCGTACGCGTTGTTGCGTTGCGCGTGGTAGTACGTGCAAGAGTCGGTGAGGAACGGCTTGCCTCCAGCCTCCTTGACACGGCGGATTATGTCGTGAACGAAAAACGGTTGCACGTAATACGGGTTGCCCAACTCGCCCACGTGCAGCTTGACGGCTACAAGGTCGCCCTTTTCCACGCAGTCGAAAGTGCCCGCCTCGTCATAGAGGCGGTTAGCTTCTTTCATCAAGTCAAGGGAAGTGTTCCATTTAACAAAATGAACTGTCATACAAAAACCTTCCAAGTTGAACCTTGATTGTTTATTCGCCTCTAGTATCGTTCCTGTTGCATTCAGCTTTTGGTCTATACTCCACTTTTCGGTTTCGCAGCTCACGATGCTTCTCACATTCTTTTATCCGCACAATCATCCAATCGTTTTCTTCATAAACACATCCACAAAGCAAAGTTTTAACTGGCAAGATTAACACCCATACGATTTTTTCAAATATACAGTGGTACTTCGTAAATATCTAAGTAACGCTTTCTTGGAGACCCCAATGGATTCTGGAGTAGGAGCGGGCCCGGTGGGATTTGAACCCACGGTTTCCGGCTCCGAAGGCCGACGCCTTAATCCGTGCTAGACTACGGGCCCTTTTCCATGCAGAAACGCTAGTATACGGTGCTAAAGGTGATTGCTTTACTCTGTCTTTGGCTTTCTGTACCATGAGACTCCCTCCGCGTCTTTTTCGACAAACTCATAGCCTTTCCTGATTGCTTCCCTTCTTTGTTGGCTGTTCCTTACTTCTATAACGTCATATTCCTGGTCCCCGAAGCATTGAGCTGCTAACCGTGCGTAGATTTGAACATACGCAAGTGAACTGTGGCCGAGTAGATACTGCACAGAGTCAGGGTTGCCTGTTGCGTGGCGTTCTTTTGTTGCTCTCCAGTATCGGCAGCTATAGAAACTTATTTTCTTTAGTTCCGGATTGTTGAATTTCTTGATAGCGCGTTTACGCATTCTCCTAAAGATGTTTCCAGCGTTGTCGGTTGTTCCGTAGGTGAAGACACGATTGCCGTTTAAGTGAGGTAAAGCTAGTAACATTTCGATCAATGTTTCACTCACTTTTATGCTTCGTGTGTTGCCGCCTTTCGCTGGAAAGTTTATGTTTATTCGCTTATGTACTCTGTCTATGTCGTTCCATTGGATTCTTAAGGTTTCTATGGGTCGAGCTGCAGTTGCTTGCATGGTAAAACAAAACGCTGCCATTTGTGGGCTACAGTGACTAAACAGTTGGTCCATATGTTCTTTCTGCGGTAAGTAGGGAATTTTGCGTGTGTATCTGAATTTTGGCAGTTCTGCTTTTATGTTGTTTTTACTCAAGAAACACCTGTAGGCCTTAGTTAAGCTGTGTTTCCTGATCGTAGATAGTTTGTTTTGGCGAGCCATAACCTCTTTGAAAGTTTCAGGGTTGAATAGGTCAACACCAAGCTTATCAAGGAATAGAAGGGAATATCCGTAGTTCCTTATTGTAACGTTTGTTTTGCCTTCCTTCTTGAGTTGCCATTGAAAGTCCTTAACAATGATGTCTATTCCGCGTTCTGCCTTCGTTTTTTCTCTCTGCGAAACGCTGATTTTCTCAGTCGTTCCCAGGGTCAAGTTTTTCGCCTTCTCGGTAACGCATACTTGACTATCTCGGGTATTATTATCCTTGACTTTTAAACTTTCATAAGGCAAGTAACTGTCAGTAACCGCTTTAGCCTTCTTTAAGTCATGTGGATCGGAGAAGCGCCGACCACATGAACGGCAAACATAACGCTGAATTTTTACGTTAAAATTACTTCTTGCGGTTCCATTTCGGAAAACTTTAACGCTTCCACATTCAGGGCATATTCTGCATATGTTCAAGCCGGTTATCTTTTCATGCCTCCACGTCTCAAAAGTTCGGCAAAAAGTCTACGGTTCTGGGCCATGTTTTCTGCGTTTAACTGATTTTGAATCTCAAGCTGTTGCAACGTACGGAAAAGATACTGGTGAGTTGTATATGCGGAAACTCCACCCATCATAAGGGCAACAACGTCCTCAATCCTGCGCGAACCCGCTGCCTTAACTTCATCTCGGAGCCCAAACTTCTTATTGTACATTCGCCGAAAGCTTCCATCAAAAGCTTTTGCAGTTATAGCTTTTACACCGTCGAGGCGAACTCCAAGCCAATCATGATTAAATTCGAAAGAGCTAACTCTCATTATCCGCCAATCCTGAACTCCCAGCCGCTTAAAGTCCGGACGAAGCCCATTTAATAAAATCAAGAAAGCTCCATAATCCAACGAATAATTACCAACACAATCAATGAACACAAGACCCGAACCATTCCTAAACCGCTGAATTGTAACCCTGATAACGCCAAAATCTCGCTTCCACTCACAACAGCCACCCGCCAACCCACCGACTTGTAACCTCAAACAATGCAACCGCGGGCTACCGCACTCGCCCTTACCCATGCTAGTATCGAGCGTGACACTATACTTCCAATTAGCGTAAAGGCCATAACCGATTTTTTGTATAAAACGCTTACTTACAAGCCTTTGAAGGCTTTTCCGAACTGTTGGACCCTTAATTTTCGTACATTGGCTTAATTCCAGCGGAGTTATAGGAATAGGGCTTTCCTCCACCATTTTTAAGATTCGGCGCGCAGTCTCACATAGCGACATAGACTGGAGAGAGTGACCAAGTGTGACAGGTGAGACAGCATCCTTTTTTAGTTCAGCCAAGAATTAGTTCACCAGTCGTTGGTAACTGATGGATTCGTAAACAGATTCTGAACATAAAGCCTAAGCCTCCTTTGTTCTTTCAAAAACTGGACTTACAGTGATGACGTGATTAACCTCAAGAGCTAATGCTATAATCTTCTTTCCTGCTTGTTGTTCAGCATTTTCAAGCCATGATTTAGGTAAAGTTACGGCTTTGCTTGTTTGAAGGTCAATCAATTTACGTATTATTGGCGTTTCTTTTCACTCCAGTTTTATTACAATTAAGTTAAATTAGTTGTGTCACATTTACTATAATGTTTATGTCACTTTAGGTGGCTTCAATGAAAAAAGAAAGAAAAAATGTTCTCAAAAGACTCAATCAAATTAAGGAAGCAATAAGAGGGATAGAAACAAGGCAGCCATTAGGAGAATGGAAAGTTAGCCAATTAAAGGAAGAAATCAGTAGAAAGAGAATCGCAATTCCACATAGGCGTTTGTACTCTTACATAGACAAACTTGAACGTTCTGGATATTTGAAATATATTGGAAAAGTAGAAGGTTCAAATGAACTTATGCGAAAAAAAGGTCATGGACGCTATCTAAGCAAATTTTCATTATTTTTAAGGATCGCTGTACAAGATTTCTTAGTCAAATCAATCTATACAACAGTTCCGCAAATGGAGGGCATAGCATTTGACGAATTTTTATCTGAAACTGCCTCTTGCCTAGTGGAGCTTAGCGAAGTAAAATCTGAAAAGAAGGGAATATTAGAACCAATACTACATCGTGGAAGCTCGAAACGAGCTATTTTCCGGAAAAAAAGACTTGAGGATAGCCTGAGAGAAGGAATGCGACGAGATTTTAATTTTGTTCAGAAAGCCACTGAAATAACAATACTTGGAACTAAGGATATTCAATTAGGTCCTAAAATGGCACTCAGAGAGTCTTTAGCACAGATATTAAGAGACGTAATTATTCATGAAAGAATACTGGCAGAAGCAAATGGAGAGCATTTTGATTTGGATGATTTTGGTCTCAATATAATCGTTAGTTTCGATCCTAAGAAGGCAGGAGAGGTCCCGCGATTTGCTATAACTATGCAACAATCTATCCAAATGAGAGAGGACTCTTCTCATTGGAAGTTCTACGAAGAGGAGCAAGGTTGGGAATTACCTAAAGAACTAGATAAACTGGACAGGATAAGCGGAAGAGATCGAGAAACTTTAGAACGCGATAAAGCTCTTCTAAAAAGAATCCGGCGTCAGTTTAACGAAATGGAAGAAGAAGCTAAACTAGACGACATAGATTCTTAGGTTTTCTTTTGTGCAGTCTGATTCTTGCTTCCATGTAGTGAGCTAATACGTTCAATGATTCAATATTAAATTTGGGTCCATAGTAACTTTCATACACACGTATGCAGACTATATATAATAGGCTTGGAAAGCATGGAAAATGAAAGAAGTAACCGCGTTCCAATATTATATTATCAGTAGTAAATAAGCCGAAATTGGGCTTATTTTTTCCGTGGGGTCAATCTATGTCCTAATAAGGCATAAAAGGACATGCAAGAGCAGATAAGAGAATACAGTTGTGGACGATTCAGCAATGATATATCATTACATGGTCATTGTGATTGTTGTCCAGGTCGGTACTTTTTGGCAGAAATAGACTTTTGAGTTTCAAAAGGTAGCTATCGAAAATAAGTTATTTTAAATCCACATGGACCAATTATTTCTATACATGTTAACCCAGAGACAAGGATATTGATTTTTTCCATGTCTCTCGCCAACAAAGTATTAGGCAGAAGTTGCTTAAAAAGCCATGCAAAAGTCGGTGCTATTATATAGGTTGGTTAAATGTCTTCAAAACACTTTATCTAATAGAACAAGCAAATTGTCAACAAAGCGCGCTCTAATACTATTCTAACTAAGATATCATCTCCTTTATAATGGACACGCGATTAGAATGCAATATCTTAACACCGGGCTCCTGATCCCCCTTCCGGCATAATATTCGGAAAATAGACTGGGGGACTCATACCCGTTTGGAGGTAAGTCCGGTAGAGGCTCACACTACTTAAGGTTCGAACCGCCTTTTTCCCAGCCTGCTGGATTCAAAACATCGTAAACTAACATTTTAAACTAACAAAAATACGTAAAAAAGCAGTCTAAAGTGAATAATGTAGTTGAGTGCCGCGAAGATTTTGCGAGGAAAAAAAATTAAAGAGTAAGCGTGCGCTTTATCCCATTTTTGAATATATGAACATACGTTCTTTTTTAGATTCCAAAAACTATATTCATTCGAACGCAAAAGGTCTGTTATTATCTACATGATAACCTCAGTGCGCGTTTGTAGAAAATTTGATAGAGCAGTTGTTAAGTCCTTTCTTGATCTCTGGATGACACACAACGACGCATTTAATAGCATATGTTTATAAGTAAGTAAGCACATAACACATTATGTGGATAAGCGAATTGGAGTGAGTGAAAAATGATAACAAGAACAAAATTTGGCGTTTGGCAATTCGCTTATTGGAAGAATACTTGACACGTGGAACCGTGCACAAAAACTCTAACTATATTAGGCGATTGAAAATGGGTCGAATCAGTGTGGATCTCCCGGATGAGCTGGAAAAGCAGTTAAGATTCAAAACTATCGAGAGGTTTGGCGGGAAAAAAGGCGACTTGTCCAAAGCAGTCGAAGAAGCAATAAGAACGTGGACATGCAAGAAAGAATAGATTCTGAAGAAGTTGCCCTTCCCAGACCCGGAATAAGATGAAAGCAACATTACAACAAAAGACTGCGTCGATCCAAAATAGCTCAGGCAACAGATTCCCGTATTCTTGATTTTAATAATAAATTAATTGAGGTGAAAAAATGAGTAAAGAAAAAAAGAAGGCGATCGCAAAAGCTGGAGTTCCAGTTAAACCGCTAAAAAAAGTTCCCGCTAAAAGCATTCCTGCCAAACATGTTCCTACAGTACACGTTTTGACGACCTTTGATGATTTGATGGATAATTTTCGCAGAAATTTCATTGAAAGTATAGCTTTTCCATTTGAGTGGGTAAGTCTTGAACCTGTTGTTCCGGTCCGTGAGGCAACTGTAGATCTGGTTGATGAAGGAAAACGGTTTGTGGTGCATGCTGAGCTGCCTGGCGTAGCTAAAGACAAGATCGACGTAGCCCTGACGAAGGATGGTATCGAAATCTCGGCTGAAACGGACGTTGAAAACGTAGACGAGGGGAAGAACTTTGTTGTCAGAGAACGCGTTTACTCGCATGTTTATAAGCAGCTGTCGTTCCCCGAAGAAGTAATCCCTGAGAAAGCTGAATCCACATTCAGGGACGGATTACTTGAAGTCTGCATCCCCAAGAAGACGATTGCACCCGCACCTAAGAAGCACAAAGTGACAGTGAAATAGTTGGTGTAGTAGCATTTTTTATGCTTACTAACCATTTCCTGCACACCGATTTTCTTGAGAATCTTCGGGACTAGCAGACATGCGGCTCCGTTTCCGAAGTCGGCGACCACGCTTATTTTTTCTGGTTTTATTTTTTCAGCCACGAAATTAGCGTACTCTTCGTCCATTGCATCAAGCTTTCTCGCAGTTCCTGTGCCTTTTTTAAAATTTTCTGAGGCGCTGATCTCACCCAGTTTTTTGTTTTCTTCTTCGAAGAAATCGACTCCGTTTTGATGGAAGAATTTGACTCCGTTCCACTCTGCTGGCAGATGAGATGCGGTTAGGCTTGGTGCCCACTAAGAGAGCTCGACAAAAAGCTTAGGGAAATGAATGCGCACGCATCTTCTGATTAGACCGAAAAGATAAATAAATCATCAAAATAGCCAAGAATGTGTTACCGCGACAATAATTATCGCGTGGTCTGTATCTCCAACTGGGCAGAACCCGCTTCTTTCCAAAGCCCTGTTATGTTAAGATATTCGTCTTCATAGTCACAGGTATTTCATTTTACCTTAATTCTATTTCCTATTATCATATTTTAGGCAAATCTATCTGTTTTAAAAAAGAAAACAAGGTTCATGCCACAAGATTTAAACCCAAGTTTGCAAAATAGCACAAGAAAGGTTCTATTTTGCCATGAAAAAGTGAAAGATCTATTTTTGGAATTATCAACTCAAGATCTTTCCTTGTGAAATCCACTATGGGCTTGTTTTGGAGGCAAAATGAGGGCGTGCATCAAGCGCTTACTATTTACCGAGACCCAAAGCGATGCAGATTTAGGTTGATTCTGATATAATAAAATTCTAATCACGATGCTCTCTAGGATGATGCTTATGTTGTTTCGCAAAAATCACAAATTTAGAGAAAAACTACCGCAATTGTTAGTTTTAGCAATTACTGCGGTTGTTACTGCGATTATTGTGCTGGATACTTTAGAAGACATGCTAATCGAGGGAAGCACGTTTGCAGGTACACCTGTTGCGATATTGTTGAACGCTATAGTCGCATTTACCCTGAACATTACGGCAACTGTCCAGTCCTGGGGTTATGCCGGACTCTTTGTCGCGATGACGCTCGAGTCGTCATCTTTCCCTATTCCAAGCGAAGTTATACTGCCCTTCGCCGGCTATTTAGTTTCGCAAAGCTTGCTCAACTTCTGGTTGGCTGTCTTAGTCTCTACTCTCGCGGGCTTGTCGAACCATCCTACAAACTTGTTTAGGCCGAAACGGTAGCCTTTTCTTGTTTTGGGGTTGCTTATTGAGTTCAAGAACTCTTGAACTGACATATCCAATTACACCACACTCCTTTTGTTTCGTGTAGTATATCAAGCTTCGCATAAAACCAACTTATGTTTGGGTCTGCACCTGCGCAACCCCTTTTTGGTGATTGTAGAACTGCAACAACATATCCTTAATAGTGTCGAAATGAATTTTTCTGTTTGGAAGTGAATTTTTTGTCTGGACCACTTGACATAGTGCGTTGTATCCATAACGCGTTTCGTCGCGACGTTTACCAAATTGATGCTTCAGCCTTTGAGTTAGCGCGCAACGGAGGGGATTTAACACCCGTCTTTGGCCGATTGCGTACGGTGGCCGAGATTCTGGACTACCACGCTCAGGGCGAGGAAGTGGCGGTTTTTCCCGCTGTGGACAAACTAGCCCCTCTTGTGGCGCGGGCTTACTTTCTGGATCATCGTGAGCTAGACAAAATGGTTAACGGGTTCGAAACGATGCGAAAATCTCCTGATGCTTTGGTAACAGCGAGGGCGACTGCGGTTTTAGAATCGCATCTACGGATTCATTTGGACAAGGAAGACGTCCATCTTTACCCGATTCTGAGAGAGCGGACTACGGAGACCGAGCAAGCCTCCATTGTCGGGCTTATGTCAAAAAAGGTGCCGCCTGAAAGGTTTCCTGCTCTGGTTCAGTGGCTGCTTCCGCTGCTTGACTTTGATGACAGGGTCGTGGTCACGGAGGGTTGGATGAAGTTTATGCCGCCGCAGGTTTTCGCCAATCTGAAACCGTTGATTCGAAAGGTGTTGGCTGAGGATTGGACCGAGCTGACTCGGCGAATCCCAAACTTGGACAGCGAGTAGAGTCCGATTTGCTACCGAATTAAACATTTCCTGCTTTTCGCAAGGGTCAAGTAGGCGTTTTCGGGTAAGCTTTTCCATATTCCTCTAAACTGACAATTTCATCCAGCGACTTGCGTTTTCTAACCAACCGCAAAGCTTTGGAAGCGAGGCTTTCCTTGCCGCTGGGGTAGCCGACAGCGAGCAAAACGATTACCCGAAGGTTTTCAGGGATTTTTAAGACATTTCGCACCTTGTTTTCGTCGAAACTGCCAATCCAGCAGGTGCCCAAGCCTTCCCCGGTGGCGGCGAGAACCATGTTTTCCACTGCGATTGCAACGTCGATGGCGTACCATTTAGGCGCTTTCTTATCGTCGCCACAGGCCACAATCAGCACGGGCGCTTTTTTCAGGAATCCGGCAAACATTCCCGTTGACAGGGCTTCCCTTCTTTCCGCGTCAGTTACCACAATGAAGTGACGAGGTTGAAAGTTGCTTGCCGAAGGCGCAAGTCTCGCTGCCTCCAGAATCTTCTCCAATTTCTCTTTTGGAACTGCTGTGGGTTCGTAGTTGCGGATGGATCTTCGCTTCTCTATGGATTCAAAAACTTCCATTTTTTTCCACGTCCCCTAAAAGGGAGTTTTTGTTTTGGATATAAGGCTTTACCGGTTAGGCACAAATCCCAATACTGCTGGAAGCAAGTAAGGCCGTCTGCACATTTTTTTGGGCTAAGCAAGAGCGGAGTTTGTTAACTTCTGAGCGCTTCGTTTTTTCCCAAACATATATGACTTGCGCCTGTTTTAAGGCGTTAGTGTTCGGTGGATTCGTTGGCTGATGACAAAACCAAGACCGTAGACAAGGATTCTGAGCAGCGGAGATTTGAGTTTAGCTTTCCCCTTCTTACGGTGCGAACGCGGTTGTTCGGCGGAGTATTTAATCGGCTTGGAGCTTTTCGATTTTCTCGCTGGCTTTCTTGGGTGGCGCTTGCTATTGTTCCAGTTGTAGCTGGTATCGGGCTTTATTTGCTTATCAACAGTCTTGTTAGTTTGTTGTGGAACCCGGCGGTAGCCACTGCAGCTCGTGAGGTGGGTCCGGGTGCTTATCTTTTGCTGCCTGGAATCAATCCTTACTTGCCCATACTTTACGGTTGGTTCGCCATTTTCTGTGCCATCGCCATTCATGAAGGCGCTCATGGGGTTGCGGCTAGGAGTCTCGGATTGAAGGTGAAGTCTAGCGGTTTGCTCTTTTTCCTGTTTGTTCCCATCGGCGCGTTTGTGGATGTTGATGAGGAAGAGCTTAAGAAAGCTTCGGGCAAGACTTCTTCGCGGATACTGGCTGGCGGAGTGGGAGCTAACGTTGCACTGGCCGCCGTGTGCCTCATAGCTGTTTTGCTGATTGTGAGCAGTTTGGCTCCGGTTATCGACGGCGTCTATGTGGGCAATGTTTCAGACGGCATGCCTGCGCAGGCTGCTGGGTTGTTGCAGGGGGATGTTCTAGTCTCGGTGGATGGTGTGCCCATAAACAGCACTGATGATTTGCGGATTTTGCTGGACAGCAAAGCCCCCAGGGATTTGGTGGAGGTTACCGTGGTCAGGGGGGATATGTGGCAGAACCGCTATTCTACGGTCGTTAATTTGACTATGTCTGATAATCGCACCGTGATGGGTGTAGGCGTCAGCGACTTAATGACTGAGCAGCGGCTGAGAATCTATCAAACTGTTACTCCTCAGGGTCTCGTGTTGTATATGGCGCCGCCTGCTTTAGCTCCAGGTTTGGTGCCTTTCTCAGACGTGTTAACTCCCTTTTATGAAAGCTGGCTGGGGGCGCAATGGGCTGTGTATGCGAATGTTTTCTTCTGGATTTGGTTTGTCAACGTTAATATTGCAGTATTCAATGCTTTGCCCATTTATCCTTTGGATGGGGGGCGAATATTTAACGTTGCTTTAAGGAAGAATATCCATCGGAGAAATAGTGAGAAGATAGTGACCGCAATAACGGCGGTTGTCACGGCTACTTTGGTGTTAGTTCTGCTCTTGATTATTGCAGTGCCTTTCATCACATAATGAAGGTGCGATTCGAATAATTTCGTCTCTTAACTTTCTTCGTCTTTTTGTATTGTTGAATTAAAAAACCACAGTTATTGCCTATCAGTCACAACAAAAAATAACATAAAAAGTAATAAAGAATTTAAGCCCGATACTCATAATTAGTTAATGGGCGAGTAGCATGACTGACAGCTTTGATGTTAATTTCTGCAAAGTAGTGGTTAAGAAGTCATCAGATGCCGATAAGAGTGACCAGTATGAGGAACCATTAATAGACGTTATAGATGAGGGAGATAATATCAAGCTCTTGGTGCAGGGCAGATGTATGGATCAGCAATTCAGCATTCATGTTAATGAGGATAAAGGCGGAATATCAATTTGCAGAGAAACGTGCTATAGACAGAAGGGGTTAGAAACAGTGGAATGTAATGATTTTTGCAGCAGAAACATACCTTTGAACCTGAAAGGACTGCAACTGGAAGATATGTTGTTTGTGGTTTCAAAGTGTAATAATAACAATGTTCTTGAAATAACGATTCCGAAGACAAGAGCAGAAAAATCGGTCTAGCGTTCGATTATGGTTTGTTTGCATCCCTGAGTGGGCGTATCTCTTCAGACATGCTCTTATTCTGAGAAAAGGATTAGCGCGTGGTTCTTTTTGCTTTATGCATGAAATACCACTTGTCAACAATTTGAAGAACAAAAACTGAAGCCTGCAAAATCACAACTGCTGCCAGAACGCTGCTCAATATTACCCAGAACAAGTGGATGTACTGCCCCCACATCATCCACCACTGCCAGTTTAAGAATGAAGCCAAAATTAGCAAAGTGCCAAGCGCATATAACCCAACGATTGCAAATTGAACTTTCACCATGAAGTTCCCAACTCTCCAGAGCGCACAGAGAAATGCTTGTGAACTAAGTATAAAAATTTACGTAAAAAAGTAAATCGAAACGTATGCGTTCTTAATTAGTGCTTTTTCCGTTTCGTGCAGGTAAGCTATTTACCTTAGTTTTTGCTTGATCTACTTGAAGGTGTGTACGCATTGCCAACGTTTGAATGCACACGGTGCGGCCGCAAGATACGGGCAGAATACGAGATTAGCTGCACGGGTTCGGTGAAGCGCAATGTTGAGAAGCCTCCTGAATGCTGCGGCAAGCCCATGATTGAGATAATAGACGATTAGCGACGTTTATTGAAGCAACTGCACTAATCCGGCGTAGCTGCTGAGAAAAGTTAATCCTTTCTCGGATGCGTGGTAAACTGGCTTGTAGCCTTCCAGGGTTTTAAGCAGAAGCTCGTTTTCCATCATGAGACTTAGGTACTGAGTTACTCCTTTGAAGCTGAGGTTCGCATTGTACATTATGCGCGTTTTTGAGGCTCCTTGCTTTGCAACTTTCAGAATCTCGTTTACTATGTCGAGCTGATCCCTTTTTTTCGAGAACAACTGTGAACTTGCTGTTTCCAAATTTGTTTCCTCTTTGTTGGTTTTAACGGAGCTGATGAGGGAAAAGAGGGGAAATAATTTCTTTTTTGAACCTTAGAATTTTGGGGAATTTATTGTAGCAGTTTGCATGTGCGTTCCTCATCAGCTCAAAAACAGAACAGCCAACGAAATAATTAGTGTTTACCTCCGTAAAAACAATAGACTATATAGGCGCAAAACCCGAAACCCACCAAAACGACGCGCAAGCATCAACCAGAGGTTCCCTCAAAACTTCACGCTACACTTCAGCCTTTAAATAAGGGGGCTTTTGGCGAAGCACCACAACCAAAAATAGACATAAGAGCACCACAAATTGACAATAGGTCAGCTATTCAATACTGGCAAGATGAATTAGTGAACAAAGCAGATGGAACAAAATACAACTATCTGAGATACTTCAAAGAATTTTTAAAATTCGTTAACATGACCGCAGACCAAGCGTTAGAAAAAAGAATTAAAGTCGTAGCAGACCCAAACAGAAAAATTCAAAGAAGATTTGAAAGCCTATTCAAAGCATTCTTAGCAGAACAGAAAAAGAAGAACTACGCACCATTAACACTACAAACAATCTATGCAAGCGTAAGAAGTTTTTTTGAAGCACACTATTACCCCTTGATAATGAGAAAAAGCGATTATCCGAAAGGAGACAGCAACGGCGCGAAAAGAGCAAACAAAGAACAAATATTCAAAGCCCTAAACTTCACAGCAAGAAAGAAACCAACAACCACAGCGTTAATATTAACTCTAAAGGACTCAGCCCTGAGAGTAAGCGACATGAGACTTTTGAAATGCGACATAATCTTGGATTATCCAGATGCAGAAGTAATTCCTATCCAGAGAATAACTCAAAAAACCAAACTGTTAGCTAAAACATTCATCGGAGAAGAAGCCATAAACGCACTAAAAGCCTATCTGGACAATAGAAGAAAAGTAAGCCGACTAATAAAACCAGAAAAAATAGCTAGAGATAGCCCACTTTTCCGAACATGGACAAGAGGAAAAGTGAAACCAATGTCACGCACCAACATGTCAACACTGGTAAGGAACGCGTTTTTAGCAGTAGGAATTAAAAAAATATCAGCCCACAGCCTAAGAAGATATTTCCAGACAACAATGGAAGAAGCCAACATAAACGTGAATTGGATAGACCAAATGATGGGGCATGAACTTGTAAATTGTAGAGGGGCATATAGCAAACCAACCGATGAACAACTAGAAATCGCATACCGCAAAGCATATGACAACCTAAGAATATACGCAAAAATAGAGCCAGTACGAAAAGATACACCGCCGCAAATCCAAGTAACAACTGCACGAACACAAAAAAACTTAGATGTAGCAGAAGCAAGAACAATGGAAGAAGTAAAAGCACTATTAGCCGAAGGCTACAAATACGAAATGGACTTCAACGGTGTCAAACTATTCATAAGGAAATAATCATCATAAACAGACTAAATCAAACAATCCAAATCATCACAAACACCAAACACACAACCCACATCAAACCACAACAAACTGATGACAACAAACCATACAAATCCAATTTAATCCAAGACTAAACCAAATCCAATAAACTATGCCAATGATGCAACCCAAATTTTTTTCTAATTTTTCTACATCAACCCCTTGTACCCTATATAAACACGCACTCATTATTTAAGGAATTGGAATCTGGAAAAGGAATAAACTAGATACCAAAATAGCTTCCTTTTACCCAAAAAAAGCAGAATTATGCCGCAAAAACTATTAGCAAAGTACCTTTTTTTAGGGACGAAAAAATACAAAAGAACCCAGTGATGTAAAGACAATACTCTGCACCCGCATTTTCCATAATAGTCTACATAGTCATGACAAAAAATGAAAAAGGAAAAGAGGAGAGTATTGTGTTCTTCTGTTGCTTTAATAGCGGATGAATTACCAGCCAACTGGGTAATCAACTAGTTCCTCAAAGTGGCTTAATGCCGCATCTATCGTTGGAGGATCAGCATGTTGGCCTGGGTTTGCTGTATATAGTCGATAATATTCTGAGCAACCAGCCTCAGCAACTGCTATTTTATAACTAACTGCTTGTGGCGGAGGCGTGAGTGGGTCTTGAGCTCCATTCACCGATATTATGGGTATACTTATTTCAGCATGGGATACGGGATTTATTCTCTCATAGGCTTTTGGTTTGTCATCATAAGTTCCACCGCATTCAGCTTCCATATCCGCTTTCAGTTGCAAGAACATAGCCTGCGCTGGTGGAGGTAGGGTTGGGAATATCTGACCATTAATAAGCGCTACCATGTCTGTGTAGCCCATGGTTATGTTTTTCATGTCAGAAATATCAAGTACTCCATCATAAAGTTCTGGGTATTTCTCTCCAAGCAGTAACCCGATGACTCCACCCATTGAATGACCGATAAGGAAGACTTTGACATCGGTGCCACGCCTTGTGTGCCAATTATCATTGTGTTTCCAGCAATTTTTAAAGTTCTTGCTGTAGCTGCGTAGTAGGTCCAAAGTGTACTTTGTTAATTCACGAGTGCTAATCATGCCCATCTTTACCGAAAACCCTCCTTCACCATAACTAGACGCAGCATAGGCAAAACCCTGCTCAACTAAAGCAAAGGGTAAACCGATGCCTTCACCATTAACAAGATTATCCACTGCGAATTGTGCATCTGGAGTCCAAAGTTGCATGTATCCGTGACATCCAACAACCAACATTCCATTCCACTCATCAGGAATCCGAATCACAAAGTTTGCACCTCCCAGAGTTCCAACATATTCGGTGTAAGAATCCATATCAGTTACGGTAAGTGCCCTACCGCAAAATGTTGCCCTTCTACATCTTCTCCTAAACCCACATGCTTCCGCTGTACCAAGCAGCGGAGTTGCCAGCATAGCTACAGCCATCAGACCACTTATGCCCATCTTAAACCGAAGGGCAACGCAGTCAAAGACCAACACAGGAATGAAAACCAGCCAACACCATGCCTTTTCCATAAATCCATATAGAAAAGTGCCTTCTGCTTTCGCAGTCCTCAAGGTAAACTTTTCCTTCTGTTCAAGCCAGAAGTCGCTGAGGCTAAAAGTTTACTCTCTCGGAACAGGCGCACGAAGAAGGGACGCATATCAATCCCAACAAGGAATGATGAAAAGATGAAGCCAGAAAAAATGAACATTCAAAGAATTAAATACCGAACTGGGAAAGATATGAACGTTTTAAGGAGAGTAAACATGAAAGAAGAGACAGCAATACCTGAGAAATTACTAAGCCCTAAGGGGGCTATAGAAAAAAATCACACGTCAGTCCAAACCGTTTCCTCAAGAAAAATTATTGGGGTGTTCGGCAGAGACTCTCCAACACCGAAAGCATAGTCGGCACTTCAAAAACGATGTCCGTGAAAGTCAACACGCCCACAAGCTTCTCGTCATTCATAACTGGCAAAGTCTTAACTTTTTTTTGCGCCATAAGCCTCGCAGCCTCCTCAACCGTGGCTGACTCGCTGATAGTTACCACCGGCGAAGACATGATTTGCCTAGCCGTCAAGGCTCTAGGAGCCAAACACTGAACAACTACCTTTGACAACACGTCTCGCAACGTTATAATGCCCACAGGTCTTTCGCTTTGAACAACCAAAACCGAGCCGATGTCAAACTTGCTCAGCGTAGCTACAACCTCTTGAGCACTAGTGTCTGGACGAACCACCTGAACATCTTTTGACATTATATCCCTAACAACAAAACTTGCCATAAAATACCTCCATAATGTGCTTACAGTAAACGTTTCTCACAATTTATCTGTTGTGCTTTCCACGTTACGCATGCGTTTAAAGGCAAGAACGCCTAGACATTCAGCAAGCGAGGCTAAACTTTTGAGCGGAAACAAATCGTCTACAGACAAGTTCCACACGGACCTTGAAACCGCAGAAAACTACGCGCAGGTGTGGCAAACCGTTAAGGACACAGTGGATTTCTCGCTGCACAAACGCAGAAGCAGCATGATGCTTTTCCTAGATGATTTGCCACTTCAACTAGGTGCTTACCACCCGGTTGGAACCAACAACATCGTCTTGAACAGGGCTTTAGTTGAAATCGTTGAAGCTTCAATCACCACAAAACGCGTAGTCAACGCCTTGGTTTACAACCTCTTGCTGCATGAGTATCTGCATACGCTGGGCGAACTGTCAGAAACCGAAGTCAGAAGCACCGTGGTCAAGGTCGCGCAAGCCTGCTTCGGCGAAAAACACATCGCAACCGTGATTGCCCGCAAATCTCCCTGGGTTCTGCTCCAGAACATTCCACTTCAAGCTATCAATGCCCCGAAACGCGTGATGCAAATCGTGAAAGACTTCGAAAAAACAGGAAAATACATCGTCTAAACCCCAAAGCAGGGAAACCCAACCACACATCACGGCACAGCGACGCCTCGCAAATCGGAGGAAATAGGCAAAATATATAATTGCAAGATAACATTTTTCTCCGTTTATCTTTAGGTGCAGAAACCCAATGGAGTCCATGATGGAATCACCGAAGCCGAAAATATCGCTTAAAACGGTGATTTTTCCCGTAATCGGTTTAGTTGCGTTCTTTCTGTACATCTACCTTTTCCAAGTTGACATTTTTGGAATCATCTCCACAGCCCTGCGTGCAGACCCCATTCCATACGCCATAGCAATAGCATTCAGTTTGGTGGAAGTATTCTTCTTCTCCACTTCATGGCGTGTCTTGGCGAACTTCCTGAAAATCAGACTATCATTGGCAAGGTCCTACCTCTTCGTATGGTACGGAATATTCGTGGACACCATAATTCCCGCTGAATCCATCAGCGGAGAAGCAATACGCGTTTACTTGATAACTAAGGAACAAGGCGAACAAGCCTGCGGAAGAGCAGTTGCTTCCCTTGTCGCCCACAGACTTTTAGGCATGGGAATGAACGTTGCCGTGCTTATAGCGGGCATGGTGCTGATTTTCAGCGAAACCCAGATTGACCCCTTAATTTTCAATCTAATCCTTTTCCTGACAGGAGGAATCACCGTCACGCTGCTTCTCATACTGATGTTCTCATTCAAAGAGCAATGGAGCTTGAAAGTAATCGACTGGCTCGTCCGCGCCGGGAAATTCATAACACGCGGCAGATGGCACAGGCAACTGACAAAAATCAAAGAAGACGCATGCCAAATAGCCACAGGCTTTCACGATTCAATGAAAGATTTCAAACGCAGCCCCAAAGCGCTTGCGTCATCCTTTTTCTACCTTGCATTAACCTGGATTTTCAGCTTAAGCATACCCTACCTAGTTTTCATGTCTCTGAGAGTTCCAGTTTCATGGAGCGTAATTCTCATAACTTCAGCAATAGTCTTAGCCGTAAAATCCATACCTTTAGGTGTCCCATTTGAAGTCGGTCTTCCAGAAATAACCATGACCACCCTCTACACCTCGCTTCTAGCGCCAACATTGGGACTTCAAGTCGCCGCAGGAATAAGCGCCACAGCAACCATCCTCACCAGACTTATAACACTCTGGTTCCGATTCTTCGTCGGGTTCTTGGCGCAGCAATGGCTGGAACTGAAGCCCATACTTGCCCCCGCGAACGCCACTGACGCGAAAACCACCATCGCGGAAAAAGCCTAAAATCACCCTCTCATCTTAATTCTTACTGATGTGCATAGAAATAGCGATTGAAGATGTTTCCATCAAGCTTCTAGACACACTCTACCAAATAGAGAAACAATGCTTTAAACAGGAAGCCTTCACCAAACAACAATTAACCTACCTGCTAACAGATTACAACACCATCCGATTAGCCGCCTACACAAACGACCAAATCGCCGGATTCATAATAGCCCACATAGACATCGAAAGACAAGAACCCTTCGGATATGTAATAACCATTGACGTAACACCTGCCCATCGCCGCCAAGGCATAGCACAAAAACTACTTCAAGAAATTGAAGCCATATTCAAAGACCACGGCATCAAAGAATGCCGTTTAGAAGTCCGAGAGGACAACGCCGCCGCATTAAACCTCTACCAAAAACTCGGATACCAAAAAGCAGGCACACTGAAAAGATACTATGGCAACGCCAACGGCCTATACCTTAAAAAAACCCTGAAATAAACGCGCTCGCAATTAACTTCACCTGAAAGAGCGAGATAGAAAATTCTGACATGCCAACATCGAAAAAATGTAGTCTGTAACACAGCTTAAAATCGCCTAAATTACGCTGCAAGAAATAACGTTTAAAAATGTTGGTGTGAATAGCTTCTTGTGGTGGGGGAGAAATGGGAGATTCAAAACGCCGAAAAATCAAGGAGCAGACTCTCGTCCGAACCATCGTTGTTTTAATACGTAACACTACGTGGAGATGCGGCAAAGTCGAAAAGTCTATTGTTCAGCATCTTTACAAACGGAACAAAATTTTTGGTAAGCCAGGCGAGTCGGTTCGAGACATAATTCAAAACTTGAACTTCGCTGGCGAGAAAAAAGACGAGTGTATAGACGCGCTTAAGCGTTTGGAAAAAAGAAATATAGTGAAAATGCTGCCGTTGTAAAAACGCAGTTATTCAGCGAGTTCTTTAGCGCTACTAATCCATTTCTCAACGATTTTCGGCGAAACTTTCAGTTTCTTAGCGACGGTTTTTGCTGAAGCATTGGCTAATTCATCAGCGCTGTTTATGCCCAACGCCTTAAGTTGCTTGGCTCTTTTTTCGCCTATGCCCTTCACCTGTGTTAACTCCACTGTTGCAGCCGCAGAAGTTGCCTTTGTTGGCGCCTCTTTCATGGCTGGTTTTTCCATTTTTGCTTCCGTTTTTTCTTCCTTAGGGGTTTCCATTGTTGCTGCGGGTTGAGTTTCTGGCATCATTTCCTGAGTAGTTGCCATCGCTGGCTGGCACGCTTGCGCCTCGGTTTTTGGTCTTTGGGTGTAGCCTAAGCCGAGTGACAAGAGTCCAAGCACCACTGATGCAACAACCCAGACACTTTGTGTTTCTGGTGTTTCCCCAACGATCGGTGCCACAAAAGGTACCACAGTTATGATAAAGAGTATTGCTGCTAGCACATATAATGTATAGTCTAAACGCATGTTCACCACTGCCTGATTTATGTTCTTTAGGAGGGCTTAAATAATTTTCTCCTTATTAGGAAGCTCCCACAAAACATGACCAACCCACGCCTATTTCAAAAGTTCCTCCTCAGAAGGTGCCTTCTTAATTAAATCATGTTTCATAAGAAGCCCTGTAGACTGCCGAGCGTTCTGAATTATGGCTGAAGCCCGCTGATACAGCTCTTCTCGACTTGGCTTTACCCGTGCCACTCCCTGCTCAATCGACTTCAACGCGCAGGCAACCGCTTCTCTGGGGAAAACCTCCCATTCATCCATTCTCGGCAGAATATCCCGTTCGTGCATGCCTCTTTCCTCAGCGAAACTTGCCAGTTCCTGCGCCGCTGCGATACACATGTCATCTGTAACGGTTGTCGCTTTCACATCCAACACTCCGCGAAAGATTGCTGGAAACCCCAAACTATTGTTAACTTGATTAGGAAAGTCACTTCTGCCCGTAGCCACAATTCTTGCGCCTGCATCTTCTGCTTCCCAAGGCCAAATTTCCGGTATGGGATTGGCGCAGGCAAAAAGCACCGCCTTGTCCGCCATTGTTTTCACCCAGTCCTTCTTTATGGTGCCTGGACCCGGTTTTGACGCGGCAACCACCGCATCCACACCTTTGAATGCCTCTGTTATCGGTCCTGTTCTGCCTTCAGCATTTGTTTTCTGGGTTAAATCGTATTTCCACGGGTCCTTTTCTCGGGTAATGTCTTTTCTGTCTGGGTTAACCACGCCTTTGCTGTCAACCATTATTATGTTGCCGGGTTTGACACCCCACTTAATAAGCACGTACGCAGTGCGTATGTTGGCTGACCCTGAGCCTACTAGGGTTATGAGGCTTTCTCGGGGTTTCTTGCCTACGATTTTGAACGCGTTTATCAACCCCGCCAAGATAACGGTGGCTGTCCCCTGCTGATCATCATGCCACACTGGAATTTTCAGTTTCGCCCTTGCCTTTTCCAGAATGCTGAAGCATTTAGGCTTCTCTATGTCTTCCAGGTTTATGCCGCCGAAGGACGGTTCCAGAACCTCGCAAACACGCACTATTTCGTCTGGGTCCTTCGTTCTAAGGCAGATGGGAAACGCGTCTACGCCACCCAGATACTTGAACAAGAGCGCTTTTCCTTCCATAACGGGCATGGCTGCTTCGGGTCCAATGTCGCCTAAGCCTAGCACGCGTGTGCCGTCTGTTACCACGGCAACATAATTCCAGCGGTTTGTAAGCTCGAAAGACTTGTCTGGATTCGCTTGTATCTCCCTGCAGGGCGCAGCGACTCCTGGAGTGTACCAAACGGCAAAGTCATCCGTGTTCCGTATGGCACATTTGGGCATAACTTGAACTTTCCCCTCGTAAAACCTGTGCATGGCTGGCGATAGCCGCGCTGGTTTTTTGGCTTTTGCAAGCAGCTCTTCCAAGGCGGGCTTTTTCTCTTCTTTCTCTGAAACCAAAACGCGTTCTCTCCTTAAGCAAAGGAATGTCTAACAGGCATGTTTTAACTTTTTGCAAAAAAGAAGACGGCTAACTTTCACGCATCAGGCTGTGCACGCCTACGCTCAGGGTTATCAGCCAAACTTCAGGTAAATTCCTCTTGACGATCCAGCATATTTGGATCCTAATAGAGATTCGTTGCAGAAACCAGTAGAGGGGGTCTATTCGCGCATGAGCTTTCCGCCTTTAAATAAGGGGGTATAGACAATTTTTCACGCGTTAGAGAACGACTCACGCACGCAGCCTTATGAAAGGGGAATAAGGCGTTTTGGAACGCTTTTAGTCTTCTTCGTAGAGTTTTCTTTCTTTCACTTTTAACGTGTCTTCGTCGCCGCTTATGACTCTGTAGTATTCTTTCAGTTCTTGCTTGTGCAGGAACTTTTTCACGAGCACTTTCAGGTACTTTTTGGAAACCGTTTTGCCTTCGCCTTTCACCGTTACCTTGTTGGATTCGTTGGTTACTTCAGCGCCTGTTTTCTCCTTCACGTAGTCTGCAAGCGCTTGCACCACTTGTTTTCCTTCATCTTTGAGTTCGGAAGCATCAACCACAATATCCGCCATTCTGTTCACCTCGTTTCGCGCACTCTAATAGGTTTTAGCTGACTGTTTCATGTCTCCTTCGCTGATAAGTTTTCCGCTGCCACCAGCCAATCAAGCGTTTGAAACGTCAGTTATTAGCCGCATCATCTCGCTCTTCAGGTCAGCCAATCTTTCTTGGCTCTTCGCTTCCACGGTTAACCGCAGCATCGGCGAAGTGTTTGAAGCCCTTATAAGCGCCCACGAATCAGGAAAATCTACGCGAACACCGTCAATAGTGGTTATCTTCGCATATTTCTTTTTGGCTTGCGCTTTCACTTTTTCAACTATCCCAAACTTCTTCTCGTCAGTGCTGTCAATCTCGGTCCTGTCAAAAAACTCCTTCGGCATCTCCGAAACCACTTCAGACACTTTTCTGCCCAGTTTGGACACGATCTCCATCATGTACACGCTGTTGATTATGGCATCGTCAAACCAGTAGAACTTGGGCACGCAAATGTGACCTGACTTCTCAACTCCCAAAACCGCGTTATGCGCCTTTGTCTGCTGCACCAAAAACGTGTGCCCCACAGGAATCCGAAACACCTGTTGACCATACTTCCTCGCTTCCTCATCAATCAAACTTGAACATTCAATATTAGCGACAACAGGACCTTTCTGCGTCTTCATCAGGTCTCTTATGAAGAAAACCGCGCTTTGTTCAGCCATCATAACTTTGCCTGTTTCGTCAACAAAAAGCGCTCTGTCACCATCCGCATCAAACGCAACCCCCAGATCTGCCTTCTCCTCAACCACCTTCTTGGACAAGTCAGTCAACGTTTCAGGCTTAGGTTCTGGATCCCTGTTCGGAAAAGTTGGATCAGGCCAATCATAAAGGTACTTCGCTTCAAGATCAAATTCCTTCAAAATCTTCGGAACAATCAGGCATGCAGCACCGTTCCCGAAGTCAACAACCACCTTCAACTTTTTCGGCGCAATGCGCTCCTTGATGAAACTAATGTACTCCTGCTCTGCACCCTCAACTTTCTCCATCGAACCGCTGCCTTTCCTGAAAGGTCCAGACTCATGTATCTTCTCCAGCTTCTTGTTCTCATCCTCAAAGAACCCAACTCCATCTTGATGGAAAAACTTGATGCCATTCCACTCCGCTGGCAAATGCGAAGCCGTAACGTAAGCAGCCACGTTATTCTTTAACTGCCAATTCGCAAAAACGCAAACGCTAGCTGGGCAAGTTCCAACCGTGCGAACGTTAGAACCAGTGCTTAAAACGCCCAAAGCAAAAGCGTCCTGAAGCTCGTCACTGTGTTCCCTGAAGTCTCTTCCAACCGTGAAGTTCCCAGGCGCGTATGTTCCAGCAGCCATGCCTATTTTTTTCATAATTTCTTTCGTCAAGTCTTTCCCGTAAATTCCCCTAATGTCGTACGCTCTAAAGATGCTCATTTTTCTCTCTCACCTAACCATTCTTAACCAAAGCAAATAGTCTAATAAACACCAGCTTAATAGTATTTTTTCAACGGGTTCCTCACATCCGTCGCCAACTGCACATCCCCAGGAACCAAAACACCCTGCCAACCCGCTCCAACACCGCTTTCTTCATCACCCTTGACGTTGACACGGTGAATGTTAAGCGCGTAATCCATCGCTCGATCCTGTGGATTCTCAAGCTGAAGCATCTGCTTCAGGCTAAGGTTCTCAAAAATCCTGCGAATCGGACGCAGCGAGTTACCGTGACAGGATATAGCCACGTTACCCGGGTTCCCATGCAGCCAGCGTTCAAGCTGCCCAACAAACGGGTCTGTGCGTTTTTCAACCATCTTCAGGCTTTCTCCTTCCGGCGGTGGAAAATCGTAGCCCCGATGCACCTTAGCAAACCATTCTGGCTTTGCCTTCGCCACTTCGATTTTACTTTGGCCTTGAAGCAACCCGTAGCAGCGCTCGATAAGATGGTCATCGACGAAAACAGGCACATCCGCGTGAGAATCAAGCACTACCTCAAGAGTCCTTCGCGCTCGCTTAAGATGCGAAGTAAACGCGTAATTAATCTTCTCCTGTCTAAGCTGATCCGCGATTTCCTGCGCCTGCTTGAGCCCTTTTGGAGTAAGATCTGGATCACGCCATCCCGAGAAAATCGAGTTGGCGTTATCGGTTGTCTCCGCATGCCGAAACACAAACAGATTGCAAACTACCACAGCTTTTTCATCCCAAAACATCAGAGTACAGGGCTTTGCTTCCCAAAGCCTCCTCAATCCGCAACAGTTGATTGTAGTTGCAGGTTCTTTCGCTTCTCGCAGGTGCACCATACTTGAATTGTCCAGCATCCAAACCCACAACCAAATCCGCGAAGAAAGTCTCTTCCGTGCTTCCAGACCTATGTGAGACAATAACGTTCCATCCGGCTTTTCGCGCTAACCTAAACGCGTCCAAAGCTTCGGAAACTGTTCCGATTTGATTAAGCTTCAGCAACAAGGCGTTGCATGCCTCCATTTCCATTGCCTTTTTAATCCGTGTAACGTTCGTAACCAAAAGGTCATCTCCAACAATCTGGATTTTTTCTCCCAGCTTAGATTCCAGCATGTTCCACGCAGTCCAATCGTCTTCACTGAAGCCGTCTTCAATTGAAACCAGCTTGAATTTTTCACATAATTCGCCGTAAAAATCTGAAAGTTCCGCAACCGAATATTCCTTTTTTAAAATTCGGTACTTTCCGTTATGGTAAAATTCAGATGCTGCAGCATCAATTCCCAAAGCGAACTCCTTGGTGTAACCAAGCTCTTCAATCGCTTTCATAATGAATTCAAGCCTTTCATCCACGCTCTTCAGCGGAGGAACAAAACCGCCTTCGTCACCCACATGTATCGCCGAATTACCAAACCGTTCCTTCAGCTTCCTCTTCAAGGTATGGTAAGTTTCAGAGCACATTCTCAAGGCTTCCGAGAAGCTTTTAGCGCCACGAGGAATTATCAAGTGTTCCTGAACATCATTCTCGATGCCAGCGTGTAATCCGCCGTTAATCACGTTCATCTGAGGAACTGGCAAACTCAACCTCTTTGAATCCACCAGGTCACAGATGTATGCGTAAAGCGGCAGATTCGACTCTGAAGCGCCTGCTTTGCACATAGCCATGCTAACCGCGAGAATAGCGTTTGCGCCTAACCGGGATTTGTTAGAGGTACCATCCAACTCTATCATTAATGCGTCTATCTCTTTCTGCTTTGAGCAGTCTCTTCCCAATAGCTTCTCGGCTATCACATCATTAACGTTGCCAACGGCTTTCAGAACGCCTTTTCCCAAATAGCGTTTCCCACCGTCCCGAAGCTCTAAGGCTTCGTGTTTGCCTGTGCTTGCACCTGAAGGAACGGATGCTCTTGACAAACCGTTTTTTGTGAGTAAATCCACTTCAACCGTGGGATTTCCTCTGGAATCCAGAATTTCCCGTGCTTTTATCTTTTTTATTTCAGCCATTAATACCGCTTCGCTAAAACTTACCTGTTGACAGGTCTTTCCGAACGTAAAAAAGGCTGGAAAGTCAATTAAGCTTTGTGGCTACTGCTGCACAGTCACAATTTCTTATAAGATTGGCTTCGGAAAAAACAGTCAGGGTTGCGAAACATGCACGTTAACAGCTTTGTTTCAGGCTTTAGTTGAATCAAGTTAATCACGCTAGAAAAAGCAGAGTTATCTTGTTAAGCTTAATGCGCGATTGGGAATTTTGATAAAAAAATGTATGTGTGAATAGAAATTGAATGATGCCTACAAAGTACACACTAATTACAGCGAAATCTTGCGAGAGTTAGACAAGCGCAAAAACGTCGACAAAGAAAGCGCAAAAAAAGTTAGAGCGCTTGTCGACTCTTTAAAAGATGTTACTCAAAAACTTCAGCCTGTTTTAGAGATGGAATCTCAAGGTCAATACGAAAGGGAGCTTTGGAAAAGGTATGAGCAATTGCAGAGGGATACGCTTCTTCTGCTTGATCTGTCTCATGAATGGGATTTTCTGGAAGAAAGCATCAAGGGGTTTAGTAAGAACCTGCAGTTTCTAATTCGTGATGCCATAGACGAGTTGACTGATCACGTTAACGTTATTACTGAAACGCACAGGGCACACATTGACATTATGGAAATCCAGAACAGCCGCCGATTGAACATTTTAGTTTTGATAGTGTCCACGACTATTTCGTACGTTACATAATGGGAGTTTGTAGCTCGAGAATTCCTTTTAAACAAAGTTTTCCCAGACGGCTTAAGTCCTGTTCTTAACTACGTCATTCTCTTGATTGCGCTTCTTCCGATCTTCGCTTTTACATCGTATGCTTGGCTTAGCCGAGAAAAACGTTAGTTGAAGACAAGCTTGGTTCTGAAAATCAAGGTTTTAAGGCAAACCACAGAGAGATGGCAAACAAAACTACAGAAACTAATTCAATTACCACTAAGATAGCTAAAATTGTGGTGTGTCTCTGAGCCACAGCGTGAAAATATTCTGATGTTTGAGTATCATCCGCAAGGTTTGGACCAAGATTCTCCAAATCACTCTGAAAATGACTTATTTCCTCAACGTAAAAAAACACTGGAGACGTCAATGCTATCGCCAAGAATATTCCCGCAAGAACAAGCGCTTTTCTGTTCATCTGCTTCCCTGAAGGATTGATTTTTCCACTAATATAAAACTTGCGAGTGCGCGATGCAGCCAAAGATTGCTTAGTTTGCTTTGTGTCTAGCGGCTCGGAACAGTCTATACCCCCTCTTTAAATACTGAACTGTATCGTTTTCTACGGATTGCTGCTTTCTACCTGTTAATGGTTGCAGAAAACGCCAATACGGACCTACCCCTCTATAGTTTCTGCAACGAATCTCTATTAGGCTCCAAATAGACGGAAAATATGAAGGGGCGGCAAAATACAATGGGCACATTTATGTTTTGGACGTGAACGGCGCAAAGCTTATCAAGCAGGCAAGCGTTCAAAGCGGTAATTCGCGGGTTATCAGCCTATGGGAAACCTCACGGTCGCCGTTCTCGGCGCAGCAGAATACGCAGGCAGCCTCGGCAAAAAGGGCACAGCCTCAGACATCACCCTGTACAACCTGAAAAAAGGCGAAGACACCGTAACATTCATCGAACCCACACGTTACCCAGAAAGGCTGGCGCCGCTTTTTTATGCGGTAGCAATGGCTGAGAAGGCAGTGGTTGTCGTGGACGAGCTGAACTCAACATTGGGCGAATGCCTTGTTATGCTTCAATCCGCAGGCGTAACAGGCGGCTACTTCATCCTTATAAACTACATACCGCAAGAGAAAATTACTCCGTTAATCAAAGGCACCAGCCTGGAAAAATTCGAGTTCATCGAAGACAACCCAGCTTTGCTTAAGGAACGTTGCTTGGCTGAGGCGGCGCAAAAAACGGTTTCTGACGCGTCAAGTGTTGCTGGAACCGTTCCGGTGGACCACGCGTTCAGCGTGAAAGGCGTGGGAACGGTAGTTCTGGGCTTGGTGGCTAAGGGCGCAATCAAGAAACATGACATCCTGAATATTCTGCCTGGAACCATGACCACTCAGGTCAGGTCAATACAGAAGCATGATGACGAATTTGACTCGGCGTCTGAAAGCGACAGGGTGGGGTTAGCGTTGAAAAACGTTGAAGTTCAAGACGTTGACCGCGGCACAGTGCTCACAAATGACCCTTCAGTTAAAACATCCAAAACGCTTGAGACCCAAGCTTTTCTGGTCAAGTACTGGTCCACCCCGCTTAAGGCGGGCATGGTCCTGCACTTGGGGCATTGGATGCAGTTCCTCAACTGCAAGGTTGAATCCGTCACAGATGAGGGCGACTGGCGCAAACCAACTTTGACGTTGACTTTGGAGAAGGGTCTGGTGCATTACCCGGGTGACCAAGCTGTTTTGGCGTATCTGGAAGTTGGCAAACTGCGCGTAGCAGGCACAGTCACATTGCCCTGAAACGTGTCGCGTTCACGGCTTACTCTGCTGGGACTCCACGCCAATCTTGCTTCTCAGCGTAACCATGTACGCCGTCAAGCCTTCTATGCACTGGACCTCTTTTCCCACCAAAGCTGAAAGCTTGCGCCAGAACTTGACGTCGGGTTTTATTTTCCCTCTTTCAAGACTATGCTTTAGGTGTTTTGTTCCTTCTTTTCCGCGTCTGTCAAAATCCAAGAGAAGAATTACTTCAGGCACGCTCAGCTTCTCTATTTCCGAAACTGCGTCCAGAAAGGATTTTCCGCCGGTCTTAACCGTCAGCATCGTGCCAGCTACACCCGAAGCGCGAAGAGCTTCAACGTCCTTTTTCCCCTCCACTATGATGGGCGTTCCTTTCGCTGACGCTTCCGCTAAAGACTCAAGGAGTTCAAGAATTTTTTCCTCTTTCTCTTTCAGCCTCGTCGACAAACTCGGTTTACCTTGTTATCTTCGCTTTCCGCACAATCTCCAAGCTTTCTTGGGCTTCGCTGTTGCTTGCGAAGTAACGTCTCACGGGCTCCAGTATCTCGGCGAGTTCAGCAGCCACGCCGTTTTTAAGGTCTTGCGGGTGAAGCTTGCCCTCCGCATAAGCCGTTTCCAGTTCGTTGAAGCTTTGGAATTCTATGGTGCCGCCGAATTTGGCTGGACGTTCTATGGTGAACGCGGTTTTTTCTCTGAAGATGATGTGCTTGCAAATGTCTATGACGGGGTTGAACGCAATGGTTCTTTCGGGGCAGAAAGCCCGCGTCATCTTCTGCTTAATCTCTGCAGGCGTGTCATAAATGAAAATGCAGGTTTCCGGCTTGCTTTTGGACATTTTTGCCGAAGCCACTGCCTCCTTCTCCTGCCCCTCGGGAATCGGCCACACACTCGGCTTCTCCAGCCCCTGTAGCAGGTGGTGGTGAACGCAGATGGGTTTCCAGTACCCGATTTTCTCCCCTATCTCCCGCGCGACCACGTTGGCTTTCCGCTGGTCCATGCCTAACTGGCAGATTTTCACGCCTAAATGGAAAATGTCCGCCACCTGCATGGGCGTGTACAGAAAATCCGAGACGTAGCGCGCATCGGTTTCTTTTCTTCCCGCGATTTCTAAGGTCCGCCTTGTCCTGGCGATGGTGAGGTTTTTCGCGATGGTCACGGTTTTCGCCCAGTAGTCTATATCATCGTAGAGCTTATCGGAGTAAATGAATTCCACCTTGTCCGCGGGCACGCCAAGCGCAATCCATGAATGGCGGAAAAGCTCAGCCGCCTTCCTGATAAGCGTTAAGTCTCCGCCCAGTTTGTTGTTGAGCCAACCGTGCCATGTGGCCAAGAAGGCTTTGAAGTGCAAGCCCGCCTCGGCAAAGTCCTTCATCTTGTAAGCGCAGATCACGCCCGTTCCCAAGTGCACCAGACCCGATGGTTCCCAGCCGTTATAGGCTACAGGATGCTCCTCTGTTTCCAAGAGCTGACGCAAATCATCAGGCGTTAACACTTCCTCTGTTGGCGGTCTGCAGATTAATTCAATCTTTTTCTCTAAATCCAAGTTGCATTTCCCAGCCTGGTCGTGGTTCCTAGCCTTTAATGTAAACGCTAAACTTAAAAACCTAATCCGCGGCAACACCCGCTTTTCAGAAGCAACTGGAAATCTGAATGGCTACCTTGCGCAGTAAGGCAGTTCGCCCTTTTCCTTGTGGTGCCTCACGCATTTCTCACAATCGCTATGGCGCTCACAATCTCTTTCTGGACATGGACAATTCGGAGCCGACATACAGCATGCTTACGCCAGCAACCATATAATCCTTTAGCCGACACCAAGCAAAAATGAATATGCATCAGCCCTTGTCGCGGGCGGTTGTTTCCCATGTAACCTAACACTTAACCTCACAGCGGAGCGGTGCGCTCTTCTCAGCCAAGCTCTCTCAGCATGGGATATTGTGCCCGCGCCCACCGTGTCCCATGTTTGGGTAAACCCTCCATCACAGCCCGCAAGCTTTGTAGGTCTTGCCGCTTCCGTTGGGTCCGTCGGCATGGATTTGCCAGTGGGATAAGATACTACACAGACTTGGACAATTAAGGGTTGCTGTCTTTCCAAAGTGCTTAGGAATCTAAATCGGCAATCAACAAAATATTAAAGGCGCACGGGCGAACCCTAACGGTGAAATGAAAACCGCTAAAGCCTCCGCCAAACTCTACGCTTTGATAGCCATCCTCATAGTGGTTGTCGTGGCAGTTTTCGTACACTTCAACTTCAACCAGCCACAGGAAACACCCGAACTCCCCACAAGAGACAGCGCCATACCCGCAGACGCCGTAAAAATGACGCCTGAAGCCGACTTCTACCCGCCCATCCTGCACTCGGACGAGTGGATGCAACCAGTGCCCTTATCCAGCGCGGTTAACACGGCAGGCGGCGAAGACTCAGCCTTCGTAATGCCCGACGGCGACACGCTATACTTCTTCTTCACGCCAGACGTAAGCATCCCCGCCGAGCAGCAAGTGCTCGACGGCGTGACGGGCATGTACGTGTCAAAGAAGCAGAACGGCGAATGGACCCCCGCGGAGCGCGTGGTGCTGCAGAACGCTGGGAAGCTGGCGTTGGACGGAGCCGAGTTCGTGCAGGGAGACACCATGTGGTTTGCGTCCGCCCGAGAAGGCTACACAGGCGTCAACTACTTCACCGCCCAGTTCAAAGACGGGAAATGGACGAACTGGCAGTACGTCGGCGACAAACTAATGAAGCATTACCGCATGGGCGAGATGCACATCACCGCTGACGGCAACACCCTCTACTTCCACTCAGACAGGGCAGGCGGCAAAGGCGAATTCGACATCTGGGCTTCGCAGAAAGTTAACGGTGAATGGCAAACGCCCCAAAATGTTGCTGTGGTCAACACCGAGGGCAATGAGGGCTGGCCGTTCCTGACGCAGGACGGCAACGAATTGTGGTTCACGCGGACTTACTTGGGTTCGCCATCCATCTACAGGTCGCTAAAAGTCAACGGCGAATGGCAGGAGCCAGAGCTTATCCTCTCACAGTTCGCCGGCGAATCATCGATGGATAACGACGGGAACATTTACTTTACACATCACTTCTACAACAACCAGTCGCAGATGGTAGAGGCGGACATTTACGTTGCGCTCAAGAAGTGAAACAACCTGCCCATAACGGGAAAGACGCTTAACACAGCGGACAGAAGCTCCTGGCGTGCATGGCTGACCGAGAACTACGACAAGGAAAAAGGAGTTTGGCTGATATTCCCGAAAAAGGCAAGCGGCAAACCCCGCATAGCTTACAACGACGCCGTTGAAGAGGCGCTTTGCTTCGGCTGGATTGACAGCAGAGTCAAACGGATTGACGATAACTCTTATGCGCAGCGTTTCAGTCCGCGAAACCCAAAAAGCAAGTACTCGCAAGCAAACATAGAAAGGCTGCGGGAACTCGTCCGCCTCGGCATGGTGCTGCCATCGGTGCAAGCAACGCTTGGCGACCTTCTTAAAAAGGAATTTACGATTCCGTCAAGTCTCCGAGGGATTGGGGGTTCCCTGAATGTTTTGTAAAATTTTGAGGGATGAAGCGGAAGCTCTGGGTTTTCGCGGTTTTTTCACGGCTTTTTCGATTTTTTCCAGAGTACATGAGGGAGGTGAAAACCGATACCGTATAGGCGAAAACACACGCATGCGAAAAGAGCAGTCGCTAGAAAACGTTGCACTTCATCAAGATAGTAAGATAGAGAGCGAACAAAAAGAGGGCAGACTGTAAATTGACCTCCACCCCATTTTTTGTTATGGTTTTCGCAGTTGTTATATATTTAACCCTTCAAATATTGAAACAATGGAAAAAATGGCAAAGCACGAAACCTTCACTGCCATTATGAACGCAGGAATGGCTTGGGGTGCGATATGTGCAGCACTGTGGTTTTTGTCACCAGAAGAATATAGATTCTGGATAGAAGGAATATTTACTGTGATATTTAGCGGGGTTGTTTCAAGTTACTTCTATTTTGATTATAGCAAAACTCATAAAAAACGCACACCAAAGACGAAATTTCCACCATTAACACCACAAATTCCTAAACAAGCTAAGCCAATAAAATCAGGTAAACCCAAAAAATTGGCTTTTGCCAAAAACTTATTTTTCACTTTATTAGAAGCGTTTGAAGTAACATTTTGCTTAGGCATTATAACTTCATGGGCAAACTTCCACAACTTTTCACCTGAATACAAAAGAATCCGCGTAGATTTCATCCAAGGCGCAAGAAACCGACCCGCCGAATTCCGCAAGAGGCTTAAGTACTTCATTGAGATGACGGAGAAGAATAAGCAGTTCGGGTTCGGCGGCATAGAGAAATACTACTGAAACGATGTGGGAGGGCCGAAGCTGGGATTTGAACCCAGGCAAAAGGCTCCACAGGCCTCTAGGCTACCAAGCTACCTCACCTCGGCCACATTCATGGACTTTTCCGTGACCTCGGCCGCTTTTCGTTGTTT
>Ga0307423_1000103_pt1 | contig 50136 bp, 41 predicted proteins | sample SalMarWE160310MG_FD_202154 | JGI IMG/M metagenome (GOLD analysis project Ga0307423, IMG submission 202154) | Salt marsh sediment microbial communities from the Plum Island Ecosystem LTER, Massachusetts, United States - WE1603-10 | ecosystem: Environmental > Aquatic > Marine > Intertidal zone >...
TCCCACTGGATGGCGCCGGGGGAGACTAGATCGGGAGAGCCGTCCACGGCGACGCCCGAGGGGTTGAGATCGTTGTGGTAGGTCATCCCCGTCGCGGCGGGGCTGTAGTCGTAGAGGTCCATGACGCCGGGGATCGCGTGGACCCGCAGGAAGGTGGTGATGTCCTGTCTTCCCTCGTAGAAGATGTGATCTCGCTGGGTGAGGGGGCCGCTGTTGGCCCCCATGTAGGAGCGGATCGAGCGCACCGGCCCGCTGATGTTGGCGAAGAAGGCTCCCTCCCCGTTGCTGAAGGTGTCCTCGGTGCGCTGACAGACGCCCGGCCCGAACATGTTCTTGTGACGATCGAGGATGTCGACCCCGGTCGAGTCGGCGGTGGTGACCTCGAGCTGGTCGCGAATCCAGCGGTCGGAGAAGTGGGTCCGGTAGAGCGGCGAGACGAACTCGCTGTCCTCGGGGTTGGGGCCGTTCAGGGTGTCGTAGTTGGGGATGTAGGACCCGGCTAGGAGGTCGAACGTGTAGGCCCCGTAGCTCGCACCCGCGCCGGGATCCAGCGTGCCATCGGTCTCGAAGAGATAGACGTAGCCGGTGCCCCCGTCGAGCGGGTCGCTGATCGCCACTTCGAGACCGGAGCCGGCGATCAGCCCCGCCGGGGCGTTCCGGGCGTAGAGGATCTGCTCGCCGGCGTCGGCGGCCATGAAGACCAGCTCGTCGTCGTCGTCGAAGAGAGGGTCCGAGTCGGGGCCGGTGTAGGCGGTGGGGTCGGTGTAGGTAAGCGTCACGATGCCCACCGGCGCCTCGCCGTAGACAACCCCGAAGTCGACGAGGTCGCGCTCGTCGATCTGGACCGGGATCTGGATCCACCCGCCCTGGTAGCGGAACGCCGCGATCCGATTCACCAGCGCACCCGAGAACGAGGGCAGGTCGAGGCCCGTCATCACCACGGGGTCGCGGTCCCGGTCCAGTGTACTGGCCTGGCTGGCGAGGGGCAGCAGAAGCGCACAAGGCAGGACAGCGGCAGCTCGCATCGTCCCCGTCATTATACGATGCCGCGACCCGGATGGGCCGAATCGCGGGGATTCGGTGCTCGGGGCAAAGAAGCTCCCGAGAGGAAAAGGTTTTCCGCGAAAGAAGAACACCCTTTCCCAATGCCGAGGAGTCATCCTCTGCTTCTGCCGCCGTCTCTCGGTAAAACTCCCGTGTTTTCAGCCAGTTACCGAAGTGCAGCCAATCCACCAAGCTCGGCACGATACTTGCGGGGACACTAACTGGAATTCGCGTGCATTCGTGGCACTGGCGATTTCTGCACTTTCGAGGGAGTAGCGAAGATGAGGAACTGGACGAGTCGGCTCTTAGCGCTTTCGGCCGGTCTGCTCTTGTTGGCTGGGACGGCTCCCGCCTGGGCTGATAGCGTCGATGTCTCCTTGTCCTTCAGCTGTCTGGGCAGTGGATGTTCGCAGAGCGCCGTGCACGAAGAGGGTACGGGCTACCAAGATTACGATTTCAAGGGTTGGGTCTATCTCACGGCGAGCAACGGGGGAAGCGAGGCGTGGGGAGACTACCACTTCCAGCTCTTCTCGTCCCCTCCTTCCTATGAGGACATCACTAACCTCGTCTTCCAGACTGGAGGGGGATTTGGCCCTCAGAGCAGCCAGAGCATTTCATCAGTGTCGCTCTCCGGCGACGGAAAAACACTCGATGTGTACTTCGACGGCGATCCGGTCGCGCCCACGGATACCCTCCATATCAACGTGTATACCAACAACGCCGACCACATTTCGTACTTTGGGGTGCTCTCCTACCCGACGCCGATTCCTGAGCCTGGGACGGCGGCGCTGATGGGATTGTCGCTGCTCGGTCTCCTGGCCATGGTCCGACGGACGGCGCGGCGTTAGCGACTGTCACGAATCATCCCGAAGCGCCCCGGCCCATCAGGGAGGGGGCGTTTCGTCTTTTTGGCGCGCCGATCGAGTCAGCGCTGAGGCAGTTGAGAAAGCACGGTCTTTTCTAAGCGACCTCTAGCAGCCGGTAGCATCGTCAACAATATCGGGCGCCGCATCACCGTGATAGGATGATCACTGGGGAGGGCGCAGGATGAGTGTCAGCGACCGAGTGTGGAGGAATTTCTTTGCCCGCCGGCGTGTCGCGCGGGCGAGGCTGGCGTGTGTGACGGCCGTTTTGATGGGTGCGCTCGCGGCGCAGAGCGCGGGTGCGGCGGAGACGGTGCCGCCCGCGGTCCAGCAGCCCGGCAGCCAGCCGGGAGAGGCGGGCCAGATCCAATCGGTGAGCAAGTGCGACAACTGCCACGGCAACTTCCCCTCGGCGGGTGAGCCGTGGTTCAACTGGGCCGCCAGCATGATGGCCCATGCCAGTCGCGATCCGCTCTTCTGGGCCACCGTCGCCGTGGCGGAGCAGGACTTCGACGGCTCCGGCGACCTCTGCATCCGCTGCCACACCGCCGAGGGGTGGCTCGCGGGACGCTCCACGCCCACCGACGGCTCGGGGCTGGCCCAGGGCGACGACGACGGCGTGCAGTGCGACGTCTGCCATCGCCTCGTCAATCCGGATGGCTCCGAGCACCCCGGGGTGCAGAATTCGCCCTTCCTGGCCCACGACGAGGGGACCCCTCCCACTGGCTATTACGGTGGGGGCATGTACGTGATCGAAGACGGGAACGACAAGCTCGGGCCCTACGCCGACGCCGACGCCACTCATCAGTTCCTGCAATCGGAGTTCCACCGCTCGAGCGACCTCTGCGGAACCTGCCACGACGTCTCGAACCCCGTGGTCGGCGACCTCGCCCACAACCACGGTGCGCAGACGCCGCTCGCCCCCGGGAGCTACAGTGGCGACCCCGCGAGCCCCGTCGATCAGAAGGCTGCCTTCAACAATTTCCCCTACCAGTACGGCGTGGTGGAGCGGACCTTCAGCGAGCACCGCGCGAGCCTGTTCCCGCAGACCCTGGTCTCCGACTACCCGAGCCTCCCGCCGGAGCTGCAGACCGGGGCGATCCAGAGGGCCTACGAGGCGGCACTGCTGGCGGGGACGGGCGGCAACTACGAGGACGGCACGCCGCGGCGCTTCACCTGCCAGAGCTGCCATCTTCGTCCGGTGGTGGGGCAGGGCTGCAACAAGAACCCGCCGGTGCGCAGTGATCTCCCCCTCCACGACCTCACGGGCGGAAACTACTGGGTCCCGGATGCCATGCAGGAACTCGACGCCAGCGGCCTGCTGCGGCTGGGAGGCGGCCTCAGCGGTGATCAGATCAACGCCCTCGACCTGGGGAAGGTGCGCGCGCTGCAGAACCTGCAGGAGGCCGCCACCCTCTCCGTCGCGGACAATCTGCTGACGGTGGTGAACCTGACCGGCCACAAGCTGATCTCGGGCTATCCCGAGGGACGGCGGATGTGGCTGAACGTGAAGTGGTACGACTCGGGCGATGCGCTGATCGCGGAGGACGGTGCCTACGGCCCGCTAGCGGTCGAGATCGATGGCGTGCCCGCTTCGGTCGACACGCTGCTCGACCTGCACGACCCCTACGTTCCCGTCTACCAGGCCCACGGCGCCATGAGCCAGGAGTGGGCGGGGCAGCTGCTGGGACTGGGAGTGAATCCGAACCTGCCGCTCAGCTTCGACCGCGTGACGGGCGGGGTCACCAAGACCCTGGGCGAGCTGGGAGCGCAGGATCCCGGGACCCACCACGAGACCTTCCACTTCGTGCTGAACAACCAAGTGGTGAAGGACAACCGGATTCCGCCCTACGGCATGGACTACGACCAGGCCGAGCAGCGCAACATCCTGCCGGTTCCCGCCGACCAGTACGGCAACCCCGGGTCGGGCGGCAGCTACCGGCACTGGGACGAGGTGGCGCTCAATCCCCCGCCCGGAGCGGACCATGCCACCGTCCAGCTGCTCTACCAGCCCACCAGCTGGGAGTACATCCAGTTCCTCGACCTGGCCAATACGGGTGCGAGTGCCTTCCTCGCCGACGAGGGACGCAATCTGCGCGATGCCTGGCTGGCCACCGGCATGGCGCAGCCCCGTGTGATGGCAACGGCGTTCTGGCAGCTGGAGACGCCGGCGTGCTCCGATGGTCTCGACAACGACGGTGACGGGACGGTGGACTACCCCGACGATCCCGGTTGCGCATCCACCGTCGACGAGTCGGAAAACACCCCCTCGGTGGCCTGCGACGACCGACTGGACGGCGACGGGGACGGACGGATCGACTTCCCCCGGGATCCCGGATGCCGTAACTCCTCCTGGACCTGGGAGGACCCCCAGTGCCAGGACGGTGTGAACAACGACGATGCGCTTGGCACCGACTTCGACGGCGGCGAGTCGGTGCTCGGACCGGGCAATGGCGATCCCGACGGAGCGGATCCGCAGTGCGCCGACAAGCCGTGGAAGAACAGCGAGGCCCCCTCGGGTGGCGGCTGCGGGATCGGCGTCGAGCTGAGCTTCCTCGCCCTGGCCCTCTTCCTTCTGGAACGGCGCCGGTCGCGCTGAGGACTCCTAGAAGATAGCCGCCTCGATTGCCCTGCTGGATCAATGTTCAGCTCAGCTGCCCCGATCGTTGGAAGTACGTCTGGTATCCGACCACGATCGACGTCAGCATGCTCCGCAGGAACTCTCCGCGATCTCCTTCTTCCCGTCGACCCGCGTCCCGGGCGTCTGCCGGGCGCAGGTCCGCGATATCCTCGACGATTCTCCGAGTGCCGAGTCCCTGCTCGAGGCGGGAGAGGATGAAGCGACGGTAGACCTCGAGCTGGCGCTCCGCCTCCTCGATGACGAAGGGGGCGTCGTTTCGCTGGCCGAACTGCGAAAAGCAGATGGACCGTGGCCGGAGCTTCTGCATCTTCCGAATCGTTTTCACACTCGCCTCGAAGTCGAATCCGGGAGGGGCCACCGCAGGCTGTAGCACCCCGCTCTCGGGGTGATTGTGGCCCAGCGCCTCGCCCGAGAAGAGAGAGCCGGATTCGGGCTCGAATACGCACAGATGATGGGAGGCGTGCCCTGGAGCACTGAGGATCCTGAGACCGATGCCGGCTCCGATGTCGAGCTCCGCATCCGTCACGGGGACGAGATTCTTCATGGGGACGGGCAACGTCTCTCCGTGGATGGCGGTGATTCTGTCGGCACCGCCGTAGACCGCGGTGGCGCTGCCGATCAGTCGCGACGGATCGTGCAGATGCCTGAGACCTCGTTCGTGCACGTATACCTGCAGCTCCGGCAGGCGGCTCACCAGCCAGCCGGTTCCGCCGGAATGGTCTAGATGAACATGAGTGACGATGGCGCGCTTGATGTCCGCTTCGTCGAAACCGATCTCGGCCGCCGCTTCGACGATGGTTGGAGCGATCAAGGTCGTCGCGGTTTCGATCAGGGTGATGCCGTCGCCGATCACCAGGTACACACCGCTCACATTGGTGGAGTTCACGCGTCTGGAGTCGAGGTAGTAGATCCTCGGTCGAAGCCGAATCAGCTGGTCATTTCCGATCGTCAATCGCTGCCTCGGTATCGGTGGCGTCGTCGGGACCATCCGAGGCCGCAAAGTCTGAGCGGCCTTTCCGGACAGATCGGATTTGCTCAGGGTTGGTATCCGGTCCCCCCGGGGAAGAACCGCACGATTCTTGCCACTTGTCCGTTCTAGTTACCACTTATCCATTGGTAGATCGCCTTCGCCACACCTGGGAAGCGGGGGAGAGGGGTCTCTTCCATGCTCGCCTTCGCTTTCCGGTTGCGCGCTTGCAGCGCGTTCGGGCTCGCTCTTCTCGCTGCGCTCCTGCTTGCGACGCAAGCCACGGCCCTTTCGCTGCCGCTCACCACCGTTTTCCAGGGCGTCGAGCCCGACGCCGATTACGCGACTGTCGCCGTGAACCAGAGCGGTGAGGACCTGGAGTTCACCATTGCGCTGAACGGTCTGCTCGGGCCTGGTGAAGACGCGAATAGGTTCTACTTCAATCTGATCGGCAGCTTTCTCGATCTCGAGATCACGGCGAGCAATGCGCCGAGAAGGGAGTATCGCCTGCTCGCCAACTCCCGGGCCGGCGGCGGCGCGGGAAGCCCCTTCGACTTCGCCGTGAAGCTGGGGCGCGGCGCCAGCCGGAGCGGAAATGGTGTGCTCACACTCGCCACCTTCACGCTCTCCGCCGATCAGGCCCTCGATTCCTCGGACCTGCTCGAGAGCAGCTTCACCGGTAGAGGGATCGAGGCGCTGATGGCGCTTCGGATCCAGGGCACCAGCACGCGGCGGGGTTTGGCGACCGTAGGCGGGCTGATGCACGCACCCGAGCCGTCCACGGCGCTGCTCCTCGCTGCTGGCCTCGCCGGGCTCGCGCTGCGGGGAAGGCACGAGCAGGCGTAGGCCACAACCGCGCGGTCGGCGCTCCCTCCGGCTAGGCGATCTTCGCGACCGCCTCGGGCAGATCCTTCGCCACGCGGACGATCGGGATGCCGCTTTGCGTGGCCAGGTGCATCTCGTGCATGGCGCGGGGCAGGTCCTCGAAGGTGTAGACCTCCTTGTGGATGGTGGGCTTGAAGACGGATCCGTAGAGCTCGAGCGAGGCGGCGCAGCCCTCGAGCGTCGCCAGATGGACGTGGTCGATGGTCACCTGCTTCACCGACTGGAGCGTCGAGTTGTATGTGACCTCCTGAGAGAGCTGCCAGCCGGCGCTGACGTTCACGCCCATCCGGGATGCCGCCGCCAGGCCCGGGGCGAACACGGGTCCCCGCAGCATGTCGCAGACGATCTGCATGCCCTCGCCTCCGGTGACCTTCTTGATCTCCTTGGAGAAGGCCCTCACGTCGTCTCGTGACGCGAATCCATTGAAGGCCGACTGGTCGATCCCCAGGATTCCGAGCTTCTCGAGCGCGGCGCGCCGCTCGGGGTTCCGAGAGCAGAAGAAGGCGCGGTGCCCCTCGGACCTGGCGAGCATCAGGAAGAGCTCGCCCACGCCTCCCCCGAAGCTCATCACGTTGAGCACGGCACGCTGGCGGCGAGGGACCTTGACGCGATAGATCTCGAAGCCCCGCCTCCAGAGGTGGTAGGCGGTGGTCGCGCGCAGCGGCAGGGCCGCCATCTCCCAGAGGCTCAGTCCACAGTCGAGCGGGGCCTGGTGGATCTGCCACTCCTCGACCACCGCCTCTTCGCTGTACCAGCCGATCGAGTCCGGCGTGTCGTATGCCCAGATCGTGTTCGGGTAGCCGTACTTGTCCGGATCGCCGTTGGCGTTGGTGACGACGATGTCGCCGGCCTTGAAGTCCGCGACGTCGGCGCCCACTGCGAGGACTTCACCGACGGCCGAGTTGCCGGGGTAGATCTTGCCGCCGCGAGCCTTGACGATGTTGATGGTGTCGGCCAGGACGGCGTGATCCACATTGTGCTCCCCGGAGACGGCCAGGATCTTGAGATGGACATCGCGCCTCCCGACCTCGCGGAGCTCCAGCTCGTCGAGCTGGATCACATTCGCGAAGTCGACCGCGTTGGGATCGCCCCCCACGCGTTCGGTCTCCCGGGCAATGGCTTCCTCGGTGATTGCGTATGCGCGTACCTTCTTCATCATCTCCCTGTCTCCGTTCTGACGCCTGGCTCTGAGTCCGACCGCCCACGGGGTGCTGGTCGGCTGAGTTCACTTCGGGGAATCGGTTGATAGCACGGTGATTTGGAGGCCGCCCCCTGGATCCTGGCCGCGCGCCCTCCGGGATGATAGACAGTCGCGGGATGAAGCGAACGCATCTCGCCGCGGTCGCGCTGCTGGCTCTGGCCGGCTTCCTCGGGCTGCGGCTCCATGATCTCTTCGCAGCGGCGAGCGGCCTCGACGCCAAGGTTCTCTGCTCCGCGGTCTTCGTCTCGGGCCGCTCGCTGGAGGAGGCGCGGGCGAACAGCCTTCCCTTCGACCCGCCGGCGATGTCGGTGCGGCTGGACGAGGCGCGGCGCGAGGTGCGCGTCGAGGTCGCCGGGCTGATCCGCCGGACGGCCCGCCACTACGGCGACCAGGGCTGCATCGCCCTGCCTCCGGGCGTGGACGACGTCGCCTTCGTCCCGGTGGAGGTGAGAAGCGCCCTTGCGGATTCGCGCACACAGGCATGGCCGATGGGTGAAGGGGACGACCAGCTGCCCGGTGCGCCGGACGCTGGGATCGACGCGGACAAGCTGGCCGAGGCGGTCGAGATCGCCTTCGCCGATCCCGGCGATTACACCGCCGCCTTCCTGGTCGTGCACCGTGGACGGATCGCAGCGGAGCGCTACGCGCCCGGGATCCATCGCGACACCCAGCTCGAGAGCTGGTCCATGGGCAAGAGCCTGACGGCGACCCTGATCGGCCGCCTGGTCCAGGAGGGTTTCCTCTCGCTCGACGCTCCCGCACCGATCTCCGAATGGCAGTCGCCGGGCGATCCGCGCCGGAAGATCACCGTCTCGGACCTCCTGCGCATGAGCAGCGGGCTCGACTTTTCCGGCGCGAGTCAGTCGCTGGTCCACACGCTGTTCTTCGGCGTTCCGGACCACCTGCGGATCTACACCGGAATCGAGGACGTCTTCCGTTTCGCGCTGGCGAGCCCCTCGGAGCATCCTCCGGGTCGCGTCGGGCGCTACCGCAACTGCGATCCACTGGCGCTGGGAGCCATCGTGCGTCGGACCGTCGAGGCGGGTGGCGAGGACTACCTCAGCTGGCCCCAGCGGGTGCTCTTCGATCGCATCGGGATCCGCCGGCAGATCCTCGAGACCGACGTCAGAGGCAACTTCATCCTCACCGGCTTCGACTACGGCACCGCCCGCAACTGGGCGCGACTGGGGCTTCTCTACCTGCGCGATGGCATCTGGAACGGGGAGCGCCTGCTGCCCGAGGGCTTCGTGCGCCTCGTCGCCACACCCTCGCCTGCCTGGGAAGAGCCGGTCTACGGGGGCGGCTTCTGGATCAACGGCACGGGTCGCTACCGGCTGCCCCGAGACGCCTTCTACATGTCGGGCAACGGCGTGCAGCGAGTCTTCGTAGTGCCCTCCCACGATCTGGTGATCGTGCGCATGGGGCACACCCGGGGCGGTGCCAGCGCCGACACCAATCTTCGCGCCGCACAGTCGCTCGTCCTCGAGGCGATCGGGGCGCCGAAAGGTGCTAGAACCCGAAGTTGAAGAGCGGGAGGAAGGGGATGGGGCCCTTCCGGTTGATGTTGATCAGGCCGAGTTGGACTCCCTCCAGCTCGTCCGTCCAATTGACCAGCGAGATCTGCAGGCCGCGCATGCGCTTGGTCCGATTCAGGACCCCTGCGAACTGAAAGCCGGTGCCTTTGCCCGCGCGGTTGGAAATTCCCGCGCTCTGGAAACCTCGGGCCCAGCCTTCGACGTCGTTGACAAAGATTCCGAGCTGCCAGCCGGTCAGGTCGCCCCCCACCCGATCGTAGAAACCGACCTGGGCACCGGTCTGATTGCCCCGGGTCAAGCTGGCGATGCCCAGCAGGTCGGCCCCGGTGACGTCTCGGTTGACACCGGAGATCAGGATCAGGCGCAGGCCTTTTACGGATGCGCCCTCGCCGACGACCTGGATCGGGTGCCACAGGGCGAGCTGTACGGGAGTGGACGGGCTCGGGGTGTCGGGCGGCTGGGCGCCCGCGGCGCCGGCCAGAGCGCCGAGCGAGAGAGTGAAGAGGGTGAGCCAGACGAGCGGGGACGGGATCGGATGGGACACGGGTTTCCTCCTCGCGAGGATGTTGGACCGAACTCAGCGGCTGTCAACCCGCGGGACGTGGTGGCCAGCTGTCGTCCGCTCAGGTCGACTTGAAGACCCGGATGGCTCCGGGTCGGAACTTCGGCTCGAAGTGAGGGGAGGGAAGGGGCAGCGCGAGTCCGTGCCTGTCGAGCAGCTCCTGGAGCCTTGCCGGATCCCTGGCCTCGTTCTCGCCCCTGGCGAGCGCCGCCTGCCACTCCTCTTCCAGCGGCTTCAGGTCCTCCCGGGCGAGCTTGAACGGGTGCAGCCAGGGCATGGGTGACTCGAACTCGCCCGGGCGCTTCAGAGTGACGGACTCCCGCCAGCCACCCGGCATCTCGGTCTTCGCCGCGATTCCCTCTTCGAAGCGACGGAGGGCTACGGCATAGCCCTCCGAGAGTCTGGTCGTCACCACCCGAAGGCAGCAGAGCTGGTCGAGGAGAGGGCTGTCGTCCACTGGACGCGCGAGGTACCGGTCCTTCTCTTCCACGAAGAGGTGCTGGTCCTCGTGGCTCAGAGCCTGGAGGACGGCTCGCACCGCCTCGGACACCGAATCGATCGAAGCTACCATTGCTCCGCCTCCTCCGTGGAGTCACGGGGCGGTCGCATAGGCCTCGTCGTCCCCCGCCCTGGCGCTCTCCAGGCCCTTCAGCACCTCCGAGCGAAGCCAGCCCTTCGAGAGACCGAGGCTGTCCCCCAAATCGTCGACGAGCCTAGCCGCGTGGCCGATGGCGGGCAGATTCTCGAAGACCTGCTGGATCCTTCGCACCGCCGGCTCGGCGCCGTCGAGCGGCTTGCCCTGCTCGAGCAGCTCGACGATCCGGTCCACCAGCCTCATTTCGTTCTCGTACACGCGCTTCTGGTGCTGGTAGCGCTCATCAGGGTGGGGGTAGACCGTCGTGTAGGATCTCTCCAGCGGACCCCGCGGCTTCCGGTCGTACTCGTAGCGGCGGAGCGGGGGCTCGCCCGCAGGCTGGCGGCCGACGACGGTGGTCATCTTGTAGAGGCAGCCCTTGAGGAAGCTGTAGCTGGCCATCACCTGCTGTCGGACGGTGGGCTCACCCAGGAGCCGGTGGTAGTCACGGCGGATCTCTCCAATCTTCTCCCGCACCTTCGCGTTGGGGGCGAAGAACTCGCAGGTTTCGATCAGGGGGTAGGCTTCGATGCAGCGGGCCTTGTGGAGCTCGCTGCGCTGCTCTCTCAGGACCGGGTGCGAGGAGTTCTTGCAGAACTCGTAGCCGTTCAGCTGCACCCGCAGGGACCGCATGGCAGACGGCCCCGCGTGCTCGTAGAGCCGCCGATGGCCGCTCTCGACGATCGCCGAGATCTCCGCCTCGGTGAAGTTCTCCTTCCAGTCGGGGAAGCCGAATTCGGCGCCCGAGGTGCGTCCGAAGTAGGTCTTCGCCAGGCTGATTTCGGGAAGACGGCCCTCCGAGACCAGTCGCTCGTACAAGCTGGTGCCCGGTGGCGGGTAGAGGGGGAAAAGCTGCGACTGAGTGGGCTCGAGCGAGATGAAGTACTCGAAGTCCTCCTCGATGTTCTTCTTGTCGTGGAAGTCCCACCCGCCGATCCAGGAGCCGATGGTGCCGACCCCGTGGGCGTGCAGCTCGTCGAAGATCTCCTTCACGTCCCGTCCCTGCCTCTTCGGCAGCGTGGAGAAGAGTGATTCCACCCCGATCCAGATGGTTCCCACGCCATTCAGGACCAGATCCTCGACGACGTCGTAGCGGGAGAGATCCTCGATCGTGCCGAAGCTGAAATAGCTGATTTTGCCCGGGCCGAACTCCTCGTCCTCGCGAATCAGCTGGCCGAGCCTGGTGACCTTCTCCTTGTCCTTGTAGAGGTTCTCATCGAAGATGCCGACGGTGTCCCGGCTCTCGGGCTGGAATCTCCAGATCCGCTTCATGCCCTCGAAGAGGCTCTCCGCCTTGGCGATCTCGATGTACTCGCCGCCGTAGAAGTGGGACGTGCAGCAGAACTCGCACATGTTGGGGCAGCCGAGTCCGGAGATCACGAAGCCACCCGATCCCGGCGGGGACGGATCGAGCCACGGCAGGCCCGAAGCCCCCCTGGGTCCGACGGGCTGGTTGATCGGGGCGTCGACCGGCTCGCCCAGAAGCTTTCTCAGGAAGGAGACTCCTTCTCCGTGGCAGATGTAGTCGGCCAGCTTCTGGATCTCCTGATTTCCCTTGAAGATCGTCGTGAAGCAGGAGGTGCCATAGCCACCGAGCACGATCTTGGTCTGGGGAGCGATTCTCCGCACCGCGTCGCACATCTGCATGGTCTTCGGGATGTTGACCAGGGTGAAGTTGATGCCGACGAAGTCGTACCCCTTCCTGAGCTCCTCTTCGAAGTCCTCGAGGCTGGGGTGCTCCAGGACGACGCACGGCGAGGCCAGGTTCTGCGCCAGGAAGTGCAGCACCACGTAGTGGAAGTGGGAGCGCGTGGTGAAGATGTCCTGATCCCGCGTCAGCCGGTCTCCGGCCAGGTCGAAGTGGATGTTTCCGTGCGGACCGATGACTCCCGTGAGCAGGATGTTCGGCATCCCCCGCCTCCCTCTTTCCGATCGTCACCATCCTATCGCAGCGGTCTGGGTGCTGGGAAGCACGCCCGGGGGGCGCCTAGCCCCTTCTCCATTCACGAAACTGTAGCGTAAATAACCCAGAAAAGGCCTGGCTGCGAGGTCGCCGCAAGCGCAAAGAGGGCACGCCGATCCGCCTCGCCTCAAGCTACCGATCGATTGACCCGATCTGCTGACCTGGGCAAGGAGGTGCCGGTGCAGGTCGTCAGCGGTCTGGTGGTGCTCCTCAATCTCGCCCTGGCGCTCGTGGTGGGCATCCGGCTGCTGCGCCGCTGGTCGCGTGGAGGCGGCGTGCCGGAGCGATCGCTGGGGATCTACTTCCTGGCCAGCGCCTTCCTCGGGACGGTGCCGCAGATCATCGTCTATGGCAGCCTGGCAGATCCGTCCTGGAGCTTGCCAGACCTCCTGATCCGGGTTCTCCTGTGCATGGCGATCTTCGGGATGGCGGTCGGGGCGGTGGGGGTCTACATCTTCACCTGGAGCACCTTTCGACCGAACCAGCACTGGGCGGGAGCGGCCGTGGGAGCCGGCTTCGGAGCCCTGGCGTTCGGCTTCCTCTCCGAAGCCATGGACGATGGCTTCGCCCTCGCGCTCTTTCCCGGACCGGGCCATTGGCTGGGCTGGGCCGGCCGCACGCTCCCGATGCTCTGGCTCTCCATCGAATCCTTCCGCTACTACGCTCTGCTACGTCGGCGGCTGCGGCTGGGTCTGGCGGATCCGGTGCTGACCAACCGCTTCCTCCTCTGGGGGATCTGGGCGGCGGCAGTGTTTCTCAATCTATCGGCCGATCCCGTGGCTCGAGTGGCCTACGCCGTGTCTGCAGGAACGGGTGTTGGAGAGCTGGTGGCGGAGACCGCGACGCCCATCATCCTCGTCACCATCTTGGTCACGATGGCTCTCGGGGCGGTCTCGGTGGTGACCCTGTTCCTGACTTTCTTCGCGACGCGAAGCTATCGTCGCTGGATCGAGGCGAGCTCTCCCTCGCGATCGGCCTAGAGCGCGAGGATCGGTGACCAGCTGCCGACCGAGATCAGCCAGACCTGGTGGATGGCGCGGGTCATCGCCACGTAGAGAGCTCTCCTCGATTCGGGAGTGTCGGGGTAGCGCGCTGCCGAGGCGTCTGGGACGACCACGTAGTCGAATTCCAGCCCCTTGACATCCGCGACGCATGTCACACTGATGCCCGGCTGGAAATCGAACTCGCCGTCGAGCGCCAGCCTGGTGGCGAGCCCGCGTCCGAGATTGCACTCCAGTCGAAGCGCCTCCGTAGCCGAGCGGCAGATGATCGCGACCGTGGCGCGGGGGTCGATGCCCCGAGGGTCCGAGAGCTGGTCGGTCAGGTGAGCCTCCAGGTGACATTGGCTCGGGAAGCGCGAGAGGATGATCCTCCTGGGATCGCCGGTCTCTTCCAGAAGGGGATGCGGCCGGCCCGGCGGCTCGGGACCGAACAGACTGCGGCCAAAGGCGGAGATCTCGGGCGGGCATCGATAGCTCTCCTCTAGTGTCACGGTGTGGTGGTTCGTGACACCGAGCTCGCTCAGCGTGGCTGGCCAGCCGTGGAAGTAGGCGGCGGGATCGATCTGTTGTCGTTCGTCGCCGGCAATCGTGAAGGCACCCTGGTCCGAAAGGGCGCGTCCGATGACGGCGAGCTCCAGCGGTGCGAGCTCCTGTGCCTCATCGATGACGATGTGTTGATAGGTCGCCAGGCGACCCTTCGGTGTGGCATCGCTGCCGACCTTCAATCGATTGAGCTCGAAGAGCACAGCGCAGTCCTCCGAGTCCATCGTCCCGGCGTCGTGCATCGGGGTGCCACGGTCGATCGCCAGCCCATCCAGCGTGGCGAGGCGGTCCGCGTCGACGTGCGAGGACTCCTCCTCGGTGGTGGCAGTGAACTGCACACGCGTATGCTCGATCACGTCATCGATCATGCGCCGGGTCAGCTCGCCATCCGCGGCCTCGGCGACGCGTCTGAGAAGATCCCGGTCGCCCCAGAGATGAAGCAGGTCTTCCCTGATCGCGTAGGAGCCTCCTCGCTCCTCCTCTCTGGCCGGTGCCCGGCTGGCGCGGGCCGCAAGCTCTGGCAGCACGGTGCGGAGAGCCGGATGCCGCTTGAAGCGAATCACCGTCGCGCCGGTGTCTTCACTCGTCCTCTCCGGCACCTCGTCGAAGAGCTTGTGCGCCTGCTCCAATATCCACTCGTCGAAGATCTCCACCTTGGCGTCTTCGACGCGGAGCCTTTCCAGCATCGATTCCGCCAGGCGCCTCAGACCTTCGGTGGGCACGATCACCGCAGCCTGGAAGGGCCGGTTCGACCTCCGAGCCTGCCGCTTCAGGAAGGCCAGGCGGTGAAGCGCGACAGTGGTCTTTCCGTATCCCGCTTCTCCGAGTACCAGGAGTGACTCCGAGGAGGGGAGCTCCGCAGCCCGGCGCTGGGAGGGATCCAGCTGCACCAGAATCGGAGAAAAGGGCCTGGCCCGGTCTGCTTCGCTCCTCGGGTGGAGGAGCGGGGTCCGGTCGTCCCGAAGGGCGATCCAGCCGGCGCGGTTTCGCCTCGACAGGGTCACGTTCTGCGTGATGATCTCGACGAGCTCGCCTCGCTCGAAATCGAGCAGGTTCCGCTGGGTCAGGGTTCCGGCGAGGGTTCGATCGCCGGCCTCCACCTCGTACTCCTCGCCCTCCCGGCAGGCGAAGAAGACTTCTGCCAGAGGAGCATTTTGCCAGTCGATGATGGTGATGTCGGAGCTGACGAGGGTCTTTCCTCCGAGTAGCACGTCCCTGGTGCGCCCCTCTCGGAGCAGCCGCATGTGGGCGAAGTAGGGTGCACGGAGCTCTGGAAGGGCGCGCCGCGCGGCCGTGGAGAGGCGAAGCTGGTCTTCGACGATCTGCTGCCAGGGTGTATCGAGCTCGTCCTGCAAGGGAAAGCTCCCTGCGCGGGCCCTGGGTTCTCGGCGTGAAGCAGGTCCGACGCTCCGCCCTCGTAGCATCCGGAGGGGAGCGATGCCAGGAGTAGCCGCCGGCGAGCTCCGTGGAGGGGCTCGGAGCTCGATGCCGCCCGTCCTTGAATGGAGAGGGGGAATGTGGTTGTTTCCTTTTCCTACGACTCGCGGGAGCTACAGAGTGGACAAGGGCGAGTTCGAGCGCTGGATTGGCGGAGAGATCAAGCGGTTCGTAGAGGACGACGACGGAAATCGGCTCGAGCAGCTGGACGGCTCTCCCATCTTCCAGGAGCCGTTGGTGGGATTCGTGGCAGGTGACGATCCGATCTTCGACCGATTGAAGCAGGTGATCGGCGAGTTTCACCTGACACCCGCGGAGGTGATGGGGACGATCGCCCGGGAGCGCGGGCTCCCCACCCCCGCCGCCGCCGAAATCGGTGTGATCTCCTACGTCCTTCCCATCTCGCGCGAGACCCGGAAGGAGAACAGTCGCATGAAGGACCGACCATCGGAGCGCTGGGCCCATACGCGCCTCTTCGGTGAGCAGTTCAATCGGAAGCTCCAGGGCCACATCGTCTCCGTTCTCGAGAAGGAAGGGCACTTCGCGGTCGCGCCGGAGATGGAAGAGAGCCTGTTCCGGATGCTCCTCGACGAGAACGTCGGGTGGGCTTCCACCTGGTCGCAGCGCCACGTCGCCTTTGCCGCCAACCTGGGTACCTTCGGTCTCTCGGACGGTCTGATCACGGCAGCGGGGAAGGGTCACCGCGTGGGCAGCGTGGTCGTCGATCGGGGACTGGAGTCTCCGCAGAGGACGGAGGAGGTCTACCGGGACTGCCTGTCTCACCAGGAGCTGGGCTGCAGGACCTGCATCAAGCGCTGTCCTGCGGACGCCATCAGCGAAGCCGGACACGACAAGGCGCGATGCATGGAGTTCGTGCTGAAGCAGATGTCGGTGATCAAAGAGGAGTACGGGATCGACATCTACGGGTGCGGTCTCTGCCAGACCGGTGTTCCCTGCGAGGAGGGGATTCCCCAGGCCGAGGCAAAGTGATACGGCGCATCGGGAAACCATTCACCTGGAGGCCAGGAGCATGACGAAGGCCCGCTGGACGATTCTCGGTGTAGTGCTGGTGGCGCTAGCCGGGGTGGTCTTCTACTACCGGCAGTCCCTGGTGCTGCGCATCACCAGCATGCGCCCGTTCGTCGAGGACCGCTTCGACGGCTGGGTGCAGGCCGGTGCAGACGAGGAGGAGCTCGACGCCGCGCTACGCCGCGTGTACAGCCCCACCGGGAGCGGCCCGGGTTCGTGGGTCTACGAGATCAGCCAGCCGGCGGCGCAGCACGAGGTCCGCGCCAGGGAGCTCGAGGCCACGGGGGACGCCGAGGGCGCTGCCGAGGAATGGCGGCAGGCCGCGTTGTTCTACTACGTCGCCCGCTTTCCCTTCATCGGGAACGAGGCCAAGGCGGCGGCCTACCGCAAACACATCGAGTGCTACCTCGAGTCGGTAAAGCACGAGGAGCCGCCCCTCGAAATCGTACGCATCCCCCATCAGGGCAAGGAGATCATCGGCTACCTGCGGGTTCCGGCATCCGAGTCGCCCCCGCCCGTCGTGGTCGTGACGGGCGGCGTGGACACCTGGAAGAGCGACGTCGAGGCGCAGGCGAAAGCCATGCTGGCCGAAGGTATGGCAGCCTTCACCTTCGACATGCCCGGCACCGGCGAAAGCGCCTGGCCGCTCTCCGCCGACGGCGAGGCGGTGTACTCCCGCGTGCTCGAGTACCTGAAGACGCGGCCGGACCTGGATGGCGACCGGATGGCGGTATACCTGCAGAGCTTCGCCGGCTACTACGCAGTCAAGCTGGCCCTGCTCGATCCCAACGTGAAGGCCGCGGTCAACGTCGGCGGACCCATCCACCTCTCCTTCACGCTCGAGCACGCCGAGACGGTGCACGAGGGCATGATCAAGACCATCGCCCACGCCATGGGCGAGGACCTCGACCAACCCATCGCGGAGATGATCGAGAAGATCGAGCCATTCTCGCTGGAGCGGCAGGGCTTGCTGAGGGCTCCGAAGCGGCAGGCGCCGCTCCTCAGCATCAACGGCGACCAGGACCCCCTGGTGACGATCGATGACCTCTACATCATCTCCGAGAGTGGCATCGCCCAGGAAGAGTGGGTGTATGCGGGCGACGGCCACTGCGCGTCGGGCAACGCGAGCGAGCACGTGCCGAAGGCCGCCGCCTGGATCAAGGCCCAGCTCAGCCAGGCCGGCGCGTGATGGGAGGTCGAAGATGGCCAGAGCACAGCTAAACGGAATCGAAATCGAGTACGAGACCTTCGGTGATCGCGGGGGGCGCCCGCTCCTCCTGATCATGGGCCTGGGAGCGCAGCTCCTGCTCTGGGAGGAGGAGTTCTGCGCAGAGCTGGTGGAGCGCGGTCATTTCGTGACTCGATACGACAACCGGGATGTCGGGCTCTCGACCAAGCTTGCGCAGGCGGGTGAGCCGAACATCCTCGAGGTGATGCAGGCGATCCCCGGTGCCGAGCTGCTCGTCATCGAGGGCCTCGGCCACGAGCTGCCGCCCCAGGTCTGGCCCCGCGTCATCGACGCCATCAGCGGTCACACCGAGAAGGCGGAAGCGGGGAGAGCTCGATCCGATCCAGCCTGAGTGGGCTAGGAGAGTGACCCAAGACTAATTTCGCAGTTCACGGATGCCTCTATTTCGTCGCCCGAGCCGGGGTTCTCGGACCGAAATACGGCAATCCGTAAGGTCGGTTTCGAGTCTTGGGTCAGGCTCCTAGCCGTCTCCGGGGTTGTCGTCGGCGTCGGGCCGGTCTTCGACCCGTCGGTCTCCCGAGCCGGACGCCATTTCCTCGACGACGCGTCTGGGCCTGTTGTCCAGCCACAGTCTCAGAATATCGGGACGCGCGTAGTGGCCCACCGTATCGAGTAGATGCTTCTGCCGGGTGATGTCGGAGAGATCGATCTCGGCCACGGCCATCTCCTCACCGGGAGGGAGCGGACCGGCCAGATACGCTCCGCTTGGAGACACAACCGCCGTGCAGAGGCCGCCTCGAAGCAGACCCGCCAGCGACTCATCCGGGGCGATCTCGGTCCGCTGCTCGTCGCTCAGCCAGCAGGTGGAGTTGACGACGAAGGCTCCGGATTCCATGGCGTGATGGCGGACCGCCGCATCGAGCTGGGCAGCCATGGGTTCACCCCCCAGCGAGCCCGGGAAGTGTGAGCAGTGGATCTCCTCGCCCGCTGCGATCAGGGCGTAACGAGCCAGGGGCATGTAGTGCTCCCAGCAGATCAACGCGCCGATCCGGCCGACTGCCGTGTCGAAGACCCGGAGGCTGCTGCCGTCTCCCCAGCCCCAGATCATCCGCTCGTGAAAGGTGGGCATGATCTTGCGACGCTTTCCGACCAGTGAGCCGTCCGCATCGAAGATCAGCTGGCTGTTGTAGAGGCTTCCGCCGTCCCGCTCGTTCACGCCCAGGACGACCACGGTGCCAGCCCTTCTGGCCGCGTCTCCGACCCTCTCGGTGACCGGGCCCGGCACGTCGACGGCCTGATCATGAAGCCTGGCCACGAGCTCGCCGATCGCCGCCGGCGGTGTCACCATAGCGAAGTACGGGTAGCTCGGAATCACCGTCTCCGGAAACACGGCCAGGTCCAGCTGATCCCGCCCGCATCTCTCGATCAGATCGACGACTTTGTCCGTGGTTCCATCGCGGTCGAGGAGCACTGGCGAGAGCTGCACTGCTGCGACGCGAAGCTTGGTCCGACTTCCGGTCATCGATGTCGTCCTCCATCTGGCTGGTATCCTCGCACGGTCCCAACCGCGTCATCAAGGCTCGTACCCGACGGGCCCGAGCCTCCCCGTTCCGATCTCGCCATGGCAGCCACCCTGCACGACAGGGCTGCGCCTTCGCAGCGACCCGCGGTAGTATGAGACCATGCTGGAGCCCGCGAGCTGGGGAGAGACCGCCTACAACCACGCTACCGAGTCCGACAACAAGATCCACTCGGACGAGGTGGCGAAGCGCTACGGTTTTCGGGGCGGGCTGGTTCCAGGCGTCTCGGTCTACGCCTATCTGGTGCACCCCGCGGTGGTGGCCTGGGGGATCGACTGGCTGGGTCGCGGCGCGGCCAGTGTATTGCTTCGCAAGCCCCTCTACGACGGGAGCGCCTTCCGGGTGGAGACGAAGCCCGATGGGCCGCAAGTCTATCGGGGAGAGGTGATCGACCCGGAGGGCGTCGTCTGCGCTGACGGGTGCGTCTCGCTCCCCGAGGCGGCTCCGCAAGCCCCCGCCACTCGGCGCGGGGACCCTCCTGCGCCCGCGCTCCACGCGCGGCCCGAGGCGACGCGCGGGACCCTCGAGATGCTGCGCGAGCGCGGCATGGGATCTCTGCGAATGGAGTGGCCGACGGAAGGCGAGCCCGATCGATACGTGAGGGATCTCGACGCCATGCCCGAGCTGATCCGACTCGATGGAGAGGGCTTCGCAAACCCGGCCTTCACGATCGGCCTCGCCAACTGGGCTCTGAAGGCAAACGTGTGCCTCGGACCCTGGATCCACGCCGAGAGTCGGGCTCAGAACCACGCTCCCATCGCGCGCGGGAGCGCGCTGGTGATCGAATCGAGCGTGACCGATCTCTTCGATCGCAGCGGGCACGAGTTCGTCGACCTCGACGTGACCGTGTATCTCGAGCCCGACACGCCGGCGATGAGCACCCACCACCGCGCGATCTACAAGCTGCGCGGCTCCTGATCGCCTTCCTCGCGCCCGCGCCCTGCCGCCGGGCGGTAAGGGGCCGAGTTCAGGGTTTCTCGTACCAGACCCTCTGCTCCTCGGGCATCTCGCCCAGGCACTTCTCGGCGATCGCGGGAGAGACCGCCTCCAGGGAGCCGTCCGGGTTCTGCACGACCACACCGCTCTTGGTGAGCAGCCTGTAGCGGCGTTTGCGCTCGTCGCGGTCGGGGTGGCAGACGAGCTGGCAGTTTCCGCAGGTCATGTTGATCACCCGCCCGGCCGGCATCGCCGGGTGGTGGAAGCCGCCCGCCATCTTGGGACGCGGCGCCGAGGCGACGACCGCCTCGATCAGGGCCGGCATGAAGTCCTCGTCCTTGTCCGGGATCGGAAAGCGCCCCGGAGACCAGGTGGACCACTTGCCGTTCTTGGCCAGGCCCGTGAAGCCGCCGCAGACCAGGTCGCAGCGGTGGTAGCTCCGACGCTCCGAGTAGCTGAACTCCATGCCACCCATGGTGACGGTCGTGCGCGCCTTCTTGGCCATCAGGCCGGAGGTGCAGCTCGCCATGCAGAGCTGGCACTCGTCGCAGTACTTCTCGCCGGGCGGGAGCGGCTCGGTGGGCTCGAGCTCGGCCGTGGTGACCACGCTGCCGAGGACCACGGCAGCGCCGTGCTCCCTGGTGATCACGTTGCCCGAGAGGCCGAACCAGCCGACACCGGAGCGGACCGCCAGGTAGCGGTGGGAGATATCGGGCATGAAGTCGGCCATGCCTCGTGGCGTGTCCTGGCGGTAGACCGCGTTCGAGGGTACCCCGTAGGAGGGGATCCCCTGCTGGTTCCAGTAGTAGGCGAGCGCGACGGCCAGGCCCGTCGCGAAGATATTCGTGTGGAAGTTGTCGCTCTGGTGACCGGCGTGATCTTCCTTGGCGAGATAGTGCTCGATCTTCTCCTGGTCGAAGGGGACGGCGAAGCACACCGCCGACTTCGCCTCCGGCAGCACGTACTCGAGATCGGTAGACGGAGGACCGCCGGCCAGCGTCTCCTTGGTTGCGACGCCCACGATCGTGGCGCCCTGGAGCTCGAGGAACTCGGTCGCGAACCGGGTGAGCCCCTTCGGATCGTCGATGGCCTGCATGATCCACTTCTCCTCGCCGGCCGCGCCCGGCTCGTCGGGCGCGAGCAGAAAATTATACACTCTGTACAGAACTCGGCAAGAATCTGGAGTTGCGCCAGAGCCGTTCAGGTCTGACCGCCGCCGTGGACGTTGACCTTCTCGCCGGTCAGGTACGCCGCCCGCTCGGAGACCAGGAAGCGCACCGCGTTCGCGACGTCCTCGGGCTGGCAGACCCTGCCGAAGGGCATGATTGCATCGAGCTTGCGCAGATCGTCGACGCCGGCGGTCGCCTTCATCAGCCGGCGGCCCATCTCGGTCTCGACCAGACCCGGCGCGACGATGTTCACCCGGATGCCGTTGGGTCGCTCTTCCTTGGCCAGCGTATAGGCGAGGGCCTCCATCGCGGCCTTGCCCATGTTGTAGGGAGCCCCGTTGGCGCCGTGGCCGAGCGTCGCCGTGCTCGAGATCATGACGATGTCACCCCTGGGCTGCTGGCGCATCCTCGGCAGCACCAGCTGGCACAGGTGGTGAGGGGCCAGGGCGTGGATCCGCACCACCCGTTCCAGCTCGGCCGGATCGGTGTCGAGGACGCTGTTTCCCCGACTCGCGATGCCTGCGTTGTTGACCAGGATGTCGATCTGGCCGAAGTCCTCGAGAATCCCATCGACCATCGCGCGGTCCTCGTCGAAGGACTCCACAGAGGCCTGGTAGCTGCGAGCGCGTCGGCCCAGTGCCTCGATCGCGGCCACCGTCTCCTTGGCGGCCGCCTCGTCGCGGCGGTAGTTGACGGCGACATCGGCGCCGTCTTCGGCGAGGGCAAGAGCGATGGCACCCCCGATTCCTCGACCCCCTCCGGTGACCAGCGCCACCCGTCCCGCCAGCGACATGCTCTCTCCCTTCTCGATTCCGGTGGCTCCGCCTCCGGCCGGGATCATACACCAATCGCGCTGTTGGCCGGGCCGAGCGCGCTAGCCGTGAAGTGTCAGGGACACCTTTTCCAGCAGCTCTCGTGCCGCGAAGGGCTTCTTGAGAAGCGCCGTCCCGGGTGCGTACTCGCCCGGATGTGCCAGCGGAGGCTCGGCGTAACCGGACATCAAGAGCACCCGAAGACCGGGCTCCCGGTCGCGCGCCCGGGCTGCCAGCTCGAAGCCTCCCATCTGAGGCATGATGACGTCCGCGACCAGCAGGTCGAAGTGCGACGCGGCAGATTCCAGCATCGCGAGTGCGCTTCGCCCGTCTTCTGCCTCGACGACCACGTAGCCCTGGGCTTCCAGGAATGCCCTCGTCACTCTCCGAACCATCTCCTGGTCCTCGGCCAGGAGGATCGTCTCTGAGCCGCGGGGGAGATCGCTAGAGCCTGCGGTCAGGAGCTCCGGGTCCTCCTCGGCTGCCACCAGCGGCAGGTAGATCCGGAAGGTCGTGCCACGCCCCACCTCGCTTTCCACCGAGATGCTGCCACCACTCTGGCTGAGGATGCCGAAGACGGTCGAAAGACCGAGCCCGGTTCCGCGGTCCTTGCCCTTGGTGGTGAAGAAAGGCTCGAAGATCTGCGAGAGCACCCCCTGATCCATTCCCGTTCCCGTATCGGTCACGGCGAGCATTGCATGGCGACCGGGCCGGATCCCCTGATGCTCCGCAGCGAAGTCCTGATCGAGATAGACGTCACCGGTCACCAGCGAGAGAGTCCCGCCCTTGGGCATGGCATCGCGGGCGTTCACCGCGAGGTTCACGATGACCTGCTCCAGCTGCGACGGATCCACCAGGACGGGTTCCAGCTTCGTCGCCGTCTCGAAGTGCACGTCGATGTCCTCGCCAAGGATGCGCTTCAACATCGCTTCGACCCCGGAGACGATCCGATTGAGGTCGACGACCCGGGGCTCCAGCACCTGCGCGCGGCTGAAGGCGAGGAGCTGTTGGGTCAGCGCCGCCGACTGACGGCCGGCCTTCTCGATCTCGCCGAGAATCTCTCTCGGCGTACCTTCTTCGGGGAGGTCGGGAGCCAGCAGCTCGACGTTCCCCAGAATCACGGTCAGATAGTTGTTGAAGTCGTGAGCGATGCCTCCCGCCAGCTGCCCGATGGCCTCCAGCTTCTGTGCCTGCAGCAGTTGGTGTTGCGTCCTGCGCAGCTCTTCCTCGGACTGCTTGTCCCGGGTGAGATCGCGCAGCACCGCGGTGAAGAGCCGCCTATTTCTCAGCCGAAGCTCTCCAACGGAGATATGGAGGGGGAACTGCTCCCCGCCCTTGCGCAGTCCGACGACCTCGCGACCGATGCCGATGATCTTTCGCTCTCCGGTTTCGCGGTACCGTCGCAGGTAGCCGTCGTGCTCCTCTCGAAATGGAGACGGCATCAGCACCCGAACGTTCCTTTCCACCAGCTCTCCGGGCTCGTATCCGAACATGCGCCCGGCCGACGAATTCAGTGATTCGATGGTTCCACGCTCATCGATGGTGATGATGCCCTCTACCGCCGTCTCCACGATGGTGCGGGTTCTCTCCTCGCTGTCGCGGAGGGCTTCCTCCGCCTTCTCCCGCTCGGTGATGTCCAGCGCGATCCCGACGAATTCCTTGGATGCGCCGCCGTGCGAGAGCTGCAGATCCACCTCTGCCGGATACCGGGAGCCATCACGGCGGCGATGGTGGGTGGTGAAGCGGATCCTGTCCTCCTGACCGTTGTGCAACGGCTCGAGGAGCGCCCGGAGATCCTCGGGTGTGAGGCCCGGCATCAGGTCGAGCGGCGTGAGGTTCAGAAGCGCTGCCAGGGAGTAGCCCAGGCTCTCTCGTGCACCGCGATTCGCCTGGGTGTAGTGCAGGGTCTCCGCGTCGAATACGTAGATCTCATTGAGGGAATCATCCAGGATTCGGCCGAGCCCGGCGGCGCGCTCCTCCGCCTGGCGGCGCTCCCCCTCGCGAGACTCCAGCGCCGCCACCCGACGTCGAAGCGCCCGGAGCTCCAGCTCCGCCTCGGAGTCTCTGGGATCGCGGGTTTCCATCGCCGAAGCTCACAGCGCACCGTCTGCGAGTTGCAGCATGCGCGGTTTCGGGTCGAGGCCGGGCGCTTGGGCCCGCAACGACCCGGGGAGAGGACACTCGTTTGTCAATAGTATGGTTGAAAAATACCTCGCAAGGAGGCGGAGGCAAAGGCAAGCATCCCGTGAAGCGGAGGTCAGGGACGCTATAGAATGGAAAAGCTTGTTTTCTCAGAGGATTGCGACTGTTTCCTCGAGTCGTTCCTAGGGGTCGGCCGACGGTGCTGGCGGGCGCCCCGCAGGTTCTCGAGCACCAGGCAGACGCAGGGCAGGACCAGCAGCGTGATCACCGTGGCGAACAGCGGGTGTGCTCGGCACCTGCGAAGTCCGCGCGGAGCTCGACCGCCGCCCCGCGCGGGCGACCCGCTCCGCCGTCAGCGCCATGTCGAGCTTGGCGGGGCTGGCGATCTCCTTGTCGGCGAGGTTCTGCTGTCGCTCGAGCTCCTTCGCCCCGCGCTCCACTGCGCGGAGTATAGGCATTGCGCTGGCCGGACACTTGGTCGCGCCACCGCTCCGCCCTCTTGACCCGGAGATCGGACTGCGGTGAGCTGAGGGCATGGAGGCAAGTCTCGGCGCGTACCTCGAAGCGATCTCAGGGCTGATCTGGGGACCCTGGGTACTGATCCCTCTCTTGGTGGGAACCGGCCTGCTCCTCACCGTTCGGCTCCGCGGCCTGCAGTTTCGCGAGCTGGGTGGGTCGCTGTTCTTCGCATTCGTGCGGCGCCGGGAGGCCGGCGCCGAGGGGGACATCTCGCACTTCCACGCGCTGATGACCGCGTTGGCCGCCACCGTCGGCACGGGGAACATCGCGGGGGTCGCCACCGCCATCGCGGCGGGGGGGCCAGGGGCGCTGTTCTGGATGTGGGTGACCGGCCTGCTCGGCATGGCGACGAAGTACGCCGAGGCGCTCCTCTCGGTCCGGTACCGCGTGATCGACGAACACGGCGAGATGTCGGGTGGTCCGATGTACTTCCTGTCGCGCGGCATCTCCGCCCGCGGCCTGGGGCGTGCGCTGGGTGCGGCCTTCGCGCTCTTCGCCGCCATCGCCGCCTTCGGAATTGGAAACGGGGTTCAGTCCCAGGAGGTCGCGAACACCTTGCGGACCACTGCCGGCGTGGAGCCGCTGGTGACGACGACGGTGCTCGCGGTGCTGGTGGCAGCGGTGATCCTTGGCGGCATCCGCTCCATCGCGCGCTTCGTCGCCGTTCTGGTGCCCTCCATGCTGGTGCTCTACATGGGCGGTGCGCTGGCCGTGCTCTTCGTCAACCTGGAGCAGATCCCGCGGGCCTTCGCGCATGTCATCAGCTCCGCATTCAGCGGAACGGCGGTGGGTGGAGGATTGCTCGGTGCCTCCGTTGCCGCCGCGATCCGCTTCGGCTTTGCCCGCGGCATCTTCTCGAACGAGAGCGGATTGGGCTCCGCCGGGATCGCGGCCGCCGCCGCTGCGACACGCGAGCCGGTGCGCCAGGCTCTGGTCTCGATGACGCAAACGTTCATCGACACGCTCGTCGTTTGTACCTTGACCGGTCTCGTCATCCTCACCAGCGTCCTCGCCGACGTCGATCTCCTGGGTGCTGCCGAGGCCGGCGCCCGCTGGCAGCAGCTCAGCGGATCCGAGTGGACGACGATCGCATTCCAGCAGAGCCTGCCGGGGCAGCTGGGCGGCTGGATCGTCACCGCCAGCCTCGCGTTCTTCGCGTTCTCCACGATCCTCGGCTGGGGCTACTACGGCGAGAAATCGATCCAGTACCTGCTCGGGATCCGCGCCGTCGTCCCCTATCGGCTGGTCTTCTCGGCCATGGTCGTGATCGGTCCGCTCTTCTTCGACCGCCGCATCTGGCTGGTTTCGGACATCACCAACGGGCTGATGGCGATTCCGAACCTGATCGGAATCCTGTTGCTCTCGGGTGTAATCGTCTCGGAGACGCGCGCCTTCTTCGAGCGGCAGGCGGCGGGGGACGTGGACAGGTGAGGCCGCTCAGAGGCCTCGCTGCTGGGCAGATCGCGACCTGAATCTTACACGAATTGGACGATTTACGTCTGATTTGTATAGTCTCGCCATGTCCACGACGACCTCGGCGCCGCCCCCGGCGCGCACGGAGCGCGCAGAGCGCACCCGGCACCGGATTCTCGACGCGGCCGGCCACTGCTTCGCCGCCAGCGGATTCGCCAAGACCACGGTGGAGCAGATCGCCCTCCAGGCGGCTGTTTCCAAGGCCTTGGTCTACCACCACTTTCGCGGCAAGGAGCAGATCCTGGAGGCGGTCCTGGAGCGCACACTCGACGACTGGGACGAGGCCACGCGTACGGCCAACTGGCCGGAGGGGAAGAGCGTCCTTCAGGGACTCGCGGAGATGCACCGCGCGACGCTCGAGTACGCTCGGGACAATCCCCTGCTGCGCGCGCTCTTCCAGAACGATCCACTGGTGCTGCTGGATATGCGCAGGAGCGCGGCCGTGCGGCGCTCATTGGAGGAGTTCCGAGCGCAGCTGGTGGAGGCGATCCGCGCCGGGGTCGAGTCCGGCGAGCTGCGGGAAGACCTCGACGTCGAAGGCTCGGCGGAAGTCGTCCGGATGCTGAACCTGAGCTTCATCGAGCGCCTCTTCGAGCCCGAGTGGATCGATGCCTCGGACGAACGCCTGATCGGCGCGAGCCTCGACGTCCTGTTCCGCGGCCTGGCCCGGGAGGAGCGATGATGCGTGTCTCCCGCTGGATCGCAGTTCTCGGGCTCCTCTCGCTCGCGGCCTGTTCTGGGAGCGACTCTCCTGGTAAAGAGGTGGCACCGGGGTCCACCGGGTCCGAGTCTCGGGCGTCCACAGCGGTCGATCGCGTTGAGACCCAGCGGGTTGCGTTGGGAGAGATCCGCACCTCCATGGCCGCCTCGGGTGCGATTCGGGCGAGGCGGTTGACCGAGATCGGAGCGGAGGTGAGCGGCCGGCTGGTCGAGGTGCTGGTGGACGTGGGCGACGCGGTGGAAGAGGGCGATCCGCTCTTCCGGATCGACGCGCGGCCCTACCAAATGGGCCTGGCGGAGGCGCGTGCCGGTCTCGCTCTGGCACGGGCCGAGAGCGAGAACGCCCGGGACGAGCTCGAGCGCGTCGGCAAGCTGATCGAGGAGCGCGCCGCCTCCGAGCAGCACTTCGAACAGCTCCAGACCGCCGCCGCCGTGGCCAGGGCCGGGGTGGAGCAGATGGAGGCGAGGGTGGCGCGGGCCGAGCGCGATCTCGAGTGCACCCTGGTCAGGGCGCCATACGCGGGGAGCATCGTCGAGCGGCGCGCTCACGAGGGAGCCATGGCGGGCCCGGCGCCGATCCTGGTGCTCCAGGAGTCGGGTGCACTGGAAGCCATGCTGGCGATTCCGGATGCCTGGCCGGCGCCGGTCCGAGCCGGGGCGAAGGTGCGTCTCTACGTGGAGGGCCTGGCCGAGCCGCTGGTGACGCGCATCGATCGGGTTAGCGACCGCGTCGACCCGGAGACGCACACCTACGAGGTGCGCGGCCCGGTCGACGACCCGTCGCGCACGGTGAAGTCCGGATCCTACCTGCGCGCCGAGGTCGAGATGAGCTCCGGCGAGCCCGCGCCGGTCGTCGACCGCTCTGCGCTTCTCACCCGCGACGGCCGCACCTACGTGTTCCGGGTCAGCGGCGACACCGTGGAGCGCGTGCCGGTGCGCGTCGGCGTCGTGGACGATGATCGCGCCCAGATTCTGAGCGGGGTCGCCAGCGGAGACGAGGTGGTACGCGGGGAAGCCGTGGACCGGCTGGAGAGCGGCGCGCGGATCGAGAGGATCGGCGAGGTCTCCGAGCGGAGCGCCCGCGCCGAGGCCGCCCCGTGAATCTCGCGGACGTCTCGATCCGGCGTCCCGTCTTCGCGGCGATGCTGATCCTGGGCCTGGTGGTGCTGGGTCTGGTCTCGCTCGGCCGGCTCGAGATGCAGCTCGACCCGGATATCGAGTTTCCCACCGCCTGGGTGACGACGGTGCTCCGGGGCGCCTCCCCAGAGACCGTCGAGCGCGAGGTCACCGACGTTCTCGAGGAGCAGATCAACTCGATCGAGGGCATCCGCACCCTCCGCTCCATCTCCTCCGAGGGCCTCTCGCGAATCGGGGTCGAGTTCCGTCTCGACTACGACATCGACACCAAGGTGCAGGAGCTCCGCGACAAGGTCGCGCTGGCTCGGCCCCTGCTTCCGCTCGACATCGAGGATCCGGTGGTCGGGAAGTTCGACCTGAACGCCATCTCGATGATGAACATCGTGCTCGGTGGCGCGCTCTCGCTCCGCGAGATCTCCGACCTCGCCGAGCACGAGGTCAAGGAGCGTCTCGAGCGACTGCCGGGGGTCGGCGCCGTCGAGATCGTCGGTGCCCGGGAGCGAGAGATCCGCATCTGGCTGGATCCGCTCCGGCTGACCGGCTACGGCCTCTCGATCGACGACATCGCGAATACGCTCCGCCTGGAGAATGCGGAGCTCGCCAGCGGACGCATCGAAGGCGATCGGCGCGAGTGGTCGGTTACCACCCAGGGCAAGGCCAGGACCGTCGCCGACTTCGGCGAGTTGATCGTGGCGGAGCGGGCGGGGCGTTTGGTCCGCCTACGCGAGGTCGCGATGGTCGAGGACGGAATGGCCGAGGCGCGCAGCATCGCCCGCCTGAACGGCCGCCCGGGCGTCTCGCTGGAGATCCAACGCCAGAGCGGCGCCGACATCGTCGGGATCGCCCGCCACGTGCGGGCGGAGGTCGAGCGGATCCGGGAGAGCCTCCCGCCGGGCGTCGAGATCAGCGTGGCGCGCGACTACGCCGTTTACATCGAGGCCCAGGTCCGCTCGGTCTTCGAGGACATGTTGATCGCCACCGGGCTCGTCGTCGTCGTCGTGCTCTTCTTCCTGCGGAACGCGCGGACCACCTTCATCGCGCTGCTCGCGATCCCCTCCAGCGTGATCGGCTCGTTCACGCTCTTCTACGCGCTGGATCTCTCGCTCAACGTGATGACATTGATGGCACTCTCGCTCGCCATCGGTCTGGTGATCGACGATGCCATCGTCGTGCTGGAGAGCATCTACCGGAAGATCGAGGCGGGTGAGGATGCGATGAGCGCGGCGCAGCGGGGCAGCCGGGAGGTCGGACTGGCGGTGATCTCGACGACGCTCGCCGTCTGCGCGGTCTTCGTCTCCATCGCCTTTATGAGGAGCGTGATCGGGCGCTACTTCTACGAGTTCGGCGTCGCCGTCACGGCGACGGTCTGCGTATCGATCGTGGTGGCGTTCACGCTCACGCCGATGCTGGCGAGCCGGATCCTTCGCCCGAGCGGCGAGCCGGGCTGGCTGTTTCGGCTCTTCGCTCGCGCTCTCACCGCGCTGGACGGCGGATACCGCTGGCTGCTGGCGCGGTCGCTGCGCCACAAGGGAGTGACACTGGCCGTGGGAGCGGCCGCGGTCCTCGGCGGCTGCGGCGTCGCCGCAACCCTTCCGTTCAATCTCTATTCCCAGGAGGACCTGAACGAGGTCGTGGTGCAGGCGAAGTTCCCGATCGGGACGCCGCTCTCGGTGAGCGACCGCCTGCTTCGGCGCATGGAAGGCGAGGTGACGGGTCACCCCTACGTGAGGGAAGCATTCGCCTCCGCTGGCAACGAGACCCGCCACGAGCCCCATCGCGCTCGCATCGAGGTGATGCTGATTCCGAAGCAGCAGCGGGAACGGCCGATTTCCGAGACCTTCGACGAGCTGCGCACCCGGCTGCTCGCCGCCGTTCCGGAGGCCGAGGAGATCATAGTGGGACTCCCGACCTACGGAGACACCGAAGGAACCCACACGGACCTGAGCTACAGCCTGCAGGGTCCGGACCTCGGCCGTCTGGAGCGCTACGCCAACCAGCTGACGGCGCGGATGCGCGCGGACCCGGTCTTTGTCGACGTGGGCACCTCGTTCGAAGCCGGAAAGCCCCAGATCACACTCGACGTCGACCGGGGCCGCGCGGCGGACCTCGGCGTCTCGGCGGTGGCGATGGGGCGGACGATTCGCACCCTGCTGGCCGGCGAGAAGGTGGGATCCTTCGAGGAGGCGGGCCGCCGTTACGACGTCAGGGTCCAGGTGCTGCCCGAGTACCGCGACGACCCGGCCAAGATCGACCTGATCCGGGTGCGCTCGCTTCGCGGGGAGCTGGTCCCCATCACCAGCGCCGCCTCGGTGAGGCTGGAAGAGGGACCCGTCGAGATCCAGCGAGAGAATCGCACCCGCAAGATCGCGATCCATGCCAACATGGCGAGTGGCAACCCGCTCAGCGTCGGCACCACCAAGTTCGAGGCCTGGGGCGCGGAGCTGGGGATCCAGCCGCCGGACGAGATCGCGGCGGGAGGCCGGGTGCGCGTCATGGGCGAGCTGATCACGGACGTCGGCTTCGCCTTCGGTCTCGGTCTACTGGCCCTCTACATGATCCTCGCCTCTCTCTTCAACTCCTTCACCCACCCCTTCACCATCATGATGTCCGCGCCGCTCTCCTTCATCGGAGGCTTCCTGGCGCTCAAGCTGCTCGGCATGTCGCTGGACATGATGAGCAGCGTCGGCCTGCTGGTGCTGATGGGGCTGGTGATGAAGAACGGGATACTGCTGGTCGACTACACCAATCAGCTCCGCGAGGCCGGCCACTCCTGCGAGGAGGCGCTTCTGGAGGCGGGACCGGTCCGGATGCGGCCCGTGCTGATGACCTCGGGCGCGCTCATCTTCGGGATGCTTCCCATGGTGTTGACCGAGGCGATCGGCGCGGAGTTCCGGGCACCGATGGCCGCCATCACCATCGGCGGCCTGTTCACTTCGACGCTCCTCACACTGATCGTGGTGCCGGTGGTCTACTCGGTGATCGACGCGGGCACGGTCTGGCTGCAGACGGGATTCGGCAGGCTTCGAGCCCTGGTCGCCCGGCGTGCGCCCCTGGAACCCTCTGCCTGAAGGATCCGACCGATTCTGGGACGACGGAGCGCGCGGCGCTCAGGACTCCTCCGTCGCTTCCGCCTTGGCCTCCTCCCGGCGCGCCTGGCCGGCCTTGATGTCGGTGAGAAAGTGCTTGACGAATTCCTGGGGGCTCTTCGGGGGATCCTCGGTCGTCTCACAGCGTTCGAGGGTGAGCGCCTCGACCGGACAGGTGTAGACGCAGACACCGCAGCCGATGCAGCGCTCGAGCCTCGATTTGGACACCTTGCCGAATTTGTTGTTCGCCGCCGGGGACTCCTCGAGATGCTGTGCCTCCATCGGACAGCGCTTGACGCAGAGTCCACAGGCCTTGCACTTCTCGTCGTCGTGCCGGACGCGGTAGTTGGAGGGAGAGAGGCTCATCGGGTGCTGGAGCACGTGATATTGCTCCAGGAACATGCAGCAGCACTTGCAGCAGTTGCACAGCGTGTCGACGTCTTCCAGCCAGTTGGAGAGACCGTGCACCAGCCCGGACTTCGCCGCCTCGCGCAGGATCTCGAATGCCTCCTCCCGGGTGATCTCGCGCCCCAGGCCGTTCTCGACGGTGTAGCGGCCCAGGTCGCCGAAATGGAGGCAGACCTCGTCGGGGTGCTCACAGCTGGTGGCCCCGGGGTCCATGTTCTTGCGATGTTTGCAGGGGCAGATGGAGACCGCGAAGTAGTCGAGCGATTCCATCACCTTGACCACGTCCTCGTAGGGCGTGATCTGTCGCGTGTCCGCGATCGTCTCCTCGATGGGTAGCGTCCGCAGTCCCTGGTAGTGCACGTCGGCCCAGATGTCGAAGAAGCCATTGCGGTAGTACTTGTTGGTCAGCGGAGCGAGCGCTGCGGTGGCCTCGTCGGTTCCGCCCGCCCAGAACGAGCTGCGCAGGAAGGTGAAGAAGGCGTCGTTGAGCTTGTAGAGCACGGACTCGCAGGCGGCCCGCCGGTACAGCACGCCCTGGGCCGCCAAGCCATCGAGCCGGGGCCCCAGCTCGGCCGGATCCATCCCCTTCGCCTCAGCCAGCTCCTCGAGCTTCGTCAGCTGCAGCGGCATGCCGGTCAGAAAGGCGGCCTCCTCGGGGCTGTAGCGCGCCTTCACCAGCGGAAGCAGCGCTTCCGTCTCGGGCAGGTTCCACCCCAGCTTGAACCATTCGATGAACTCACGGTAGATTGCCTCGTCAGACACAGGTGCAGCTTCTTCCTCTTTCTTCATCGCGCAGCTCGATCATATCGTCTGCGGACGATCTGGTCGATTGCGATGATGCGGGTGAAAGGCGAGGGGGCGAGTGAGGGTGCATCGATGAGCAGCCTGAAGAGCGATTCGGATGCGAACCAGAAGGTTCTCGTCGAGAGAAACGGTGCAGTGGTCAGCGTGGTTCTCAACGATCCGCCCCACAACCGCCTCTCCATGGCGATGGTGGACCACCTCGAGGAGTTGATTCCCCAGCTGGCCAGCGACCGGGAGCTTCGTGCCGTGGTCATCACCGGGGCCGGCGATCGGACCTTCTCCGTCGGCGCCGACATCCGCGAGTTCGGCAAGGCGGCCATGGAGATGGGCATGCGAGCGTTCATCGATCAGCGGCTGCGCGTGCTCTCCGCGATCGAAAACCTGTCCAAGCCGGTGGTCTGCGCGATCCGCGGTCCGTGTGTGGGAGGCGGGCTGGAGCTGGCGCTCTCCTGCCACTTCCGGATCGCCGCCGAGGGGACCCGCATCGGCCTTCCCGAGATCGAGCTGGGCATCGCGCCCGCCTGGGGGGGCACCCAGCGTCTCACCCGTACCGTGGGCCGCGCCCACGCCCTGGACATGATGCTCCGCGCCCAGAAGATCGGCGCCGAGCAGGCTTATCGGATCGGCCTGGTCCACCAGGTGTGCGCGCCTGACGAGCTGCTCGATCAGGCCCATGCGCTGGCCGCGGAGCTCGCGGAAAAGCCTCCCCTTGCCGTCGCGGGCATCCTCGAGGCCGTGATCCGTGGCGGGGAGCTCTCTCTCGCGGAGGGTCTGGCCCTCGAGTACCGGGCCGTGGAGCGCACTTCCCGTAGCAAGGACACCATCGAGGGCGTGCGGGCCTTCTTCGAGAAGCGCAAGCCCGTCTTCAAGGGCGAGTAGGCTAACACCAGCTCGCCAGGTCTTCGGGATTCTCCAGCAGCTCCTCGAGGTTCGCCCGGATGATCCGGTAGCCGACGTTCCCGTAGAGCTTCTGCCTCCCCTCATTGAGCAGGAAGGTCGGGCTCCCCTGGATCAGGTGCTTCTTCTGCAGCTCGGCGTCGGCGAAGAGTGCGGCAAAGGCCCTGCCGTCATCCATCTCGTCGCGCAGCCGGGCCATGGGCAAACCCAGGTCCTCTGCGATCTCCGCCTGTATCTCGCTCGAGCAGACGTCGCGGGCGTCTCGAAAGAACGCGGAGCGCAGTTGCCAGCTCAGCTCCTCGACTCGCGTCTTGCCCCCGTGCTCCTGCAAGGGCTCCGGGGAGATCTCCCCCGCCGATTCCAGGAGCTGGGCGGCCTTCAAGAGCAGGTGACAGCTGGCCGACGAGGCCGGGACCGGGCTCTTCCAGACTTCGGGATGAATGCCGGCGTGGGGGAAGCGCTCGGCGAGATGATGCACGTGGCGACGGTATCCCTCCATCCCACCGCGCTCCTTCCAGGAGCCCTCGATCTTGCCCTGCACGTCTGCGAAGACCGGAATGAAATGATGACGGAGCTGCACCCGCGGTCCGAAGTCCTGCCTGATCTGATCCAGCTTGATCTGGGCGAAGTAGGCCCAGACACACAAGATGTCCGAGAAGTAGGAGATGCTCACGGCGGGCTCAGGGCTCATGATCCAGTATGGTAGCGGCCGAAATCGTCCGTGATGACAAGCGGTTGGAAGGACGCCGGAGCCTTCTCGTCGACCCTGGGGGCCCGGTAACCCAGAAGCTTCGGTCGGGTGTCCAAAGGACAAATGGCGAGTCGCGTGTGATGGTGGCAGGTGCAGAGGCCGTGGAGAGTCGAATCGCCGCGGCGGATCTGGAGCGGCGCTTCACGGCGTTCGTCTCGACCCACCGCGATCGGGCTCGCCGGGTGGCCTGGCGGCTGGTCGGAGGGGACGAGGCCGCGGCCGAGGACGTTGCCCAGGAGGCCTTCGTCAAGGCGTATCGGGCACTGGGCCGATTCCGGGAGGATTCGAAGCTCGAGACCTGGTTCTACCGGATCCTGGTGCGCCAGGCCCACAATCATCGCCGCTGGAGAGCGGTGCGGCAGCGATGGAGTGGTGGGTCGGCAGAAGACCTGGCCGATCCCTCTGCTTCGGTTTCTGGTGACCCCGGTCTGAGAAGGCGAATCGCCGAGGGCCTGGGCCGGCTCACCCGCAGGCAGCGGGAAGCGTTCATCTTGGTGCATCTGGAAGGATTTACGGTCAGCGAGTCCGCAACGCTCCTGGGGAAGCCGATGGGCACGGTGAAGAGCCATCTCCACCGCGCGCTCCGGGCGCTTCGAGCGGAGCTCGCGGATCTGCAGGATTTCGATGGAGGACGTCGAAGATGACCTCTCCTCGCGACGAGCGACCGCCCCTCGAAGGTGCGGAAGAGGAATTCGTGGAGCGCCTGGCGGCGGCTTATGCACCGGCGCCGATGAGCGCGGCCCAACGCGCTGCATTCGACGAAGGGATCAGAGCTCGGCTCGAGCGCCCCTGGCGCCGACCGCTGCTGATGCCGGCGATCGGAGCCGCCGCCGCTGGAGCTCTCGTCTGGCTCGTGATCTCTCAGACCATCGGTCCGACGCCCCTGCCAGGTCAAGAGCACTCCGCGGCGGTGCTTGCCAGCTCCTGGGAAGACGAGCTGTTCCTCTCCAGCGATCTCAGCGCTTCGGAGGATCGTGAGGAGAGCGAGACTCTTCCAGACGACTACCTCGCGATTGCCAGTGTGTTTCTGGGCGGATAGGGACGTAACCCAAGCACCCGCCTCGAGGGTCTAAAGGTCGGAAGCGCAAGAAAGCCCCCATCAACAGCCAAGAGGAAAGACAGATGCGTAGGCTCGATCTCGTTGGATTTCTTACAGTCCTGCTCGCGGGAGCGGTCATCGCCAGTGCGGGCTTTGCGCAGCCCCCCCTTGGGCCCCGTCCGGGCGGTGGACCGGACCGCTTCACCGCAGAGTATGCAGCCCAGCTCGGTCTGGATGACCCGACCCGGGAGGCGATCGACCAGATCGTCGATGAATCCCGAAAGCGGGCGCGGGAGCTTCGTGGGGAGCTGCGGGGCTTGCATCAGGAGATGCATGAGCTTCTGTCGCAGAAGACTCCGGACGAAGCGGCCGTGATGCAGCAGGCCGAAGCGATCGGGCAGGCCGAGACCGAGCTTGACAAGCACCGCCTCGAGACATTGATCAGGATCCGGGCACTGCTCACAGAGGAGCAGAGAGCCGAGCTGATCGGGATCCGAGAAGAGACGCGGAGGCAGTGGCTCCAGCCCGTGATCGAGGCCTGTGAGGCTGACGTCGACCAGCTCTGTCCCGACGCTGAAGACCGGTGGTCGCGAAGGCACTGCCTGCGTCAGCATTGGGAAGAGCTCTCCGCCGGCTGCCAGGATGCCGTCGAGACCGCGAAGGGGGAGGCTGGCCGCGGCCGCGGGAAGCCCGGAAGACCCAGCAACGACGAGCTTTGAGTCAGGACGCGCCTCCCGGGAGCTTGCCCTTCAAGGTGAATTCCTTGTCGGTTCGCGTGCCGAGCTTGATGGCGGTGGAGAGCCGCGTCGTGCCCTCGGCGTGTAGCGTCTCGTGCACCTTCTTGATGGTCGCCAAGATCACGTCGAGCTCGCCCTCGACATTGGTGCCGTAAGAATGCAGCTGCACCGCCAGACCTGACTCTTCGATGAGCTGGTGCGCCCGCATCACCTCCTTGCGCACCGAAACGCCTGCGCCAATCGGGATGACCTGGATTTCCGCCAGAGCTTTCATGGTTCTGCCCCTTCTCTGCTTTCGAGACCAGTGAGGACCCATTCGAGGAGCCGCCCGGTTCTCGCGTTTCAGCTTCCAGAGATTAGGCTCTTTGCGGATCACGGGCCGGTCCCGTACCGTGAGCGGCGCAATGCGACTTTTCACCGGTGGGTCGATTCTGACGATGAAGCGCGAGTCGCCGCGGGCGGAGGCGCTCGCGACCTCCGGGGACCGGATCGTGGCGGTGGGCGAGGCCGCAGCGGTCCGCGCGGCCGCACCCGGGGCCGAGGAGATCGACCTGGCCGGCGCCTGTCTGCTCCCGGGCTTCATCGACGCCCATCACCACTTCAGCGAAGGCGCGCTGTTCAGCTCCATGACGAACCTGCACTGGCCGGCGGTGCGTGGTGTGGAAGAACTCCTCACGGCGGTCCAGGCCCGGGCGGCTCTGACGCCGCCGGGTCAGTGGGTGATCGGGGAGGGCTACGACGAGTCGCGCCTTCGCGAAGGCCGAAGACCCACCCTGCGGGAGCTCGACTCCGCATGCCCCGAGCATCCCGTGCTGCTGGTCCAGTACTCGTACCACGAAGCCCTGGTGAACTCGCGCGCCCACCAGGTCGTGGGTCTGCCTCTCCGACGACCGAATCCACCCGGGGGCGAGATCGGGCTCGATCGCAGCGGCCAGCCGACCGGGCACATGGTCGAGAACGCCGTCGCACCGTTCTACACGCGCGCCGTCGGTGAGGCGTTGGCACGCGACGAGGCGGGGTACATGGCCCAGCTGGCCCTCTACCAGGATCGCCTCTTCGCGGCGGGCCTGACCCGGGTCTACGATGCGGCCGTCTCACCGCTGATGGAAGGCGTGCTCCGGCGCGCGATCGAGCTCGAGTCGTTGCGCATTCCGGTGCTGATGATGTTGGCCGGCGGCGAGGGCATGTTCATGCCTCCGCGCGAAAGAATCGGTGCCGCCCGCACCGGTGAGGGGGACGATCTGCTCAGGCGCGGCCCACTCAAGATGTTCATGGACGGGGGCGAGCGAGCCGCCATGGCCTTGCCCCTGGGTATTGTGGCCGGCTCCGGACTCACTGCGATCGGCCGTATGCTGCGCCGCCGCAGTCTCGCCGCGCTGCGCGCCTCGGGCGGAATGTCGGGGCGGCTGGACAGGAGCGATTGGTGCGTTCGCAGCGGGATCCTCTTCTACACGGAGGCGCAGGCGCGGGAGCTGGTGGACGAAGCGGTGGCGCAGGGGTTGTCGATGGCCGTTCACGCCGAGGGCAACGAGGCCATCGATCGCGCCCTGGATGTGCTGCCTCGGAGCCCGGAGGATCGAGCGCCGGGTGTGGGGCCGCACCGAATCGAGCACTTCTTCTTTCCCGGCCCGGATGCGATCGGGCGCGCGGCAGAGGCGGCGGTCGCCACTGCCGTACAGCCGACGATCGTTGAGTGGGTGGGCGACCGGTTGTTGGCCATGGGAATGGTGGGCCGCTGGCTCTTTACCCCGCTTCGCGCCATGTTGGATGCGGGACTGACGGTGGCGGGGAGCAGCGACGCACCCGTCGTCGACTTCGATCCGGTCGTCGGAATTCGCGCGGCGGTGCGGCGCCGGGCCGCCTCCGGCGAGCCGGTCGAGGACGGCCAGCAGGTGACGATCGGCGAGGCGCTGGAGATGTACACCGTCCACGGGGCGCGGTCGGGTGGCCTCGAGCACGAGGTCGGCACGCTCGAGGCCGGGAAGCGAGCCGACCTGGTGGTGCTCAACACGGATCCGACCAGCCTGGCGCTGAAAGACTTGGACCGCCTCACCGTGGAACGGACGGTGTGTGGCGGCTCCGACGTCTACATCCGTTCAAGCGTCTCGGATCGATAGGGGGAGGACAGAATGGCCCTGACACCGTCCACGATGCTGGAGCTCGGCACGCTGCTACCCCCCTTTCGACTTCCGGATCCTCACGGCAAGATGGTGGCGAGCGACGACTTCGCCGATTCTCCTGCGCTGCTGGTCGCGTTCATCTGCAACCACTGTCCGTACGTGAAGCACCTTCACCGGGGGCTCGCGCAGTTCGCAGAGGACTATCAGGGAAGCGGGCTCGCGATGGTGGCGATCAATGCCAACGACGTCTCGAGCTACCCCGACGACAGCCCGGCCAAGATGGCGGAGGAGATCGAAGAGGTCGGCTACGTCTTTCCCTACCTGTACGACGAGAGCCAGGAGGTGGCGAAGTCGTATCGCGCCGCCTGTACACCCGAGTTCTACCTCTTCGATGCAGATCGCCGGCTCGTCTACCGCGGCCAGTTCGATGACAGCCGCCCCGAGAGCGGCCGACCCGTGACGGGCGTTGATCTGCGCTCGGCGGTGGATGCCGTCCTCGCCGGGCGGCCCGTCGAGCCCGATCAGAAGCCCAGCATCGGCTGCAACATCAAGTGGAAGCCAGGCAACGAGCCGGACTACGCGTAGTCCCCCGCCGCGCTTCAGAGACGGGCCGGATCACCGCCGCGTGGATGACGAAAAGCGCGGTGGGTAGAAGGCTCTTTCACAGGGGCTTCTCTTACGGCCGCATCGGCCTCCAAGGGCCGGGCGGATGGTACCCACGGTCAAGTCGCCGTCCATCGGGCCCGGGCCGTCTGATCTTCGAGTGATCCACCGCGAGGAGGCCGGGACCTCAGGCCCGCCTGGGGTTCTCGCTGCGCCCCAGCACCAGATACGGTCGGACGACCTGGCGCTTGCCTCTGAGGCGTACCTCCTCGAGCGCGCGACAGTGGAAGGCCCCTCCCAGGAGCCGGTGGGTCTCGTGGCCGATCACCACCTGGCCGGGCTTGGCCACGAAGGACTCGAGGCGGCTGGCGATGTTCACGGCATCGCCGATCACCGTGTAGTCCTTGCGCTGCGGCGAACCGATGTCGCCCACCACCACCACCCCGGAGTTGATGCCGACGCGCATGGAGAGCTGGCGGGCATCAGGGGAGTACTGGTTCCGCTCCTCGAGCATCTCCTGCATGCGCAGTGCTACCTCCACCGCCCGCTCGGCGTGGTCGTGGAGCTGCAGGGGAGCGCCGAAGAAGGCCATCATGCCGTCACCGCGGAACTTGTCCAGGGTGCCGTCCAGGGCGAACACCGCCTCGGTGAAGCGTTCGAAGACCTGGTTCAGCAGCTGGACCACCTCGGCGGCGGCCATTCGCTCGGCCATCGAAGTGAAGCCGGTCAGATCGGCGAAGAGCACGCTGACCTCACCCTCGTCGGCCACCATGGCGCGCCCCGCCATGCCGGGTGCCTGAACGATGCGCTCCACTACTGCGGGGGAGCTGTAGCGAGACAGGCGTGCTCGGCTCTCCTGTTCGCGGCGGATTCCCTCGCGGAGAGTGGCCTGCTCCACGGCCACCGCCGAGAGCACGGCGATGGTGGAGAGCGCCTGCAGGTGCTCGGTCTCGAATGGCCTGTCGGGGCGCTGGCGGTCGACGTAGATGAAGCCGGCGACCCGGCCGTCGCGATACAGGGGTGCGCACATCGCGGTTCGGATCTTCAGTCGGATGATGCTGTCGGCGCTGCCGTAGCGATCGTCCTGCGGTGCGTCCCTCACCAGCAGGGACTGCTTGTGCTGGATCACGTCGTTGGCGATGTGGGTGCTGATGACGATGGGATCGCCGGGCACTCCCTCCCGGGTGCGCATCACCTTGGGCTCGCTGGTGTCGGTCTCCTCGTCGTAGAGGCAGATCACCCCGCGCTCGGCGGGCAGGTTGTTGAAGACCAGTGCCAGGATCTGCTCCAGGGTCTCATTCAGGGAGTCGCCGGCCAGCAGCGCTTCCGAGGCCTCGCTGAACAGACGCAGTGGGCCGAGGTGCTCCGCCCAGACCGAGCCGCTCTGCCGGGTGTTGGTCCGGCCGCTCGGCACCAGCTCGGTCAGTGACTCCCCGGCCCGGTCGGCTTCCGCAGAGGAGGCGGGGATGGGAGCGGGCTCGGAAGCGGACTGGCGCTGGGAGAGCAGCGAGTCGAGCTGGTCCATGTCGATGAATTCGGTCTGCAGCCGCGGATCTCGACTGTCCTCGAAGACCACCCGGGCCGGCGAGGTGGACGGTGCGGGACCGATGGAGACGTTCAGGCGCATGGTGCCCAGATCGATGCGGTCGCCGTCGTTCAAACGCTGCTGGGCGGTACGGAATGTGTTGATCTTGATTCCGTTCTTGCTGTCCAGATCGGTGATCATCCAGCCCGTTCGGGAATGCGACACGCGGGCGTGATGGCGTGAGACGCTCTCGTGCTGGAGCGTCAAGCCGCAGTCTGGCGCGCGGCCGATCAGCAGGGGGTCCTCCCCGACGATCAGCTCGTGCTCCTCGCCCTCGCTCCGGTATCGGAGCCGGCAGACCGGGCCGTTGCCCGCGGCGCCCTCGGGGCGTTCATTCACAGCGGGCTCGCCTCGCGGGCCACGGAAGTCTCACTGAGAAGGAGTCTGGTCACAGCGTCCTCGGGGATGGAATCCGCTCCACTTATCGCGAGGCTGCGAGGTTTACTTGAGAGCGGCCCTGTCTGCTTCGTCGGCGTTCGATTGACCGGCATTTCCCACACTGGTAGGTTCCGCCCCGCACCCCTCTCGCGGTCGCCGTCCCGATGGGGCAGCGAAGCGGGTGAGAAGAGAGGAAGCGTCGAATGATCACCTTCAGCAAGCAGCAGCTGAAAACACCCCGTTATCTGCGGGACGTCTATCTGGTCACTGGCGGCAACAGCGAATTCCGCCGGGCGTTTCCCGAGAAGCGGACCGAGGAGCTCTGCATCGAGGCGCTCCAGGAGGCGTGTGACTACATCAACACGACTCCGCAGGAGCTCAAGAAGCACATCCACAGCTGCTATTACGGTCACTTCGCCGATCACTTCGGCGATCAGCTCCTGGGGGAGGCGGTGATCCACGACCGCCTCGGCCTCGACCCCCTCGGCAACGTCGGCATCAAGACCGGCGGGGCGACGGGGGGCTCCACCCTCTGGGAGGCCGCCAAGGCGGTTGCCAGCGGCTACTCCGACTGCGTGCTGGCCATGGGTTGGGAGCGGATGGACGAAGTGCCGACCGATGAGGGAAACAACTACATCGCCTGTGCCGCAGACAAGGACTGGGAGACACCGCTGGGACACATCTACACCGGCTATTACGCCGTGATGGCTCAGCGCTACTGGCAGATCTTCGGCAAGGAGGAGGAGTCCTTCCGCCGCACCATGGCCGAGATCGCGGTGAAGAACCGCGGTTACGCCTGTCACAATCCCTTCGCCCAGGCGCCGATGAAGATCACCGTCGACGACGTGCTCGCGTCGCCGGTGGTGGCCTTTCCGCTGCGTGCCCTGGACTGCTGCCTGATGAGTGTCGGTGCCGCCTGCGCCATCCTCGCAGATGAGGAGACTGCCTACGCGCTGACCGACACTCCGCAGCTGATCTACGTCACAGCAGGCTCGCACACGCTGCGCGTCGCCGACCGGCGTCACATGAAGATCCCGCTGCTGCCCAACGAGGAGGAAGGCCAGTACGACGATCTGGGCCGGGAGTTTCCGGGTGGCGATCGCTACCCCGGCTTCACCGGCTTTCTCGCCGCGCGCATGGCCGCCTACTACGGATACCGCATGGCGGGGATCAGGGACCCCAGCGAGGACCTGGACCTAGTGGAGCTCCACGACGCCTTCACCATCAGCGACATCCAGACCTACGAGGACGTCGGCATTCGTCCCTACGGGCGTGGGCGCACCTACGTCGAGTCGGGCGACTGCTACCACACCAACCCCAATACGAACGCACCCGGCAGGCTGCCGGCGAACCTCTCGGGCGGTCTGATCGGTTGCATGCACTCGGTGGGGGCCACCGGCATCATGCAGACCGTCGAGTGCATGTATCATCTGCACGGGCGTCACGGCGAGATTCACGGGGACGAGCTGCGCTGGGAGCGGTTCGACAAGCAGAAGCCCGCCGACTGGCAGGATCTTCAGGTCGAGGGAGCCAACCGGGCGCTGGCCATCAGCCACGCCGGCGTCGGCAGCCACGTCACCGCCACCGTGGTGGTCAACCCCGACCATCGGCTGGACAAGTAGGAGGGAGAGGGAAGATGTCGTACAGCGCAGACGTCGTCGAGAACCGCTATCGCCTGCGGGGCGAGTTCCACAGCATCGAGCCGAACCAGCCGATCCGGAACGAGGCCGGGAGGCTCTGCGGGGTGACGAACCCGCGCCGCCTGGTGCACACCCATTCGTACGGGGGCGAGTACGAGTTCTTCTCCGGAATCGCCGAGGGGCGCCTGATCGGGACCCGGTGCGACAACGCCGACTGCGAGGTCGGGTACGAGTCGGTCTTCATGCCGTTCCGGATCTACTGTCCGGATTGCCTGCAGAGGACGACGAGCGTGGATCTGACGGAGGTGGCGAACCGGACGGCGACCGTCCATAGCTTCATGATCACGGAGCGGACCGGTGCGTTCAACACGCTCGAGAAGCCGATCAAGTTCATCAACGTCGAGTTCGAGGGAGTCTGCACGATCCTGATGGGATACCTGTTGCGCGGGGAACCGGTGATCGGCGATCGGGTGGTGCCTATCTTCGCCACCGAGCAGCCGACCTACACCATCCTCGACTTGGCGTGGGTACCCGAGGGAACCGACCGGAGCGATCTGCCGAAGGGGTTCAGCTTCGCGAAGTAGCGGCGGCGGGGTCGCGAGCCCGGATCTCCTCCGGATCGGGTCAGGCCTGGGCCGCTTGGGGTCGCGAAGCCTTCCAGGCGCTCCGCGCCCGGTCGGTGAGAAGGCCGAGGCCGACCAGGGCTACGACGAAGCGCAGGATCGGGCCCAGCACGGGGACGTGCATGGCCACCGTCAGGATCAGTACGCCCACCAGCAGGGCCGCTCCGAAATCGCGAAGCCCTTCGGACTTGGGCCGGACCAGTGAGACACCGATCAGGGCGGCGACCACGATACCGGTGAGATAGACCGCGGTCAGGTAGAGCGCCCCTCCGATCAGGGTGATGGGCAACCCCACCAGCGTGAGGCCAGCGATCAGCAGAACGATCGGAGCGACGAAGAGGACGACGAATCCCACCCCGAGGGAGCGGAAGAACTCGTTCCCGGTGGAGATCCGGCCGCCGAAGATTCCCGGCAGCAGCGCGTAGAGAAGCAGCCCCACCACGAATGCCGAGCAGAGTCGAATCAGCAGCCAGAAGTAGAAGGCGGCGTGGGTGTAGCGCACGAGACGCCGATGGCGCACGGAGTCGAGGGGCTCGATGCTGGTCTCACCGCCCACCAGGGCAGACTCGGCGATCTCGACGTCGGATTCGTCGTGCACATGGGCGACGACGTTCCCGGCGATACGGGCGGTCGGGAGGATCTTCGCATGCCTTGCCCAGGTCTCGAAATCCCGCCCCACCGAACCGCGGATCTCCACGTGTCTTCCACCCGTGATCAAGTCGCGGCGGACTTCACCTTCGGTTCGGATGCGCTCGCCCAGGAGAAATGCGTCGCGCCCGACCCGGGCTTCGGGAGCGAGCGTCAAGACGTCGCTCAATGTGTAGAGGTTTCCACGGATCTGTGCGACGACGTTCAGGTTCTCCGCCGCCACGTGGGTGCTGCCGTCGACTTCACCGGAGAGCTCCAGGTCCCGGGCGACGGCGAACAGGTTGCCTTCGATCCTTCCCCGGACCGTCATCTGCTCGACGAGGGCGAAGACGTCGCCGCGAATCACCCCGTCGACGCGGAGGAAATCGCCGTTCACGACCAGGGTGCCCTCGAGAATCTCGTCCTCGGCGATGTGCACGCTCTTACGGAAGTGCAGGTCGACGGCCGACGCCGGTGGCGCTGCATTGACGATGGCGAGCAGCGCCAGCGAGAGCGCGGCAACTCTGCCGAAGTGGCGCAAGACGGCACTCGCGGCAAAGGTCGCCAGCGCCGCGAAGCTCCCGGTGGCCGCCACCGCGACACAGAGCTCGAGGAAGCCGGGAGCGGAATCCCGGAGCAGGAAGATCAGGTCGATTAGTATTTCGTAGGCTCCCAGCAGTCGGAGAGGATTCAGCCAATCGAGACCCGCGGGCAGTTGCGCCTCGAGGAGGAAGCCGAGCACCACCGCCATCACGCCGACGACGGCGACGGCGGCGGGGAGGCCGAGGGCCAGGCCGCGGGCCGGCGCCTCGGCGGTGGCGGGGCGCTCCGCTCTCCGCTCCCGCTCCTGGAGGACGTCGCCGAGCAGGCTGGCCTCCTCGCGAAGGGCCAGCACCAGCTCGCGGGCACGCCGGGAGCGCACCAGCTCGGCCTCCACCTCGCGCATCTCCGCCGGGGAGAGCTCGCCGTCGACGTAGGCGCCGAATTTCCACTCGGGGACAGGACTCATCGCTCTCCTCCCAACGCGTCCGCCAGCTCCCGCCGCAACCTGGCCTTGCCGCGGAACAGCAGCGTACCGACCCGTTCCCTGGGCACCTCGAGAATCTCCGCGATCGCGGTGTAGTCGAGCTCCGCCTGGTAGCGCAGCACCAGCGGGAGCCGGTAGTTGGGCGGTAGTGCCTCGATTCCTGCCAGGAGCCGGGCGCGCTGCTCTGCGCCCAGAAGCTGGCGCAGCGGGGAGGGGGAATCCGAGGGCAGCTCCTCGTCCTCCAGCTCGCCCCGGTGGAAGATCCGCGCCTCCGTCTGGCGGCGGCGCAGCTGATCCGTGCAGTGGTGGCCGGCGATCGACAGCAGCCAGCGCCGGAAGGGCTGTCCGGGGTCGTAGCTGACGAAGGAGCGCTGCGCCCTTAGAAAGACCTCGCTCTTGGCATCCTCGGCTGCGGAGGGATCGCCCAGAAGACGGCGGCAGAGCCGCGCTACGTCCGCATCGAAGTGCGCGAAGAGCTCTCCGAAGGCCTGGCGCTCGCCGAGACGGGCCCGTTTCAGGGCAGGGCGGATCGCCTCCTCACTCAAAGCCAGTCCATCCATGGCATCCAAAGGGGCGCTCCGGGTCCCGCCCCCAGCCGCCTGGCCCAAGCGTACCGCGCCGCTGCCCAGCGTCCCCCCGAGGCCAGCCGCCGGCTCCCAAGCCATGGTCATGATCCAGCTCGCCACGTCTCCATCCCAATCCGGGGTCCCTCTCCTGGCTCCCCTCCGTTCTACGAGCCGATGGCGCGAGAATTTCATTTCCCCTCGGGGGGTCCGCGATTGGCGGTAGAATCGCGGGCTTGGATGTCTGCTCTGCCTGCTCGGATTGCCCCGCGTGACGACCTTCGGGGTGGTAGCGCTGCTCTCGGGGTGGATGTAATTCTCCCTTCGCTTCGCCGAGACGCCCTATCTTTCGCTGCTGCCGGACATCACGCCGCCAGAGCAGCGGAGCACCGCCAGTGGCGTCATGCACTTTCTCGGCACCCTCGGCCTGATCGGCTGTTTCCTGATGAGTTCGAAGCTCTGGGATGAACATCCGAACGGGGTATTTCTCCTGGTCGCCTTTGGCCCCTTCGGCTTCGTTCTGCTTGCGGTTGCCCTCCTCGAGGAGTCGTCGGCGAGCACCATCCCCTTGAGCTATCTGCGAAGCATCGCCGCAGAGACCCGTGCGCTCTTGACCATCGGAATCTCCGCAATCCCCTTCGCCGGTGCGATGGCGGTCGGCCTTGCCTACATGCTCGACCTGGTGCCTCGGAACCGCACCGCGGAATTCGTCGGCTTCAGCGTCATCAGCGTCGCGGTGGCCCAGATCGTCGGTCCCTTGATCGCCTGGAAGCTCATCGATACGATCGGCTATCGATCGATCTTTCCAGCGGCTGCGGCGTCGATGATCGTCGGCTTGATCATTCTCCAGTTCGTCTCGGCCCGGCCGAGACGAAGCGGAGCGTAACCCAATTGCCCTCGTCGGGAGTCTAATGGTCGGAGCCAGGAGAGTTCCTCAAGAAGACAGGGGAGAATGGAGGTATTCCATTCGATCCGCCGATAGGAGCGGCAGATGATGTCCAGGATCTTCTTCTTTGGATGCTTGATGGTCGCGGCCGGCGCCGCGACACCGGCGCTTGCCAACGGGGCGTTCCCGAAGGTCGCCAACGAAGCCGTGCTTTTCGAGTGCAGCGACTGCCACCTGGTGTATCAGCCGCAGATGCTGCCGCAGCGGTCCTGGCGAAAGCTGATGGAAGGGCTCGCTGATCACTTCGGCGAGGAGCTGAGCCTCGATGACAAGACGAGGGACGAGGTGCTCAGCTACCTCCTCGATAACGCCGGCGACAGCGGAAGGAGCAAGAGGGGGCGCAAGTTCATCAAGGGGATCCGCCGCGACGATGCCCCGATCCGCATCACCGAGACGCCCCGCTGGCGGAAGAAACACCACGAGCTTCCGGATCGCGTCTGGTCCGATCCACGGGTCGAATTCAAGGGGCAGTGCGAGGTCTGCCATACGAAGGCGGAGCGCGGTCTCTACGATGACGACCACGGCGTGCGGGTGCCGGGCCCGAACGGAAGCTGGCGCGCCTGGGACGACGATTGAAGGCTCGCTGTGCCGCTGCGCGTGAGGGCCCGCGGTCTGCGACGCCGCGGTTCGTGGCTCACATGATTCTCCGCGCCATCATCCGCTCGTAGGTTCCGGGCAGGAGCCGGGAGACGAAATAGGAGAGCTTGGCGCCACGAGAGGGAACCAGCAGGCGGCGCCCGCTGCGGACCGCGCGGTAGATCTCCTCGGCGAGCCATGCGGGATCGGAGGGTGTGCCCGTCTGGGTCCGTTCCATGCGCGGCTTCCCGCCGTCGCCGCCGAGGGCCCGGTCTCCCATGTCCGTCTTGACGAAGAACGGGCAGACCAGAGTCACCGTCACCCCGCTGGCGCGCAGCTCGGGCCGCATCGAATCGAAGAATCCGTGGAGGGCGTGCTTGCTGGCGGAGTAGCCGCAGCGGGTGGCGAGGGGCGAGAAGCCCGCGACGCTCGAGAGCACGGCGATGCGCCCGCCGCGCGCCATCAGGGAATCCAGGGCCGCCTTGGTGCAGTTGACGGCGCCGAAGAAGTTCACCTCCATGACCCGGCGGATCACCTCCACCTCGGTGTCGCTGAACTGGCTCAGATGGGTGACTCCAGCGTTGTTGATCAGGACGTCCACTCCGCCCCAGGCGTCGATCACGCTGGCGATGGCATCGCGGCAGCTCTCCAGCGAGGTCACGTCGCACTCGACGGACAGCACCTCGATCTCCCCCGCCGCCAGCTCGGCTGTCCGCGCCTGCAGGGCAGACCGGTCGACATCCAGCAGGGCGATCTTGGCGCCGTCCCGTCCGTAGCGGCGGGCCAGAGCGGTGCCGATGCCCCCGGCGCCGCCGGTGATCACCACACTCCGCCCTTCGAATCCGTTGGCGTCGCTCATGATTCCTCCTGCTCCTCGCGGATTTCCTTAATGGTATACTCGCCGGGGCCCGACGGATCCAGCGCCGAAGCGGGTGTTCCAGGAACCAGCACAGGACGACAGGCCGGACGCAATGGCGAATCTCGATCACTACTGGCTGCCCTTCACCCCCAACCGGCTCTTCAAGAAGGATCCCCGGCTGCTGGTTCGGGCCGAGGGGATGTACTTCTGGACCGATGGGGGGGAGCGGCTGCTGGACGGCTGCTCGGGCCTCTTCTGCTGTGCGCTCGGGCACGGCCGCCCCGAGATCATCGAAGCCATCTCGCGTCAGTACCAGGCGCTCGATTTTGGGACGCCCTTCCAGTACAGCCATCCCGGGGCCTTCGAGCTGGCGGGCATGCTGAGCGACATCACACCCGGCAACCTGAACCGCGTCTTCTTCGCGAACTCCGGCTCCGAAGCCGTCGACACCGCCATGAAGATTGCTCTGCTCTACCACCGCGCCCGGGGTGAGGGGCAGCGCCAGCGCTTCGTGAGCCGCGAGCGCAGCTACCACGGGGTCAACTTCGGCGGCATCTCGCTCAGCGGGATGGTGAAGAACCGCGAGAGCTTCGGCTCCGGTCTGCCGGGAGTCGTGCACATGAGGCACACCTGGCTGGAAGAGAACCGCTTCACGCCGGGACAGGGCGAGCACGGTGAAGAGCTCGCCGACGATCTCCAGCGCTTTGCCGATCTCTACGGAGGCGACACCATCGCGGCCTGCTTCGTCGAGCCGATCGCGGGGTCGACCGGCATCCTGGTCCCGCCCCGGGGCTACCTGGAGCGGCTCCGCCGGATCTGCGACCGGCGCGGAATCCTGCTGGTGTTCGACGAGGTGATCACCGGCTTCGGCCGCACCGGAGAGGCCTTCGCGGCGCAGACCTTCGGCGTCGTCCCCGATCTCATTACGGTCGCCAAAGGCCTCACCAACGGCGCGGTGCCGATGGGTGCAGTCGCGATCAGCGACCACATCTACCAGGAGATTACGGCCTCGGCGCCGGAAGGCGGAATCGAGTTCTTCCACGGCTACACCTACTCCGCGCATCCACTGGCCTGCGCCGCGGGCATCGCCACGCAGAAGATCTTCCGCGAGGAGGGGATCTTCGAACGGAGCGCAGAGCTGGCGCCCTATTTCCTCGAGCGCGCGTTCGATCTTCGCCGGAATCCCGTGGTTCGGGACATTCGGGGATACGGCCTGCTGGCGGGAGTCGAGCTGGCGCCCGGCGAGGCCTTCGGACAGCGCGGGTACGCCGCACTCCAGCGCATCCACGCGGCGGGGGTCGTCGTGCGGGTCACCGCCGACTGCGTGATCCTGGCGCCGGCGCTGATCGCGGAGAGGGAGCACATCGACCGCATCTGCGACACCCTCAGGGATGTCCTGTCGGCTCTTTGAGGTTCACGCCGCGCCAGCCAGATCCTTTGACCTACTTCGACATACTCCGAAGGGAAAATACAATGACACGCATGACACCCTCAGAGGCCTTCGTAGAGCAGCTCGCTGCCGAGGGCGTGACGGACATCTTCGGCATCGTGGGCTCCGCCTATATGGATGCCCTGGATATCTTCCCGCCCGCCGGGATTCGCTTCATCTCCGTCGCCCACGAGCAGAATGCCGCCCACATGGCCGACGGCTACTCCCGGGCGACCAATCGCCACGGCGTCTGCGTGGGCCAGAACGGCCCGGGGATCACCAACTTCGTCACCGCAATCGCCGCCGCCTACTGGGCCCACTCCCCGGTCGTGGCCATCACCCCGGAGACCGGCAGCGCGGGCATGGGTCTGGGAGGATTTCAGGAGACCGATCAGATGCCGATCTTCTCGAAGATCACCCGGTTCCAGGCCCACGTCAGCCGGCCGGATCGGATCGCCGAGCTCACCCACCGGGCATTCACGATCGCGATGGCGGAGCGCGGTCCGGTGCAGATCAACATCCCGCGCGACCACTTCTACGGCGAGTTCGACGCGACCATCGCGCCGGCGCAGAAGGTGGAGCGCGGGCCGGGTGGCGCGGAGAGTCTGGACCAGGCGGCGAGGGTGCTGGCTGAGGCGGAGTTCCCGGTGATCCTTGTAGGAGGCGGCGTGGTGATGTCCGGCGGCCGCGACGAGGCCCAGGCGCTGGCCGAGTACCTCCAGGCTCCCGTCGTCACCAGCTATCTCCACAATGACGCGTTTTCCGCCTCGCATCCGCTGATGTGCGGTCCGCTGGGCTACCAGGGCTCCAAGACAGCCATGCGAATCGTTGCGCAGGCGGACGCGGTGCTGGCGCTGGGAAGCCGCCTCGGTCCCTTCGGCACGCTTCCCCAGTACGGGATCGAGTACTGGCCGGAGGCGGCCAAGGTGGTGCAGGTCGATGCGGATCACCGGGTGCTGGGGCTGGTGAGAGAGGTCGCCGTCGGAGTGCACGGGGACGCCAGGGCCGCCGCCATCGAGCTTCTGACCCGGCTGCGCGCGATGGGGGACGGGGTGCGCTGCCGCACCACCGGGGAGGCGCGGCTGGCCGAACTCGACGCGCGGCGGAAGAAGTGGGAGAGCGAGCTCGACCAGCTCTCGGCCGCCGGCGGCTCGCCGATTCAGCCGCGGCGGGCGCTCCGCGAGCTGGAGAAGGCGATGCCGCCGGACGCCATGGTATCGACCGACATCGGGAACGTCTGCTCGGTCAGCAACAGTTATCTCCGCTTCGAGCAGCCCCAGAGCTTCTTCGCCGCGATGGCTTTCGGAAATTGTGGTTACGCCTTCCCGGCTGCCATCGGCGCCAAGGTGGCGCGGCCGGACCGGCCGTCGGTGGCCTACGTGGGGGACGGCGCCTGGGGGATGAGCCTGGCCGAGGTTCTCACCTGCGTTCGCGAGAGGATTCCGGCGACCGCGGT
>Ga0307423_1000104_pt1 | contig 50012 bp, 30 predicted proteins | sample SalMarWE160310MG_FD_202154 | JGI IMG/M metagenome (GOLD analysis project Ga0307423, IMG submission 202154) | Salt marsh sediment microbial communities from the Plum Island Ecosystem LTER, Massachusetts, United States - WE1603-10 | ecosystem: Environmental > Aquatic > Marine > Intertidal zone >...
CTTCGTGACGGCGCGGCGGCGCTCCGCATCCGAGGTGCACGGGCCGGACAGGAGATCCCCTCCCCGTGCGTTTCGGGTGGGCTGCAACCAACCTCGCGATTCCGCGGTCCAAGGAGTGCGGGGGGGAGCCGGCACCGCGCCGGACCGCCGGGAGAACGGCCGGCTCCGCACCGTGCAACTTCCCGCGCCCCGGTTCCGTAAGGGTGGACACGAGCGCCGGCCACGGCGGAGCACAACCTCAACCACACGACGAACATGTCGCCGAAGAAGACGATTCTCCGCGAGCTGTCCAGGACGCACGACCAGAGCGACGGTGAGGGCCACGCCCGCCCGGCCTCCATCCCCGGCTTCTCGCAGCAGCCCGAGAAGTATCAGAAGGCGGTCAACGACCTTCTCCAGGCGCGCCTCATCGAGGGGCGCAAGGACGAGGACGGCCACATGACGATCGCCGTCAACGCACATCGCATCTCCGACGTCCGCAAAGCCCTGCGTCCTGCGTGGAGCCACCCGGCCGTCTGGTCGCTCGTGCTCGTGGCGGCCATCGTGGGCGTGATGTTCGTGATCTAGCCCCTCAGCCGGGGGCAAGCGCCCGGGCGGGCCCGGCCTTCAGCCAGGGCGGGCCCGTCGGTCGTTGCAGGTGCTGGCAGCGCGCCGGGGTGCGCCCCGCAGGGCCCCTCGCGAAATCGCGACATTTCATCATCGGGCGCTCGCTGAGCTGCGCGGTGCTTCTTGCGGCTACCCTCAGCCGGCTCCTTCCCTGCACCGCGCAGATCGCCCCGCGAGGCGCACCCCGGCACGCTGCCTCCACCGAGAGGGAGGGCTCAGCTCGATCCCGGAGCCTGCACGCTTCCCTCTCCTTCACCGCCCCGCCGCACCTCGAAGGCGCGTACGACCACGTAGGCGATCAGCGCGAACACGAAGAACACCAGGAGCATCCAGGTGATGGCGCCCAGGCTGCCGATGGCGGTGGAGTAGATCTCCACGACCCACCGTTCGCGGGTGAGCTGGAGCACCTGGCCCTCCGGCTCCTGCGGGCTGAGGTACCGGTCGATCTGGCGCACGTTCACACCGCCACCGATGCCCACCACGTACATGGCGAAGATCAGGTAGCGGACCCAGGCGCCGCTGATCCGGTCGGGGACGATGCGGTCCATGATACGGCGGACCGGCCGGGTGAAAAGGAGCGCCGCGAGGGAGCTGATCGCGAGCGCGACGAGGAAAGTGACTCCGAGCAGGCCGATGACCATGACGCCTCCTCTGCGAGGGGGCGCCGACCCCGCACCCGTGCGGGCGGCGAGCGCCCCGGCTGCGCCCGAATCATGCGTCCGAGCCCCCCTTCCGGCAACGGCGGGCCGGTCGCTCCGGTCAGCGGTGGGGGGCGTCCTCTCCGGACACGTTGTACTCGATCCCCTCGACGACGAACTCCCCGTACGTCCACGCCCCTCCGGCATCCATCCACCGAGCCTCGGCCTCGACGGCGAGACGCACGTCCCCGACGGTCCCGTACCTGGTTACCGGTGTCGTCCACGGCAGCAGCCGCTTGTCCTTCCCATCGATCTGCCAGCGGTCGTCGGAGCGGAAGTCCACGAGGTCGCCGGCCTCGTCGAAGTAGACCAGCGCCGAGACGGTGTGACCGGCGTTCGCCCAGGTCGCGCGAACGGTGCGTCCGTCGACGATCTCCCAGTCGATCGGTGCCTCCACCAGGACCGCGGGCGCGAAGAAGAACATGTCGTTCAGGAGCGTGACCGTCTCGCTCCGCGTGAGGACCGGGCCTGCCTCGTCCACCACCGGGAACAGCCCGATGACGCGCACCTGCATCGTGGCCGCATCCCCCACGTAGCGGTGGTAGACGTCGAAGGGCACACCGGCGCGCACGGCTTTCATGAAGAAGAACCGCGCGGGAGGATCGAAGAGCTCGTACTGCTCCGCGGTGGCCGGCATCCAGCGCTCGTCGGGCCCACCGCGCATCCGCGCCCGGAACTCCACGCGGAAGCTGCGCACCCGTGGGCGTCCGACGACGCCCGTGCGACGAAGATAGGTAGCCACCTGCGGCGGCAGGTCCGCGAGGTTCGCTTCGTCCAGGAGTGGAGGCGACGGCTCCACGCGCGTCAGCTCGCTCCGCACGTCACTCAGGTAGCGGGAGCGGAGGCTGGAGGGACGGAAGTCGGCCAGCGTGACAAGCAGGGGCACCAGGACGATCGCGTTGGCGACGGTGCCGAAGCGGGCATCTCCCCACGCACCGACGATGAGCGCCTGGGACAGGACGACTCCGGTCAGCGCCGGCAGCCACCAGAGGCGAGGTACCGTCAGGAGCATGAGCGCGGCGCCGACGAGCAGGATACCCGCAGCCAGCCACAGAAGGCCCACCTTCCGGCCGATCTCCTCGTGGAGCTGTGGGACTTCCGCGAGTCCGAAGGCCTTCACGAACCCCAGCGCGTGAATGGCGCCGTGGATGGCGAGCAGGAGCGCGAGAAGCGCGCGCATGGTGCCCTCCCCTATGTCCGATTCCGACCCGGGACCCGGGGTCGGTCCGATGAGCGGTGCAGCCGCGGGAGGACGTTGGCGGGCCGCATCGGTCCCCGCTATCGGGAGAACCTCCACTTGGGCGAGGGGAAGCCCTCGATGCAAGGTACGACCGTCACCTCGCGCCTTCCTCCGGCGCCCCCTGCCCCGCGCCGCGCAGGACCGCGCCCAGGCGCTCGCGGTAGCGGGTGAACGCCCTGCGACCTGTTCTCCGTCAGCCGGTAGAGCGTCTGGGGGTGCGTGCGCAGGACTCGGACGAGCTGGGCGCTCCCCACCATCACGATCACCGGCCCGCAGGCGATCACGTAGACTTCGACTGCCACCCACCCGGTCCCCCCAGCAGGCCCCCACAAACGAGCACGACCGCGTAGAACCCGAACCGCCTCACGCCGGTGGCCATCGCGGCCAGCAGCGCCGGGAACGCGAGCAGGAAACCACCCAGGCCCGGAGCCACCACACCTGCGCCAGGGTGCCGGTCGATCCACGTCGCGCGGCCACCGCGGCGAGCACGAACAGCGCCAGCGGACCGACGCCGTCCTTCCACCTTCAAGGGGAAACAGCGTTGACCCGGGGCGTCCGGGCGGTGCATGGTCTGCGGCGGCGCTTGTTGCGCCGCAGAGCCTTCACCCCGACCCGCCGGACCGTGGCCGCGTCCGGATCGTTCATGCGACAGCTACGCCCGAATCGGCTCAAGTCGCTCCTGTCCGAGCTGAAGCGACGGCGCGTCTTCCGCGTCGTCGGCATCTACGTGGTGGCCACGTTCGCCGCGCTCCAGGGCGCGGACATCCTGGTGCCGGCGCTCCACCTGCCCGCGTGGACGATGACGCTCCTCGTGGTCCTGGCGTTCGTCGGCTTTCCGGTGGCCGTGGGTCTGGCCTGGGCCTTCGACGTCACGACGGAGGGTGTGCAGCGCACCGGGAGTGCGCCGGCTGACGGCCCTATCGAGGCACTGGACGCACGGGGTCGGACGACGTCGGTCTCCGGCGAATGGAGGCGTCTCTCCGAGGCATCGACGCCCGGCGCCGGAGCCTCGAGACCCTGCGTAGCCGTCGTGCCCTTCCTGAACCTGAGCCCGGACCCGGAGAACGAGTACTTCGCCGACGGCATCACGGAGGACGTCATCGCCCACCTGTCGAAGATCCGCGCCCTGAAGGTGATCTCCCGCACGTCGGTGATGCCCTTCAAGAAGAGGGGGCAGAGCCTGCGCGAGATCGGGGAGGCGCTCGGTGCCACCACGCTGCTGGACGGCAGCGTGCGCCGCGTCGGGGACCGCGTCCGCATCGTCGCCGAGCTCGTCGACGCGAAGACGGACCAGCACCTGTGGGCCGAGACGTACGACCGGCAGCTGACGGACATCTTCGCGATCCAGACCGACGTCGCCCTGCACATCGCCGCGGCACTCCAGGCCGAGCTGTCCCCCGACGAGCGGACGCGGATTCGGAAGGAGCCGACCCGCGACCTCCAGGCCTACCAGCTGTACCTGAAGGGACGCCACTCGTTCATCGGCTTCACCCCCGATTCGCTGCGGCAGGCCATCGACTACTTCAACCGCGCCATCGCCCACGATCCTTCCTACGCGTTGGCCTATGCCAGCATAGCCATGGCCTACGCCGAGTTGGCAGAGGCCGGTGCGCTCCCGCCCGACGTGGCACGGCGCCACGCGAAGGAGGCCGCGGCGCAGGCGATCCGCCTCGATTCCGGCCTCGGCGAAGCCCACTGTGCCATGGCGCACCTCAAGTCCCTCTGGGAATTCGACTGGTCGGGCGCCGAGGCGGCATTCCGTCGCGCCATCGAGCTCTGTCCGAACAACGCGGACGCCTACGATCTCTACGGGCGTATGTGCGGAGCGCTGGAGCGCTACGACGAGGCGCTCGCCTTGCAGCGTCGCGCGCAGGAGCTCGACCCGTTGGCTCACCGCCTCGACGTAGCCAGCACGCTTCTCCGCGCCGGTCGCTACGCGGAGGCCGAGGACGAGGCCGGCCGCGCAGTCGCGCTCGACCCCGACCACGATCGCGCACATGCCACCCTCGGCTGGGCGTACCTGAAGCAAGGGAAGACCGAGGAGGGGCTCGCCGAGCTCGAGCGGGCCGTCGGGCTCTCGCCGGGCCACACCCAATGGCTCGCGCAGCTCGGACAGGCCTTCGCCGTGACCGGACGGGTCGCCGAGGCGCGGGAGATCCTGCGCCAGCTCGAGGAGCGCGCCGACACCGACTTCGTCACCCCCTACCACCTGGCGTTCGTCCACACCGGACTCGGCGAGCACGAGCACGCCCTCGACCTCCTGGAGCGGGCTCTCGACGAGCGCGCGGGCGCCGTCTACGGCATCAGGGGGTCGTTTCTCTTCGCCCCCCTACGGTCGCACCCCAGGTTCGAGGCGATGTTGGCGAAGATGAAGCCGGGCTGATGTCGGCGGGGCGGTAGAGGAGCGGCGCGTCCGGCCGCGCGCGCCCAGCGTCACCGGGGCGCCCCGCGGCTCTCCGCCAGCCTCTCGTCGAGGGCGTCCAGGTAATCCCGCACGATTCCGTGTGCCCGCCCGAAGTCCACCAGGCTGTCGTCCGAAACCGTCTCGGCGTTGGCGTCGACCCGGATCCGACCGTTCCCCGCGTCGGACAGGACGATACGCACGACGTGGCCCTTGCGGTACAAGACGTTCCCCTTGGACCGCGCGAGGATCTGTCCGTGCTCCTCTTCCGCCTGGATCACCGCGATGCCCACGTCGTCGAGCGCACCCAGCGCGGCCTCCCACACGACTTCGTTCGGTGCCACGTAGGAACGGGACCGCTCCTCCTGCGGCATGTTGTACGTAGTTGCGCAAGCCGTGGCGACGACGACCAGCGCAACGGTGAGCGAGGTTCTCATGTGAGCCTCCTGACGAGGTGTTACCCCTAGACTGTCGAGGCAACACTCGTGCCAGCGGGCTGACGCCCGAAGATCCCGCGGCGGGCCATGCGATCCCGACACCGCCGGCACGCTCGTCGGCCCAAAGCTGTCCTGCCGCCCGGACACGCCCGTCCGCCGAAAAGGGCAGACTCCCCACTCGCCCGGCGCCGACCCCGAGTTCCTCGTTCGCCCCAGGCTCCACTGCCCTTGACCGTGTCCAAGGTACGTTATACTATTGTCCAAGTTTAATTAGATATTCCTTGGACAAGCAGTCCTCATGTCCGCGCACCGAGGAGATCCGCCATGTTCTTCCCAAAGTTCGCCGGCACGGCCGGCATGGTCGTCGCCTTGCTGGCCCTGTCCGCGTGTGACGACGATCCCGTACAGGTCGTCCCGGAGCCGAACATCGTCGAGGTGGCCGCGCAGGCGGGCTCCTTCAACACGCTGCTCGCGGCGCTGGACGCCGCCGGGCTCACGTCCACGCTCGAGGGCGAGGGGCCGTTCACGGTCTTCGCTCCGTCCGACGACGCCTTCGCCAAGATCCCCCCGGACGCGCTGAACGCGCTCCTGGCCGACCAGGAGCTGCTCACGGCGGTGCTGACCTACCACGTGGTGGCGGGCCGGGTGCCGGCATCCGAGGTAGTCGGCCTGTCCAGCGCACCCACGGTGAACGGCAAGGCGCTGTCCATCTCGGTGGTGAACGGTGGCGTAAAGGTGGACGGAGCCAACGTCGTGAGCACGGACATCGAGGCGGGCAACGGCATCATCCACGTCATCGACGACGTGCTCGCGCCTCAGCCCATCCTGGACCTGCTGCAGACGGCACAGAAGGCGGGCTCCTTCAGCACGCTGCTCGCCGCGGTGGAGGCGGCTGGGCTGACGTCGACGCTGAAGAGTGACGGACCCTTCACCGTCTTCGCGCCCACGGACGCGGCGTTCGCCGCGCTCCCGGCAGGCACGCTGGACGCGCTCCTGGCCGACCCCGCCGCGCTGGCGTCGATCCTCACCTACCACGTGGTGGCGGGCGAGGTGACGTCCGACCAGGTCGCGAACCTGTCGTCGGCCACGACGGTGAACGGCGCCGACATTGCCATCTCGGTCGCGGGCGCGAACGTGATGGTCAACGACGCCAACGTGGTGGCGGTGGACGTGCGGGCGACGAACGGCGTCATCCACGTCATCGACAAGGTGATCCTGCCGCCGTTGGAGTGAAGGAGACCGCGGGAAGAGTCATGCAACGAAGAGGGTTCCGTGCCCCGGGGGTGCCATTGGCCTCCGGGGCACGGTCGTTCGTGGCGGTGGACGACACGCCGTTCCCCCGGTACCTCACACCCTGGCCAGGGCGAATCCATCGGCCCACCCTGGCATACCATGAGCACCCTGGAACGAGCCATCGCGCCTACGGGCACGCCAGGCGAGACGCGTCGAGGGCTTGCCGTCCCTCGGCCGTCCAGGTCGGGACGCCGTGGGCGGTCGCGGTCCAGTCGACGACGTAGAGGGCGAGGCGGGCCACCCGTGCCGCCTTGTCGGCGTCCAGCCGCGCCACCTCGTCGCTGGGCCGATGGTAGTCGTCGTGCAATCCGGAATGCAGAAAGAGCGCGGGGACGTGCCGGCAGGCGAACGACAGGTTGTCGCTGCCGGGGAAGGCCCGGTCGGTCGCGGCGTTGACGACCACGGTCAGGCTGATTTCCTCCTTCGCCTTTGCCATCTGAATGGCCGTGGCACCCAGGCTGCTGTATCCCCCTCCCACCGCCAGGATGCTGTCCGGGGCGTTGCGGCCGATCATGTCCATGTTGACGTCGGCCACCATGGCGAAGACCGGCACCGTCGGGGCCCTGAGGAACGCCGCCGAGCCCAGGAGCCCGTACTCCTCCCCGCTCGCCAGGAGGAACAGCACCGACCGGGGCGGCGCCTTCTCCAGCGACGCCAGCGCCTGCGCCACCTCCAGGACCGCCGCCGTCCCGGACGCGTTGTCGTCCGCACCGTTGTCGATGGAGTCGCCCGTGGCGTCCGGCAGCCCGACCCCCAGATGGTCGAAGTGGGCGGAGACGACCACGTACTGGTCACGCAACGAAGGATCGGAGCCAGGGAGGCGCGCGACCACGTTCGGGGGCGTGGCCGTGACGCTCGCGAGCCGGGCGCGCACGTGGATCGACGCGTCCACGTTCTGCGGGCCTTCGTCGCGCAGCGCCGTCAGGTCCGCCCCGGCGTCCGAGAGCAGCGTCCGGGCCGCGGCCTCCCGGATCCAGAACATGGGGCGCGTGCGGGACCATCGCCGGGTGATCGACTCCGCTTTCGCCATCTCCTCCTCGGTGAAGTCCGTCGCGACGATCAGGCCGTAGGCCGCGGCACCGCCCTGAGACGTCGCGGCGTCGGCATCGATCCCCGCCAGCACCGTTGGGATGTCGAACCGGGACACCGGCAGGTCGTATAGCATCACCTTCCCCTTCATGTCCAACCCACCCGCATCCGGTGACGTCTCCGCCGAGCCGCCCCAAAGGATGGAGCCCGTCGTGTCGCCCGGAGTCGAGCCCAGTGCGACGAAGTCGCGACCCTGCTCCAGCAAGGGTCCGCCGGCGGCGGCCAGCTCCAGCACCACGTCGGTACTGTCCCGGACGTCGTACGCGTAATCCCAGCGCTGCAGGTACCCGTCGGTGCCGGCCGGCTCGAGGCCCATCGCCGAGAGCTCCCCCGCGATGTAGTTGGCCGATGCCTCCAGGCCCGGGCTGGGCGTGTCCCGCCCCTGCATGCTGTCGGCGGCCAGCACGCCCACCCGCCGGTGCATGTCCGCCGCGGTGATGGTCGAGGCGGCGGCCGACAGGGCGGAATCCGTGGTCGTCATCGGCTCCGGCTCCGGAGCCACGGGCTCGTCACGGCACGCCGTGCAGATCAGGCCAACGAGGAGCAGCGGAAAGGAGAAGTGGTGCATTCGCGAGGCAAGTGCTCGTTCGAGGGCTTCAGGGTCGCGTTCTGTTGGACGAGTGAGCGCCGGCGTTTCTGCCGGATCCTACGAAGAGCGAGCACTCGGGCGCCACGGGTTTCCGTGCCATCCACCGGACCGTATATCGTCGTCACGCGGGGCCCAGCCGCCTGTCCGGCGGCAGCGCCCGGCGAGCCCTCTCGAAGTGCCCGATCCCACAAGCCCGCAAGGCCGCCCCCATGAAGAGAAGAGACTTCCTCGTTTCCTCCGCGCTGGCTTCCCTCGGCCTCGGTGCCGGCAATCTGTCCGCGCTCGGGGTGGACTCACGGGCGACCGGGACGTCGAGGACCGGGCCGAGGGCCACCCGCAAGATCCTCATCGCGGGCGGTGGGTTCGGCACGGCGTTCATCCGCTACCTCGCGTCTCTCACGGGCAAGGAGCGGCCCAGGCTCTGCTACCTGCCCACCGCCGCCGCCGACAGCGACGCCAGCATCCTGGGCTGGTACGAGCGCTGCGCACCCCTGGACGTCGAGCCGTTCGCGCAGCCCTGCTACATCAGCTCCTACCGGATGGACCGGAGCTTCGAGGAGGTGCTCCTGTCGATGGACGGGATCGTCGCGTCAGGCGGCAATACGCTGAACCAGCAGGCTATCTGGAAGGCCCAGGGCATCGACCGGATCCTCCGGGAGGCGTGGGACCAGGGGATCGTCCTCGGCGGCGCCAGCGCGGGCTCTCTCTGCTGGTTCGAGGAGGGAACGACGGACTCCCGCCCCAAGGAGCTCACGAAGGTGCAGTGCCTGGGCTTCCTGAAAGGGAGCCACTCTCCCCACTACGACGCGGAGGGGGCACGCAGGCCCACGTACCAGCGGATGATCCAGTCGGGCGAGCTGAAGCCCGGGTACGCCTGCGACAACGACGCCGGCATCTACTTCGAGGACGACGAGGTGAAGCGGATCGTCGCCACGCGGGAGGACGCCCGGGTCCGCTACGTGAGCGTCATGGGCGGTGAGGTGGTGGAGGAGCTCCTGCCGACGGACGAGATCATCGGGTGAGCGCCCTTCGGACGCCGCCCAGTCTTGCGGAGTAGCCAGGGGCCCCGATATTGCAGGAAAACGTGCAATCGGTCGCGAATCCGTGCCCGACCGCTTACCGCCCGCCGCCCGTCGAAGCGGGACCCATGCTCGACCTCGGACCGGAAGGCTCAGGACTCGGCTCGCTCCACCTCGACCCGGAGCAGCCGTTGGAACGTGCGCTGGCCGGGCTGCGACAGCAGCTGCGGGAGTTCGGGGACGCGTTCCTCTACGGTACGTGGATGTGTGACGCAGGCGGGGGGGTCCTCCACCTCTCCCCGTCCTTCCTCGACCTGCTGGGCATGACCCTCGAGGAGGCCGACGGTTTCGGCTGGGCGTCCCGGCTACCGCCGGAAGACGTCGATCGTACGGTCGAAGCCTGGCGGACGGCGGTCCGGGAGAGCGTCCCCTGGAGTTGGGAACAACGGATCCGGGACCGGGAGGGAAGGTACCGGACCGTGCTCAGCCGTGGCGCGCCGGTCCGGGGATCGGGCGGGGAGGTCCTGGCCTGGGCCGGGATCAACCTGGACATCACGGAACGGGTGGCGGCGGAGGAGCGGCTGCGGGCGAGCGAAGAGCGGTTCCGCACCGCCATGGAGCAGATGCTCGATCCCTTCGGCATCTTCCGCGCGCTCCGTGACGAGTCCGGCGCGATCTACGACTTCGAGATGGTCTACGTGAACCGTGCGGCCATCGAGACCGCGGACCCGCCCCTGGATACGCGAGCGGGGAGCCGCCTGCGCGATCGGCTGCCCCCGCATCGGTGGCCCTGGGCTCTCGAGCGTCTGGCGCGGGTGTTGGAGATGGGGGAGCCGCTCATCCTCGAGGACTTCGAGTACGGGGAGGGCGGGACCGACGCAACGGACCCCCGGGTCTTCGACGTGCGTGCGGCGCCCCACGGCGACGGCTTCTCCGCCACCTGGAGGGACGTGACGGAACGCCGCCGACGCGAGCACGCCCTGCGGGACACGCAGGGCCTCTGGGACCTGGTGACGCGAGCCACCAACGACGTGATCTGGGACTGGAACATCCTCACCGGCCAGGTCCGCTGGAACGACGCGCTCTCGGAGGTGATGGGCTACGACCCCTCGGAGGTCGAAGGCACGGTGGCGTGGTGGTCGGAGCGGATGCACCCGGAGGACTGGGAGCGACTGCGGCCGAGCGTGGAGGCGGCGGTCACGGGGCGTCAGGATCACCTGGCCGTCGAGTACCGCTTCAGGAAGGCGGACGGGACCTGGGCGGAGGTCCTGGACCGGGGCTACATCGCCCGCGACGCCGAAGGCCGGGCGACCCGCATGATCGGCTCTCTCCTGGACGTCACCGAGCGCCGGGCGGCGGAGCGGGAACGGGCCGAGCTCCTGGAACGGGAGCAACGTGCGCGAGCCGAGGCGGAGATGGAGCGCAGCCGCCTCCGCGCCGTGCTCGACGCGCTCCCGGTGGGCGTCTGGATCGCCGACGCCGGCGCCCGCCTCCTGGAAGGCAACGCGGCCGGCGTCGAGATCTGGGGGGAGGACCTCAGGCTGGTGCAGGAGGCCGGTGAGGTCGACCGGGAGCCCCGAGCCTGGTGGCCGGACGGGACCCCGGTGACGCCGGAGGCCTGGGGGCTGGCCCGCGCGACCCGGTCCGGCGACACGTCCGGCCCCGAAGAGATCCGCATCCGGACGGCCGCCGGCGAGCACAAGCACATCCTGAACTACGCGGTCCCCATCCGGGACGGAGACGGTGACATCGTCGGCGGGGTGGCGGTCAACGTCGACCTGACGGACAAGAAGAAGGACGAGCAGATCATCGCGAGCCAGCTGGCGCAGATCGAGTCGCTGTACCGGAACGCGCCGGTGGGCCTCTGCGTGCTGGACCGGGAGCTGCGCTGGGTCCGCATCAACGAGCGGATGGCGGAGATCAACGGCGTTCCCGCGGAGGATCACATCGGGCGGACCATCCACGAGCTACTCCCGGATCTCGCAAAGGCGGCGGAGCCGCGGATGGCCGAGGTGCTGCGCACGGGCGAGCCGGCTCTGGGCCTGGAGCTCACGGGGGAGACACCGGCGCGGCCGGGAATCGAGAGGACGTGGATCGAGTCCTGGATCCCGCTCCGTGACTCCGACGGAACGGTGGCGGGGATCAGCATCGTGGCCGAGGAGGTGACGGAGCAGAAGGCCGCGGAGCGGGCGCTGCGCGAGAGCGAGCGGCGCCAGCGGACGCTGGCGCGGGCGGCCGAGCTGATGAGCGCCCCCATGGCGGTCGAGGAGCGGCTCGAGTCCATCGCGGCCCTCCTGACGCAGACCCTGTGCGACCTGTGCGTCATCGACGTCATCGATCGCCGTGGCGAGGTGACCCGATCCGTCGTCCTGCATCGGGACCCGGCCCGGCAGGATCTCGCCGGGGAGCTGACCAGCTGGGTGCCCAGTCCGGAGATCTGGCGGAAGGTGGCCGGGTCCGTGGAGGCCCGCGAGCCCCTCCTGATCCCGGACGTCACACCCGAGCGGCTCCGAGCCGCCTTCGACGACTCCCGCTACCTCGATGTCGCCCGAGCGCTGGAGCCGACCTCGGTCCTGATCCTCCCCCTCGCGGCCCGGGACAGGGTGCTCGGAGCCGTGGCCCTGGTCGCCACGGATTCCACTCGCCGATTCGGGCCGGCGGAGCTGGAGCTGGCTCGCGACCTGGTGGAGCGCGCGGCCCTGAGCATCGACAACGCGCGCCTGTACGAGGAGGCGCGGGAAGCCACCCGGGAACGGGAGGACGTGCTCGCGGCGGTGTCCCACGATCTGCGCAGCCCGCTCAACACCATCGGGATGGCCGCGGCCCTGCTCGTCGAGGAGGACATCCCGGAGGCGAAGAGGGCGAAGCTGGCCCAGGTCATCCAGAACTCGCTCAACCAGGGTCTGCGCCTCATCCAGGACCTGCTGGACGCGTCGCGGATGCGGAAGGGCGCCTTCGCCATCGAGGCCACGGACCAGAAGCCAGACGCCCTGATCGAGGACGCCGTGGCGATGGCCGCCGGTGCGGCCGACAGGAAGGGGGTGGCCCTCCAGGCGACCCCCGACCCCGACCTGCCGCCCGTGTCGGGCGAGCGGGAGCGTCTGCTCCAGGTCCTGGACAACATCCTCGGCAACGCGATCCGCCACACCCCCTCGGGTGGGACCGTGACGGTCTCGGCGTCCGTGCGGGACGACCGCGTTCGCTTCGAGGTCGCGGACACCGGGCACGGAATCGACTCCGCGGACTTGCCGCACGTATTCGAGCGCTTCTGGCGTGCCCACGGCACGGGCCGCGCCGGCGCGGGGCTGGGCCTGACCATCTCGAAGGGCGTGGTGGAAGCCCACGGAGGGACGATCGGCGTGGACAGCAGTCCCGGGAGCGGGGCCTGCTTCTGGTTCGAGATCCCGGCGGCGCATCCAGACGGGGAGTAGGGCGCCCGCCCCCCGACTCCGCCGAGGAGGCCCGCAGCCCGTCTCCCCGCGCGGACCCGGCGCTCTTCACCCGCCTGGACGACCTGAACCGAGGGCTAGACGGGTTGGCGCTGCGGCTCTCGGGCGACCGCATCCGCGGCGGCCCGAGTGAGCCCTCGGTACCGTCGATCTCCGAGCGGTTCGGGAACGCCGTGTACGGACCCTGGGACACGCGCCGATGCCCACGGCCACCGCGCGACGGAGCCTGGATCTGGGCCGCGAGGGCTTCACCGTCCTGAGCGCGGAGTTGCGGGCGCTACTGGAGGACGACCTGGTCAGGCTGGAGGAGGACCTGGAGGCTGCGGGCGCACCCTGGACCCCCGGACGGAGGGTGTCAGGGACGCGGCCGGTCCGCGTCCCCCATTGAGCCATGGCGGCGTCCCGTGAGTCGCTCCGCGCTCAACCGCCCTCCCGCGGCAGGGAAGTCGCGTGCACGTCGGCGTACACGGTGTCGTTGCCCAGAGCCCAGAAGCGGAGGGCCTGGGCCTCGTCGGCGGGCCCGAGGATCCATCCCACGCCGAGGCTCCCGGCCCCGGAGCCGTAGAGGGTGACGCCGTTGCCCCAACCTCGAGCTCCGTGCAGGAAGATCCCGCCGCTGCCGGACAGGATGGTGACGTGGACGGTTCGGGTGACGTCGTAGCTCCCGTCGCTCAGCTTCAGGGACCCCACCACCCTTTCCGGCAGGGTGTCCCCTTCGTGCGTGGTCTGGTCCGCGCCCTGGATGTCGAAGCCCACCAGGTGCAGCTCGCGATCGGGAGCCGTGGGGTCTTCGTGGGGAACACAGCCCGCGACGAACGCGAGGGCGAGAGCGGCCGCGACCCTCGAGGTCGCCTGCTTGATCATGGAGGTCCGTCTCCTTCGACGTGGTGCACACCGAAGATGCTCGTTCGGTGAGACGGGTGAGCCCTCCGGATTCTGTCGGGGATTCCCGGGCAGTCTGCGGGCGACCTTTTCCTCAGCGGTCCTCGAGCCCGAGGTGCTTGCCCAGAAACTGCTCCATCGCGCGGTAGAAGTCGAACTGGTTCTCCTCATTCGCGAACCCGTGCCCTTCATCTTCCTTGACGAGGTACTCGACGTCCACTCCCCTCTCGCGCAGCGCAGCGACAATCTGATCCGACTCACCTTTGCGCACGCGCGGGTCGTTGGCGCCCTGCGCGACCAGCAGCGGACAGCGGATGCGGTCCACGTGGAAGAGCGGCGACGTCGCCCTCAGGCGCTCGGCGTCGTGATCGGGGGCGCCGATCATCTCCTGCACCATGGCGCGCAGCGGCTCCCAGTAGGGCGGGAACGCTTCGAGAAACGTGAAGATGTTCGACACGCCGCAGTAGCTCACGGCGCAGGCGAAGAGCTCCGGCTCCTTCGTGATGCCGGCGAGCGTGGCGTAGCCGCCGTAGCTGCCGCCGTAGATCGCGACGCGGGCGGAATCGGCGATGCCCTGGCCCACCGCCCAGCGCACGGCGTCGGTCAGGTCGTCCTGCATGGTGAGACCCCACTCACCGAAGCTCGCCTCCCAGAACGCCTTCCCGTAGCCCGTCGATCCCCGGTAGTTGACCTGCAGCACGGCCGCGCCGCGGTTGGCGAGGAACTGGACCTCCGGGTTGAAGCCCCATGAGTCGCGATACCACGGCCCGCCGTGCGGGTTGAGCACGAGCGGGAGGCTCTTCGGCTCGACGCCCACCGGCACCGTCAGGTAGCCGTGGATCGTCAGGCCGTCGCGGCTCGTGTAGGAGATCGGCTGCATCTGCGCGAGCTCGTCCTCGTGCATCCAGGGGCTCGCGTCGAAGAGCGGCGTCAGCTCACGGCGCGCGCCGCGATCTTCCCAGGTGAGCAGGTGGTAGCCGCCTTGCGTGCGATCGCCGCCGGAATGCACGACCCACCGCGTCTCGTCGCGCGAGTGGGAGACCATCCGGTTCAGGCGGCCGGGGATCTCCGCGTCGACGTATTCCTGCTGGGCGCGGCGCTCCTCGTCGAGGAAGTGCCACGCCGGCCTGTCGGTCTCATAGCTGACCGAGGTCAGGACCCGGCGTCGCCGAGAGGTGGAGAGTCCGGTCACATCCACCTCGGGGTGCTCGAAGATCAGCGACCCATGCTCGGCGGTCGTCGGATCGTACTCGAAGATCGCGGCCCTGTCGCGGCCTACGTTGGAGGATACGAGGAGGCGACGGTCGTCGAAGGTGAAGCGGAGCGGTTCGAGGCTCTCCCGGAAGTCGTGTGTCGCGACCGTCCGCCAGGGCGCGGCCTCGGTCTCGCGGTACAGCAGGCTCGTCGAGACGCCGTCGGTGGCGTCCGCGGCCCGAATGCGGCCGGACCAGTCGGTGATCCAGCGCTGGACGTTGCCCGGATTCTCGGCGACGAGCTGGATCTCGCCCGTCGCGAGGTTCGCGCGGTACGCATCGAAGACCTGCGGATCGCGCCGGTTCATCTGGAAGAGGACCCAATCCGGCTCCTCCTCCAAGTCGTCCACCAGCCCGCACTTCACGCCCTCGAACGGTGTGAGATCGATCGCCCCCGAGCCGTCGGCCTTCACCGCGTGCAGGCGGTAGTTCTCGTCCCCGCCGGAGTCCTGGGCGTAGACGAGCCGGTCATCGCTCGCCCAGAGCCAGCCCAGGACGTCGCGGTCCGTTGCGTGCGTGACGCGCCGTTCCTTCCCGGTGGCGAGGTCGCGCACGTGGACGTTGAGGCGGCGCTCCCAGGGAGCGAGCCAGGCGAGGTGGGTGCCGTTCGGCGAGATCCGGACGGCGGTCCGCTCGGGCTTGCGGAAGAAGTCTTCGAGGGGAATGTGGCGTGAGGATGACATGAGGTAGGACTTCGTCCAGAACATTGGGCGATCAGGTGGACCTGGCTTCCGATCTGGCTCACGAGTTGGCCCCGCATAGGAGGACGAAGTCGCGATCCAGGAAGCGCTTGGCGGTCATGATCCGTCGGTGCCCGGCGGTGGAGGCCTATCGGCTGGCGGGGCCAGCTCGGTGGGGAAGAACATCACGAGACCGGCGTACTCCATCTTCGTGCCGTCGTCACGCTCCCGCGACACATCCGCAACCCAGCGATGGAGGCGCTCGCCGATCTCCCGCAGCCGGTCCTCGCTGGCGCGGATCGTGATCCCGGCGACTACCGGTGGGATGCGCTCCATCGACTCTGTGAAGAGCCCGCGTGCGACGCTGGTCGCGAACTGGTGCAGCGTGTCCTCCGCGACGCGACGGGCCGTCGCCACGACGTCTTCCTGGACCGCTTGATCGCTCGCCATGGTGACGACGAGCTCCGGCTTGACGGCGAAGACCTTCGCGACGGCCCGGTAGAACTTCTCGACCGTGCCCCGGCGGGGCTCGGTGCGCACGAGTCGGATGAGCCCGGCCGCGCGCAGGCGATGGACGTGATAGTACAGGTTGCGGGGCGCCTGATCGCCCAGGGCGGCGGCTAGCCCGGAGGTGCTCATCTCCTTTGTTCCCAACAGCTTGAGCACTCTCTGCCTGATGGGATCGGCGAGTAGTCGCAGCTGCTCGCGATCGAGGTACATGACGTCGACTGATTTGCCACACATATATGTAATATCACAGATGTATGTGGTAATGCAACAATGATCGAAAGGAGACGGAGGGGAGACCGGCCGGCGCCTCAACGGAAGGTGGTTCGGGTCGAAGACGCTCGCTACGAATGGACGGAGCATGGACGCCCGCCCGCGGCCGTTACGGTTGGGAGGTTCAGTGCAAGACGGTTGAACGGTCCACTTGCGAGCCAGCCTGTGTCACCCTCGAACGTACGACGGCCGGCAGGAGATCGATCTGATGGTCGAAAGGCTGGACCAGCGCGTGGTCGCGGCACCCGGGACGTCACGAGTCACCGCCCCCACCGCACCGCCACGTTCCACGCTCCCCGGCTCCCCGTCGGCGCCAGCGGGAAGGTCACCTCGGCCTCGCGTACGGTGGCCCGGTCGTAGCGGGCCTCCAGCGATACGGCCTGGCCGCCGGGGCCGAGCCAGCGGAGCGTCACCAGCCCGGAGAGCGTGCGTGACGCCATGGCCAGGTAGGAGAGCTCGGGTCCGATCCACTCCCGGTAGCCCGCCCCGCGCTTCGCCGGGTCGGGGATCCCCCCGGACGGCGTGTACCACGCCAGCCCCGCGCCGGCGCCCAGGGCGAAGCGGTCGCTCACGTCCCGGGCCGCCTCGACGGCGATCCCCGGCCGCCACGCCTTCACGGAGGAGTGGATGCGGGTGAGACGATCGATGCGGTCCCGGTCCTCCCGGACGACGGAGACGTGCGCGCCGGTCCTCCAGCCGTTCCCCGGATCGAAGCGAACGTCGAGGGCGCCGTCGAGGACGCTCTCGTCGGCCTCGAAGAGCACGCCCTCCTCCTCGAGCCCGGCCCGCGTCGCGTCGCCGGAGACGCTCGTCCAGCGCACCATGGCCACGACGTGCGTCCCACCGTCCGTCTCTCCCGCCTCCGCGGCCAGACCGGCCGCGTGCCCGCGGGTGTTCCAGTGGTCGGTGGGCGGCTCGTTCGTGGTGAGCTGCTCGAACTGGCGCTCGTCGAGCTTGGAGGCCTCCCCGAACGCCACCCAGCGCACGCCGCCCGCCCGTAGCTCCGCGGACAGCGTGGCGGCACGGCCCTCTCGCTCCACGCGTCGACCGTAGCCCTGCCTGGAAGCCAGGCGCGTCAGCACGGGCTCGCTGTAGCCCTCGAAGAGGAAGGCGGTGGTCTCCGCCTGGCGGGTGGTGAGGGAGAGCTGCTGGACCTCGGAGCGCCAGCGTCCGTGCGCGCCCACCGTCAGTCGCCCGGCCGCGAGGTCGCGCGTCACGCCCAGCGTCGCACCCGAGCGTGAGCCGCGCTGGAAGCGGGGGACCTGCGTGACGCCGGTGCGGGTGTCCCAGCTCTGGTGCCCCAGGCCGAGCCCGACGCCCCAGCCGCCCAGCGTCCAGCCGCCCGCCCCTTCCAGGCGCGCCAGCGTGCGCCCCAGGTCCGTCCCCGACGAGTCGGCGAAGATGTGGGGCGTCATCCCGTAGGGCTCGCCGATGTCGGCGGGCGCGCCGTCGGCCATGGACGCGCGCTCCACCGTCACGCCGCCCACCACGCCGCCGGACGCGCCCAGGGGCCGCCACCCCGAAGCGGAGGCGAGCAGGCTCCCCGCCCGCCCGGGGTCGAGGGGCCGCTTGAACACACCGCTCTCTCCGCGGGCGGCGCCCCGGAACTCCGTGTGCGCGTCGGCGGCGTCGCGGGCCAGCGTCGCCGGGTTCCCGGCGGTCCACGCGAGCCCGACACGGGGCGCGGGCGTCAGCGTCACCAGCGGGAAGACGGGCACGGGCGCGGCGGGACGCACCAGGTCGGCCACGGGGGCGAGGGGGCTCCACCGCCGCCACCACGCATCCCCCGCCTGGGCGGGCGTCTGAGCCGCCACGGGGGCGGCCCACGCGGCGGACGCCAGGGCGAGGAGCGCCGCCCACCCTCCCCGCACGCCCCTCACCTCGACCTCCCGAACAGCGCCCGGGCCGGCAGCGTCAGCTCCATGCCGAAGCGCCGGCTGTCGTAGAAGCGCGGGTTCACGTCCACCTCGATCATGTAGCCGCGGCGATCCAGCGCGTTGAAGGCCCAGAACGAGAGCCTCCCCTCCAGCGGCAGGCTCTTGCTCACCTGGAAGCCCATCATCCAGTCCGCCGGCGTGCTCCGGATCTCCTTCACCAGCCCGGAGCGCGTCCGGCGCAGGTCCGAGTACTCCGCGTCCGTCCTCCGCTCCCGCGGCACCGGGACCAGCTCGGCATCCCGCGTCAGATAGCCGCCCCACGAGAGCGTGTCCGTCTCGCCCTCGTCCCACACGCGGTCGCTGATGTTGTGCTGGACCCAGGCGGTGATCACCAGCCCCAGCTCCGGCTGCTGGTGGATGAGCCGGTAGCTGGCCAGCACGCTCCGCCCGTTGCGCACCCGCGCGTCCCAGTAGGGGATGCGCTTCTGCGCCGGCGCGAGCTGGAAGTCCTGGTAGCGCGTCGCGCCCCCGAACTCCAGGTCGCGCTTCACCTGCTCGCTCTCCGTCCACGCCGCCTGGACCTGCACCCGCGTCCGCAGCGCCCGGATCTCGGGGAAGAGCGCGGTGAGCTCCACGCCCTTCGTGGCGATGTCGGTGTTGTTCGTCGGGCGCTCGACGAGGATCGGCACCGTGTCCGCGCCGATGGGCGGCTCCAGCACGTTCGGCGGCTGACCCGGCGTCGTCTCCTCCAGCGCGAAGCGGTCACGGGGCAGCCAGGAAGGCTCGGGATGGAGCCCCACGGCTCCGCGGATCTTCTCGCGGTAGGCCACCACGCTCACCGCCGAGCCCCCGAGCCCGATCTCCGCGCCCACCTCCGCCTTGTTCGACACCGAGAAGCCCAGGTCCGGGTTCGTCGGGCCCTCGATGAACGTCGTCAGCACAGCCAGGCGCTCCGCCGGGTCGTTGGTGTAGTGGTTGACGTTCACCAGGTCGTAGTAGTCCGGCGCGGGATAGAGCATCCCCAGGGGCGGCGTCTTCGCCACGCGCCCCCACCCCGCCCGGAGCCGAAGCCATCGCGTCATCCCCAGCTCGGCGTTGATCCTCGGCTCTAGGACCACGTCCCGGGCGCCGCTCGCCCACGTGCCGCCGTCGTGGAGCACGTCCAGCCTCGCCCCCGCCTGCACGCGCAGGAGCCGGTCGCCGGGCAACGTCCGGCTCAGCCGGTCGTCCACGTAGAGCCCCGTGGTGGCCAGCGCCGGGATCGCATTGAAGGGCCGCGGGCGCTGGAAGCCGTCCACGCCGTTGAAGCTCACCTGCGGCGGCCGGTCCAGGTCGAAGGTGTAGCCCGGCCCCGCGTTCCACTCCCGCCGGAGCTCCGCCCCCGCCCTCAGCTCGTGATCGAAGCCGAGGCGACGCTCGGTCGTCTCCCCCTCCAGCCGCCCGAAGATCAGCCACGGCCGCCCTTCCAGGTCGAGCTGCGAGAGGTAGGAGCCCGCGATGAACCGCCCCGTGGCGCGACCCTCGGTGAGCCGGTCCGTGAACGGCATCGCGCCGCTGGACTTGAGCTCCTGGAAGTAGGAGCGCTGGTCCTGGCGCTGCGCCGAGAGCGTGAAGCTCAGCCGACCCGCGTCCCCGACGCGCAGCCGCGTCCGGTTGGAGAGCCGGACGCCCCGGTCCCGGTTCCACGACGTGTACTGGTTCGCCTCCTCCTCCCGCAGCGCCCGCTCCTCGCGGAGCTGGTAGAGATCGAGGCGCGTGTCCATGAGGAGCCGCGGCTCGCCCCCGTCGTCCGCCTCGCCCACCTCCGCCCGGTGGGCGAGCTGGAGGTTGAAGCGCGTCGCCGCGTCGTCGGTGATGCCCGGCGACACCAGGTAGCGGGTCACGTCCAGGGCGGCCGTGCCCGTCTGGTTCCCGAACAGGCGACGTCCGCCCACCGTGCTCACGTTCAGCGTCCGCGAGTCGAACTGGGATCCGATGTCCGGGTCCACCACACCCGCCCGCGTTTCCACGACGATGGCGCCCTGCGTCAGGTCGCCGTAGCGCGCCGAGGGCACGCCCCGGATCACCTCCACCCGCTCGATGGTGGACGCGGGCAGCCGGCTCAGGTCGATCCCGCCGGAGGCGGTCCCAAGCAGTCCCACCACACCCGACGGCGCCGATTGCAGGTTGGCGTTGTTCGACAGCGGCACCCCGTCCAGGATGATCGCCGTCCCGAACGCCGCGAGCGCGCGGCCTTCCAGGCTCGTGGTCGCCGCCGAGCGCAGCGCGACCTGCTGTCCACTCTGAAGACCCGGCGCCGTCACGCTCACCCCTGGAATCAGGCTCAGCACGTTGGCCAGCGACGTGGTGGGTTGGTGCGCCACCGCCTCCCGCCCGATGACGCTCGCCGTGCCGAGCTCGCCCTCCGCCCGGCCGGCCGGGTCCGCCGTGACCAGGATTCCCTCGATCTGGAGCGCCGTGGAGGCCAGCGTCAGGTCCTGCCCCAGTGAGCCGTTCGTCGGCACCGTCACCGGAACGCGCGTCGGCGCGTACCCGATGAGTTCCGCGCGCAGGATCTGCGGGCCTGCAGGGACCCGTAGCAGTCGATAGACACCCGCGCTGTCCGTGAGCACCCGGAGCGTCGTACCCTCCACAGCGACCACCACGTCCGGCAGGCGGCGCCCTGTTGCGGCATCCGTCACACGGCCGATGACCAGGGAAGTGCCACGGCTGGGTTGCTGGGCGGCGGCGGGGAGCGGGACGAGGGCCGAGGCGAGCATGGCCAACGTCAGCGCCACCCGCTGGAGGCCCCTGAAAGTCGTCGGCGCCGTCACGGGATCCTCCCCGGAGACCGCTCCCGGATCTCCCAGTCGGCCGCGCTCACGCCCGTGCGCTGGAGGGTGCCATCGGGGAGGACCTTCCGCTGGGCGGCGAGGAGGTGGGCGTCGGGGCGCCACCGATCGGGACCCGTGAAGCTCAGCAGCGCGTCGATCGGGTATCCGACCATGTTGCCGCACGTGGGGGTCGACCAGTCGTAGAGATAGAACTTCTCCAACGCGATCTGGGCGACGTCGAGGATCCGGTCTCTGGGGAAGAGCGCGAACGTCAACTGGAGGTTCTGCCCGCGCTCCAGCACGTTGAGGTCAGGAACATCCGCGATGAACGGCACCCAGAACGCGATGCCCATGACCCTCCCGGTGGGATTCGTCCTCAGTTGGACCGGGAGCATCGTCGGCACGTCCGGGTTCAGCGCCCGGTCGTCCCAATAGAACTGGAAGTCAGCGTGGCTCAGGTCCGGGAGACCGGGATAGATGGCCGAGTGGTCGATCGCCTGCTCCGCGACGATCACTGTATGGCCCGGCGGCAACGGATATTCGGTGCCGCTTCCAGGGAAGCGCTGAAAGGACTGGGCCCAGATTCCTCGCGGATCGTCGCGCCACGTCGAGGTCTCACTGCACGGCCACGACGAGATCTCGATGTCGACTTGAAACGCGCCGCCGAGGATCTTGCCGTCCAGGTAGACTGTGGTATCCGCGTTGTTGAACAGCTCCACGTACATCTGGCGCTTGTACGCGTCGGAGTAGCCGGTGGCCTCCAGCGGGGCGTCGTGGTAGTAGAGCTCGCTGATCACCAGGGAACCCCGCTGCTGACCACGCATCGGGATCGTCTCTGACGAGCCGCGCCTCAGGCGGACGCGCCGGCCCCCGGCGAGTATGGTGGGCGCACCCGACGGGGCCGTGGACAGCCGTGCCTCAGCCCACACCCAGTAGAGCGCTGACGGCTGGTCGGGGATCTCGACCGCACCCTCGTCATCAGTGACAAACGACCGGATCTCCGGGGTATGGTCTCGCAGCACGTGGACCGTGGCGCCTGGCACGCCGGTGCCGGACGTCCAACCCAGGCTCTGTGCCAAGGCCGTGTCCGTGACCTGGATCTCCAGCGTGACGGCGTCGCCTATGGCGGCTTGCTCGGGCTGCAGGAGGATCACGTTGGCGTCGCAGGCGGCGACGAGGAGGAGGGCCGCGAGGCACGGGAGGGTCGCGCGGGCGCGATATTGGCGAAGTCTGATCATCCCTTTCACGGGATCCTCCCCGGAGACCGCGCGCGGATCTCCCAGTCCGCCGCGCTCACGCCCGTGCGTTGGAGCGTGCCGTCGGGGAGGACCTTACGCTGGGCGGCGAGGAGGTGGGGATTGGGCTCGTATTTCTCATACGGGCCTACGAAGGCCGTCAAGGCGTCCAGGGAAGGGTCGACGATGTTGCCGCAAAGGCTGGAATAGCTCGGCTGGAGATAGATCTCGTTCGACATCTGAGCCAGATCGAGGATGCGCTCTTTCGGGAAGAGCGCGAACGTGCCCTGAAGGTTCTGCGTCTTCTCCAGGGCGTCCACATCCACCCCGTCCGCCACGAAGGGCACGTACTCCAGGAGCCCCATCACGGCGCCAGCGGGCAACACGCGCAGCGCGATGGGAAGCATCGTCGGCACAGCCGGGTTCATGGCCCGGTCTTCCCAGGAGAACTGGAAGTCCGCGTGGCTCATGTCGGGTAGCCCCGGATAGATCGCCGAGTGGTCGATCGCCTGCTCGGCGATTACGACCACACCGCCGGGCGTCAGGGGATGGTCGCGGCCGGTGCCAGGAAATTGCTGGAAGGATTGCGCCCAGACGCCTCTTGGCTCACTCCGCCACGGCGACGTCACCGAGCACGGCCAAGCCGGGGAGTCGATGCCGTATTGAAAGCCGGTCCCGATGATCTTCCCGTCGAGATAGATCGTCGTGTCCGCGTCGTTGCGAAGCTCCACGTACCACTGGAAGTGGTAGGCCGTGTTCCAGTCGAGGAGTTCCGCCTTGGGATGGTGATAATAGAACTCACTGATCACCAGCGAGCCGCGCTGCTGGCCGCGGACCTCAATCTGCTCCGTGGAGCCCCGCTTCAGGCGTAGGAGGCGTCCGCCCGCCAGCGCGGCCGGCGCGCCCGTCGGCGGGGCATCGAACCGTTTCTCCACCCAGACCCAGTATCGCGCCGAGGGGAGATCCGGGAGCGCGAGCGCGCCATCCTCGTCCGTGACGAACGACTGGACCTCGACCCGCTCGTCACGTCGGATGTGCACCGTGGCTTGAGGAACACCGGCGCCGGGCGCCCACCCGAGGCGCTCGGCGAGTGCCGGGTCGGTGACCTTGACCTCCAGCGTGATAGCGTCGCCCGTGACCGACTGCTCGGGCTGCAGGAGGACGACGTTGGCGTCGCAGGCCGAGGCGAGGACGACTGCCGCGAGGCCCGCGAGCGCCGCGCGTCCGCGGCAGTGCCGAAGTCCGACGGCCTTTCTCATGGGATCCTCCCCGGAGACCGCGCGCGGATCTCCCAGTCCGCCGCGCTCACCCCGGTGCGCTGGAGCGTGCCGTCAGGGAGGTCCTTCCGCTGCGCGGCGAGGAGGTGGGCGTCCGGGCGAAGCGTCGAATACGGGCTCGCGAAGGCGGCGAGCGCATCCACGGACGGATCCACGATGTTGCCGCAGAGCGTCGAGCCCCTCGAGGGCTGCAGGAAGTACTCGGAGTAGATCTCGGCCACGTCCAGCAGGTGCTCCTTCGGGAAGAGCGCGAAGGTGCCTTGGAGGTTCTGGGTCTTCTCGAGCGAGGCGAGGTCCAGCGCGTCGGCGACGAACGGTGCGTACGCGAGGACGCCCATGACCGTGCTCGTGGGGAAGAGCCGGAGCTGGATGGGCACCATGAGCGGGACCGCCGGATTCGTCGCCCGCCCCTCCCACGTGAACTGGAAGTCGGCGTGACTCATGTCAGGCAAGCCGGGATAGATCGCCGAGTGGTCGATGGCCTGCTCCGCGATGACCACTGTCGCCCCAGGAGCTACTGGGTAGTCGGTGCCACTCCCCGGAAACGCCTGGAAAGACGTGGCCCAAAGACCCCGCGGCTCGTTCCGCCACGTCGACGTCTCGCTGCAGGGCCACGAGGCCGCTTCGATGGGGTAGTTGAACCCGTTCCCGACGATCTTCCCGTCGAGGTAGATCGTCGTGTCCGCGTCGTTGCGCAGCTCGATGTAGTACTGGTAGTTGTACTCGCCGTAGTTGAGCACCGCCGCGGCCGGCGGGTGATAGTAGAACTCGCTGATGACCAGAGACCCGCGCTGCTGTCCGCGGACCTGGATCTCCTGTGTGGAGCCCCGACTTAGACGGAGGAGGCGCCCACCAGCCAGCACGGCGGGGGCGCCCGGCTGCGGCCCTTGCAGCCGCTTCTCGACCCAGACCCAGTAGCGTGAGGACGGCAGGTCGGGGAGCTGGAGCACGCCTGCTTCGTCGGTCACGAAGGACTGCCCTTCGAGCGTCTGGTCGCGTCGGATGTGCACCGTGGCCTCGGGAACGCCCGAGCCGGGCGTCCACCCGAGGCGCTCGGCCAGCGCCGGGTCGGTGACCTTGACCTCCAGCGTGATGGCATCGCCTGTGACCGCCTGCTCGGGCTGCAGGAGGATGACGTTGGCGTCGCAGGCGGCTGCGAGAACCATGGCCGCGACGCCCGCGAGCGCCGCGCGTCCGCGGTAGTGCCGAAGTCCGACGGCCTTTCTCACGGGATCCTCCCCGGAGACCGCTCCCGGATCTCCCAGTCCGCCGCGCTCACGCCCGTGCGTTGGAGCGTGCCGTCCGAGAGGATCTTCCGCTGGGCGGCGAGCAGATGGACGTCGGGATGGTATCGCTCGTATGGCCTCGCGAAGCTGGCCAGAGCGTCCAGAGCGGGATCGACCATGTTGCCGCAAAGGCTGGAGTAGAGCGGCTCGAAGAAGTCCTCGGCTTCGATCTGAGCGAGATCGAGGATGCGCTCCTTCGGGAACAACGCGAAGGTGCCCTGCAGGTTCTGCGTCTTCTCGAGCGCCGCCACCTCGACCGCATCCGCGATGAAAGGAACGTGGCTCAGGAGCTCCATGACCGCGCCGGTCGGCGAGGTACGCAGTCCAACCGGGAGCATCGTCGGTACGGCCGGGTTCATCGCGCGGTCTTCCCAGGAGAACTGGAAGTCCGCGTGACTCATATCGGGCAGGCCGGGATAGATCGCCGAGTGGTCGATGGCCTGCTCGGCGATGACGATGACGGCGCCGGGTGCGAGGGGATGCTCGTTGCCGCTCCCCGGGAACTGCTGGAAGGACTGCGCCCAGATCCCCCGTGGCTCGTTCCGCCACGGGGACGTCTCCGAGCACGGCCAAGCAGGGGAGTCGACGTGGTAGCGAAAGCCGTTGCCGATGATCTTGCCGTCGAGATAAATCGTCGTGTCCGCGTCGTTGCGCAGCTCCACGTACCACTGGAAATGATAGGCCGTGTTCCAGTCGAGGAGCTCCGCCTTCGGGTGGTGATAGTAGAACTCGCTGATCACCAGGGAGCCGCGCTGCTGGCCCCGGACCTCGATCTGCTCCGTGGAGCCCCGCTTCAGGCGGAGGAGGCGCCCGCCCGCCAGCACGGCGGGGGCGCCCGTGGGCGGAGCGTCAAAACGCTTCTCGACCCAGACCCAGTAGCGCGCCGAGGGGAGATCCGGGAGCTCGAGCGCGCCATCCTCGTCCGTGACGAACGACTGGACCTCGACCCGCTCGTCTCGCCGGATGTGCACCGTGGCGCCGGGCACGCCGGTGCCGGGCGCCCAACCGAGGCGCTCGGCGAGCGCCGGGTCGGTGACCGTGACCTCCAGGGTGATGGCGTCGCCCGTGACGGCCTGCTCGGGCTGCAGGAGGATCACGTTGGCGTCGCAGGCGGCGGCGAGGACGGCGAGGGTGAATCCCAGAAATGCGCGAAGCATCGCGGGCCGCCGGGCGCTCAGCGATTCAGCGGGGGCAGGCCGCGGGGGGGGGACATTCCGACCATCGCTGGATCTCTTCGGCAGGAAGGGCGGCGAAGAGGAGGGCCCTGAAAGATGGTCCGAAACGCTGCGCCCGAGCAAGCCGGCGGACCCGAATCAAACAATCACCCCCAAGCCCCACAACCCTCCCGCTCTTCGACACGACCCGCGAAGCGAGGTGTCGACCACCACCGTGGTCGGGCCTCCACCAGGGGGCACGCCCCCGGGGCAATCGGTGGGGCGCGGCGCGGATACCCGATGACGCGAGCCCACCGAGGCGCCCCACCGCTTAGCGAGCGCGAGAAAACACACCCCCGGGACCGCGAGCGGCCCCGGGGGTGTGCCCCCTGGTGGAGGCCGACAACCCGAAAGGTCGTCCCTACCTACTTCACCGCGTTGATCATGTCGAAGATCGGGAGGTACATCGCCACGATCATCCCGCCCACCACCACACCCAGCACCACGATCATGATCGGCTCCATCGCCGACAGCAGCGTCTCGACCGCCGCGTCCACCTCTTCGTCGTAGAAGTCGGCAATCTTGGTGAGCATCTCATCCAGGCCGCCGGTCTGCTCACCCACGTTGATCATCTGCACCACCATCGGCGGGAACACGCCCGATTCCTTCAGCGGGCCCGCGATCGTCTCACCGCCGGCGATGGAGGCGCGCGACCCCATGACCGCGTCGTGGATCACGCGGTTGCCCGCGGTCTTCGCGGTGATCTCCAGGCCCTCGAGGATCGACACGCCGGACGATACCAGCGTGCCCAGCGTGCGCGTGAAGCGCGCCACCGCCGCCTTGCGCTGCATGTCACCCAGGATCGGCAGCCCCAGCAGGATCCTGTCGATCAGGAGCTGCCCTCCGTCCGTTCGGTAGAACTGCCGCAGCAGGAACCCGCCGCCGATGATCGCCACGCCGATCGCCCACCAGTACGCCTGCAGGAAGGCGCTCATCCCGATCACGATGCGCGTCGGCAGCGGCAGCGGGATACCGGCCGACTCGAACATGCTCTGGAAGGTCGGGATCACGAAGATCAGCAGGATGACGATCGCGGATGCCGCCACCGACATGATGACCGCCGGGTAGACCATGGCGCCCTTGATCTTGCGGATCAGGGCGTCGTTCTTTTCCAGGAACGTGGCCAGGCGCAGCAGGATCGTGTCCAGGATACCGCCCGCCTCACCGGCGGCGACCATGTTCACGAACAGCTCGGTGAAGATCTTCGGATGCCGGCCCATGGCATCCGCCAGCGTGTGCCCCGACTCCACGTCGTAGAGCACATCCTGGATGGTCTTGCGCAGCGACGTGTTCTCGGTCTGCTCGGCCAGGATGTCGAGGCTCTGCACCAGCGGGAGCCCCGCGTTGATCATGGTGGCGAACTGCCGGGTGAAGATCACGATGTCGCGCGTCCTCACGCCGGTGCCGAAGGAGATGTTGAACTCCTTGGCTTTCTCCCGGACGGAGACCGGGATCATCTTCTGCCTGTGCAGATACGCGAGGACGTCGTCCTTGCTGGCGAGCTCGATCTCGCCCGACTGGATGTCGCCCCCCGAAGCGGGTCTCGCTGAGTACGCGAAGGTCGGCATGTTCTCCTACCTGATGGCCTGCGTGGACAGCATCGTCATCCCTGCATCGTCGCCGGAACCGGCTCTCCCACGGCGCGCAGCAGCTCGGCCGGGTCGCCCGAGCGCTTGAGCGCCTCCTCCAGCTGGACCTCGCCCCGCATGTAGAGCATCTGCAGGGCGTCGTTCATGGTCTGCATTCCGTGCTTCTTGCCGGCCTGCATGAGGGAGTAGATCTGGTGGATCTTCTCGTCGCGGATCACCGCACGGATGGCGGGCGTGCAGATCATGATCTCGCACGCGGCCACCCGCCCCTTCCCCTTGGCGCGGGGGAGCAGCGTCTGCGTGACCACGCCCTCGAGCACGAAGGCGAGCTGTGCGCGGATCTGCGCCTGCTGGTGTGAGGGGAAAGCGTCGATCATGCGGTTGATCGACTCGGCCGCCGAGTTCGTGTGCAGCGTCGCGAACACCAGGTGCCCGGTCTCGGCGATGGTGAGCGCCGCGGAGATCGTCTCCAGGTCCCGCATCTCGCCGATGAGGATGACGTCGGGGTCCTGGCGCAACGCGTACTTGAGCGCCGCGTTGAAGCTCTTCGTGTCCGCCCCCACCTCCCTCTGGTTGATCATGCAGTTCTGGTGGCGGTGGATGAACTCGATGGGGTCCTCGATCGTGATGATGTGCCCCTTCCGCTCGCGGTTGACCTTATCGACCATGGCGGCGAGGGTCGTCGACTTCCCGGAGCCTGTCGGTCCCGTCACCAGCACGAGGCCGCGGGGGCGCTCGGCCAGCTTGTTCACGATGGGGGGCAGCCCGAGCTGCTGGATCGAGACGATCTCGTACGGGATCTGCCGGATGGCCATCGCCACGCAGCCCCGCTGCTTGTAGACGTTGCCCCGGAAGCGCGACAGGTTCTGCACGCCGAAGGAGAAGTCGAGCTCGTCCTCCGTCTCGAAACGCTTCTTCTGGTTCTCCGTGAGGATGGAGTAGGCGAGGGAAAGCGTGTCCTTGGGGGTGAGCACGTGGTTGATCCTCGAACTCGTCAGGTCCCCGTCGACACGGAGCTTGGCCGGATTCCCCACGGTGATGTGGAGGTCCGACGCGCCTCGCTGGATCATCTCCTGGAGGAGGATCCGGAGGCTGAGCTCCTGCTGCTGCGGCTGACCAGTCTGCCCGGCCGGCTGGTTCATTCAGTCATTTCCTTTGTCTGGTATGGCCCCGCCGCCGGCTCATTCGGCGACGCTGGTCTCCTTCACGACCTCGTCCAACGTGGTCGTGCCCCGCTCCACCTTCTTCATCCCGTCCTGTCGCAGCGTCAGCATGCCCTCCGAAATCGCCAGGTCGCGGATCTCGTCCGTGCTGGCCTCCCGCATGATCGCCTTGCGCAACGCCGAGCTCATGATCATGACCTCGTAGAAGCCGCAGCGACCCTTGTAGCCCGTGCCACCGCAAAGATCGCACCCCTCGCCCTTGTAGAACGTCTGCTTGTGCGCCCAGTCGAGCGGGATCCTCGCCGACTGGAGGTACTCCTCCGCATAGGTCGCCTCCACCTTGCAGTGCAAGCAGATCCGGCGCGCGAGCCGCTGAGCCGACACGAGGTTGAGGGCGGAGGCGACGTTGAACGGCTCCAGGCCCATGTCGATCAGACGGGTGACCGTCGAAGGGGTGTCGTTGGTGTGCAGCGTCGACAGCACCAGGTGGCCCGTGAGCGACGCCTTGATCGCGATGCCGCCCGTCTCCAGGTCGCGGATCTCGCCGACCATGATGATGTTGGGGTCCTGGCGCAGGAACGCCCGCAGGGCGGCCGCGAAGGACATCCCGATCTCGGTGCGCACCAGCACCTGGTTGATCCCGTAGATGTTGTACTCCACGGGGTCCTCGGCCGTCATGATGTTCGTGTCGATCGTGTTGATCTTCGACAGCGCCGAGTAGAGGGTGGTGGTCTTGCCCGAGCCGGTCGGACCAGTCACCAGCACCATCCCGTAGGGGCGTTGGATCGCCCACATGAAGTCGCGCTCCGCCTTGGGCTCGAACCCGAACTTGGTCAGGTCGAAGGTCAGGTTGCCCTTGTCGAGGATACGGAGCACGATCTTCTCGCCGAAGATCACCGGGAGGGTGGAGACACGGAAGTCGACCACCCGCTTCTTCATCTTCAGCTTGATGCGCCCGTCCTGGGGAACGCGCCGCTCGGCAATGTTCAGGTCGGCCAGAATCTTGATGCGGGAGGTGAGCGCCGCCTTCATCTTCATCGGCGGCTTCATGACCTCCTGGAGTGCGCCGTCGACCCGGTAGCGGATCCGGACCTCCTTCTCGAACGGCTCGATGTGGATGTCGGACACGCCCTTGAGCACGGCGTCCGTCAGCAGCCCGTTGATGAACTTCACCACGGGGGCCGAGTCCACCTCGGCCTGGAGGGCCGCCATCGAGAAATCTTCGTCCTGCTCCTCCAGGACCTCGACGTCCTCCTCGCCGAACTCCTCGAGGAGGTTGCTCATGGCCTCGTCGTCGGTCGTCCCGTAGTAGTCCTCGAGGTGCTTGCGGAGCGTGTACTCCCCCACGATCACCGGCTCGATGTCGAGCTTGGTGATGAACTTCAGGTCGTCGATGGCGCTGAAGTCGGTGGGGTTGGTCATCGCCACCGTGAGCATCCGGCCCACCCGGCGCAGCGGCAAAACCAGATGTTTATGGGCGACGTCGGAGGCGATCAGCTTCAGGATCTTTTCGTCCACCTTGACCTTCGAGAGGTCCACCGCCGGCACCCGGTACTGCTTGGCCAGCATCCGGGTCAGCTCCTCCTCCGCCACGAAGCCGAGCTTCACCAGGGAGTAGCCGATGCGCGTACCGCCGGACCTGGCGTCCGCCAAAGCTTCCTGGAGTTGCTTGTCGGTGATGAGCCCTTCGCGAACGAAGAGATCCCCGAGCCGGATTTCCTGGGCGACCTTCGCTGACATCGACTACGCCGATCCTTCTGGGGGGTAGAGCCGGAAGAACACTGGCCAGTGACAAGAATACGGGTTGGCGCCCGCGCCGTACAAGAGAAGTTTTTTGGAAACTTCTCGCGGGCCACCATGTCGGCTCACCTTCCCACGGTGACGAGATCGCCCAGCCTCGCCAGGGTGGCCGGGCCGATCCCGCGCACGCGCGCGAGATCCTCCACCGACCGGAAAGGCCGCTCCGCCCTGGCCTCCACGATGCGACGCGCCAGCGCGGGACCGATGCCGGGGAGACGCTCCAGCGCCGCCTCGTCGGCCCGATTGACGTCGATCCGATCCTGGCCGGACGAGGGCGGCTGCGCCGTCGAGGAGAGCGCGGACCGCCGCTGGCCGGCGGCGGCGCGCATGCCCGCCGGCACCGGCCGGGAGAGGTCGAGGTGGTCACGCATCCTCTCCAGCGCCTTCGGACCCACGCCCTTGACGCGTTCCAGGTCCTCCGGTCGGGCGAAGGGTCCCTCGTCCTCGCGGAAAGCGACGATGGCCCGCGCGGTGGCCGGCCCGATCCCGGGCAGTCGGTCGAGCTCCGCGGCCGACGCGCGGTTGGGATCCAGCCGCTCGCCCGCCCCCAGCGGCCGCGCGCGCTCCTGCGCATCGGCCGCGGCGGCGCGACTCTCCTCGAGCAGCTCGGGCAGCCCGTCCGGGCCCGGGGGCCCCACCTGGTGCGCCCCCACCACCTGCCACCCCCAGCGCAGGGTGCTGGCGACGAGGAGCAGGGTCACGGCGCGGCCCAGGGCCCGGGTCTCGGCGTCGGACATGGCGGAGTGTGCCCCGGTAGACGGGGCGGGAGAATGCGCGGATGGGTCCGGGCTCACCGCAGTGGAGCGACCGGGAGCACCCCCGCGGAGAACTGGAGCTGGCCGAAGAGACCTACCTGGAACTGCGTCGAGCCGTTCTCCTGGCCAACGAAGGACTGGCGGTCGTCGTAGCTCATCTGCACCCCGACCTCCATGCCGCGCACGCTGGTGTTCAGCGACAGGCTCAGGCTCCGGCGGATCTGGTCGAGAAACGGAACGCATCGGTCGCCGACAACCGTGGAGCGGCAGTTGCGCTCGGCGGTGTAGCCAGCCAGCACGGAGAGCTGGATGGGACGGGCCAGCCGCCGGCCCCAGGGCCCCGGGGGAAGGAAGCGCGAGCTCACCGAGAACCGGTGGCTGTGCTCCATGGCCTCGGTATCGCCGGTTGGATCGCGTGCCGTTCCGTCCCGGAACGAGCCACGATAGGTGGTCACCAGCGAGCCGACCCACGTGATCGACAGGTCCACGGGGATCTGGACGTCCTCCTGCACCCGCCGCTGGCGGCCCCGCCCACCGTAGACGATCTCCCCGTCGTTCCGAGTATAGCCCGAGGAGACGCTCACCCGCTGGATGCCGGTGAAGGCAGGCAGACGGATGGGCGGCAGCGACGTGCGCACGTTCGGCCATCGCTTCTGCGTCAGGCGTCGGTCGCTGCGCGTGTCGAGGGTCGTCGTCTCGGATCGCTGATAGCCCACGTCCACCGCCGCGCCGCCGGGCAGGCGGATCCCCGACCCGAGCGTCCACGAGGTGCGGTCGGTCAGCGTCGCCGCCGTGTCACCCTGGAGGAAGCGGAGCCCGTCCTCCCCCCCGAAGCCGAACTGGTAGTCGAGCCCGGGCGTCACCGGATCGCGATGGAACCGCGACACCAGCCCGTCCTGGTAGATGGCCGACAGGGGGCGCAGCGCCGAGATCATCGAGCGAAGTTGGGCCACGTCCGGCGCTTCCCCCGGCACCGCGGCTCCGAGCATGCTCTCCGCGAGCAGGCCCGGATCCAGCGCCAGGTGGGCGGACCAATCGCGCTGGGCCTGCGCGTTGCGCGTCAGCGCCACCATCGTGTCGGATTCCAGCACCTGGCGGAGCACGTAGTTCGCGTTCCGGTCCGAGGCGTAGAAGGTCCGCCAGGTCAGGTCGCTCTGGAGCCAGCGGACGATGCGCGGCCGGAAGCCGACGGTGGTACGCAGCGTCCGATTGGTCTCCCACCCCAGGTCCATACCCGTCAGGCGGGCCCGCTCGGCGCGGATCAGATCCTGGACGCGCGGATCGGTGACCGTCTCCTCGGCCGGGAGGAGGTCGCGGGTGGAAAGCACGGTCAGGCCGGCATCCAGCGCGTCGAGGGGTCGGAAGCGCACGTCGGCGGCGTTCTCCATGGTCTCCCGCGGCGCCAGCGTCGCCACCGCGAGCGTGTCGTCGGGCACCTCGATGATGCGCTCGAAGCGCGTGATGCGGCTGTCTTGACGGAGGTATGACGACCCCAGCGAGACGCGCTCCGGCGTCCACCGAACGCGCGCGTCCGCGACGGATCTCTCGAGGAACCCCGGGAGGATCGCCCGCACCGCGCCGCGGGCGAAATCGGGCACGAGCGCGAAATCCCTCCGCTCCGGCTCGCGCACCCACCCGAGCCCGGCCGTCAGCGCGTCCACCTCACTCTCCGTGGTGACGGTCGAGCCCCGGTTGGTGGTCCAGGAGGCCCGCGCGTCCAGGCCGTCCACCACGAACCCGACCCACGGGTTGGCGGTGCGCGTGCTCTTGCGGAAGGCCACACCCACGCGGCTCCTGCGGGCGCGGGTGGGGCGGAGGTTGCGGATCCCCTGGGCAAGCAGGTCGGAGTTTGCCAGGAACTGGGGGTCCTGGCTGGTGCGGTCCAGCGAGAAGGTGAGGGGGACCTCGACGCCCCAGGCGACCGGGGCCCACCGGTCCAGGCGCACGGTCGAGGTGAGCGAGAGCGAGCGGTCGGTCTGGTAGGTGGGCTCGTCGCGCAGCTGGTGGAAGAGGGCGCCACGGTCCGTGTACGAGATCCGGCCGGAGATCACCCCCGCCCCGTCGAGCACCGCCTCGAGGGAGGTCGCCATCCCCGCGTCGCGCAGAGGTCGTCCCAGGCGGAGCTCGTCGACCCAGACCTCCCCGGAGAGCGGTGCATCCCCCTCGTTCAACACGCCCATCGACAGCTCGCGGACGTGGGCCAGGTCGGGTGCGCGTCCCCGGTCCTTCAGGACGACCGCGTACGTCGAGTCTGCCGACCACACGGTGATGGGGGGGTCGGCCGGCCCCGGCGGCTCCAAGAGGAGCTTCTCCTCCGCGCGCTGGCGCAGGTCGAACCACTCCGGGAAATCCACGACCACTTCGGGGAGCCAGTCGGAGCCGTTCGGGGCAAGGCCTCCGGGGGCCGTCGGCGGCCCGAGCCGTGTGCGGAAGAGATAGAAGTTCTCGGCGTCGGTACCGACCTTGAAGAAGAAATAGTGGGGCCGCTCGGGGCCGAAGTCGCCCGCGCGCGGCACCACCCACAGGCGCAGCTGGCGGTAGGTGAGGAAGTTGCGCGGGCGCTGCGGGAAGCGCTGGTAGACCTCCGCGCGGGTGCCTTGCTCCACGCCGTCGAACGTCAGGCCCAACGACTTCTCGTTGATCTCGATCCCCTGCCCTCCGAACCCCGTGGTCGGGTCGGCGAGCTGCTCGACGACTCTCGGCGGCGAGACGTAGGCGTCGCCCTCCGTGACTTTGGATACCGAGGCGACCTCGAGGCGGCCCACGCCGGAGAGCGTGTCGCCGCCCAGCCCACGCAGAAGCCCGTCGCCCGCCCGCTTGAGCCACCTGGAGCCGACCAGGCGCATGCGGGCGAGCTGGAGGCGTTGCGGCCCGGTGCCGGCCACGGTGATCCGCAGCTGCTTCACCGCCCGGAGGTCGGCGTCGGTGATCGTGCCGCCCACCTCCACCGCGTCCGGGCCGCGGATGGGGATGCGGTAGAGCTGGAAGTCCGTCCCCGTCTCGTCTCGGGTCCGGGCCAGGTAGGGCGACGTTCCGTCGAGGCGAACGACGTAGCGCAGGTGCCGTTCGGCGGTGTCGAGATTGCCGTTGCCGTCGAGGTCCTCGGAATCGCGCCGGCCATTGCCCGCGGTGCAGTTCGCGCGCGGGTCGCCGGCCCGGTAGATGCGGCCGGGCTCGGCCTGGCACCGCTCCACCCACAGGCCCTCCTCGTCGGTCGCACGGCTCCAGATCTCCCCGCGCGCCGGATCCGCCTCCTGGTCAAGCACCCCGAGTCCCCACGGCTCACCGTTGTCCGCGCGCACTCCCGACGTGTTGCGCAGGGAGTCGACGAAGAAGGCGTCCTCGCTCACCGAGCCGAGATCGACGACGAGCGAGCCGGTCTGGCCCCCGGCCACGTAGAGCTCGAGGAAGTCGGTCTTGGTGAGATCGAGTCCCGTGGTCGACAGTGCCGTGGTGAACGAGCGCCAGACGGTGCGGTCGAAGGGGGCCGGGCCGAAGGATACGAGGAGCCCGGGCTCGCGCACCTCCGATCCTACGACGTTGATCTGGTGGTCGATCTCCTGGGGGAAATACCCCTCGTGGATGCCCACCGAATCGCCTCCCGGCGTCTCGACGATCCACTTGTGCTGCCACGCGAGCGGAACCGCGTTGGTCGGGTCGAGCACAGGCGGGAGGATCCCCTGCACCCCGTCCTGCGACGACGGGGCGCTGCCGAGGTCCCAGTCGGAGGACAGGAGCGACACGGGAAGCTCGGCCGCGGCGTCGAAGTCGTCGACGAAGGCGTTGCCCCGCGTGTTGGGGTTCGGGAGCGAGACCGCCAGCTCGCCGTTCACCGAGAGCGACGTGCTGCCGTCGAGTCGGAGGCCGGGCAGACGGTCGAGCAGACGGTCGAACCACTCCACCTGTGTGGCGACGTTGCCGCCCAGGCCGCCCATCAGCGCCGCGCCCGGCTCGGTGCCCAGCTGGGGCCGCGTCACCACGGTCCGCTCGGAGCGGTAGAGCGTGAGCAGATCCACGCCGCCGGAGGAGCCCAGCGCAGCGTGCGTGCGCAGGCCGAACACCTGCGTGGGCGAAACCTGGAAGAGGGACCGCTGCTCCCACGTCGCGCGCACCGCCGCGTCCGGGTTGACGGTGAAGAGCTGCTCGGCGTCGAGGAGCGTCACCTGACCGAGGTCGTAGTCGATCTGGTAGTCCACACCGGCCTGCAGCAGCCGGTCGCCCAGCCAGATGCGCTCGCTCCCCTCCCGGATGCCGATCGCGCCGAGCGAGAAGGACGAGATCACGCCCTCGCTCCGGATGCGGTAGGCGAAGGTGAGCCGGAACAACCCTGCGGCGTTCCGCTCGTAGGGATCCTCCTCCTCGTAGATGCGCCGGTTGGCGTCTCCGCCCAGCACGTTCGCCGCCTCCTCGGCGGTGAGGCCGAGGGAGGGGAGCGGCGGCGGCGCCAGGAACGGCTGCAGCGTCGGGAAGAAGACGAACGTCCCCTGGACCGGGGGCTGGTCCAGGAAAGAGTCCCTCCCGGGCTGGAACACGAACGCGGCGTCCAGCACATCGAGCGGCGATTCCTCGTCCACCCCGAAGAGGCGCAGGAAGGTGATGTCGTCGCCGGACGGGCCCCGCTTGAAGGTGCGGCCCGCGGACAGCTCGCCGAGGGAGATCGTGAGGTTCACCGAGCCCGGCTCCACGTCGTTGGAGCCCGACACGCGGTAGACCTGGTGCATCTCCTGGTCCCACGTGGGCCGGCCCGGCTGGTGGTTGGCGCCGGAGGCCTTGAGCAGCTTGAGCGTGGGACGGATGCCGACGTTGTGCAGACGCTCCGGGTTGTAGTCACCCACGGTGTCGCCCGTGGCCGTGATGTAGGTGACCGCCAGCATCTCCTCGTTGCGCAGCGGCGTGCGCAGAGCGATCCACAGGCCGGAGGGGTGCACGTAGTAGTCCACGCCGGGCTGGAGGTAGCGGAACCACCCCGACTCCCTGACCGGCCCTCCCGGGCCGTCCGCCTCGGCGTCGGCCTGGATGAACCCCTCGACCTGCTGGCGCAGCACCGGGTCGTCCTCGAAGCGGTAGACCTGGATCGGGTCGGGTCCCGGCGCAACGTCCGGCGGCGCGGACGCGGGATCGAGCGCCAGCGCGTCGACATGCGGGTACCTGTCGATGCGCCGGGGATCGACGAGGAAGAAGAACTGCCCGCGCGCGTAGTCGGCGTCGTCCTGGACGAGCGTGTCCTCCTGCACGAAGGCGCGCTGGTCTCCGAAGCCGGTCAGGTGGAACTCGCGCGAATTGAGATCTCCTCGCTGCTGCGCCCACACGGTCTGGAAGTCGAGCGGTCCTAGCTGCCCCTCCGCCTGGAAGCCGAAATTGCCTGCCGGAATACCCTCCGTGAGGAAGCGGGAGGTCGGGAGACGGAACGTCACGTCGCCGACCTCGAGCCGGCGCAGGATGTCGTCCTCCGCACCCTGGTAGAAGATGTTGATCCGGTTGGCCGCGTCGAACTCCCGCGCCTGGTCGAAGTCGACGTCGACCTGGACGCGGTCCAGGAGCGACCCCGCCACCTGCACGCCGAACTGGACCTCCGGGCTGAGCTGTGGGATGAGGTTCGGGTTGCAGCTCACCTTGAGCTGCTGGTCGCACGGCTGGTAGCGCGACCAGTCGCCGCCCAGCTCCATGCGGCTGCGGACCTGCAGCGCCAGGTCCGCGTAGTCGGTCACGAAGCGCGGCAGCTCGCCCTCCGCCGCCTCGGCCGGCGCGATGCGGGTCGGCGGCGCCTCGGGCAGGGGGAGGAAGAAGGAGGTGTCGGCCGGCACGGAGCCCCACTCCCGCACCCGCGCGCGCAACAGGGCCTCCGTGAGCTGCTCGGGGTCGAGGCGCCGGAGCAGCTGGTCGGTCCACCGGGTACCCACGATCTCCCCGGGCAGGAGCGGCGGAGGCACGAGGCGGAGGGCCCCGCCCGCCTGGACCGGAATGCGCCGGAGGCCCAGGTGGACGTGTGGCTGCGCCGAATCCGCGGTGAGGCCGCTGCGCACCGAGACCGGCGGCCTCTCCAGGTCCGGCCGCAGGATCGTGTCGGCGGGCACCGTCCGCATCGCCGACCCGGCCGCGGGCGCGGCGACCGGACCCGGCGTCCGGATCGCCCCGAAGCCGAGGGCCAGAAAGAGGATGCGGATCAGCACGACGCGCCGTCAGGGCACGAACCGGAGCGGTCCAGCCGGGGTACGGAGAGACCGGAACCTCTCCCTTCGAGAGTCCTGCCACCTTGAGACGACGCGTCGGTCGGGACTAGCTTGGCGCGCCGCCCGGCCTGTCGACGCCGATCCGAGGAAAGCCGCGATGCGGATGGGAGTGCTCACGCGATACCTGGTCCGAGTCCACCTCGGACCCTTCCTCTTCGCCCTCACGGCGATCACCGGACTCATCTTCCTGAATGCGGTGGCGCTGCGGATCGATGGGCTGCTGGGCAAGGGCCTGCCGTGGACGGTCGTGGGGGATTTCCTGGTTCTCTCCCTACCTCATACGGTCGCGCTGTCCCTCCCGATGGCGGTTCTGGTGGCGGTCCTCTACGCCTTCAGCGAGATGACCGAGAACAACGAGATCACCGCGATGGCCGCGGGCGGCATCCGTCCGACTCGCGTGCTCGTCCCCCTGCTCGGCATGGGCCTCGTCGCCTCGGGGGTGATGCTGTATTTCAACGACACCGTCCTCCCGGAGGCCAACCACCGGCTAAAGAACCTACTGGTGGACATCGGTCGCAAGAGTCCGACGTTCAAGCTCCGCGAGCAGGTCGTGAACGAGATCCCCGTCGACGACGGGATGGACACGTACTTCCTGATCGCTTCGCGCATCGACCCGACGACCAACACGCTGGAAGACGTCACCATCTTCGACAGGAACGATCGAGCGCGCCAACGTACGACGTACGCGAAGCGGGGCGTCATGGCCTTCAACGACGCGCGCACCGACCTGTACCTCACGCTCTACGACGGCGAGGTGAGGGAGCTACAGAGCGACCGGGACGGCGGGTTCCAGCATCTCTACTTCAAGAAGCAGATCGTACCGCTGCGCGGCGTGGGCGACGAGCTCGAGCGCCGGATGGGCGCGACGGATCGGGGCGACCGGGAGATGGACTTCCAGATGCTCCGGGAGCGCGCGGCGGTGCGCGATTCCGAGCAGGTGGTCGTGCGCGACGAGGGTCGTCAGCTGTCCGTGGAGGCGGTGCGCGCAGCGCTCGGCCTCCCCACCGAGAGCGACACCGCCCATTCGGTGCTGGCGGACGGCAGCGTGGCACCGTCGGCCGGCAGGGCGCCCAAGACCCGGAACGGGTCTGTGCTGTCCCGCGACCCGATCTCGCAGCGCGTCGTGACCGGCACGCGGACGTTCGCCGCGCGCGCGCTGACCCTGGAGGAGACGGCCGACCGCTACCGGGTGGAGCTGCACAAGAAGTGGGCTATCGCCTTCGCCTGCCTGGTGTTCACGCTCATCGGACCTCCGCTGGCCATGCGCTTCCCGCGTGGCGGAGTGGGCATGGTGGTGGCCGCCTCTACCGCCATCTTCGCCGTCTACTGGGTCGGGCTGATCGGCGGCGAGAGCCTGGCGGACCGTAGCGTGGCCGACCCGATCGTCACCATGTGGATCCCGGACGTCGTGTTCGGGGTCGTCGGTCTGCTCCTGGTCAGCCGTATGGGCCGGGCGGGTGCCACCGTGCGCGGGGGCGGCTGGGCCGACGTCTGGCTGCGCGTGCGCGACCGGCTGCTGCCCTCCGCCCGCTCGGGCCGAAGGCAGGCGCGGGGCGCGACCGCATGATCCGGATCCTCGACCGGCTGGTCGTGCGCACGTTCACCAAGCTGTTCGTGGTCTTCCTGATGGCGGCGCCGCCGCTCTTCATCCTCGGCGACGTCACCGAAAACCTCGACACCTACATGGACCGGGGGCTGACCGGGGCGGAGGTGGCGAAGGCCTACCTCTTCCAGCTTCCCCTCTTCATCCAGTGGTCGTTCCCCATCGCCGCGCTGATCGCCGCGGTGTTCACGATCCACTCCATGACGACGCACCGGGAGATCGTGGCCGCCAAGGCCGGGGGGATCTCCTTCCACCGCTTGGCGCGTCCGATCCTGGTCGTGGGATTCGTGCTGACCGGGGTGGCGCTCGTGCTGAGCGAGGTGGCGCCCCGCACGAGCCGGATCGCAGCGGGGATCCTGCAGAACCAGGACCCGCGCCGCTCCTGGCGTACCGATTTCGTCTACGAGTCGGACAACGGCTACACGTGGCAGGTCAGCAGGCTCACGTCCGCGGACGGCCGCATGAACGACATCATCCTGGAACGGCCGCCCACCGCCAAAGGCGGCGGCCTCTACGTGGTGGCGGCCGACGCGTCCTACGATTCCATCCACGGGTGGACGTTCCAGCGCGGGTACGTCCGCCGCCTCCTCCCCGACAGCACGGAGCGCACGTACCAGTTCAGCCAGTTGCGCATCGCGGGCGTGGACGAACGCCCCGAGGAGCTCCTGGAGGTCCCGCGCGAGCCCGACGAGATGACCTACGAGGAGATCAACCGGGTCGCGCGCGTCATCGAGCGGACCGGCGGAAACGCGCGCCGCTTCCTGGTGAAGCGCGAGCAGAAGGTGTCGATTCCCGTGGCGACGCTGGTCGTCATCCTCTTCGGCGTCCCCCTCGCGACGAGCAACCGTCGGGGCGGCGCGGCCTACGGGATCGGCGTGGCGCTCGGCACCACGATGGTCTACATGCTGCTGCTCCGGCTTTCGGCCGCTCTGGGCCAGGCCGGCGTGATGCAGCCCTTCACCGCCGCCTGGCTGCCGAACTTCCTCTTCTTCGGGGCCGCGCTCGCGCTGCTGAGGCGCGTGAGGACCTAGCCAGTCCCCGCTTCAGCCGGCGAGCGCCTCCACGAAGGCGTCGGTGAGCCGGCCTTCGCACACCTCCTCCACCGGACCGCGCAGCACGACGTCCAGCGCCGGCGTGACCGAAGCGAGGAGATCACCGCCCTCCAGGTGGAGCGTCACCGGCCCCGGAGGCACGAGGCCACGCGTGACCGCCGCGACCGCGACCGCGCACGACGACGTCCCCGAGGCGGACGTGTGGCCCACGCCCCGCTCCCAGATCAGCGCGCGGCAGGACGTCGGCCCGTCGGCCGCGGCCAATTGCACGTTGGCCCCGTGCGCGAGCGCCGGATGCGCGGTCAGGAACGGGCCGAGGCGCCGCAGGAGCGCGTCGCTCGGGTCGGCGACGAACACCACCATGTGGGGATTGCCGACCACGACGGGCACGACGTCGAGCGGCTCTCCGTCGGGTCCGGGCAGGCGTCCGCCCGCATCGAGGGCGGCCGGGTCGAGCGCCACCGCGTCGGGGCCGACCAGGGCGCGGCCCATGTCCGCGGAAACGTCGTACGCCGGCCCGGAGCGCCCGTGCACGGTGAGGGTCAAGTGATCCCCACCCACCCACACCGTGAAGGGAAGGGTATCCACGCGCGCGCTGCGCGCGAGGAACGATCCGAGGATCCTCAGGCCGTTGCCGCTGCGCTCGAACTCCGAGCCGTCCGGATTGAACATCCTCAGGCGGAACACGCCCCCCGAGTCGTCACGGAGCAGCAGGACGATCCCGTCCGCACCCGGGCCCCGCCACCGATCGCACACCCGCGCGACCGCTCCGGGCTCGAGGCTCCAGTCCGCCCCCTCCTCGAAGACGAGGTAGTCGTTGCCCAGGCCGTGGGCCTTGTAGTACGCCGCGCCGGCACCGGGCCGGTCCCGCTCGTAGGTCACCATGGGATCCGCAAATCTCGGCGGAGGGGCGTCGGGGCGCGAGGGGTCGGACGCCCACCATCGTACCCGCTCCACCGGCCGCGCCGGCCCCGAACCCCCGCGGCATCCGGACCCGTACGGACGGTGGGAGATCGCAACCTTCGGGGTTTCGGGTCCGTCCAACGGTGGCAGAGGCGGATCCATCACGACGGGCGGTGCGGACGATGGCGATTCGAGGGACGGTGGTGGCGGCGGGGTTGGCCACATTGGTGTTCGTGGGAAGGGCGGCTGGACAGTACGACGGGGAGACGCACTGGGCCCCGACCGATCCGGGCCGTGCCGTGCCGGGGTGCTGCGTGGCCAACGGCCCCCCCGTGCTGCAGGCGATCCGCGTCTCGGGGCACGAGATCCGCGTCGACGGCCGGGCGATCGAGGACGTGTGGCAGCGGGCTCCCGTGGCTACGGGCTTCGTCCAGTTCGAGCCGGGAGAGGGCGAGCCCGCGACCGAGCGAACGGAGGCCCGGGTCCTCTACGGCGACGACGCTCTGTACGTGGCGATCCGCGCGTACGACCGCGACCCCTCCGGCATCGTGGGTCAGCTGACACGGCGCGACCAGGACTCGTACTCCGACCAGGTCGCCGTGATCGTCGACTCCTACTTCGACCGGCGGACGGCCTTCCACTTCGCCGTGAACCCGGTGGGGGTCAAGCAGGACATCTACCGCTTCGACGACACGGGTGAGGACTCGGGCTGGGACGCCGTGTGGGACGTCGCCACGACGCGCGACGAGCAGGGGTGGACCGCCGAATTCCGCGTCCCGTACTCCCAGCTCCGCTTCCGCGACGCCCAGATACAGACCTGGGGCATCAACTTCGCCCGCACCATCGCCCGCCGCGACGAGACGGACGTGTGGGCGCCCACCACCCGTCGCGACGCGGCGGTCGTCTCCCGTTTCGGTGAGCTGCGCGGGCTGGAGAACCTGGACGCCCCCCGCCGCCTGGAGATCATGCCCTACACGGTCGCCCGGCTGGAGCGGGCGGACGGCGAGGCGGCGAACCCCTTCTACCACAAGAACCAGACGTTCGGCACGGTGGGCGCGGACGTGAAGTACGGGGTCACGAGCGACCTCACGCTCGACGTGACGCTGAACCCCGACTTCGGCCAGGTGGAGGCCGACCCGGCACAGGTGAACCTCACCGCGTTCGAGACCTTCTACCCGGAGCGGCGGCCGTTCTTCCTCGAGGGCGCCAGCATCTTCAACTTCCCGATCACAGTGGGCGACGGCGACAACGCCAACGAGTCGCTCTTCTATTCGCGCCGGATCGGGCGCACGCCGCAGGGCGAGCCGGACGACCGGGGCGGATACGTGGACATGAACCCGCAGACGACGATCCTGGGCGCGGCCAAGGTCTCCGGAAAGACGGCCAGCGGGTGGTCCATCGGCGCGTTGCAGGCGGTGACGGCGGAGGAGCGAGCGCACATCGCGCCGGAGACGGGACCCCGCATCGACGAGGCCGTGGAGCCGTACACCAGCTACGGGCTGGCGCGGGTCGAGCGGGACTTCCGCGCGGGACGCTCGGCCGTGGGTGTCATCGGCACGGCCGTGAACCGCGACCGGCAGGTCGCCGATGCCCTCGAGCTGCGCCGCGGCGCCTACACCGGGGGGATCGACTTCCGGCACCGCTTCGGCGGCGAGCGCTTCGAGGTGAGCGGCTACGCGCTGGGCTCGTACATCACCGGCTCCGCGAACGCGATCGACGCCGCGCAGCGATCCTCCGTGCGCTACTACCAGCGACCGGACGCCGGCTACCTCGACTACGACCCGACGCGCACGAGCCTGGACGGGGGGTCGGCGTTCTTCGCCTTCGCCAAGATCGGGGGGGGCAGCTGGCGCTATTCCACCGGCCTGCTCACCCGCAGCCCGGGCTTCGAGGTCAACGACATCGGCTACCAGAGGGACGCCGACAACACGATGACGTGGATCTGGGTCGGCTACCAGCAGACGACGCCTCGGGGCCCGTTCCGTCGGTACAACCTCAACGTGAACGGGTGGAGCTCCTGGAACTACGGCAGGGATCGCACCGGGCTCGGCGGCAACGTCAACGGCAGCTTCCAGCTCGAGAACTTCTGGAACGGGTACGCGGGAGTGAACCGCGACCTGTCGGCCTACTCCGGGCGCACGCTCCGCGGCGGCCCCCTCTTCCGGCGCGAGGCCTCCACCAACTTCTGGGCTGGCCTCGGCTCGGACTCACGCAAGGCCGTCTCCCTCGGACTCAACACCTGGGGTGACGTCCGCTCCGAGAGCGACTCGTGGAACGTCGGCTTCTCACCCAGCCTGCGTTTCCGGCCCTCCGGGCGGGCGACGTTCAGCGTGGGCACATCGGTGAGCCGGAACATCGACGATTACCAGTGGATCGGCGCATACGGCGACAACGAGGACCAGTACGTCTTCGGTCGGATCGACCAGACCACGGTCGGCCTCACCGCCCGCTTGGACTACGCCTTCACGCCCACGGTCTCGCTGCAGGTGTACGCGCAGCCCTTCGTGAGCGCGGCGACCTACGGCGAGTACAAGCGGATCGCCGATCCGGTGGCGGAGCGGTACGCGGACCGCTTCCAGCTCCTCGACGTCCGTTCAGATGGCTCGGACATCGTCGCCGACGTGGACGGCGACGGCGTCGAGGAGTCGTTCGAGAACCCGGACTTCAACTTCAAGCAGTTCCGGTCCAACGTGGTGCTCCGGTGGGAGTACAAGCCGGGCTCGGCCCTCTTCGTGGTGTGGTCGCAGGGCCGGGACCACTCGGTGGACAACGGCGCGTTCGACTTCCGCGGCGACATGGGCGACCTTTTCGCGCTCCACCCCGACAACGTGTTCATGGTCAAGCTCAGCTATTGGATGAGTCGGTAGGGGGTCCCGGCGCGACTTGGCCCGCGCCGCGGGGCGTGCTACCTTGACGAGACAACTGAATCGGGGCGATTTGCGGCATATTGCGGCCCGGCCGGGACCCTCGCGGTTCCGGCGAACGCGCTAAAAAGCCCATGCCCCTTCGCGTTCGACGCGACGGGGTTCTGGCTGTAAGGAAGAGAACCGATGGCAGCACGGTCCGAGCCCTCCCCTCGCGCCCCCCGCACCGGGCTCCTGCGCGAGCACCTGTCCCGCCGCATCCTCCTCATGGACGGCGCGATGGGGACGATGATCCAGGGCTACCGTCTCTCCGAGGCGGACTTCAGAGGCGAACGCTTCGCCGACCACGCCCACGCCCTCCAGGGCGCCAACGACCTCCTGAGCCTCACCCGTCCGGACGTGATCGGCGAGATCCACCGCGCGTACCTCCAGGCCGGCGCGGATCTCATCGAGACGAACACGTTCAGCGCGAACCGCGTCTCCCTCGCCGACTACGGCCTCGAGCACGTCGTGCGCGAGCTCAACCGCGAGGCCGCGCGCCTCGCCAGGGCCGCCGCGGACGACGTCGAGAAGGCGGACGGGAAGCCACGCTGGGTGCTCGGCGCCCTGGGCCCGACGACGCGCTCGGCCTCCATCTCCCCGGACGTGGGCGATCCCGGCGCGCGCAACGTCACCTTCGAAGACCTGGTCGAGGCTTACGGGGAGCAGGCGCACGGCCTCCTCGAGGGAGGCGTCGACGTTCTGATCGTCGAGACGGTCTTCGATACCCTCAACGCCAAGGCCGCCCTCTTCGCACTCTCGGGCGTGCTCGCCCGCCTGGGCCTCGACGTGCCGGTCATGGTCTCCGGCACGATCACGGACCAGAGCGGGCGCACGCTCTCCGGCCAGACCCCGGAGGCGTTCTACAACTCCGTGCGTCACGGCGTCCAACCGGGGCCCGGGCGGGCACGGGGGCTCCTGAGCGTCGGCCTCAACTGCGCCCTCGGCGCCGATCAGCTCCGCCCCTTCCTCGAGGAGATCTCCGGGGTCGCCGATCTCCCGGTGAGCTGCTATCCGAACGCCGGCCTGCCGAACGAGCTCGGCGAGTACGACGACACGCCGGGGCACATGGCCGAGGTGGTCGGATCGTTCGCCCGGGACGGGTTCCTGAACATCGTCGGCGGATGTTGTGGCACGGGCCCGGAGCACATCCGGTCGATGGCGGACGCCGTACGGGGCGTCGCGCCGCGCACGCCGCCCGAGCGGCCGCGCCGTACGCGCCTCAGCGGCCTGGAACCACTCACGATCGGGCCGGAGTCGCTCTTCGTGAACGTCGGGGAGCGCACGAACGTCACCGGTTCCCGCCGTTTCGCGCGCCTTATCAAGGAGGAGGACTACGAGACGGCGCTGGACGTGGCGCGCCAGCAGGTGCAGGGTGGCGCGCAGGTCCTCGACGTCAACATGGACGAGGGGCTGCTGGACGGACCCACGGCCATGCCGCGCTTTCTCAACCTGATCGCGTCGGAGCCGGAGATCGCCCGCATCCCGATCATGGTGGATTCGTCCGACTGGAAGGTGATCGAGGCCGGCCTCAAGACGCTGCAGGGCAAAGGGGTCGTCAACTCGATCAGCCTCAAGGACGGCGAGGAGGCCTTCCGCGAGCGCGCCCGGCTGGTGCGCCGCTACGGGGCGGCGGCCATCGTGATGGCGTTCGACGAGGACGGACAGGCCGACACGCTCGAGCGCCGTGTCGCCGTGTGCCAGCGCGCCTACCGGATCCTCGTGGACGAGGAGGGATTCCCACCCGAGGACGTGATCTTCGACGCCAACGTCTTCGCCGTGGCCACCGGCATCGCCGAGCACGACCACTACGCGATGTGGTTCATCGAAGCGGTGCGCCGCATCAAGGCCTCCTGCCCGCACGCGCTCACGAGCGGCGGGGTCAGCAACGTCTCCTTCTCCTTCCGCGGCAGCCCCGAGGTGCGCGAGGCGATGCACGCGGTGTTCCTGTACCACGCGACGCAGGCGGGCCTCGACATGGGCATCGTCAACGCGGGCGCGCTGCCCGTGTACGACCAGATTCCCACGGACCTGCTGAACGCCGTGGAGGACGTTCTGTTCGCGCGCAGCGCCGACGCGACCGAAGTCCTCACGCGCATGGCGGAGGAGCGCGCGGGCACCACCGAGCGCCGCCGGGAGGAGGACCTGACCTGGCGCGAGCGCCCGGTGCGCGAGCGGCTGGTTCACGCGCTCCTCCAGGGCGTGGACGCCTTCGTCGTCCAGGACGTGGAGGAGGCCCGCCAGGCGCTGCCACGGGCGCTCGACGTGATCGAGGGACCGCTCATGGACGGGATGAACGTCGTCGGTGACCTCTTCGGCAGCGGGCGCATGTTCCTGCCGCAGGTGGTCAAGAGCGCGCGGGTGATGAAGAAGGCCGTGGCGCACCTCGTCCCGTTCCTCGAGGCCGAGCAGACCGATCAGGCGGGCAAGGGCAGGATCCTCCTCGCCACGGTGAAGGGAGACGTGCACGACATCGGCAAGAACATCGTCGGCGTCGTGCTGCAGTGTAACGGCTACGAGGTCGTGGACCTCGGGGTGATGGTTCCCGCCGAGCGCATCCTGGAGACCGCGCGGACAGAGAAGGTCAACGTGATCGGGCTGTCGGGGCTGATCACGCCGTCCCTCGACCAGATGGTCCACGTCGCCAAGGAGATGGAACGCCTCGGCTTCGAGCTCCCCCTGCTCATCGGGGGCGCCACCACCTCGAAGGCGCACACCGCGCTGAGGATCGAGGGATGCTACCACGGCCCGGCCGTCCACGTGCTCGACGCGTCCCGGGCGGTCGGTGTCGTGAGCCGCCTCCTCGACCCGGTGCAGCGCGACGCCTTCGTGGCCGAGGTGCGCACTGACTACGAGGTGACCCGACGCCGACGCGCGGCCGGGAAGGAGCGCTCCGAGCTGCTGACGCTCGCCGAGGCGCGCGCGCGCGCCTTCCGCACCGACTGGGCCGCGCACAGCTCGACCGCGCCGGCGGCGCCCGGGGTGCGCGCCTTCGCGGTGCCCGTAGGAGAGCTTCGCCGCTACATCGACTGGACTCCGTTCTTCCAGACGTGGGAGCTCAAGGGCGCCCACCCGGAGATCCTGGACGATCCCCACGTCGGCCCCCAGGCACGCTCGCTCCTCGACGACGCTCATGCGGTCCTGGACCGCATCGAGGCCGAGGACGTGCTGCGCCCCAGGGCGGTGGTGGGGCTCTTCCCCGCCAACGCGGTGGGCGACGACGTCGAGCTCTACGCGGACGAGGCGCGTGCCCGGCCGGCCGCGGTGATCCGGTGCCTGCGCCAGCAGTTCGCCAAGGACGGGCGTGAGAACATGTGCCTCGCCGACTTCGTCGCACCACGCGACACGGGCGTGCCGGACTGGGCGGGCGCGTTCGCGGTGACGGCCGGCTCGGTCGACGCGCTCGTGGAGGTCTTCCAGGCCGAGCAGGACGACTACTCGGCGATCCTCGCCAAGGCGGTGGCCGATCGGCTGGCGGAAGCCCTCGCGGAATACACGCACCTGCGGGTGCGCCGCGAGCTCTGGGGGTACGCGCCCCGCGAGGAGCTGTCGAACGACGACCTGATCGCCGAGACGTATCGCGGCATACGACCGGCCCCCGGCTACCCCGCGTGCCCGGACCACACGGAGAAGCACACCCTCTTCTCCCTGCTCGACGTGGAGGAGGCCCTCGGCATCCACCTCACGGAGAGCTGCGCGATGGATCCACCCTCCTCCGTGAGCGGGTGGTACTTCGCGCATCCCGCGGCACGCTACTTCGGGGTCGGCCGCCTCGGACGCGACCAGGTGGAGGACTACGCACGCCGCAAGGGGATGTCGATCGGGGAAGCGGAGCGCTGGTTGTCCCCCAACCTCGGCTACGATCCCGGAGGCGACGTGTGAGGGCGCTCCTGGAGGACGGTCGCGTACACGTCTTCGACGGCGCGATGGGCACGCTGCTCTACGGTCGCGGCATCTTCGTGAACGTCTGCTACGACGAGCTGAGCGTGACCCGTCCGGAGCTCGTGCGACAGATCCACGAAGAGTATGCGGCCGCCGGCGCCGAGATTGTCGAGACGAACACGTTCGGTGCGAACCCGGTCAAGCTGTCCGCCCACGGCCTCGACGCCCGCACCGGGGAGCTCAACCGCGCAGCGGCCCGGCTCGCCCGCGAGGCGGTGCGCGGCCGTGCCCACGTCGCGGGCGCCATCGGACCCCTGGGGGTGCGCATCGAGCCATGGGGACCCACCTCCGTCGGCGAGGCCGAGGAGCTGTTCGGTCGCCAGGTCGAGGGGCTGCTGGAAGGAGGTGTGGACGGCTTCGTCCTCGAGACCTTCTCCGACCTGCAGGAGCTCGCCTGCGCTCTGCGCGCGGTGCGCGCCCGCACGGATCTCCCCCTCTTCGCCCAGATGACGGTGGCGCAGGACGGTAGGACCTCGTACGGCACCGACCCCCGCCAGATCGGCATCGCGCTCACGGAGTTCGGGCCCGACGTGGTCGGCCTCAACTGCTCGGTGGGGCCGGCCGTCATGCTCGACGCCATCGAGGAGATGGCGGAGGCCACACCCCTGCCCCTGTCGGCCCAGCCGAACGCGGGGCTCCCCAGGAGCGTCGGTGACCGCAAGATCTACATGGCGAGCCCGGAGTACCTCGCCCAGTACGCTCGCCGCATGATCGACGTCGGTGTCCGCTTCGTCGGAGGGTGCTGCGGGACGACGCCCGACCACGTGAAGCGCATGCGCGACGCGGTTACGGCGGTGCAGCCCCGCCACGCCAGCGTGTCCGTGCCCACGGCGCACGCGGACCAGACGCCGCTCGCGGACCCGGTGCCGGTGGAGGCGCGCTCGGCGTGGGGGCGGAAGCTCGCACGCGGCGAGACCGTCGCGTCGGTTGAGATCCTCCCGCCCCACGGCTGGGACCGCTCTCGGATCGTCGTCCCGGCCCGCCAGCTCAAAGTCGCCGGCGTCGACGCGATCAACATCGTGGACAGCCCGCGCGCCCAGAGCCGCATGGGCGCGGTGCCCGCCGCGCTGATCGTCGAGCGCGAGGTCGGGATCGAGACCGTGGTCCACTACACGTGCCGCGACAAGAACATGCTGGGGATGATCTCCGACCTCCTCGGCGCCGCCGCCGCCGGTCTGCGCAACGTGCTCCTGGTGAGCGGGGATCCGCCGGCCATGGGCCCCTACCCGGACACCACGGCGGTCTTCGACATCGACTCGATCGGCCTGACCAACGTGGTGCACGGCCTCAACCGGGGCGTGGACCCGGGCGGCGGATCCATCGGACCGCCCACGGAGTTCGTCATCGGCGTGGCCGCGAACCACGGGGCCCTCGACCAGGAGCGCGAGGTGAGCCGCTTCGCCTACAAGGTGGAGGCGGGCGCCGACTTCGCCGTCACGCAGCCGGTGTTCGACGCGGCGTCGCTCGAGCGCTTCATGGAGCGGGTCGAGAAGTGGCGCGTCCCGCTGGTGGCCGGCATCTGGCCGCTGCTCAACCTGCGCAACGCCGAGTACCTGGCCAACGAGGTCCCGGGCGTGAGCGTTCCCGACGCCATCGTCGAGCGCATGCGCCGTGCCCAGGAGTCCGGCGCCGACGCCGCACTGGCCGAAGGCGTCGCCATCGCCTGCGAGATGGTCGAAGCCGTCCGCCCCTTCGTCCAGGGCTACCACATCAGCGCCCCCAGCGGCCGCGTCGACGTGGCCCTGAGGGTGCTCCGGGAAGGCGGCGTGCGTGCGACCGCCTGAGGCCGCCCCGAAGGGAGGGCGGCGGCGAAGCCGAGCCCGTCTCCAAAGGTCCCCCCAAGCGGCACGGCCGCCGCTCCGGTACTTCGCGCGGGTGTCGAGGATGCCCGGAGGGCGTCGTGGCGCGTCGGCGAGCAGCGAGGATTGCGGAGCCTCCGAGTCGCGAGTCGACG